>Ga0156185_1090_pt1 | contig 19137 bp, 8 predicted proteins | sample RifCSPlowO2_12_FD_107838 | JGI IMG/M metagenome (GOLD analysis project Ga0156185, IMG submission 107838) | Candidatus Glassbacteria bacterium RIFCSPLOWO2_12_FULL_58_11 | reverse complement strand
CGCGGATGGAAAAGTCAACATTTTCGACCTGTTGAGCCTTCTTAAGCTGTTGGCCGCCTGATCCACTCCTAAAAGGACAATACCGGCGGCACGACTTTCGAGACGACTGTTAATAAGTTCCGGACAGCTATAGTCCGGCCGGGTTCCTTGAATTGATTTCCAAGCCGGCCGGACTTTTGTCTGTGCGGGCTTTTTCTTTGCCCCGGGCTCGGGGGGCGGCGCCTGCGCAAGGCTGCGCAGGCGGGGCCGCCGGCGAAGCCGCCGGACCCGCGCGCATATTTTATGCGCGCGCCGCCCCCAACTTCCGAGACCGCTAATACTCCTTGGAAATTCTCCAGCAGCGTCTTGTAAAAAGGCTTTAGAGAGAATCTGTTTGTCCGGAGATTCCGCAGCGCAGTCTCAGAGGTGTTTCCGGCCGGGATTTTTCGATTCCCGAGAAGATTTACGGCTGGTTAAAAATTTCTTGCTATAAATGATGATTTTAGTTATCTTTATATGTTTCAAGAAATTATGCGGTTTTTCGCTTGATTGAAAGCAGATTTTCAGTTGTCTCGAATTGGGATTTGGCACAAAAGTGCGGCCCTGGATTATAATCTGCCTGAAGATGCTGAACTCAGTTCTATAGGGTGTACCGGCTGAAATAAATAAACGGTCAACTTCATTCAAGAAGTGGAGTCGGCTTGAAAAAAAAGAGCAAAAAGAGGCTGTCGCCCGCCGTGACTCTTTACCGGCCCGAATTCGAACATGACAGCTGCGGCGTGGGCTTTGTGGCTCAGATCAACGGAGAGGCGAGCCACGCCATAATCCGCCAGGGAATCGAGGTCCTGGAGAACCTCACTCACCGCGGGGCCGTGGCCGATGACCCGGAGACCGGGGATGGCGCGGGGATCCTGATCCAGGTCTGCGATGCCTTCTTCCGCGCCCATTGCGCCGAGCTTGGAATCAAGCTGCCCGAATCAGGCAGGTACGGGGTGGGGATGGTGTTCCTGCCGCGGAAGAAGGAAGACCGGGCGTTTTGCGAGGAAGTGCTGGAAGAGGCGGTTGCCGAGGCCGGGCAGAAACTGCTGGGCTGGCGCGAGGTCCCGGTCAACCAGAAGTCCCTGGGCAAATCGGCCCGGGACAGCCAGCCGCAAATCCGTCAAATCTTTATCGAGGACACAACTGCCGATCGGGCGGCCTTCGAGAGAAAGCTGCTGCTGATCCGCAAGATAGCGGAAAACAGGGTGCGCAGCTCCGGCAAGCAGGAGATCAATGGTTTCCACCTGCCGAGCCTTTCCTCATACACCATAATCTACAAAGGCCTGATGCTGGCCCATCAGGTGCCGCTTTTCTTCGAGGACCTCAGTGATCCGTCGCTCACCAGTGTTCTGGCCCTGGTGCATCAGCGCTACAGCACCAACACTTTTCCCTCCTGGGAGCTGGCCCAGCCATTCCGCATGTTGGCTCACAACGGGGAGATCAATACCCTGCGCGGCAATATCAACTGGACCCGGGCGCGCGAGGCTACGATTCAGAGCGAGCTTTTCGGCGAGGACATCGGAAAGCTGCTGCCGATAATTACCCCCGGCGGCAGCGATTCGATGGCGCTCGATAATGTGGCCGAGATGCTGACCGCCTGCGGCCGCAGTCTGCCGCACTCCCTGATGATGCTGGTACCGGAGGCCTGGGGACAGAAATATCAGATGAGCGAGGACCAGCGTGGATTTTTCGAGTACCACAGCATCCTCATGGAGCCATGGGATGGGCCGGCTGCGCTCTCGTTCACCGATGGCCGGATAATCGGCTGCTGTCTGGACCGCAATGGCCTTCGCCCGGCCCGTTATATGGTTACCAAGGACAATCTTTTCGTGCTGGCCAGCGAGGTGGGAGTGCTGGAATTCCCGCCTGAGCGGATCAAATGCAAGGGCCGGGTCGGCCCGGGACAGATGATCATCGTCGATATCCTGCAGAAACGGATCATTTTCGACCCGGAAATCAAAGCTGTCATTAGCCGTCTCCAGCCCTACCGCCGCTGGGTGCACGAAAACAAGATCGAGCTGCGCGGCCTCTTCGACTGCGCCACGCCGGTGCGCCCGGTCCATGAAACCATTCTGCAGCGGCAGATCGCTTTCGGCTATACCGATGAGGACCTGAACATCCTTATCCGCCCGATGGCTGAGAGCGCCAGCGAGGCGGTGGGCTCAATGGGCAATGATACCCCGCCGGCCGTGCTCAGTGACAGGCCGAAACTGCTGTTCAACTATTTCAAGCAGCTTTTCGCCCAGGTCACCAATCCGGCGATTGATCCGATCCGTGAGCAGCTGGTGATGAGCCTGATGAGCTATATCGGCAAAGAGGCCAACCTCTTGAAAGAGACGCCTCGGAATGCCCGTCTGCTCAAGCTCAGCCGTCCCATCCTGACCAATGATGATCTCGACAAGCTCAAGGGGTCGCAGAGCGAAACTTTCTGCACTCGCACCATCCCGCTGCTCTTTCAGATCAGCGAAGAGGTGGAGGGAGTCAGACAGGCGCTGGCCCGCTGTTTCAGCGAAGCGGAGAAAGCGGTCCATGAGGGCTGTGACCTGATAATTCTGAGCGACCGCGGGATCAATAAGGATCAGGCCGCGATCCCGAGCATCCTCGCGGTGTCCGCGGTCCACCATCATCTCATCCGTTCCGGTCTGCGCACACGGATCGGCCTGGTGATCGAAACCGGCGAGGCACGGGAGGTGACCCATTTCGCCCAGCTTCTGGGTTATGGCGCAAGCGCGATCATCCCCTATCTGGCCTTTGAGACCGTCGCCGACCTGGTGATATCCGAGGCCCTGAAACCCGGTATGACCATCCAGGATGCCATCGACAATTACATGAAAGCGGTGGAGAAAGGTCTGCTCAAAATTTTCTCCAAGATGGGGATATCCACGGTCCGGAGCTATCGCGGAGCGCAGATTTTCGAGGCGATCGGACTGGAACGCAGCTTGATCGAGCAGTATTTCCCGGGCACGGTTTCCCGGATCGGTGGGGTAGGGCTGGAGGTGATCGTGCGCGAGACCCTGGAACGTCACCGCATGGCATTCCCCGAGCGCACCAATGGCGGACTCATGCTGCCCAGAGCCGGAGAATATCAGTTCAGGATCCGGGGCGAGCATCACATGTGGAACCCGGAGGCGATATTTACGCTCCAGCAGGCGACCCAGGGAGGCGATTTCGGGCTTTTCCGCAAGTTTTCCGCCATGGCGGATGACAACAGTCAACAGTTGCAGTCTTTGAGAGGGCTGCTCCGATTCAAAAAAGGCAAGAAAGTGCCCCTCGAGGAGGTCGAGTCTGCCGAATCGATTATGAAGAGGTTCGTATCCGGGGCGATGAGTTTCGGCTCGATCAGCCGGGAGGCTCATGAGACAGTCGCCATTGTCATGAACCGGATCGGCGGCATGAGCAACAGCGGCGAGGGCGGGGAGGATGAGGCGCGCTTTACGCCCTATCCGAACGGGGACAATCCGAGCAGCGGGATCAAGCAGGTGGCCTCGGGCCGCTTCGGCGTGACCACCAATTACCTGATAAATGCCAAAGACCTGCAGATTAAGGTGGCGCAGGGTTCCAAGCCGGGTGAGGGCGGCCAGCTTCCCGGCCACAAAGTGAGCGATGAGATCGCCCGGGTCCGCCACTCGGTGCCTGGCGTGTCGCTGATCTCGCCGCCGCCGCATCACGATATTTATTCAATCGAGGACCTGGCTCAGCTGATTTTCGACCTGAAAAACGTCAATACTCGCGCCCGGGTTTCGGTTAAGCTGGTCTCCGAGATCGGAGTCGGCACGGTGGCCGCCGGGGTAGCCAAGGCTCGCGCCGATGTTGTGGTCATTGCCGGGGATGCCGGCGGCACCGGGGCCTCGCCCTTAAGCTCGATCAAACATGCCGGCGTTCCCTGGGAAATCGGCCTGGCGGAAACCCAGCAGGTGCTGGTGATGAATAACTTGCGCAGCCGGATCAGGGTCCAGACCGACGGCCAGTTGAAAACCGGCCGGGATGTGGTGATCGCCGCTCTGCTGGGCGCCGAGGAATTCGGCTTCGCCACCGCCTGCCTGATTGTGCTCGGTTGCGTCATGATGCGCAAGTGCCACCTCAATACCTGCCCAGCCGGCGTGGCGACACAAAACCCGGAGCTGCGCAAAAGGTTCCTCGGCAAGACGGAATATCTGCTGAACTATTTCAAGTTTGTGGCCGAGGAAGTGCGCGAGCTGATGAGCGAGCTCGGCTTCCGCCGCTTCGAGGACATGGTCGGCCGGGTCGAGCATCTCGATTCGGTCAAGGCGGTCGAACACTGGAAAGCCTCCGGCGTGGACCTAAGCCCGCTGCTGGCCCGGCTGGAGGTACCGGAGGGCGGATCGCTGCACAACATCGCCCGTCAGCCGAATATCCTCGAGGGTGTCCTGGACTACGAGCTGATCCGCGAGGCCGCGCCGGCCCTCGAGCGCAAGGAAAAGGTGGCCATCACCCGTCATATCCGCAATGTCAATCGCACTATCGGCTCGATGCTGAGCGGGGAAGTGGTCCGGGCCTGCGGCCCCCGCGGCCTGCCGCCGGATACGATCAGCATCGAGCTTACCGGATCGGCTGGCCAGAGTTTCGGCGCGTTCCTGGCCGGCGGCATCACGCTGCACCTTCACGGCGATGCCAATGACTATGTGGGCAAGGGGCTGAGCGGCGGTAAAATTGCGATCCACCCGCCGGAGGGTTCGACCTTCAGCCCTGAGAACAATATTATTGTCGGTAATGTCGTCCTTTATGGAGCGACCAGCGGCCAGGCCTATTTCAACGGCTGCGCCGGTGAGCGGTTCGCTATCCGCAACAGCGGCGCCTTTGCAGTGGTTGAAGGTGTGGGCGACCATGGCTGCGAGTATATGACCGGCGGGGTAGTGGTTGTGCTCGGTCCGACCGGGCTTAATTTCGCGGCCGGCATGAGCGGTGGAATTGCCTTTGTGTTCGATGAGCATAGGCAGTTCGATCAGCGCTGTAACCTGGACATGGTCGATCTGGAATCGCTGCACCACGAGGAGGATATCGCTTTGCTGCGCCGGATGATCGAGCAGCATATCCGGTTTACCGGCAGCCCGCTTGGCAAGAGGATTCTGGATGAATGGCACGATAAGATCCACCAGTTCGTCAAAGTGATGCCGATGGAGTACCGCCGGGCCCTGGGCCAGATGATCAAGGAAGATGCGGAAACCAAGCGGGTGGAGGTCTGGAATGGGTAAACCGACCGGTTTTCTGGAATACAAGAGAGAGGAGCCTCACGGCCGGCCTGTCGAACAAAGGCTCAAGGACCATAAGGAAATTTATCCACTGCTTCCGGAAGAGACTCTCCGCACTCAGGCTGCGCGCTGCATGGATTGCGGCATTCCATTCTGCCAGGGAAAGGGTTGTCCGGTGGAGAATCTCATTCCCGAGTTCAACGACCTCATTTACCGTAACCGTTGGCGTGAAGCGCTGGAAGTCCTGCACAGTACCAACAACTTCCCCGAGTTTACCGGCCGGGCCTGTCCGGCCCCCTGCGAGCCCGCCTGCGTGGTGGCGATTCACGATAACCCGGTCTCGATCAAGCAGATCGAGCTGCAGATAATCGAAAAGGGATTCGAGGAGGGCTGGGTTAAGCCGCATCCTCCGAGGCAGAGCACCGGTAAATCGGTGGCGATAGTGGGCAGCGGACCGGCCGGTCTGGCCTGCGCTCAACAATTGAGGCGCGTGGGGCACCGGGTGGTGGTCTTCGAGCAGAACGACCGGATCGGAGGTTTGCTGCGCTATGGGATCCCGGATTTCAAGCTAGACAAGGGCGTGGTTGATCGCCGCCTGCGTCAGCTCGAGGCCGAGGGGATTGAATTTCAAACTCGGGTTCGGGTCGGCGGCGATGTATCGGCCAGTTACCTGGCGCGCCAGTTCGATGCGGTTTGCCTGGCCGGAGGCGCGATGCAGCCGCGCGAGCTGCCCGTACCAGGCCGCGAGCTTGCCGGGGTGCATCTGGCGATGGAGTATCTGGAACAGCGTAATCGCAGGGTAGCCGGCGAGCACATCCCCGCGGATCAGGCAATTCATGCCGAGGGCAAACGGGTGGTGGTTATCGGCGGCGGTGATACCGGCTCGGACTGTATCGGTACCGCGAACCGTCAGGGCGCTCGTGAAATTCACCAGCTCGAGATTTTGCCCAAACCGCCGGAGAGCGCAAACCCGGATACTCCCTGGCCACTGTGGCCGATAATATTGCGGACCAGCAGCTCCCACGAGGAGGGCTGTACCCGCCGTTGGTCGGTAATGACTACCTCCTTGAGCGGCAAGGATGGAAAAGTAAAAAAGTTGCACGGCATGGAAGTGGACCTGGACCATTCCAATGGCCGGTTTGTCGAGAAACCCGGCAGCGAATTTGAACTGGAGGCTGATTTAGTGCTGCTGGCGATGGGCTTTATCCATCCGGTGCACGAGGGTATGCTTAAGGAACTGGGGCTGGTTCTGGACAAGCGGGGAAACGTGCTGGTGGATAAGAACCATTTGAGCAGCGGCCACAATGTGTTCAGCGCCGGAGACATGGTCAGGGGCGCTTCGCTGGTGGTCCATGCAATTTACCAGGGCCGTCAGGCCGCCCGCGGTATCGACAAGTTCCTGATGGGCGCGACAATTCTCTCCTGAAACACCGGCCAGTGCGCGGCTTGATATGCCCGTCAAATCCGCATTGCAAAGGCATTCCGATATTATAGATATTGACAAAAAATCGTAAACTGTTAGATTTAATCCTGCATTGTGTTCCGAAAATTACGCGGGGTCGTAGTTCAGCTGGTTAGAACGCCGGCCTGTCAAGCCGGAGGTCGCGAGTTCAAGTCTCGTCGGCCCCGCCATAACTAAAGGACTCGTAATAAGTTACGAGTCCTTTTTGTGTTTGGAACCACAAATGATTGAAGAGGAGTTTACAAATCTTATTCGTAACGCGTAACTACTTGAAGAATAAGAGCCTATGTAATTATTGTTCTCGCTTTCAACCAAATGAGAACGCCGGCGCTACAAGCCGAAGGTCGCGAGACTAGGTCTTGTCGGCTTTTCCATGTATAACAAGGTTTTGCTCGTTTGGCTGACACAAAAGACCGGCGTTCAACCTCTTTTTTGTGTCAGTTTGTGCCAAAAGTTTCCTCTGTTATACATAATGTCGGCACTTGACAATAACTGCCGACATTATGTATAATCAACTATGGAACTTTCACCAATAAAACAAATCGTGCGGCTGGCACGGAAAAAAGGATTTCTCAGGTCTCGCGACCTGGCTGAAATCGGCCTCTCACGCCAATACCTCGGTGTTGCACTCAAGCGCGGACTACTGAATAGGGTTGGGCGTGGCGTGTATTGTCTTCCTAAAGCGATGCAGAATGAATACCGCAGCTTCGCCGAGGTGTGCAAGTACGCGCCCTCAGCGGTAATTTGCCTTCTATCGGCGCTTCAATATCACGGACTTACTACTCAAACCCCGTTCCAGGTATGGCTAGCGATTGGACATAAGGCGCGTAAGCCCAATATCGATACGGTGCAAATTCGTGTGGTGCGTTACTCTGCTTCCTCACTATCCCAGGGAATTGAAATCCACAATATAGACGGGGTGGATATCCGGGTTTTTAGTCCAGCCAAGACCGTGGCGGATTGTTTCAAATACCGAAGCAAAGTCGGCCTCGATGTGGCGATCGAAGCTCTGCGGGACTGCCTGCGCCAAAAGAAAGCGGCAATCAATGATCTGGTCTCGTTCGGGCGAGTGTGCCGGGTGGAACAGGTAATGAAGCCTTACATGGAGGCGATGCTTTGAGTAAAGCTGTGGTGCAGTCAGTGCTCGACCGGCTGTTGAATCTTTCAAGGAAGAATCGTGAGGATTACAACCTCGTTCTGACCCGGTACGGTATAGAGCGTCTGCTTTATCGACTGTCACTGACCAGGCATGCCGACCGGTTTGCCCTGAAAGGCGCAATGCTTTTCATGCTCTGGATGAATCAGGATTACCGGCCTACCAGAGACATTGACCTGCTCGGGTTCGGTGAAATTGATCAGCGGGTGTTGTCTGATATTTTTCGGGAGGTTTGCCAGGTAAATACAGTTGATGATGGGGTTGTATTCCAAGCAGATTCGATAAAGGTGGAAGAAATCCGGGAGGGAGAAATCTACCAGGGGCAGTGCATAAAGATTCGCGGAAACATTGGTAATACCCGGCTGGCCATGCAGGTGGATGTTGGGGTTGGAGACGTGATAGTTCCGGAACCGACCGAGCAGATTTTCCCGACTCTTCTGGATTATCCTGCACCGAGAATCCGTGTTTACTCGCGGGAATCAGTCATTGCCGAAAAACTGGATGCCATTATTGTACTGGGATTGAGAAACAGCCGGATGAAAGACTATTATGACCTGTGGGCGCTTGTCTGCAATTTTGAATTCAGCTCCCAGACCTTGACTGAAGCAATCAGGGCTACACTGATCAGGCGGGGACGAAAGCTGCCTGAAAATCTTCCATCAGGGCTTGGAGAAGAGTTTGCTGCGGCAGATTCAGCAAAACGAACCCATTGGAAGGCATTTATAGAGCGTGCAGTCCCTGGGCAGCCGGTTCTAGAACTGGACGATGTTTTAGTCAAATTGCGGGCTTTTTTTGAAACACCCCTCGGTGCATTGACCGGTGATAGCTTTCCAGATTTGTACTGGTCTCCGGCAGGTCCTTGGAAGAAAACGGACAGATAGCATGAGTCTGGACGATGATAGGATTCGAGAGCTTCGAACTGAACTCGCCAACGTAGAGGCCCAGAGGGAAAGGATTTTAAGCGAAATAGCCAGAATTGCGTCGACAGAAAATAATAAACCACCAGCCGTTATTCAAACCACTCCAGATCAATCATCCTTCGCCGTCAACAACCATTCGAAATCACACGAGAAAATTGCCCTTTTCCGGTCTCTGTTTCGCGGCAGACAGGATGTCTTCCCACGCCGCTTCGAAAGCATGAAAACCGGCAAGAGTGGTTATCAACCAGTATGCGAGAACGAGTGGCAACCTGGAATTTGCCTCAAGCCTCGCATTAAATGCTCCGATTGCGAACACCGCCGATATGTTCCGCTGACCGATCAGGTTATTGAGTGGCATTTGAGAGGATGTAAGCCGGATGAAAAGTCACATAAAGACTTTGTCATCGGAGTATATCCGATGCTCACTGATGAAACGAGCTGGTTTCTGGCGGTGGATTTTGACAAAGCCACGTGGGAGGGAGATGTCTTGGCTTTTCGCCAGACCTGTGCGGAACTTGATATACCGGTAGCAATTGAGCGTTCGCGTTCAGGCAATGGCGCGCATGCATGGTTCTTTTTCGGGGAACCGGTTCCATGTGTTCATGCCCGCAAAATGGGAGCATACCTTCTGACTGAAACTATGGAGCGACGCCCGGATATCGGGCTTGATTCTTACGACAGGTTTTTCCCCAATCAGGATACGCTCCCCCAGGGAGGCTTGGGCAACTTAATTGCTCTTCCTTTACAGAAAAAATCTCGCGATGCCGGTAACACAGTGTTTCTCGATGAAAACAACTATCCCTATGGAGACCAATGGGATTTCCTGTCATCCATCAGGAGAATGAGTTGCAATCAAGTCGAGAAGCAGTCTCAAATCGCAAGTGAAAAAGGGCGAGTAACCGGAGTGAGGATGCCGGTGGATGATGAAGAAAACAACAAGCCCTGGGAAAGCCAGCCTTCTCGTTCAAAAGAACTGAAAGTCACCGGTCCATTTCCCCAAAAGATTGAAATAGTGCATGCAAACCAGGTCTATCTCGATAAGAAAATTCTTTCTCCATCCTTGCGAAATGCTTTGATCCGTATTGCTGCATTCCAGAATCCGGATTTTTACCAGAAACAAAATTCGCGGATGCCTGTATGGAACACTCCTCGCATCATATCCTGCGCAGAAAATTTCCCTCAACATATCGCTTTACCGCGAGGATGCCTTCTCGATCTGGTTGAATTGTTCAAAGACCTGGCAATCGAGCTGAATATCCGTGATGAGAGAATATCTGGTGAGCCGCTTAAAGTGGAATTCACTGGGAATCTTTTCCCTGAACAGCAGAAAGCGGCTCAAGCCTTGCTTGCGCACGACACCGGCGTTCTTGCCGCAGCCACCGCTTTCGGGAAAACCATCGTAGCAACATATCTTATTGCTAAGCGCGGGGTCAATACATTGATTCTGGTCCATCGCCGGCAACTGCTCCAGCAGTGGCAAACGAGGCTGACAGAATATCTCGACTTGGATAAAAAAGATATCGGTATCATTGGCGGCGGTAAGAGAAAACAGACCGGAAAGGTTGATATAGCAATCATTCAAAGCCTTAATCGCAAGGGGGAAGTGGATAATCTCGTTGCGGAATACGGACATCTTGTGATTGACGAATGCCATCACATTTCTGCTCCGAGCTTCGAGGCCATCTCCCGCGAATTCAAGGGGCGATATGTCACTGGACTTTCGGCCACGGTCACCCGAAAAGACGGTCACCATCCGATAATTTTTATGAACTGCGGGCCGGTGCGCTTTAAGGTCAGCTCAAAGGATCAAGCGAAAGAACGGCCATTCGGTCATTCTTTGATTGTACGAAACACGTATTCCCGGCTACCGGTAGAATACACAGATGAAAAAACACTCACCATAGCCGAGATTTACTCTTTTCTGATGCGCGATGAACAGCGCAATAAAATGATCATAAATGACATACTGGTTAACCTCAATAATGGTCGGTTTCCGGTTCTTTTAACCGAGCGGCGGGAACATGTGGAGTATTTCCGCAAGGAACTGAGCGATAAAGTGGACCACCTGATTGCTTTTCAAGGTGGCATGGGAAGGAAACAGCTCAAGGCCGCACTGGAAAAACTTGAAACTCTTCCTGACAACGCTCCGCGGTTAATCTTGGCAACCGGCCGTTTCTTGGGTGAGGGATTCGATGACGCCCGGTTGGACACTCTTTTCCTTGCCCTGCCAGTATCTTGGAAAGGAATCTTGGTTCAGTATTCCGGTCGGCTGCACCGCTTTCATGAAAACAAGAAGAAAGCGATCATATACGACTATGCCGATATGGAAATTCCAATGCTTGCCAGAATGTTCGAGAAACGAGTGAAGGGCTATCGGAGCATAGGATATGAAATCGAGGAAAAAAGATATGCAGAAAGAGAAAAAGTCATCTGATCGATTCGCTGATTTAACCTGGGATCACCTCGAAGATTGGGCCGGAAACCGAATTGTTTCGAGGGGCAGAACTTACCAGCGACAGAATCGAGTGTCGGGCTTAGCCGTAACGAATGACGGTTCCTTGGTTGCTTGGGTCGAGGGGTCACAAAGGTATGCCACGAAGGTTAATATTGGCGATAAAGGCTTGCGTTCAACTTGTACCTGTCCCTATGAGTCTGATTGCAAACACGCTGTGGCCGTGGTGCTCGAATACCTGGAAAGAATCGAAGGCAATAAGCGCACCCCCAAAGTTACCAATGGCGACGAGCGTCTTGAGATTCTGGGTAATAAGCACAAGGATGACGGCAATGCCGCAAAGGCGAAAAATATCAGAGGAGAGATCGATAATTATTTGAAAGGCAAGAGCAAATCTCAACTGACCGGGATAATTCTTGAACTTGCTGATAAATACCCGGCAATCGGGCAAAACCTGTGCGACCGCAATCAACTCACAGCCGGGCATACGAAAACGCTGGTGACACATCTTCGCGGGGAGATTCGCAAGATCAGCGAAGAACCAGGTTGGCATGACTATTGGCAGGGAGAGGGTTACACACCGGACTATTCCGAAGTTCGCAAAAAGCTGGAAGCTTTGTTGACTGCGGGTTGCGCCGACGATGTATTATCCTTGGGTGAAGAGTTGCTTGAGGCTGGCAACCGTCAGGTGGAAATGAGCGACGACGAGGGCGAAACCGCCATGGAGATTGCCGCTTGCATGCCGGTAGTTGTCAAAGCGTTGGAGCAGTCGTCTCTCAAACCCATAGACAAACTGGTGTGGGCGGTGGATGCAGTTCTGACGGATGAATATGAACTTTGCAACGATATTGCGGAATACTTGATGGGTCAGCATATAAACTCGGATTGGAGCCTGCTGGCTGATATTCTTTTGGAACGGTTGAATAAGCTCAGACTGTCGGGAGTGACGAATAAATTAAGCCGTGACTACACTCGTGGCTTGCTTAGCGACTGGGCTATTTACGCGCTTGAACAAGCTGGCCGTAAAAATGAGATCATTCCGCTTTGTGAAGTTGAAGCAAAAAAGACCGGTAGTTATGAACGTCTGGTCAATCACCTTATCGCAGATAAACGCTTTGAGGATGCAGAACACTGGATTAAAGAAGGGATTCGTGCTGTCGAACAAGAATGGCCGGGGATTGCCGACAGCCTCCGAGGCAAGCTTCGGGAAATACGCACACGTCAAAGAAACTGGCATGTCGTGTCGGCTATGTGCGTGGATGAATTCGTCCGACTCCCCTCACAGCGAACTTACACGGACTGTAAAAAGGCTGCAGACAGGGTAAAGGTCTGGCCGAAAGTTCGTGAATGTCTCCTGGCGTATCTTGAAAGCGGCTTGCTCCCGTGGAAGCAACAGGATTGGCCTCTCCCTCCGACCGGATTGACCTTGCCGGACAAGCTGAACCGCTCCAGCTACCCGATGATTAACGAATTGATCGATATCGCCATTCTGGAAAAACAACCTGACCAGGTACTTCGCTGGTACGATCAGTGTCCCAGGAAACGGTTCGGCTGGGCTTATACGTCTGAGGATGACATTGCCACGGCTGTCCGGATTCACGCTCCCCACCGGGCTGTAGATATCTGGAAACAACTGGCCGAGGAGCAAATCGCGCAAGCAAAACCAAACGCCTATCTGGAGGCGGCTCGCTACCTTCGTAAGGCAGCCCAGGTTATGGCGGAACAAAATAAACAGATGGAATGGGACGGATACCTGTACGACCTGAGAGAAAAGCATATCCGTAAAAGACGGCTGATTGAAATACTGGATTCTTTGGATGGACAGCCGATTATTAAAGGGAAGCCTTGACGTCCATAGTTCCTGATTCGGTGCACAAGGGATCTTTTCAATTTGCCAATTCCACCGGCAATCGAATCAGAAACTTCGTGTCTTTTGACACAAAAAACCGGCGGTCAAGCTGTGTCAGTTTGTGCCAGAATTGGTGCGAAACCATAACAATTATGCGAATCCATAGCATCACCCCCAAAGTGATGAAATGCAGCATCCACGCGCCTTTGGGCTGAATGTAAGAACTTGCACAATTGTGAAAAATCGCTCAAAAACGGCCTGTCAAGCCGGAGGTCGCGAGTTCAAGTCTCGTCGGCCCCGCCATTTATTACAAATAAGCCCTTTGGACAGTATGTCAAAGGGCTTTTTGTATGAAAATGAAAGACTTCCAGAGTTGCTCTCTGACAGCAATTCATCTGTCTGTTCCGCTATAGTGCAAACCACGGGCACGCAAGTACTCCTGAACGTCTAAAAGGCCGATCTCCGCCGTAGATCAGAACGGCGGGAGCCTCAGGCTCGCCAGATACCTCCCGCCAAAAAGAAAGTCCGTCGAAGAAATCAGATGTCACCGTTTGTGCCGACTTTATCTCAACGGGTGTCAATTTGGTTTCGCTTTCGAGGATAATGTCGATTTCGCGGCCTCCTTCAATCTTATTGCCAAAGTACGCTTTATCATATCAACTCTTCCGGGACAGTTGAATATTCAATGTTCAATTTACAGGATTGGCATTTATTTTTGAAAACGTGTCCAAAGCAGCAATGATTTAATTCTTCAAGGATCACTTGAGATAATAGAGGATACAATTAAGGACTCGGATTACCCACTTTCAATGCTGGGAATAGCGATTGCACTAGGAAATGCATTTATAAGAGACTGTGAGATTGTGTCCGCCTTAGGACACAGGTGTATCGCCAGAAACTAAAAATCAGTTGCAATTACTTAGAACTGCACCTTAATTTTGAGCTTCAACGGTCCAACATGCTCTGATGACGTACAGGTCAAATTTGGTTAATTTTTTATTAATGTATCCGTATAAAGCACCCCCGGAGTGCCTTATGACCTTCAGGTGGCTATTCCCTGCGGCGATTCTTCTGGCCTTTTCCCCCTGCACTATTCTATGGGCCGAGGATCGCGCGACCTCTGGTGAACTGATTCTGGAGCGTCCGACGCTGATCTGCTTAGGCTTTGAATGGAACATCAGTGGGGATGACAACCGCAACAGTAGTGTGGCTGTGAGCTATCGCCAGGCCGGCGAAACCGTTTGGCGTGAGGCCCTGCCGCTTCTGCGAATAGACAACGAGCGCACATTCGCCGCGGAAACTTTTATCGACTACACCGCCCCGGATATGTTCGCCGGCAGCATTTTCGACCTGCAACCCGGTACGGAGTATGAGTGCCGCCTGCGTCTCTCCGACCCGGACGGCGTGCACGGGGAGACCGAAAGGACGGTCCGGATCAGGACCCGTAACGAGTTGCGGGCTGCCGCGGAAGGGCGTGTGCTGCATGTCTACCCGCCGGACTGGAAGGGGTTTCGGCAGGAGCCGTCGTTCACCGGGTTGATGCAGGCATACCAGGGCGCGGGCGGCGGCGACTGGGCTGTAGTGAGCGAGCGCAAGGTGCGCCCGGGTGACATTCTTCTTATTCACGCCGGACGCTACAAAGCCGACCGTACCAGATACAGCGACCCGCTGAACCTGGACTTCCACGGCGCTTATGTCCTTACCGCCAAAGGCACTCCCGACAAGCCGATTGTTATCCGGGCCGCGGGCGACGGTGAAGTCATCTTCGACGGGGATAGCTGCTACCGCCTGTTCGATGTCATGGCCGCGGATTACCATATTTTCGAGAGCCTGACCGTGGTAAACTGCGACATCGCCTTCTACGCGGGTCTCAAGGATGTGGCCGGCTGCAGCGGCCTGACTGTGCGCAATTGCCGGCTGGAGGAGGTGGGAATCGCCGTGACCACGCAGTTCGCCGGGTCGCGGGATTTCTGCATCTCGGACAACATTATACTCGGCCGGGACGACCGGAATCGTCTGCTCGGTTGGTACGACCCGGGAGTTTACGAGGCCAGCCCGCTAAGGAGCTATTACGCGGTCAAAGTTTACGGCCAGGGCCACGTGGTCTGTCACAACCATATCGCCTGGTTCCACGATGCGCTCTGCGTCTGCACCTACGGCAGCCCGGACCCCGACCCCTCATTGCGCGCCACGGCTATCGATTTCTACAACAACGACATCCATTTGATGACTGATGATTTCATCGAGGCGGATGGTGGGGTGCAAAACATCCGCGTGCTGCGCAACCGCTGTTTCAACTCGGCCCAGTGCGGCCTGTCCGCCCAGCCGGTGTATGGCGGCCCGGCCTACTACATCCGCAACATTCTGTACCACGTGCCCTGGGGCATGGCTTTCAAGTTCAAGGTCCAGCCCGCTGGCCTGGTTCTGTACCACAACACCGTTATCGCCGAGAACCGCAACGGCGCGGGTTACTCCAACGCTCATTTCCGAAACAACCTCTTCCTGGGCACGGACGATCCGGGCCGTGAACTTGTCCGCACCTGCACGAATACAAGCTACAGCACCTGGGATTACAACGGATATAGGCCAAACCGTGCGGGCGGGGCGCAATTCTTCTGGAAAGCCCCGCGGCCAGGGGTTCTTCGAGACTATGAGATAGAAAATCGGGAAGAATTCAGGAGCTTCGCCACGCTGGTTGAATTCCGTGCCGGCACCGGCCAGGAACAGCACGGAATAGAGGTGGACTATGATATTTTCAGCAATGTTTCTAAACCGGACCCGGACAGGCCGACAGCGGTGTATTTCGCCCGGGACTTCGATTTCTCTTTGCGCGAGGGCGCAGCAGCGGTGGATCGAGGTTTCGTTCTGCCCAATGTGAACGATGGTTTCACCGGTGCAGCCCCGGACTTAGGCGCTTTGGAGCGCGGAGCGGAAATACCGGTCTGGGGACCGCGCCGCTAAAACAAAGAAACACTCAAGGCTAAAGCTCCTTCTTTATTCCATATCAATTCTCGATTCCAGCGGAGTTATTAAAATATTTTCCTAGACTATAAAACGGACTTTTCCTCCATAATTGGAGGTCCGCAAACAGGTTGTAATCGGGGAACAACGTTGATTGAAAAGGAGGGCAACATGATTGTTTCCACCGTACTCAGAGTCATTATTTTGTTAACTGTCCTGAGAGCAACTGCATTCGGGCAGGAGGAGGCAAACAGCCTGCAGAGTTCCAGGCAAATTATCGATGAAATTCGTGCCCATAGCTCCGGCATAGCGGTCTGGTGGACCGGCCAGAACGGGTGGCTAATCAAAGCGAACGGAGTTTTAATCGGTACGGATTTAGTGCTCGAGGAGGCGGACCGCATACAAAAGCCACCGGTGACCGCGGCGGAGTTGGCCGGGGAGCTGAACATTTCATTTGTAACTCACGAGCACGGAGATCATTTCAATAACAAAGTATCGCGAGAGCTGGCGAAAAGCTCAAATTGCATGTTTGTCGTTCCACGCAATTGCGTGGAAAAGGCCCGGAGTCTGGGCATTCCGGAAAACCGGATCCAGGTGGCTATACCAGGCGAGCCGTTCGACATCCTGGGGGTCCATGTCCTGCCGATCAGGGCACTCCATGGACACGCAAAGTACTCCGTCTCCAGCCGGGCCAACCTGGAAGACTGCGGATATTTAATAACTATCGGCGGGAAAACATTCCTTCAGCCCGGCGATTCGGTCCTGTTGCAGGATCACCTGGAACTGCAAGGAGTGAACGTACTTTTTTTCTCACCGACCGAACACAACATGTTCATCCAGCAGTCGACGATGCTGATCAATACGCTGGAGCCCGAATATATTTTGCCGCAGCACAGGGATACCTATCAGCAGACACCGGAAAACCGCTTCTGGACCAATGCGTACGCCACCGAGGTCAAGCTGCAGCTATCCCGCACGCTTCAGGAGCGCTATCATATGCTTGAGCAGGGAGAATGCCTGATTGTGCGGTGACCTGAGAGTAAGGAGGCTTATAGGATTTTGGCATTGTAGAAAATTTCAGGTGGTCTCGATTAAAAAATTACTAAACTCGTCTCTAACAGCCCACCATTTTGGATTAAGGGCACGTAAGAACTTACGTGCCCTTTTTCTGTTTCAAGGGCCGGCATTTCCGGCAGCGCTCACCAGGCGATCTTGCCGGTCTTGCCTGTTTAGGTCTTCCCTTTTCCTGACCACCTGCTCAAGGTATTGCCGGCGGCTGTACGGTTCAGCTTTGCGCTGCGGTCTGCCGTAAAACGGCTTTGGAGTCGAAGTTATTGCCCATGGGCTATTGACAAAGCTTACACTGTACATCCAAATTGAGGCTAATTTGTATAATCAAACACAAATGGTCATCGGCCGGGGAAACCGTACGGTATGCCAGGACCGATCGAATCTGTTTACCGGAGCAGTCAGTGGTATCGAAGCGCGTTGGAATAGCTCAATCTGAAGATTCGCCGGCAAATCAGCCTAAGCGCAGCGCCGGGCGCAATTCCCCTATCAAAATGTCGGGACCCTTTAAATGAACGAGATCCTCCTTAATGCCGTCCTGAACCTTTTCGCGATCCATACCTCGATGTTCGGCCCGGACTTCAGGTCCAGGGCGAAAAAAATCATCGAGCTGTACATGACCGAAAACCTGCATCTCTCCTCCTGCGAAATCTACCTCTCGCTCTTTGAATCCATGCTTCAGATTTATGACCAGTCGAAGGAGTTTTCGCCCGATGAAAAAATAAAGATGGTTGCCGAAATCGCGGATAACCTGAAATCCAAGCTGCCGCGCTATGAACAATATGTCTTTTTGATTTGCTTTATCGAGCTAAGCGTAGCGGGAGGGACTGGGCAAGAGGTTATCAAACTGGTCGAGGCGGTGGCGGAGACCCTGCAAATCGGCCGGGAAGAGCTGGCGAAGATCTGCACCGGCATCGAGGAGCCGTTCAATAAGCGCCGACTGAATGAGGAGTTCCTGCTTCTTGAAAAGAAAGAAGCTACGGAGGACGGGCTTTACCGGCGTATGGTAAAGCCGGAATTCGGCGGGCAATTCTGCGTCCTGCGCCTGAGCGAGGTCGGGGCCTTTTTTATCACAGTCGCCGAGGGCAGCCCCATAACGCTCAATTCGGTGCCGGTGCATCCCGGAACTTTGCATCCGCTTCAGGATGGGGTCATAATACGCGATGCGCGGGGAAAGCGGATCTACTTCTCTGAAATAGCGGCGCATTTTTCCTCTGGAGCAGGGACCGGCCACAAGTGGGTTTTCCGCGGTGAAAACCTGGAGTTCCGCTTTCCCGGCAGTGACAGCGGCCTGCATAATTTCAGCTTCCGCGAAACCGGTGGCATCCTTTTGGGCGTGATGGGTGCCAGCGGATCCGGCAAATCCACGCTCTTAAGTATCCTGAACGGCCAGCTGCATCCTGGTTCCGGCCGGGTTCTGATCAACGGGATCGATCTGCATGAAGAGGCGTCCAGACTCGAGGGTATTATCGGCTATGTGCCACAGGATGACCTTTTATTTGAGGACTTGACCGTCTTCGAAAACCTGTACTACAATACCTCCCTCTGCATGGCCAATCTGGACGCTCCGGAACGCAGGCGGCGTGTCGAGGCCCTGCTGGATGAGCTTCAGCAGTTCCACACCCGGGACCTTCGGGTCGGTTCGCCGCTGGACAAAACGATCAGCGGGGGCCAGCGCAAGCGCCTGAATATCGCCATGGAGCTCATCCGTGAGCCGGCGATCCTGTTTGTGGATGAGCCGACCTCGGGACTTTCTTCCTCAGACTCGGAAAACGTCATGTCCCTACTCAAGGCCCAGGCCACCAAGGGGAAACTGGTGGTGGTGGTGATTCACCAGCCCTCGTCCCGGATATTCAACATGTTCGACAAACTCTGGGTGCTCGACCAGGGAGGGCGGCCGATCTATGACGGTAACCCGCTCGATGCCATTGTCTATTTCCGCAAGGCCATTCAGCAGGCCGGCGTGGAAGATTACGCCTGCCCGCATTGCGGCAATTTAAACCCGGAGCAGCTTTTTGAGATAATCGAGCTGAAAAAAGTG
>Ga0156185_1221_pt4 | contig 19263 bp, 16 predicted proteins | sample RifCSPlowO2_12_FD_107838 | JGI IMG/M metagenome (GOLD analysis project Ga0156185, IMG submission 107838) | Candidatus Glassbacteria bacterium RIFCSPLOWO2_12_FULL_58_11 | reverse complement strand
CGCCACTCGCCGTCGCTGACCACATCCAGGCCCGCCTCCTCCTGGAGCCGGATGGCGAAAAGAACCAGCTCGTCCAGCAGGCTGTCGAAGCGCTCGGAGGTCACTTTGTCACGCCTCTCCAGCAGATCGAGCAGGAATTTGGGCCGGGGGAGAGAGCCGATAACCTGGGTGTAGAACAGGGGCAGCTTTGCAGTCTTCTGGGTTTTCATCGGTCAGGCGCCTCGGAAGTTTGCCCGGACAAATAAGGCCGGCGAAAGTATTTGAAAATCATGCTTATCTCTCCAGGTCCTGTTCGAACATCCGGTAGTGCGCCTCCCGCATTCCAAGGGCCAGATAAGTCCTCTGGGCGGCAAGATTCTCCTGTTCGACATACAGGCGCAGGCCGCAGACATCCGCTCTTGCGCGGGCCAGTTCTTTGACATGGGCGTAGAGACGGCGGTAGATTCCCCGGCGTCTGTACTCGGGCCGGATATAGACGCTCTGGATCCACCAGAAGATCCCGTTGCGCCAGTCGCTCCACTCCCCGGTGATCATCAACGACCCGGCGCTCTCACCCTCCAGCTCGGCGATCAGGTAAAACCCGTTCTGCGGGTTTTTCAGCAGATTTTTCACGCCGGCCAGGGCTGTCTCCAAGCCCAGCTCCCGGTTCTCGGTCTCCAGCGCCATCGCCGCGTTGAACCGGGCGACAGTCTCGGCATCGCGCTCCTCCGCCGGCCGGATCACCAGACCGTTGTCGCTCACGTTCCATCCCTCCCGTTGTGTCTCCGTGGAATTTTGCCCGGCCGCATATCGGCCCGGCTGCCTGCCGGAAATATAAGTAATTCCTTCCCGAATACAACCGGCTCGTCTGCGCAGTAATATCCCGGGAGGCGTTTACAGACAAAAAAAACCGCCTGCCGGCGGTTTTTTGCTTGAACGATAAGCTGAAAAAGGCGCGATCCTATTGTACGGTTATCGAGCCGGTCATTCCGAGCGAATAGTGCGGGATACAGTAATAGGGAAAAGTCCCTTTAGTATTAAAAACCCTGGTGAAAGTCCCGCCCTTGGACAAGTTGCCGGAGTTCCAGTTGCCATCCGCCACTCCATTGGTGCCGCTGGTGGCGGTATGTATCATATCGTCCTGGTTGACCCATTTGACCGTGTCACCGGCCGAAATGCTCAGTTGCGCGGGCTGGAAGCGGGTGTTCTGCATGTTGACCTGATGCAGGGAAGCACCCCCGCCGCCGCCCCCATTGCCGCCGTTGTCTATGGGCGGAGTCACAGGATTGCCGGTATCGTAGCTGCTTTTACCGTAGCCGCCGCAGCCGGAGATAAAAGCCCAGAACAGGACCAGGGCCAGGAAACCGGAAAGCCGGAATGCCGCCCGGAAGTTTGACTTGCCCGGATTAAACATATCAGACCCCCTCCGGTGGACGAGTCCACCAGGTTGAACTGCCGGTCCGCTGTTGGCGAAATCAATAATGATGTATCTGACAATCATTCTCAACAAGCTTGTAATTTATTGGTACACAAATTATTGAAATTTGTTCCGTTCGGGCTGATCAGGCTTATGAAAAGGCAGAAGACAGGCTCAGGCAGGCAGAGGCCGGCGGGACGACGGTATAACTTCTTCCGCAGAATGTGGTGCAGGAAAACCGATGGAACATAGAATGGGGTCTTAAGGCTTAGGATTGCCGAAAGAGGAGTTATCGCCCCAGTGCGGCGCGATCGAGTCCGCCAGAACTGCCGATGCTTTTGCTTCCTTGAGCTGTTCTGGGGCGTATCTGGTCCAGCCGGCGGGAGGTTCCATGGTCTGGCCCGGCGCCAGCACCATCGCCTCGGGATGTGCCGATTTCAGTTCACCCCAGGTTGTCTGTGACCAGAGACCACTGTCCAGCAGCCTTAGCGGCTCGCCGTGCATGGGGCCGGAAACGGCATTTCCGGCTACCGGCCACCAGAGGCTTTCGGTTTCGCGGTCCCAGAGGACAAAGGCATCCTTGCCCTCCCAGTACCGCGGATCGAAATAAGTGTAGCCGCTGCAGCCGAAAGTGAAAGTCCGGCTGCGATAAGTCCGCTCATAGACCGCGCCGAGCTCCGCCAGATAGCAGTAAGCGGCGAGGACCGGACGTCCGCCGACAACATCGTTCACCATCGCGTGCCGGACGAGCAGATCGGTCGGATAGGCTTTGATCTCCCCGCCGATCCTGACCGCCAGCACCCGCTTGTCATCTTTCAGCCACTGATCGGCCTCCCGGGCGCTGACAAATTCCGGATGGATCAGGGCCGGGCGGTACTCCCGGCCCATGCCGTAATGCAGATGAGAAATCTCAAGCGGGCAGTCGGTGATATCGAAGCTCGAGGCTTCATCCGGGCCGCCCCAGAGATACTTTTTACCGTTTTTCTCGATCAGCTTGCCGCTTTCGAGCGCCGACGGGGGGCGGCGGTTTCCCGGCCCCGGGGCCTGGGCCTTTACCGGGACAATTCCCAGCATCATAACGGCAAAGCTCAATATCGCAATCTGATGTGCGCGGCGCATCCGGTCCTTCCTCATGGCAGTACGCTCAGGGTGAGCGACAGGTTGCGCGGGTATTTTTCGCCGCCGACCGCTACTTTCAGCTCTCCGGCCTCGGGAAAATTCCGCAGGATGGTTTTAGTATTTTTCCAGTCCGGGCCCTCGGCATAGCTCCATTCCAGCTTGAGCTGGGAACCGAAATGCTCCGCCTCCACTTTCAGCAGGTTCTCCCCCGGAACCAGGTAAGGCAAAGCCAGGGGGTTATGCTGGAAATAACTGGTCATTTCGAGCGATTCCATTGAGGAGTCGCCGGCCAGGATCAGTTTCAGGTAATAACCGTTGAAGCTGCCGTTGATCTGATCGACAAACAGCCCCCGGACAACCTGGCCGCTGTCGGTAACTGTCACCGGCTGCCAGTTTTTCATCCCGTCCGTGCTGACCTCGGCCGTAATCCCGCCGTGCATCTCGCCCTTTTTCACCCGGAATTCCCCGGCGGTGATAACATAGGGACAGTCCACCGAGAAAACCAGCTCTCCCGGGTAACGAAGGTCCTGGGGCATCAGCACGAAACAGGGACAGAGCCGCACGATATTCTTCTGGCCGGCCACGCCATCCTGAAAGTGGTCGCTGAACAGGTCGGGATAGTAGACCATTTTGCCCTGGGCCCAGTGACGGTAACAGGGGGTATCGTTCACTATCGCCCGGTACGGTTCGTAGATGGGCCAGTTGGCAGTGTCCAGGCTGTCCCGCGCTCCGCAGGTATGGTACGGACCGTAATCGAACTGCCAGGCTTTCCGGTAATAGTAATCGCCGGGCAGCCAGGAAAAGCTGATGCTTTCCCCGCGGCGCAGGGTCAGCCGGCGGAGCGGGTCTTTGATCGTCACGTCCGGCCAGCCCGGCTCTTTCTCCCACAAGCCCCCGCCGCTGAACCAGGCCGGAGAGTCCCCGCAGAGCAAGAATCCCGGCGCGGAGCGGTGCTCGGCCTCCGCGGCCCAGGCCAGGGTCGAATCGACCCGCAACTGCTCGAGACCGGCGATATGCGGCGGAACGGAGCGGTCGAAGACATAAAAGTTCATGTGCGGGTCCAGGCAATGCCATTTCCCGCCGTAGCTGACTTGCAGCATGTGGTGCCCATCGTGCACCCAGCTTTCGCTTTCGTACCCCAGGCGCTTGAGAAGCAGGGCCAGCGGAGCGGTTTGCCTCAAGCAGCTCCCGTTGCCCAGCACCTGGACCATTTTCCCGAAATCGAAAGCGTACTCCTCCGGCCCATCCCCGTGGTACATTACCCGCCGGATCCAGTTGAACACCGCCAGTACTTTCTGCTCATCGGTCATGCCCGGGTGAACCAGGCCGGCCAGAATCCGGTCCACGGAGGAACAGTCAACCGATTTATCCGTGCTGATCACCGGATTGATTACGAAAGGCGAATCATCGGCGGAGCGGGCCGGAATCGGAACGACGGCCAGAAAAGCAAAGAATAGCGCTAGAGAAATCCCTCGCACCACGGCCTCCAGAGGATAGAACCGCAATTTCCAGAAAGCAACATTTGCCCGGGTTACTTTTTGGAGAAGTCGGCTCTTTTCAAATCAAATTCAATCCTTCAGAATTTTTAACATCCACATAACTATGCGCCGGGAACTAACCCGCATGCCAATAATATGTCACAGACAGCCCGTTAAAGGCAAGGCTGCGGCCTGAAAATTATTTCTAACTGTAAAAGTTTTAATGAATTATCAGCCTCTGATGCCGAGACCGTTTCAGGGTTTCCCGGATATACGCTCGTAAACGGTACTAAAAAGTATACAATAATATTTCGCAAGAGTTTCAAAATTGTACGATTAAATATAGAATGAGAATGAGAAACATTATTAATCTATTGACAAAGCCAAGCATCCAGTTTAAATATAAGATACAAATTTTAGATTACGCCTGAAAACGAGTTGCGGACCGGCTCCTTAAGATATTTAGAATATTGGAGGTATCCGCTATATTATGAATCACGATATTTCTGCTTTAGCCTGAAAAATATTGTAACCTGAAAAACCTGGCAATCGGATTTAATTACAATAAAGAGGCACATATGGATAAGCGAAAACAAATGTTTTTGACAATCCTGGCCCTCTGGGCTGTCTTTTCCTCGCCGAACCGTGCTCTGGCAGCAGAAATTCGCAAGATACAGGATAACTCATTCCTCCTGGAGGAAGCCTATAACCAGGAGGCGGGTGTTATCCAGCATATTCAGTATTATCAGTATATGAAGGACAAAACATGGGTTTATTCTTTTACCCAGGAATGGCCCGTGCCGGGACAACGACATCAGCTATCTTATACCATTCCCGGCTTAAGGGCCGCGGACACAGGAAAAGGCGGTTTAGGCGATATTCTTATCAATTACCGCCACCAGACGGTCCTTAAAGGATCGCTTGCGGTGGCTCCACGCCTTTCTATGCTGCTGCCCTCCGGCGACTACAAAAGGGGACTTGGAAGCGGATCAATCGGCCTGCAGGGCAATATTCCAATCAGTGTGGAATTAAAGGAACGCTGGGTCAGCCATTGGAATCTGGGGACTACGTATATTCCGAATGCAAAAGCGATCGACGGTTCACGTGCCGATATCAAAGGATATAATTATGGAGCGAGCATTATTTATTTAGTCAATGACAGGCTTAATTTAATGCTTGAGACATTGGGAACGCGCTCTCAATCGGTAATTTCAAATGGCGCGGTAAAGGCGGAAAAAGCATTTTTTCTGAATCCCGGAATGCGTTACGCATTCGATTTTAAATCCGGCCTTCAGGTAGTGGTTGGCTTAAGTTTTCCGGTCGGCTTGTCACCGTCGCGCGGAGAATATGGATCATTTCTCTATTTATCCTTTGAGCACTCTTTAAAAGGAAACAACGCTGATTTCTGATCTGGTTTCCGGTCAGGAATAACCAGAAGGCCGGAAAGGCTAATTGAATTTGGACTACTGACTCTGCTTATCGCGGATTTTTAAACCTCAATTGATCTCGCTTGATAGCAGTATTTGTTGAGGCACAACGGGCCAGAAAACAATGGAACGCTTGGTGGCCCCAACACCGGCCATTGAAATCTCCCGGCTTGTCCGGCCGGCTTGCCGCCTCACTCTTTATTTGCTCTTTCAGATCGCCGGGCAGGCGGGAGATACCTCCAATCCGTGGGACAGGCCGCCGTTTACCTTATAGAGCAGAGCGTTGATCTCCAGGTTCTTCCCGAACGGATTGGGAGCAGCCAGATAGCGCTGGAGATCGAGGGCCATCAGGATCGCCGGCTGCGCGATGCCGGTGTAAATATGAGTGCCCAGAGCGGAAACCGTTTCGAAGCCGAAGCGCTCGAATTTGGCGCTGCGGGAGGGGTGGACGGCGATGACAAACCAGTTGCGCAAGGATTCTCCGGCGCTGCTGTCCACCACCACGGCCTCGAAAATCCTTCTCTCGATTCCGAAAAGCTGTTTCCGGTACTTTCTCTTGATCACCAGTCTCGACAGCTCGCAGACTTCCTCGGAGACCGCGGCCCCGTGAATTGAATAACGGGAGCCGAATCCGGGCATGTACCGGGAAATTTCTTCCGGGCTGATACCGAAAGATTCACATGCCGGGAGGGAATTATTTTCTGATCCCAGCGCTGTTACGCGGGGAATTTCGAGGCGTTGGTGGAGCAGGTTGAGCACTGTGCGCTGAGCAGCAAAATCGCCCTGCTGGCGGATGATCCGCAGGCTGCCGGCAAGCTCCCTTTCCCCGTTCTGATGGATGTACGCCCCCAGGAACAGCGACCTCGCATCGTAGCGGTCAAGCTCGATACCCGCGGGAGAATGACCGATAAAGCCGATCTCCCGGTATACCTCATAGCGCAGCTCCAGGGCGGACAGTATCTCCTGTTCGCTGACCAGCGGCTTGACTTCCAGATGGCTGCCCCGGGTCAGAGCGCCCTGCTCCAGCTCGGTTTTCAGCCTGAGAGCGGACTGGAGCGCCGAAAACAATTCTTCAGATCCGAAGGGCTTTTGCAGCTTTTCCAGCACGATCCCCTCGACCGAGGGGCTGTCAGCCTTTCCGGTCCCGGCCAGCGGCAGGATGAAAGATAGCTGGCCGGAGCCGCCGATTGCCGGATTGCCTTCGGTCAAACGCAGCCTGCCGCCCAGCGGCCAATCCCCTTCCAGGAGCAGCAGTTCGGGCTCGAGCAGGTCCAGCGCCCGGAATAATTTCTGCGGATTTTTTAAAGCGATCGGGTTGAGTCCTTTGCTGAACAGGCTGGCGAACAGCGCTTCCCTGAAATCCGGGTCCGAATCCCACAAAATTACCTTGGTCTCCATAATTCTCCCTGAATGCATAAGCTGTTGATATGGTTAATCGCGGTTTGCCGGGGCTGATAATTACAGCCGAGCCAGGTTTGTTAATAGTTCTTTTCATATCGCTCAACACTGATTTTCCACTTGGCTTCCACTCGATGTTTGAAACGGATTTCCGGAACATCGCAAAACAATTTTCAAAAAGCGTGCCAGAGATTCCGCGGCAAATCAAAATCATAAATTCAGCAGGCGCCGTAAGCCGCGGACACCCAAAACCGGATAAAAATTTGCTTGACTTGAAGTGTTAAATTTGTTATCTTTGATAAGAATATTAAAGAAAAATCCAATTCGAGGAACAAGCATGAAAAAGAAAGGCCATGAGGAGCATATTCCAGAGCCGCCCCTGACTACCGGCGATATAGCGCGTTATTGCCATACCAACATGATGCAGATCAATCGCTGGATCAAAAAAGGCGCGCTGAAAGCCTTCCGGAACCCGGGCGGGCAGCACCGGATCACTCGCGAGGAGTTCAGGCGGTTCCTGGTAGGGAACGAAATGCCGGTCATCGAGGAATTTTTTCAGGCGCAATCGAGAAAGAAAATCCTGGTGGCGGATGACGATCAATCCGTGGTCGAAGCGATCCGCTATCTGCTGAAAGCCCAGCCCGAAAATTACGAGGTGGAAGTGTCCCGGGATGGGTATGAGACTTTGATCAAAAGCGGCGATTTCAAGCCTGACCTGCTGATCCTGGATATTCGAATGCCGAAAATCGACGGATTGGAAGTCTGCCGCCGGCTGCGCCAGAACGGGGACATCACCGCGGGCCTGAAAATACTGGCCATGACCGGGCATTCGGACGCCTATGACCGTCAACTGGTCATGGCCAGCGGCGCCAACGACTATATCCTCAAGCCGTTTGATAAAAATGAGCTTCTCAAGCATGTCGGCAAGCTGCTCGAATAGACGCCGGAACGCCCCCGGTCCTCACCCGCGGACGGCCTGGTTTCATCCTTCCATGCGCTGCAACGCATACAGAGTTTATCGATCATCCCGCCGGAACTGTATCGAGATTATCCGGTCTTTTTCAAGCGCCGGATAAAGAGTGAAGAGATTGGAGAAAAACCGTCATTGCACGGCGGTAACGGCTGCGTTCCGGCCGCCGGAGCAGCGGCTTTTCCAAGGGGGGTCAAGTATGAAATATATTTGCGGGTTAAAGCTTTCGGAGATTTCCCGCCATCTGGTCTGGTCATGGCTTGTGGTCGGATAAAAGGATATATCCGGATAAGATAAATGGAACCTGACGGCAAGGGCTAAAATCTATCCCGAGGAGAAAGAAAATGTTCGGCAAAGTCTTTAAGCGAGTGTTCATCGCTCCCCTGGTGCTGCTCGCGACATCTGCGATAACCCCGGCCGAAGCCCGCGGGCGGGAATTGACCGAGGAAGTTTTTTTCCAGCCGGTAGAGACGGTGATTACGGCCGGACGGACGGAACAGAACATCGAACGCGCCCCGGCGACAATCGCCGTAATCACCTCGGAGGAGATCAGCGCCTCGGGGGCCCTGACCATTCCTGAGCTGTTGAGGCTGGTGCCCGGCCTGGATGTGATGACAATCAGCTCCTCCCATGCCGAGGTAAATGCCCGCGGTCTGAACCAGGTACTTAGCAACAAGCTGCTGGTGCTGATCGACGGCCGCTCGGTCTATTTCGATTTTTACGGCGGCGCGATCTGGCAGGGATTGCCGATTCTTCTCGACCAGATCGACCGGATCGAAGTGGTGCGCAGCCCCAGCTCCGCGCTGTACGGCGCAAACGCCTTCAGCGGGGTGATCAATATCATCACCAAAACTCCGCGCCAGTTGCATGGCAGCCATCTTTCCGTCCAGGGAGGGGAAAACTCGACACTCTATACCTCATTCGTGCAAGGTAACACCATCGGGGACACCGGCTATCGCTTTGCCCTGGGAACCAGGCAGATCAATAGTTTCAGCGATCCCAACATGGATTCTGAAAATGTCGGCCTGGCCAATGTTTACCTGGAGCACCACTTCCACGATGACACCCGGCTTTCAGTGGAGGGCGGAGTGAGCCACGGCTCGATTGTTCAAATCGTGCGCCTCAATGCCAATAAATTCAGAGCCACCACCACCTACGGCAAGCTGAACCTGGATCGCGGTTCTTTCAAAATGCAAGCTTTCTGGAACCGCGCGGATGAATCCGGCGAACCCTTCTTTCCGCCGGGCGAAGATGTGGACATTCTTTACAACACCATTGACCTCGAGGCGCAGCATACGGTCAACCTGGGCCTTAAACACGATTTTATCTACGGCGCCACCTACCGCTTCAACACCATTAAGTCCAATATCATCGACAAGGACCACCAGCAGAACCTATATGCCGGCTATTTCCAGGAGGAGTACCGGCCTGTGCCCGAGGTCAGCCTCCTGGCCGGCGGTCGTTTCGACCACCATCCGCTGGTCGGGGTAAATTTCAGCCCCCGGGGAAGTCTGATCTATGTCCCTTCGGGCCAGCATTCGATCCGCTTTTCGGTAGCCCGGGCTTTCCGCAATCCCAGTTTTACCGATTCCTATATCCATATTGCCACGCAGCCGCCGATCGGCTTGCCTTTCGGCTTGCTGATCAAGGGCGAGCCGTATCTGGAGTCGGAAAAGATCACGACTTACGAGCTGGGCTACACTTATTTCCCCAACCAGCATTTTCGCTGGGAAACCGATGTTTTCACTTACCGGTTCAGGGACTATATCGGTCCTGGCGAACCGATTATCACCCAGCTCCCACCGGTGCAGTCCTTTGTCAATCTCGGCAGCGCGCGGACCTATGGTTTCGAAATGTCCGCCGACCTGATCCCGCTTCCCCGGCTCAAGCTCTCGGCGAACTACAGCTACCTGGACCTGAATAATGAATATACGGTTCTGAGGCAGCAACAGCCGCCGAAGAACAAAGTCAATTTCAAGCTCTTCCTCACCCTGCCGGGCGAATTTACCGCCGCGTTCATGACCAGCTATGTCGGGAAAACGGTCTGGGAGGTTCCAACCCCTCTGGGAAGTTATGAGGTCAGTCCCACCGAGGCGCACACCCGCTCCGATGCCAAGTTGCAGTACAAATGCCTTAACGGCGAACTGGAGCTGTTTTTGGCCGCCTACAATCTATTCAACAGCCGCAAACTGGAGTATCCCCTGGCCGAGCAAATCAGGAGGCGGGCCACAGCAGGGTTCAGGCTGTCCTTCTAAGAAATTATCGCTGGTAAATTACTTTCTGGAATATGTCAGCACATGATTAGACGGATTTACAGATCATCCCTCCTCCGGAGGGTTTATCCGCTTTTTCCGGTATTGGGAATGTTTGCATTTTGCGGCCCGCTGGCGGCCAGGCCTGCCCTGATCAGTCTGGTAAAGAGCGAGCAGCGCGAGGAATATGAACAGGCCTCGAAAGCTATTATCTCCGTCCTGGAAGACCACCGGCAAGAGGTCAGAATTGAGGAAAGCTTTTTAGAAAGCGACGGGGACGGGGAGGAACAATTCTGGGACGCGGTGAAAACCAGTCAGCCCGAGCTGATTCTCACGATAGGGCCGCTGGCCACACGCTCGGCGGTGCAGCATATAAATAAAATTCCCATAATTTACACTCTGGTCCTGGAAAACCCGGCCGATCTTCAATCAAATCCCGCGAGCCAGCAGTTGAGCGGAGTGTCTCTTACCATCCCGCCGGAGCAGCAGCTGAAAATAATCAAGGAGGCGCTCCCGGATGTCCGGCGGCTGGGCCTGCTCTACAGCCCGCAATCGGATACGATGTACCAGGCGGTGCGCAAGATTGTCCAGAAAACCGGGCTGCGGCTGGTGGCGGAGGAGGTGGCGACCGAACGCGATATCCCCGCAGCGCTGAGGAAAATCCTCCCACAGATCGATGCTTTCTGGATGCCGCCGGATGAGGTGGTCTATGACCGCCGGTTCCCCCATATCCTGAGATTTATTTTGCTGGAAAGCTTCCAGAACAGCGTTCCGGTGATCGCCATGTCGGTGCACCTGGCCACGGCCGGCGCTCCCCTGGCCCTGGGAATCGACTATGAGGATATCGGCAGACAAACCGCCGAATTGGTGCTGAAAAAGCTGACAGGCCGCTCATCCGGGTCAAATGTGGTGGAAAATCCCCGAAAAGTAGTTATTTATATAAACGAGTGGGTGGCCTCGAGCCTCGGCTTGAAAATACCCAGTAAAGTTTCCGATCAGGCTATATCGGTCAAGAGCGGGAGATAAGGTGATATTTCCATTTGTCCGAAAAAAAATTTCCAGCCTGCGCCTGGGGACTAAATCCATCCTGGCGGTTATCCTGCTGATCAGTGCAATCTCGATCGCCTTGACCACATCTTTCATCTCCAGGCAGCGGAGCTCCCTGACCGAGGAGTTGCGCAAACGGGCCTTTTCTTTGGCCAGCAATATGGCATTCAACTGCCAGTACGCCCTGCTGTCCCGGGACATAGAGACGCTGCAGAATCTTTTGGCCGGAGTAAAAAAAGAGAGTGACATCCTGGAAACTTTTATCACCGACATGGATGGGATCATTGTGGCCCACAGCGATACGCTGCTGATCGGAACGCCCGGCGAACCATCCTCCGGGCTGGACAGCCTTATCCCGCAGAAATGGACCCAGACCTCAAAAAAAGATGTCTGGAAAACGATCACGCTGGTTGAGATCGAGCGGAAACCGGCCGGCAGCAAAGAAACGATGCTGTTCTCCCCGCCGGAAAAAAGCGATTATTCGAACGGAAACGGCGCGGCTCAATTCGTTCGGGAGAAACTGGGATTCGTGGTGCTGGAGGTTTCACTCAAAAGCATGAACGAGGCCCTGGCCGCCGGCACATGGCGGGCGATCATGATCACTCTGATCATGATACTGGGCGGTGCGCTGGTGACGGTTTTCCTGGTGCATACCGTGGCCGTGCCTATCTATCGGCTGGTGGATGCCACCCGGGCGGTGGCCGAGGATAATCTGGATCACACGGTACCCGTCACCCGGTCGGATGAGATCGGAGTCCTGTCGAGCTCATTCAACCATATGATCCGTCAGCTCAAGGTTTCCCGCGAAAGAGTCGAGGCCTGGAACCGTGAGCTGGAGGCGAAAGTGGCCGAGCGGACTAAAGAGCTTAAGGAAAAGCACGCCGAGCTGGAACGCGCCTATGAGGTCCTGAAATCCCTGGACAAGGCCAAGGACGATTTCCTCTCGCTGGTTTCTCATGAGCTGCGGACGCCGCTCAGCTCGGTCCTGCTCTATTCCGAGATGCTGCTGGACGGGATCGCCGATTCCGAGGAAACCAAAATCGAATTTCTGACCACGATCGTGGACAACTGCAAGCGGCTGACCCGCCTGATCAACGATGTGCTCGACCTGTCGAAAATCGAGGCGGGCCGCATGCCGTTCAAGCTGGAGCAATTGAACATACGGGAGCTGGTGTCGGATACACTCACCAGTATCCGGCCCAAGATCGAAAGCAAAAAAATCGCTTTCACCTTTGAAGGAGTGGCCGAAGCGCCGCCGCTGTGGGGCGACCGGGACAAAATCATACAGGTGCTGACCAATATCATTTCCAACGCTGTCAAATTTACCCCGAAAGGCGGGCAGGTGACAGTCTGGCTCGAGGACTCCGGGAAATCGGGCAAACTGGCGATCAGCGACACGGGCAACGGAATCAGCCGGGAGGACATTCCCAAGGTTTTCGACCGGTTCAGCCAGCTGGAGAGTATCGAACACCATTCCGAGGGCACGGGCCTGGGCATGACCATCTCCAAGTCGATAATCGAGCGGCTCGGCGGCGAAATCTGGATCGAAAGCGAACTGGGCCGGGGCACGACGGTGTTCTTTACCCTGCTGAAAGCGGACCAGGATTTTGAGCTCGAGGAGGAGTTGGACCGGGTGGAGGGTAATGGGGCCCTGCCCGATCCAGGCCCGGAAAGCTGAAATCCGGGTGCGAAGCATTTTGCGGATGTAAAATTTCCGGTTCATAAAAAGCCGGCAAGCAGTTTAAAGCTCAGCCGACATTCATTTGTACCGCTGTCATAGACTAAAGGTGCGCGATCGATGGCCAGTCTGCCGGATGAAATCCTGACTGAAGAAGAATATCCGGGGAAAAGCACGCCGGCCCGGGTGCTGGTAGTGGATGACGAGCTGGCCATCCGCAAGGGCCTGGTATTTCTGCTGCAAAAGGAGGGGTACGAGACCCTGGAGGCGGAGGATGGCGCGCAGGTCCTCGAGCTGGTGCTCGGAATACGGCCCGATCTGATCCTGCTCGACCTGATGATGCCCAAGGTGGATGGACTGGTGGTCTGCCGTCAGCTGAAAAGCCGCGAGGAAACGCGCCTGATACCGGTGGTGATGATCACCGCGGTGTACAGCCAGGATCAGAAAATCAAGGCCATCGAGGCCGGGGCGGATGAGTTTCTGAACAAGCCGGTCAGTATCATCGAGCTGCGGGCCCGGGTCAAGTCGCTGCTGCGGATGAAACGCCTGAACGATTTTCTCGACCGCTCCGACAATGTCATCGCCTCGCTGGCTAATGCCATTGAGGCCAAGGACAAATACACGGAGGGGCATAATGAACGGGTGGCCCGCTACGCTGTGAGCCTGGCCCGCCTGGAGGGTTTGTCGAAGAGGGACCGCAATACCATCCGGATGGCGGGGATTCTCCACGATGTAGGGAAAATCGGCGTTCCTGACAATGTGCTGAACAAGCCGGGCCCCCTGAACAGCGATGAATTTTCGCGGATTCTCGCCCATCCCGGCAAGGGTGAAAAAATACTGAAGCCACTGCAATCGTTGAGCGGCATCCGGGAAGCGGTGCGCTACCATCACGAGCGCTATGACGGGAAGGGCTATCCGGAAGGGCTTAAGGGAGAGGAAATCCCTCTCTACGCCAGGATAATCGCTATCGCCGACAGCTACGATGCAATGACCACCGACCGTCCGTACCGCAAAGGGCTTTCCCGTGAGGCGGCGATCGCCGAGCTGAAAGCCAAGGCCGGGGTGATGTGGGATCCAGCCCTGGCCGGGCGCTTTATCGAGCTGCTTCAGTCGGGAGAGATCGACGGAAAGCCCATGGAAGAGACAAGACCGGATGCCTGATCTGATCCTCTGGAATTCCATTGCCAGCCGCCGCCGCTCGCCCAGCGATGATTTTCTGGATAACGGTCTGGCCCTGTTGAAGGCTTTCGTCCAGGCCCGGGATTTCGAGGTCGAGCTTGCCGACTGGGCCAGAAGCAGCCGCTGGCAGAAGCTGACTCCGCGTCCTCTGGCCGCTTCCAACCGCTTCCTGGCCTCCCTGCTTATCCCCGGCGAAAATACAGGCAAAAGCGGTAAGAAACTTTTCCGGCGACTTGCCGGTCCGCTCTTTCTGCTGAGCCAGGAAGTTACCACGTCCATCCAGCGCAGGCGGCTCGACCGCATGCTCCGGGATCTCGCCCTGCGTGTCCGCGATTCCGGCTGCCGGGTCCTCGGGATAAAATCATGGTACGGAGAAGCCTATCGCAGTGCGAAAGAATTGGCCCGCCGGGTGCGCCGGTTCGCTCCGGATGTTCTCATCGTTATCGGCGGCCCCCACGCCTCGATTTACCAGGAGGCGGTGCTGGAGGAAGGGCTGTTCGATGTCGTGGTGATCGGAGAGGGCGAAATAGCGCTGGCCGGTATTCTGGAGTTGAGCCGGGAGTACCGGGGCCGGGAAGTGTTGCTGGCCGCTGTCAGCGCCGAGGCCGGACGAGGAAAATTGAGAAACCTGATCTGCCGGTCCGAGAGGCCGGTCGCGAAGCCGCTGATCGAGGAGGGCGAGGCCGGCAGCAAGGCGGTATCCGGCTACGAGGATTTCGAGGGGAAGACCCGGATCCACGTGATTGTGGATTCGCAGGGCTGCCCGTGGGGCAAGTGCAATTTCTGCACCCATACCTGTATTTACGGCGTGCATTCGCTCCGCGATCCGGAGAGCCTGCTCGATGAGCTTGCCCGGATGATATCCGCCGGCATCGGGATATTCCGTTTCGCCGGCTCATCGACCACGCTGAACCAGGCCGGACGGATCGCCGCGCTGATCGAGGCGCGGGCGCTCAAGCTGACTTTCTCGATGTTTGTCCGCGCGGAGGCCGAGGCCCGGAGAGAGGAAGTTCACCAGCGGATCGTGGCAACCTACCGTCAGCTCCTGCGCTCCGGTCTGCGGGCGGTTTTCATGGGCGCCGAGTCGGGTATGGACACAGTCAATGAGCTGGTGATGAACAAGGGGGCCGGCCGAGCGAACATTATCGGTACGGTCAAAGCGATGCGCCAGGCCGCGCGGGCCGAGGGTCTGCCGCTGGACATCGGCCTTTCCCTGATCTATCCCGCGCCCACCCTGGGACGGGTGACGCTCGAAGAGCTGCTGGCGGAAAATATCAGCCTGGTGGAACAGACGCAGCCGGATTCGGTACTGGTCAGTCCGCCGGCTCCCTTTCCGGGGACTGCCTGGTTTAATGAAAAGGAGCGCTTCGGATTCGAGCTGGGGGAAAATTTTGTCCGCGAGATGCTGGAATACGATTATGTGCTATACAAGCCGACTTACCTCTGGCCGGAAATCGAGCTGAAGCTCGAGGGACGGGGCTTGCGGGAGATTCTCGGACTCTGCCAGGAACTGCGCCGGGCCCTCGAGGACCGGGGTTTTGTCACTGAGGTGACGGATGAGCATTTTCTGATGCTGAGGGCCGCGGGGTACGCCGGCAAAGAGGGCGCGAAAAAATTCAAATATCAGGCCCTGCTGGACCTGTTATCCTGCGATTACCGCTGGATCAACCAGCTCCAGCAGCGAGTCAACCAGGCGAGCCTGCAATTGGCCGCGGCCAACCGGAAATAGCCGGGCTGGAAGCCGCGGCTCCGCGCGAGAGCCGGAGCAGGCGAAAAAATTGGCAAGGAGCGAGTTTGAAAAGGTTACCCGAAGATGGGGCAATGGTTCTGCCGCAAGAGGTCGAATCGTACGACAGTCTTTCGAAAAATTATCTGACGCTGGTGGAAAAGAAATTTGTCGGCCGGCTGGTCGAGCTGCTGCCTGAGCAAGGCCCTCAAAGAGAGCTTCCAGTCCTGGATGTGGGCGCCGGGACCGCCAATATCCCCATCCGGCTGGCGCGCGGGCATAGCCGGCTGCGTATCGTGGCGCTGGACCTGTCCTGGAACATGCTCGACAAGGCCCGCTCCAACCTGGCCGAGGCCGGGCTTGATGGGCGGATCCTGCCGGTCTGCGCCCGCGCGGACCAGATTCCTTTCAGAGACGAATCTTTCGGCCTGGTTTACAGCCATTCGATGCTGCACCATCTTCCCGACCCTTCCGCGGCCCTGAACGAGATCGCCCGGGTCACCGCTCAGGGCCGCCGGTTTATCGTCCGGGACCTGCGGCGGCCGCCCGCACCCATTCTCGAGCTCTATGTCCGGATATTCGGCGCCGGCTACGACCCGACCATGAAAAAGATGTACCGGGAGTCGCTCCATGCCGGATACACTTTCCGGGAATTCAAAGAATTGGCCGGCCGGATCAGGCACGCGGCGGCGACGGCCCGCCGGTTTTTCATCACCCATGTCGGTATTGAGGGAAAGCGGCTTAAAGCCTGATTCCGGGCGCGGAGATATCGCTCGCGGGATTAAAATAACACTTAACTGAGAATCAGTCTTATTGTATTGCCGGCAAAATTCAAGCATATTGAATAGGTTTATTGAAAAGCCGCCTGTCTTTATCTCGTCTGATGTGGGTTTATCGATGCCGGATCTACTGTGGGAGGAAATATGCTGATGAAGGCGATCGTACTGCTGAGCACGCTTTTAATGGCCGCGACCGCGGCCCTGGCGCAAGGGAGCCGGTTCACGTCTGAAGAGCTGAAACAGCCGGTTTACAAGCTCTTGCAGGAGCTGCACCAGTTCGGCTCGAGTCACAACATGCTGAATGTACCCCCGCAGGATGGGCGCCTGCTGCAGATGCTGGTCCGGATGAGGGGAGCTAAAAGCGTGCTCGAAGTCGGGACCTCGAACGGCGTTTCCACAATCTGGATGGCCCTGGCCCTGAGGGAAACAGGCGGTAAGCTGACCACCCTGGAGATCGACCACGAAAAAGTGAAGCTCGCCGGTGCGAATTTTCGCAAGGCGGGGGTGGAGGATCTGATCACGATTATCGAGGGCGATGCCCGGCAATCTCTGGCCGGGCTGAAAGGGAATTACGACCTGGTATTTATCGACGCTGCGAAAGAGCAGTACAAACAATATCTGGACACGATTTACCCGCACATTACGCATGGCGGAGTAATCGTGGCGCACAATGCCTTGAGGCTGGCCGAGTCGATGCGCGATTACCTGGATTATGTGCTGGATACCGAGGGATTGAATACGGTTATTCTGCAGACCGGTGAGGACGGCGTGGCCTTAACTTATAAGAAATAAGGCAACTGCCCGGGCAGGTTTTTCTGAGTAAGCCGACACTCAGTCTCTGTGCCTGGCGATTGGAACCCATTCCATAAAGGGATCGTTGAAACTCCGCCAAAGTGTCTCGCCGGATTTCAGTTCGGCATCGGTAAGCAGGCACTCGTTGAGCTTTTTTTCCAACTCGGAGCGGTCCAGGCCCTGGCCGATAAACACGATTTCCTGTCTCCGGTCGCCGTATTCCCCGTTCCAGCGGCTCTCGAGCAGCGCCTTGAACTCGGGGTCATCCGGCCAGCGGGACTTGTCCACCGCGGCCCACCAGGCGCCGCCCAGCCAGGCCTCGGTAATTTTCCCGGCCTGCGAGACCATCCCGGCGTATTTCATCCGCGTAGCCAGCCAGAAATAGCCCTTGGCCCGGATCACCGCGGGCCGCTTCCCGTGAAGGAAATGCCAGAAGCGCTCCGGGTGGAACGGCCGCCGGGCGCGGAAAGTGAAGCTCGAGATGCCGAACTCCTCGCTTTCCGGGAGCTCCCCGCCGCGCATCACTTTGAGCCAGCCCGGGGCCTGGGAGGCTTTCCGGAAATCGAAGCGGCCGGTGCCGATAATTTTCTCCGGCGGCACTTTACCGAATGTCGTGTAAATAATTTCCACCTCCGGATTCAGGCTTTTGACCAGAGCGGTGAGCCGCGCGAGTTCCTTTCCCTCGGCCAGGTCGGTCTTGTTTATCACAATCACATTACCGAACTCGACCTGGTCTATCAGCAGGTTGACCAGGGTGCGGCGGTCCTTTTCGCCGATCGATTCGCCGCGGTCGCGGAGCAGGTCGCGAGAGGTGAGATCCTGCGGAAAATTGGCGGCATCGATAACTGTCACCATGGTGTCCAACCTGGCGAACTCGGACAGGCTGCGGCCCAGCTTGTCACTGAAAGTGAAAGTCTCAGCGACCGGCAGAGGTTCCGAGATTCCCGTGGATTCGATCAACAGGTAGTCAAAGCGGTTCTCCAGGGCGAGGCTGCGCACCTCGAGGAGCAGGTCCTCCCGCAGGGTGCAGCAGATACAGCCATTGGACATCTCGACCAGCTTCTCCTCGGTCCGGCTCAGGGCCGCCCCGCCCTCGCGGACCAGGGCGGCGTCGATATTGATCTCCGACATGTCGTTGACAATCACCGCCACTTTCATCCCGCGGCGGTTATTCAGGACATGGTTGAGCAGCACGGTCTTACCCGCACCCAGGTAACCGGAAAGCACAGTCACCGGCAGCTTTTTCGATAGTACCTGTCCCCGCTCAGATTTAGTTTCGGACTGTTTTTTATCCGCTGTTTTATCCAGAGTTTTCACGTTACCCCGTACCTGTATGTCGGCCTCCCTTTCGCGGCCGGCCAATGCGGAGCTTGCGGCAGCAGCCCAAGGGCAAATTGCGAAAATATGATCGGGAGAATCAGTATCATTCTCCAGAGATTCGAGCGCCTGTCCAATATACACGCGCAGTCAATCCCGGCGCGCCGGACAATCAAGCCGGTTTTTCGAACTCCTTGTGCAGCAGGCTGGGCTGGACCCCGCTGTTTTCCTGGTACTTACCCTCATACGAGGAATCGTAATTCTCTTCAATCGTATGATAAAAGATCTGGCAGACCTCAATCCCGGCGTAGATCCGTATCGGCTGGACACAGAACATCTCGAGAGTCCAGTAGCCGCTGTATCCGACATCCCCGAATCCAGCGGTGATATGCACGAACAGCCCGAGCCGGCCGACCGAGGAGCGGCCCTCGAGCATCGGCACGAAATTACGGGTCCGGGTGTATTCGAGGGTCCGGCCGAGATAGAGCGTCCGGGGATCGAGAAGCAGCCCTGCTTGCGGAATGACCAGCCGCCGGGCTTTGTTCTCCTTTTTCATGTCCAGAGTTTGAGCCTCATAGAGCAAAAGCTCCTCGTGCAGCCTGAGGTTGTAGCTGTTGGGATTGAGCTGACATTCTTCGAACGGATCGATGATTATATTTGTGCCCAGGTTTTCCCTGATCTGACGGCTGGAAAGGATCATTAACA
>Ga0156185_1263_pt2 | contig 19276 bp, 15 predicted proteins | sample RifCSPlowO2_12_FD_107838 | JGI IMG/M metagenome (GOLD analysis project Ga0156185, IMG submission 107838) | Candidatus Glassbacteria bacterium RIFCSPLOWO2_12_FULL_58_11 | reverse complement strand
GCCCCGCCTGGTACTGGTTTTCCAGGATACGCAGGCTTTCCGCGGCCTGGCGCTCTGCCTCCCGGGCCACGCCGATCATTTTTCGCGAGGCCCCGGCCTCCAGATAGCTTTCCTTGACCTCCACCTCGACCTTGTGCCCGGCCAGGGCAGCCTCATAGCCCGCTTTCTCCCGCTCGGCTTTCTTGCTGATAATCTTGCCCGCGCTGCCGAAGCCATCGAAAGGATACCAGTCCAGGGCCACGCCGATCATCCAGTTATTCCCGTCATTGGAGAATGCCGACCGGCCATCCCTCTCATACTGGAAGAAACCGTTGAGCCTGGGGACAACCTCGCCCCAGGCGGCTCTCGCGCCGTACTCCGCGGCCCGGGCTACGGACTTTGCCGCCCCGAGCTCGCCCTGGTGGGCCAGAGCATAGGCGGTCAGCGAATCGAGAGCGACAGTGAAATCAGGCTCATTCAATTCCTCAGAGGGCATAAGGAAATTGTCATCGCGCCAGCCGGAAGCCAGTTTAAGTTTTTCGGAGAGCACAGCGACCATGTTCAGTGCTCTTATCCGCTGCTGTTCCAGCTCGCTCACCCGCACCGAGGCTTTGAGTTCATCAGCCCGGGTGACCAGGCCGGTTTCGAGCATCTGTTGCGCCTGGTGCTGATGGCTGCGGGCCGAGGCCAGGGCGGCCTCGAGCACTTTCAGGTTTTCGCGGGCCAGGATAAGCGAATAATAGACCAGCCGCACGTTGAACCGTGTCCCCTCGCGCACCGCATCGGAAACCTGGCCGGCGGCATCGTGATAGGCCACAGCCTGCTTGCGGCCGTAATAGCTCAGCCCTGCGTTGAATATCGGCTGTTCGATCACCACGCGGGTGGCATAGTCTGTAATATCGCCCGGCGAGTTGAGCTTCGCCACATCGAAATCCGCGGCGCTGAAACGGGTCTGGCGCAGGCGGGTGGCGAATGCGAACACCGGGTCATCCCCGCGGCTGAACACCTCGGAGACTTTCAGGTGCGGCAGGAAACCGGCCAGCGATGAGAGCTCCATGCCGCCGGCCTGCTCCTCGCCCTTCCGGGCGGCCAGGACCTGCGGGCTGGAGCTCAGGGCATGCTCGAGCACCTGGTTCAGGGTGATACGCAGCGTATCTGTCTGCGCTTTCAGGCCGGAAGGCGCTAATACCGTCAGCACTGTCAGCGCCAGGCCGAACAAAAATCTCGCTCCGAATGCTAAAAATTTGAATTTCATTCCCACTCCGATCATCGAATGAAGTTTTTATCGGGCTTGCGGACTGGTCTTCTTTGCAATCCCCAGCTTGTCCAGGATGTCCTCCATCAGGCACCAACGGGTAATCGCGGACTGCAAAAGGTTGGCGCCGACAAAGGCGGTGAAAAGAAACCAGCCGTGATGGACCCACCAGCCGAGGGCCAGGGAGACCAGGATAAAGCTTCCGGCTATCGCGCGGATCGTTCTCTCCATGTTCATTTCACACTCCATCTCAAAAGTTTAAAATAGGCGCTGCTAAACCGATTAATTCAAAAAAATTTCGTTTGCGCCCCTACCGGGTTTGCGTCATTTGGTGAATAATCCGGGTCAACAGACCGTCGTTTCTTCAATTCCCGGTGCCGAGCAGGCTGTCCAGGCGTCCGGTCAGCTCCTGCCGGGGCACCAGGCCCACCACCCGGTCGACCAGCTTACCCTCTTTGAAGAACAAAACTGTCGGGATGCCCTGGATGCCGAAACGCATCGGCACGCCGGAGCTTTCATCGACATTGAACTTTGCCACCTCGGCCTTGCCCTGGTACTCCTCGGCGATCTTTTCCACCGTGGGGGAGAGGATCTGACAGGGCGCGCACCAGTCGGCGTAGAAATCGACCATCACCGGCTGGCTTTTGCCCGCGACCGCGCTGTCGAAATTCGAGTCGTTCAAAACTTTGAGCTGGCTCATCTGGGATCTCCTTTTTTGTGGTTTATCGATAGTAACCTGGATTGCACAGTTGCCTGAGGAGATAATCAAAATGAGTGCCAGGAAAAGGAAAGCGGCGTGTATGGCTATAAGTTGTTTTAAATTATATAGTTAGAATTAGAAGGGAAGATTGGGTCAATGCAGGAAGAGTGTTAATTTAAGGCGTTAAACTTAACATAGGGTTAAGCATCTTGACGCTTTAACAGGACCGGATATTTATGATAGATCACCCCCCGGAGGGCTTGGTAATGCCGAGTTTTTTCATCCAGCTCCAGATCGTCACCCGGCTCACTCCATAGTGGCGGGCCGCGGCGCTCTGGTTCCAACCGTACTGCTGGAGCGCCTGGAGCAGCTCGCTCCGGCCGGGCTGGCCGCGGTGGTTTGAGGGCGCCGCGGTAACAGCGGCTTGGGAATCTGCGGCGATCAGGAAATTCTGCTGCCCGGGCGGGCAGAACTGCTTTCTGAACTCCATGCGCAGGATTTCCTGGGGCAGCTCGAACGGCCCCAGCTCCTCGTTCTGGATGAGCACGAAAGCGTACTCGATAGCATGCTCCAGCTCGCGGACATTGCCCGGCCAGCAGTACTCGAGCAGCAGTTTCATCGCCTCCGGCTTGATCAGCGAGATGCGCTTGCCGGTCTTACGGTTGAACTCGGTGATAAAGTGCCGCACCAGCTCGGATATGTCGCTCTTGCGGTCGCGCAACGGTGGGATCGCGATGGGGAAAACCTTGAGACGGAAGAAAAGGTCCTCGCGGAACTCGCCCCGGCGCACGGCCTGGAGCAGGTCCTTGTTCGTGGCGGCGATCACCCGGACATCCGCGGTGCGGCCGGCGCTCTCGCCGACACGCTGGTACTCCCGGTTTTGCAGGATGCGCAGCAGTTTGAGCTGGATCAGCGGGCTGATATCGCCGATCTCATCCAGAAAAACCGTCCCCCCCGCGGCCAGCTCGAAACGGCCGACCTTGTTCGCCACCGCCCCGCTGAACGCCCCCTTGACATGGCCGAACAGCTCGCTCTCCAGCAGGGTTTCCGGCAGGGCCGAACAGTTTACCGCCACAAATGGACCGGAATGCCTGCGGCCTAGAGCGTGGACCGCCCGGGCCACCAGCTCCTTGCCGGTGCCGCTTTCCCCGGTGACCAGCACGGTGGATTCGCTCTCGGCGGCGAAACGCACCAGCCGGTAAACCTGGCGCATCTGTTCGCTCAAGCCGATCATTCCCGGCACCGGCGCGCTCTCCTGAAGGCCGGCTGAATCCTGGAACAGCTCATTGAATTCGGTGCGGATCGAGGAAATGTCGGTCAGCGATTCCACGGCGCCAAGCAGATTTCCCGCTTTATCGTAAAGCAGACGGCCGCTTTTCAGCACCCGCGCGGTGGTCCCATCCGCGCGGGCCAGCACACATTCCTGGGGACCGGTATTCCCCTCGCGGAAGACCTGGCAATCCTCGGCCTCACCCGCGGTGCCTTGAACACAGTTCAGGCATTTTAAGCTGCAGCAGCGCTTTCCGAGCATGGCCGAGGCCGGAAACCCGGTGATCTCCGCCGCGGACCGGTTCCAGGAGGTTATCCGGCGCTCATTATCGACCGTAAATACGCCGCAGCCGATATTATCCAGTAGCAGCTCCAAAGTTTCCAGGTCCAGCTTCATCTTAACTTCCACATCCGTTTTAAGTTACGGCCGGCATCTCCGGCCGTGCATTTTCAAGGACCGCTGAGTCTTATAAATAAACGTTTCAGGATAATTATTCAAGAATCTTCGGGCGGCCGGAACCGCAAAATCTCCCCGGCAAGGGCGGTAAACATTGACTGAGGCGGATTTGAAACTTACTATTCTATATCACCAGGAGAACAGCCGCGTGCTGTAGAACCCTCACCCGGAGGAGACGCATGGAGAAGGTCAGCGACATGCTGAAGGTTAAAGGCTCTCAGGTCTTGACCATCTATGAGGATAAAACGATTGCCGATGCCGTGGCGGTACTGGTCGAGCACAATATCGGTTCGCTGATCGTCATGGACCACCAGCACAAGATTGCCGGGATAATCACCGAAAGGGATGTCTTGCGGTTGACCCACCGCCATAGCCGCGATTTCCTCGGGCTCAAGGTCAAGGATGGAATGACCCGGAAAGACGACCTGATAGTGGGCGTACTCGAGGATACGCTGGATTATATCATGCAGGTAATGACCCAGAACAAGATCCGCCATGTGCCGATCATCCAGGGCGAGAGGCTGCTGGGCCTGCTTTCGATCGGCGATGTAGTAAAGGCGCAGCTTCATGCGGCCACGACCGAAAACCACTATCTGCGGGACTACCTGGGCGATAAATACCCGGCCTGAGACTTTTGCTCTCCCGCCGATACCAGAAGTTTCCACTGCCAGCCCGGCTGCGTTCTTACGAGCGCCGGGCCTGCTTTTATGGATAGGCCTTCCGGCAGCTTCCATCGCGATTAACCAGGGAGGCGCTTTTTCTTCCTGCGGGTTCCGGAACTAAATTTGCCGTAGAAATGACAGCTTGAAATTCGCTGAAGCGCCTGGGCTTGAGCCAATCTTGAAACTTAGCGGACGACAGCCTGAACCTATGAGCAAATCCAGAAAATTTCTGTTTGTCCTGCCGGCCGCCGCATTTCTGGTTATCTCCATTCCGGCCGCTATTACGCTGATTTACCTTCACGGGGACCAATTCCACCCGGCCAGCCGGATGCGTTCGGTTATCTGGTTGTCCAAGCGCGCGGTGGCCGAGGCTGCCGGGGCTCTGGTCTCGGTTTACGACCCTTACCGCAGCAAGCTGATCCTGGCGCAAACCGGACCGGCTGAGCCAGTGCTTCCGCAAAATCCACGCGATAAATTCACCTCCGCCCGGGACCTTCAGCGCTACTTCGACGACAACCAGCCATCGAGCGGTATCGTGATCGAAACGTTCACCAATGATACCCTGCCGCGGTCCAGGTTCCCGTTCCTATATCAGACCGCGGCCGAGCCGCTGCTGGATTCACTGCGGACTCTTTACAACCTGGAGGACCAGGTCCGGGGAGTTGAGGATGACTTCGAGGTTTTCAAGCGCCTGACTTTCTGGCTGCATTTGAAATTTTATGAGCGTCCCGGCCTGCCAAAAACAGATTTAAATGTGAATTTTAATTTTAACGCCCTGGATATTCTTTACCAGGCAGGCCGGGGGCAGCGCTTCTGGTGCAGCGAGCTCAGCACCACCCTGGTTCAGTGCCTGGCAGCCCTGGGTTACACCGCGCGCTATGTCATGCTGGATTCAGAAAATGGCGGCCATGTGGTTTGCGAGGCCTGGTGCGAGACTTTTGGAAAATGGCTCATGCTCGATCCGACCTACGCCCGAATAGTGACTGTCGACGGCATTCCGCAAAGTGTCTATGAATTGCACTGCCTCCTCAAATCGCCGGAGCGCGAGGCGCAAGCGGCCATTATTCAGGGAAAGACCGGGCCGCAATATGATTTGAAAAATGAGTTTTATTTCAGCCTGTATAGAAATTTCGCGGTCCGGATGCGCAACGACTGGTTTACCAACCGCTTTCCCCGGTGGTATCCGCTGTCCAACTCGGTGATGAATGCCGTGGAATGGCAGGATGAGCTTACCTCGGACAATGTTTATTATAAAAATGAAACCGGCCGCCTGGAGGATCTCTATTGGCCGCTGGATCGGGTGAGGCTTTCCGTGGTCCCGGCTCACGAGGGAATCCTGCGGATTTTCCTGGACACTTTTACTCCGAATTTTTCCGAGTTCGAGATTCAGTTCGGCGCGGACAGTCTGGTGACAACGCAGAAGGCCGCTTTATTCTGGAGCCTCGAACCGGGAGTCAACCGGCTGCATGTCCGATCAGTAAACCAGATGGGAATCCGCGGACGCCCGGTAAGGCTGGAAATCCGCTGGAATACAGAAGAAGAAATCCGCCGCGCCGGCTAAATGAATCTCGCTCTAAACCGAGCCGGAATTTTGCCTGGTGATTGCCTCGCGGAGCAATTTTTATTAATTTTGCCGCGTTCCCGGCGGCATGCCGGGCCGCTAAGGCGCTGGAGGGATATGCTTACCCTCCGGTCGTTGTATAACCCGGCCTACATTGTCTGAAAGCCTTCGATGCCAATGCTGCGCTCTCTGATTCAGTCCAGACCGCTCCTTTCGATATTCCTGCTGGCCCTGCTGGTGCGCCTGGGGGCAATTGCCGCCTTCAGTACCCTACGTGACAAGCCGCTGAGAAAAGACCAGCTTCTTTATCATAGCCTTGCCAGTTCGCTGGCCGCCGGAAAAGGTCTCCGGTCGAATGGAGTCATCACCGCTATGGTGCCGCCCGTATACCCGATCTTTTTAGCGGGAATTTACAAGTTCTCGGGTAATTCCAGAATTGCGGTATATTTCTGCCAGGCCGCGTTAGGCGCCCTGACGGTCGTTTTGATTTTTCTCCTCGGGCGGCTAACCTTCACTTCCGGCGTCGGCTGGATTTCAGCTGTCGTAGCCGCTGTTTACCTGCCGTTTATCACGACCGGGATACAGTATCTCAGCGAGACACTATTTACTCCGCTGTTCCTGGCCGCGACATATTGCAGCATTTTAGCCGTTCGGGAAAAGAAAACCGGCATCTCCCTGTTGACCGGAGGGCTTTTGGCCCTGGCCGCGTTGACCAGATCGATGATATTCTATTTTCCTCCTGTTATTTTGGGTCTGTTAGCCTGGGATTATTTGAAGCGCCGGGATATTCGCCCGATCAAATGCGGTTTTGTTATCCTGGTCGCCTTCGGGGCGGTTTATTCTCCATGGGTTGTACGTAATTACCTGGAATTCCACGCGCCTGTATTTACCAGCACCAATACCGGTATGGTGGCTTACACGAGTCTATTTCCTTATCAAGGGAAAATATTCGGCAACAATTTAGAAGAATCCGAACTTAAGGATCAGGACCGGTACATTGTCCATCTAAATGAGATTGAAATGAATCGTGCCCTTCAGGCATTGGCCTGGAAAGAGATGAGAAATGAGCCCCTTAGGCCGGTCAGGCTGATACCTTTGAAAACGGCTTATTTCTGGTCTCCTTTTGACTGGGAGGTACTAGGTCAACCACGGGGCACAATCAATTTCTGGTTTATTTGGATCTTGCTTTTCTCTGCAGTTTGGTTATTCAGGAGAAAAAAGTGGCATAGCTCTCAAATTATTCCGTTCAGCCTGATCGCATATTTTTATCTTCTCAGCCTGGCAGCCTATGGCTCTCCGCGTATGCGCCTTCCCATCGAGCCTCTGCTTATCTTGCTGGCGGCTGAGGGCTGGGTCGGGATCGAGACCAAGTTGGACCGGAAACTGAAATTCATCCTGGCTTTTTTTATTGTTTTTACCATCATTGCCTGTAGTATCTTTGGCTACGAACTCAAGGAATTATCCGCTGCCCTACTAAGCCGGTTTAATCTCTGGTAATACAAAAACATTTATCATAATTGTAATCGCCTCCGGGGTTTCCGGGGTGAGGAGTCAGCCTTGGCCTGGAAAAAGTTCATCAATCAAACTGACGTTGAAAAAATCAATCAGGCCACTCTGAATATCCTGGAACGGGTGGGTTTGAAACTGGAGCACGAAAAGATCCGCGAGCGGTTGCTGGCCGCCGGCGCTCTTGCCGGCCGGGACAACGAGACTGTCTGTTTCCCGCGGAAAATGGTTGCTGAATACCTGGCCCTGGCGCCGCGAGAGGCGCTTTTTTGCGGCCGGAACGAGCGGCGGTGGCGGGTCGCTCCGGGAGGCGATCCGGTATTCTGGACCGCCGCGGCCTTGAATTTGAGGGGGCCGGAGGGCCGCCGCGAATTCGACCGGAATGCTCTGGCCCGGCTCTCCAGGCTGGTCGATGGTTTGCCGCATATTGACGGTGTAGTGGGGGTAAGTGTCAGCGATATCGCTCCACGATTCAGGGATGTGGCCGGTTACCGGGTAATGGCCGCCAATACCGGCAAACACGTGCGCGTTTTATCTTTCAGCCCTGAGGGTGTCGAGGCGATCGCCGAAATGGCCGGGGTGTTGAATGACAGCCGGACAATTGCCGAAAGGCCGATTTTCAGCGTAGGATTTACAGCGCACGGCCCCTTGCGCTGGACCGGCCTGGCCCTGGATGTATTTTACCGCAGCGCCGGGAAGGGGATTCCGGTGATGGTGAACGGGGAGCCGATGGCCGGCGCGAGCGCACCGGTGACCCTGGCCGGGGCTATTACAGTGGGCAATGCGGAAATCCTTGGCGGGATAGTGCTGAACCAGGTGCTGGAGCCAGGAAGACCCTGTGTCCATAACCTCGGGTTCGCGCATGTGATGGATATGCGCACCGGAGTGGCGGTAACCGGCGCCGCAGAGAACTGCCTGCTGGCCGGGGCCGGGGCGGCTCTGGCGAACTATTACAACCTGCCCTCCGCCTCCTGGATGAGCTCCGATGCCATGCTCGCCGATTCCCAAGGGGCTGCCGAAAAAACTCTGGCGGCGCTCAGCCATGCCGCCGCGGGCGTGGGGCTGATCTGGGGGGCCGGCACTCTGGAAAGCGAGCTTTGCCTTAGTTTCGCCCAGACCGTGATCGACAATGAGATAATCGGCCAGGTCAAGCGCCTGCTGGCCGGTATCCGGGTCGATGAGGAAACTGTGGCCGAGAAGCTGATCGAGGAAATTGGGCCCTGCGGCAATTATCTCGCTACGGAGCATACGATGCGGCATTTCCGGGAGGAAATCTCCGAGACCGGTCTTTTCTGCCGGGTGCCGCTGGAAAAATGGCAGGAGCAGGGCGGAAAGGCGCTCCAGGAGCTGGCCGAACAGCGGGCCTGGGAAATTATCGCCGCCGCCAGTCCGCCTGATTTGAGCCCGGAACAAGAGCGTGAGCTGGCAAAGATAGAAGATCAATATATAAGATCCGGTTATTAGAGATTTTACCTGTCCGGACCGGATAAAATCGACTGGTGGTTCAACGGATAAGCTGCACTAGTTTGAAATAACAGGATACATTTCCTGTCAACCGAACCGTAACAGGCAGAAATCGATGTCAAGGAACAGAGGGATTTGGACCCTGATGCTATTGGCTGCGGCTTTCCGGCTGCCGTATCTTTTACTCCGCGGCGCCCCGGCGGCCGATGAAGTTAGGTATTATGCCGAAAGCTTGGCTCTTTTCAACATAGAGCGGCATCAGGATTACCTTCAGCTGGTCGATTTCGACAAAGTTTTTTTTATAATTGTAACCGCGCCGTTCAGCGTACTCATACATTTTATGGGCGGCAGTCCGGCTTTAGCGGTATCGCTTTTTCCGTTTATCGCCGGCATCTTGTTTATTCCCCTGATATTCAGATTGACCGAAAAACTAGCTGGAGGCGGCCCCGCCTTCTGGGCCGGACTGGTTTGGGCAGGCTTACCCTCGACAGTATATTATTCCGCTTATTCCGTTCCCCATACATTTTACGCTTATTTCTTTGTTCTAGGCTGTTTACTTTATCTAAATTATCTGCAAACCGGCAGCCGTAATTATTTAATCGCCGCAACCGGAGTCCTCTTTTCTTTGTCCAAAATCAGAATAGAGGGCCTGATCGTTTTTCTGATTTTCATCACTGTATTGGTTTTCAAGGACCGCAGCGATGGGGCATTGCCGCGGAAAATCTGCCTGGATGCGGCTCTGGTCTGCGGAGTAGTTGCAGCGCTCTGGATGATTTACCATGGAATTTCGCTGCTGATTTTCGGGACTGCCCGGGGATCTGGTTACAGCCTTTTAATAAGAAAATCCCTGGGCTACCTGACACTGAAAATCGATTCGCTTTTCGCAGTCAGAACTCCAGGTGGATTCATGCAAGGGAGTAAATTGATTTATATGCTCGAAAACCCGCGTCTGGTCGCGCTGGCGCTAACCGCAATACTTTACGATTTACTTAAAACTATTTTTATTTTACCATCCAGGTTGATTCCACCCCTATTCCTGCCGTTCTTGGGACTGGCATTCAGCGGGTGGAAAGAAACTAGCAGAGAAGCGAAGTCGACGGTAATATTTATGACAGCCAGCCTAGCCTCCATTCTCGTCTACCCTTTATTCTGGTTTTCCACTTCGAGGTTCGCTTACCTGATAGTGCCGGTGGGAGTTTTCTTTATCGCCAGAGGGATCAGTTCGGCCGAGAGCCTGATAGATACCGCAAGAGGAACGGCCGGGGGGATATTTAGCAGTCGCCGCCTGCTGTCTTCCCTGACAATAATTTACCTGGTTTTTTTGAACCTGCCGTTGGTAGCCATTGGCCTGACAGCCTCCGGCCAGGCAACGAAACCGGATTACGAGCCGGTAAGAAAGTGGCTGGGAATGAACCTGAAAGACAAAAAAGTTGCGATCATGTGCTGGGGTGACCTTGCTTTTGCTCTCAACACTGACTTTATCCAATTTCCGATCAATGTCGACCGTGTAATTGGGAAATGGCAGCCGGTTCCGGTTAAACTGGATGATGTTGTTGGCCTGCTTGATCAGAGGCAAAATGCCCTGGTGGTTGTATCCCGCAGCGAACTGTCCTATCAAGGTAGCGCTAAGGACCGGAATGATTATCTCAAGCAGTCTGCCAATTTAAACTTACAGTTTTATGGCGATGAAGGCCTGGATGACATGGGGGAAAGGAACGAATTGGGAAGCTCTTTCTTCCTGCGGGATTTTCTACCGCTCATCCAAGGCCAGCAAACATTTCCCGGCTTGAATCTGGTTGGAACGGCGAAAGCGAGCGGCTCAGAGGAGATATATTATATATTTGCTTCCGATGGGCTTGCTGCCGAGCTAAAATAAGGAAATGCAGGCCTGCTTTTTACTGCTTGGGTCGACCGTAAGAGTATAGATTAAAGAGGGATTTATATTTATAACCTTTTTGTTCACTCGGGAATCCGGTCCTTCTCTGCGGCAAATATTCTGTCCAGATTGTAAATCCTAAGCGTTTGAATCTTACCGGGCTTTTTCAGCATTGATAAATAATCCAATGGATAACAGTAGGCCTGCGCCATGTACGGAAGATACCCATAGTACGGATTTTCCACGATCTTTTCAGGTGTATGCTCTTTTTCAAATTCATAGAAATCGTTTTTGGTGTTAGAAAACCATTGGGCATTCCATTCCGCTATAAAATATTTAACTCCATCATTTTGATTGAACTTTAATAAATCCGCGGCTCGTTTCGGCCTTCTAATGATCACATCCTTAATGTAATATTTATAAATGGACCGGTCGCTTATCGTGCAAATACCGGGTTTTTCGGAATTATTCAATACATAGTCCGCTGCTTCACGGTAGCCTGATTGAAAGACAATAATTTTCCAGCATCTGGCGGCTTGAGTCATTACAAAAATCACAAGCAAAAAAGCAATAAACTCTTTTTTATGCCTTTCCAGCAGTGAATTATAGATTCCGCCAAGCCAAAGGCAAAAAAAAGTGATGCAATACATGAAAGCGCGGGGAGGGTAATGGTTCGCATTGGTAATACTGCCGTGCAGCCAAATAATGGCATAAAGCACTAATATGATCTCGAGATAATATTCGGTAATGTTGATATCAAATTTCCTTAATTTAGAAATTAAGGAGGAAAATGAATTCTTACGCAGGAAAGTCAGGATCCAGGCCGCTATGAGGGCGAAGGAGATGGCACTTTCAGAATCTATATAAAAAATAAGGAAATTTAAGGGCTGTGTGTAAGAATAGTATTTTTCAGGACTGCCAACGTTGTATGTTAAATAGGCCCACAAACCTGTCAAAAAAGTATAGCCGGTTTTCTGATGCGTTTCGATCAATAAGGAGAGCGACTGAAATGCGAATAGCGGTAAAGCCAGGCCCACGAATAGCACAGTAAGCCGAAACAGGGAGTCAGCGAATTTCTTATTGCTCAATATCAATAGAAATTCCAGAAAAAGTAAAATCGGTAAAAAAGATATCGATACGATATGCGAACAAATTGCATAGCCGAAAAAAATTCCGGAAAGGAAAATCGAATGCAGTTTATTTGATTTTACGGATAAATAGTGGAAATAAAAGGAAGCAGTAACACATAAGCTTGTCAATATGTGATCGAGTCCCGATCTCGAAAACGCAATATGATATAAAGAAAATGTCAATAATAAGGCTCCGATAAGTCCAGCTCTAACCGAGTATAATTTTGTCCCGAATAGAAATACAATCAGGATACTTACCACTCCCAGTATTGAATTTACATGTTTGCCGATTGTGTCGTTGAATCCGGTAAGGCAACTTGTGACGGCAACTATGGCTGGGTAACCCGGCCTGGTCGGAAGAGAAGTGAAAGCAGGGTGAAGCAGCGGTAATCCTATTTCGGACTTCTCGTTGATCGCGCTAATAAATTCAAAATACTCCTTCTTTTTGCCATCAGAAATTAATGGCAATGCTTTCAAAGCTTTCACGTAACCGTAAATATCGCTTAGATTATAAGCTTCATTCTCATCAAAAAATGAATCGTTGAGCTTTAAGGATCTTAGAAAAAATGCGGTTAATAGAATCAGCGCCAAGAAAATTACAAGATAGTGCTTCTTGATTTTTTCATCTCCACTGAACATACTTTCACTCCCTTTAGGGGTGACTGAAACGTGAATAAACTAAAAACTACGGCGGTCAAGATTTTGTGTCAAGTTGCATGCCAAATAGTTCCGCTGATATAACATTTCCCAATGCGCGACCGGCGGAGATGATCGGGATAAAAGAGATTGATTGAAGTGGCTGCATAGATTAGCTTATCCTTCGAAAAATTAAAAGCATTTGGTGTTAAATATCAGCAGGGGACTGCCGATGCATAATCAAAAGATAATTCTTACTGTAATTCTTCTGGCAGTTTGCACAATGCAGCTTTATCCCGCAACCAGCGATTTCTACGACCACACGCACTACAGCGCCACGTTCGGTGAGTGGCGGCACTACCGGATCCTGCTGCCCCCGGACTATGCAACGAGCGGCAAGTACTACCCGGTGATTTATTATTTCCACGGCCACAGCTCGCGCTATATGGGAGAGCCTTACGGAGAGGGCCAGCAGGTGAGCCTGCCGGCGATGATCGACTACGTCAAATCCCACAACGTGATCGTGGTGCGCTGGGATGGCTATGTGGAGAAGAGCTACTCCAATTTCTACAACGGGAGCCCCTATGATATCCAGGGCGGCCCCGCTGCCGGAGCGGACTCCGGGAGAATGGATTTCGGCCGCTATTTCCAGGAGCTGGTGACCCATATCGACAGCGTCTACCGTACTATCGCCGACCGTCAGCACCGGGCCACCTGCGGCCTGAGCATGGGCGGTTTCATGTCGCTCTACCTGAGCGGCCGCTTCCCGCAGCTTGTGGGCAGCGCCTCGGCCTATAACCCGGGCCACGAGTTCAATGTCGGGCCTCCCGGAGCCGATGTCCACTACCTGCTGAAAAATTTCGTGCGCAACCACGGCCAGTCCAAAGTGCGGCTGATCCGGGCCTCTGGAGACTATATCAGCCAGTACCATGAGGAGCTCCAGGAACTCTATTCCCGCACGCCGGAGGTGGATTTCGAATTCCGCCGGGAGGAGTACCACCGTCACTGGGTAACCGGCCTGGCCGAGACATTCGATTTTCATCTGCGGGCGTTCGAAAGCAAGGAGCTCAACGATTATCCGGTCAGTTTCGACCACGACAACCCGTTCGACCGTTTCAATATCTGGGGCTATGATATCAGCGTGGAGAACAAAAAGGCGGGGTTTGTCTGTTTGCGCAACGTGCAGATGGGCTATTTCCGAGTTTATACGCGCCGGTACGCGCCGGATGGGCCGGCGGTCGAGGGCCAGACCCTGCGGATAACTACGCCAGGCTGGTACGGCAGCCGCAAGACTTGCCGGATCATGGATTACAGCCAGGCCACAGGCAAGGTAAGCTATTACTCTCTTACCTCCTCGCCTGAGGGCCGGCTCACTTTCCTTCTGGATGGGCTGGGCCATGATGTTTCAGTGCTGAACGGCAAAGAGGCGCGTCCTCCCGTGCTGCTTCAGATCGACCGCCGGGGAGTCCCGGTAATCATGCCGGATGCGGAGGTCCACCTGCCGCTCAAGTTCCTGAACAGTTGTGATGCGGTGGCGCGAAATATCACCATCGATTTGAGCAGCCGCTATCCAACCGTTGAAATCGGCGGCTCGCCGGTGCATATCGACTCCTTGAAACCGGGAGAGGTGATCGACCTGAGCGATAGGTTCACCGAGCGCTTTGTTTCGGGAGAGGGCGACTTCCAGCACTGCCGGCTCGAACTGAATGTCACTTATATCGACTGGCACGGCCACCAGGAGTATTTCGATGTAGATGTTCTGCCTACTCCGCTGGCCGAGCCGGATTCGCTGCAAATCCTGGACGGCCGCAGCGTGAGCCTGCCGGTCTTCCGCCAGAAGGGCAACCAGGGCGGCGGATTTATCCGTCAGCGCACAGTAACAGAGGGCAAGGGCAATGGCGATGGCGCAGCCGCGCCCGGGGAGGAGCTGACCCTCTGGGTTCGCACCCCCCAGGGACTCGATCCTTTCGACAAGTATTCCTGGCATCGCACCAAGGTTTATACGGATGACCCGTACATGACCATAACCGCGGATATAGCCGATCCGAAGGGGCTGGAATGGACCAGCTCCCTGAACCATTCCAGCAGTTTTCAAATAGCGCCTGACTGCCCTCCCGGGCATCGGATCGAGCTGGTGCTGGAGAACGAAAGCTACAGTTTCGCCTGGAAGCCGGATTATCGCTTCGGGAAGGAATTGTTGCTACAGGCGTTCCAGTTTCACCGCAACCAACTGCACCGTTTTACGCTGACAGTTGGCCGGTGAGGCGGGGTCTCAATCGACGGGTTTGTGCCTGGCCCATTGAAACAGCAGGGTCCAGAGGATCAGGCAGACCAGGCTCCAGAGCAGGCTGTAAAAGGCGGTTGACTGGTCTCCTCTGATCAAGCTGAGAATCATCCGGACGAGATAGACCAGGACCAGGAGCCACAGTCCGGCGGATATGCCGGAGAGCAAGGGCCAGCGGCGGTAGGCCTTGGGCAGAAGTGGATTCAGGTGCCTTCGATTGTCTATCCATTTCATATTTAATTCTACCTCGAATTTATCGCCTCGGCATGCTGGGCGGTCTCATTTCTGGAATAAACCGGGTATCATAGACAACGGACAGCCTCCATTTTAATTTTATAAGCAACCGGATAAATTTCCAGCTTATTTATCGGCTTTCCCGGACTGGTCCGTGGTTTAGCCTGGAAAAGAGGAGATGAGCGCAAAGGATACAGGCAATCGCTGGACCGGCCGGCAAAGGGTTCTGGCCGCATTCGAGAAGACCCGGCCGGACCGGGTGCCGCGTTTCGATCAGACGATCTGCATCGAAGTGGCCGGCGCGGTGATGGGCCGGGAGGTGCTGGTGGGCGGCGGCACCCTGCGTTTCCGGGAGGTCGAGGCAAGATTTAAATCCCCGGCGGCCGGCGCGGAGTTCGAAGAACGATTGCTGGGCGATGTGGTTTCTTTTTACCGGGCGCTGGATTATGACATGGCCCGTCTGCCCTGGCGCGACAGCCGGACCGCCAGCCGCAAGCTCGACGAATATACCTACTTGTTCGGAAATGATAATGGCGGGGAGCCGTGGGAAATATACCGTTATGACCCGCGGACCTGTAATTGGCATGCCGCGGACACCTGGCTCTCCGGCGGGAATGTGGAGCGGCTGATCGCCTGGCTGGAGCGCGAGTCCCGCCGCTGGACGGGTCCGGACACGAATCCGGCGCGGATGGATGTCCAGAAGCGGTTCAGGGCTCAATTGGGAGAGGACCTGGCGGTCTGCGCCACGGTCGGCTACCTGGGAATTCCGATGTGGGAACCGGCCTGGCTGATGGCGCTCGAGCTGGCACCGGAGCTGGTGGAAGAGGACCTGGACCACCAGACAGCTCAGGGGCTCGAGGACCTGGCCCTGGCTGCGGAAATAGGAATTGATATCGCCCTGGCCGGCGGGGATTTCTGCACCAAGACCGGCCCGGTGTTCAGCCCCTCCACCTTCGAGCGGCTGTTCCTGCCGCGGCTGAAAAAGCTGGTCGATAAATGCAACCAGGTCGGCATCCGTTATGTTTTCCGCACCGATGGAGTCACCTGGCCGGTGGCCGGAATGCTGTTCGGGGAGTCCGGCGTGCACGCCTACGGGGAGATCGATTACGGCGCGGGTATGCGCCTGAAACAACTGCGCGAGAGTTTTCCGGACCTCACCCTGTTCGGCAATCTGGACTGCGGCGGAGCGCTGATTTTCGGCACCGCGGAGGAGGTGCGCGGTGTGGTGCGGGAGAACCTGGAGGAAACCGGCGGGCTGGGCCACGTATTCGGCTCCTCGAATGCGATCATGCCCGAGACGCCTCCGGAAAACTACCTGGCGATGCTCGACGAGGCGGCTAGATTTTGTATATAATTGCTGTACTGATCTCAGGCTTTGTACCTGAAAATATAAGATTAGAGGATTAATACGGCAAATGGACTTCATCACCTTTTCCGAGATATTGAAAGATGCGGTCTGGCGCGGGGAGCTGGTATTCATGGGCGATAAGCCCTCCGGCCGGAGATGGATCGAGCCGCCCGAGGATGCGACCGTCCTGGCTCTGGCTCCGCACCCGGACGACCCGGATTCGATTGCGGTTACCCTGAGAATTCTGGCCAATGCCGGTTGTCGCGTCAGCTATATGATCGTGAGCTCTTCCTATGGCGGAGTCACCGGCGGCTATGCGCTCAAGTATGCGATCGAAAATGGCGAGCCGACCGGGGGAGATCTGGAGGCCTGCAAGGCAAAACTGAGAAGAGAGGAGCAGCTGGAGAGCGCCCGCATGGCCGGTTTCGTGGGGGACAGGCTGGAGTTCTTGACTGTCGAGGAGGGGGAGCGGGGAAACCTTATCGAGTCGGAGCGCAACCGGCAAATCATCGAGCAGGCCCTGGCCGCGGCGGACCCAGATATCGCGGTCATGCCGTACGGCGAGGATACGAATATCGCCCACGTCCTGGTGTATCGTTATTTCCGCGAATGCGCCTTCAACCTGGCCAAGAGGCGCAAGCGGCCGATCCTAGGGCTTTACAACCGGGACCCCAAGACGATCAATATCACCGAACAGCTCGTGGTACCGTTCGAGGGCGAGGCGGCCCGCTGGAAAGCCTCGCTCCTGCGGGCCCACCGCTCGCAACATGAACGCAACCTCGAGGAGCGCGGCTACGGGTTCGATGAGCGGATACTGCGCACCAACCGCGAAATCCAGCAAAGCCTCCAGGCCCGGGTCCTGGAGCCCTGGAAAGAGGAATGCCCCTATGCCGAGGCGTTCCAGGTGGAATGCTTCCGCTGACAATACTGCCCTGTCCCGCTATTTCCAGCCCACAAATCTCTTGAAATTGCCCGAGAGGAGGTTTTTGACATCCCGCCTTACCTCCTCCTCGGAAACTTGCCAGCCGGTACGCAGCAGGTCCTCGTATTTATCGCCCAGGACCCCGGCGATCAGCTCCCGCGAATGGCTCCACTTGTAGATCAACTGGTCGAGGACCCGGGCATCCGAATGCTGTGGGACAAAGCTCGTGCCCAGTAGCTCCAGCCGCTCGGCGGTAATCTCCCGGATAATACTCGGATTATTCATGAACCACCAGCAGCCGAAGAGCATTACATTGCTGAACTTGCGGGTCATGACACAGGCCTCGTGCTGATTTTCGCGGCTGAGAAATGTGACCAGGAAGCGGTTGTCTGGAAAATTTCTCGCCAGCGCCTCCACCGCGCCCATGTCGCACTTGCCCACGCCATCCCCGGCCAGGGCGAGCCTGGGGTTGATCAGCTTGTTGACCCCGATCATCATGGCGAACGGAATGCCCGCCCGGGCGGTAACCGGCAGGATGCAGTTTTCGAGCACCGCGGTGCGGGCGCCCGGCTCAGGGTAGCGGAAAGAGGGCGGAAGCGAGACCGCCAGGTACAGCGGCTGCATCTTCTCGATCCAGTCGGTCAGGAAGCGGCGGATTTCCGCGAAAGTCTTTTCATTAAGCTCCGGGGAGGTCTTGTAGCCCCAGCCGGCCAGACGGCGGGCGGCGCCTTCCCAGTCCATCAGCAGCGGGTCGATCCGCAGGGCAGTCTTGAAGCGCGGATCGGTATGGCCTTTACCCTCCAGCCACACCGTGCGCTCGGCCTCATCGAACGGGTCGTTGGTCATCACCACCGCTTCCACATTGGCCAGCTCGAATACCCGGTTCACATACTCCCAGGCCTTCAGGCCGCTGAAATAGGCCCGGCACTCCTCGAGATCGCGCTTCCCGGTGTCCAGTCCCAGGCTGTGGAGCACGGTGAGCACGCCACGGTTGGACTCGGAGAGCGGTGAGTGTTCGATAAACAGTTTCTGCCAGATCAGCTCGGCCTGGGAGGGCTTGTCCATTCTAAAGAATTCTTCGGGCGGCAGGCCGGCGTAGCGGAAAAGTTCGGCTGCCAGGTAATGATAGGTCAACAGCTCATCCACACCCCAGAGCAGGAGCTTTCCGAACGCGGGTGGGTAAATGTGCGTATGCATGTCCAGCACGCTGGATTCCTGAACCACTTTGCGGACCAGGTTGCGAATGTTCCGGCTTTCAACTGCATGAGTCATTAAGATCTCCAGTTGGAAAAGTTACCGAGACAGGCCGCCTAGGGCTTAGCCGGCATGAATCCGCTCCGCAGAGCTATCGCCTCGATCTCGACCAGCGCTCCCCGGACCAGTCCGGCTACCTGCACGGTCGAGCGGGCGGGTTTTTGTCCGGGGAAAAATCGGACATAGACCCCGTTCATTTTCTCGTAATCCTCGATGTTCTTCAGAAAGACCGTGGTCTTGACCACCTCGTTCATTCCGGACCCGGCGGCTTTCAGTATGGTCTCGATATTTTTCAGTACCTGGGTGGTCTGCGCGGCGATATCATCCCCGGCTAATTGGCCGGTGGCCGGATCGATACCGATATTCCCGGAGACAAAGATTAAATTCCCGGCTTTTACCATCGGCGAAAAGGGGAGAGCGGCGGCGGTCGGGTTCTGCGCGGAGGCCGTGCGGTCAAAAACCGAATCGGCGGCCAGCAGGAGAAATAGCGACAGCGCGAGCAGGAGCAGATGTTTATTCATGATTCACCTCGAGGCGGAATGACAGCGGGGCGGGTGATCAATATCCGCCCTCATTGAAAGCGGTCTCGTACATGGTCAGGATATTTTTCAGCGGAGCATCGATCTGTATGTAGGTATGTCCGGGGCCGATAATGAATCCTCCACCCGGGCCGAGGATTTTTATGTTGCGCTTGACCTCGCGCCGCACATCTTCGACGCTGCCCTTGTTAAGGGTCTGC
>Ga0156185_1034_pt4 | contig 19528 bp, 15 predicted proteins | sample RifCSPlowO2_12_FD_107838 | JGI IMG/M metagenome (GOLD analysis project Ga0156185, IMG submission 107838) | Candidatus Glassbacteria bacterium RIFCSPLOWO2_12_FULL_58_11 | reverse complement strand
GACCCGCAGGCGAGGAAAAAACAGGTCGTGCTGCGCTTCCCGGTCAACGTGGTGAGCGAGGTCACCGGCTGCGATGTAAAGGATGATTGGGGGAATCTGTATTTCGCCGGCCGGAGAGAGAGCCGCGAAGCGGAAAATGTCGGTGAATCCGGTGCCAGCCGTCCTTTTATGATAATTTTCAATCCGGGAAAAGAAATCTCCGAATGAGCTTAATAGCTGTCAACTTTTTAAGTCGAGGCGAATGACCGATGAAGACGAAATTCCTGGCGACAGCCGCAATTATTACTCTGGCGGCGGGTTTAAAACCCCTGTGGGCGCAGTACGCCTTTTTTACTCCGAAAGGCAGTTTCGCGGTCGAGGTCTCGCTCGAGAACACCGACCGTCTCCGCCTGCCGATCTACCGCAATGCGATCACCTCGCTGATCGTGACCGGAGATTTCGCAATCGGCGGCACCAGCGCCAATGAGGGCTTGAGCCCCTTCCTGTTCGCGGTATCCCTGCAGAAGCAGGAGCTGGTGACCGCTTTCGACCTGGCGGAAGCGCTGCCGGGCCAGCGCACGATCCAGAGCGGTTTCGGCCGGGTGGGCGAGGCGCTCTATGCCGGTACGCTGCCGGACCGGGAGGGGGAGAACGGCCACTTGCTCAAGGTGCTCTATAAAGCCGGGAAATTCGAAGTCAGCGATTTGGGCCCGGCGGTAGAGGGCGAGGGTATTTTCGCTCTTGCCGCGGACAACGGGAGAAGGATGCTTTACGGCATCTCGCATCCGAGCGGGAAATTTTTCTGCTACGAGATCAGTACCGGCAAGCTCAAAGTGCACGGGGAGACGGCCCTGGATGGGCGTGCACAGGGAACGCTGCACGAATATTCCCTGGAAGCGGCGGATGTCCTGAGCCGGAGGCTGGTGGTGGACAAAATGGGCCGGGTGTACGGCAGCCGGCCGGTGAACGCCCTCTTCCGCTATGACCCGGCGACCGATAAAATCGCGACCCTGCCGGACGAGCTGCCGGAAGTCTGGGGCCGCCGCGCGCTCGGAAGGGCGGACTGCTGGGCCGTGGCCCCGGACGGTACGATTTAGGGCGGGAATGCGGGCGATGGGCAGTTGTTCAAGCTGAATCCGGCCACCGGCAAGGTGGTCAACCTGGGCAAGCCGATCATGAGTCCGCGGCTTAAGGGCCTGGCTTTCGGCAAAGATGGCAAGCTGTACGGCGTGGCGGGCGCCCTGCCGGGCTATGCGCACCTGTTCACCTACGACCCGTCGACCGGCGGCTACAACGACCTCGGCAATCCCCGCTTCCCCCTTCACGCTCCGGAGATCTCCGGGGAGCTGCCCTGGCGCGGCTTCCAGATCGGAACTGTGGCGGCATCGGAAAAAGGGACCTATATCGTGCTGGGCGAGGAAGAATCCCTGAGCCAGTTGATGGTGTTCCCGGTGCAATAATTATGGCGATTGCCAAAAGTCCTTTCGCCTTGGATTCGACATGGAAAAGCTGGACCATCCGGAAGAGTTATCCCGGCAGCATTTTGCAGCCGGGGTATAGTAATAGCTGTCACGCTTAATTGTATCTTGCAAGGGAAATCAAGTGTTCCCAGGGTTTGCATAAAAGTTATATTGTTCTATAGCAATTGCCGGGACCCGGAAGCCCATTAGTGCTCCTTATCCCATGAAGGTTATTGAGAAACTGAAAATATTTTTGGCAATTGCTATAGAACGGAATAGCCGGGGAGCTTGCGGCGGGCGGTAACGGGGGGAACCGAAAGGTGGTTTAGTTATCCCTGCCGCCGCGGGTCAGGTTGAAGAGCAGTTTCAGCAGGTAAATGGCCGGAAAGGCATCGAGAATTATCAGGATACCGAGGATGGAAAGCCCGGTGGCGCTGGTCAGGTTTTCCAGGTGATTATTCGCGATAATGAACCCGATCGCCGCGGTAAGGATCAGGAAATAAGCCAGGTTCCACCAGAAATCCGAAGGTTTTTCGTTTAGACCATCCAGGAGGTTGTCTGCCGCTTGTTTTGGAGAAGTTTTAAAGGCGGCGGGCTTTTTCTCGCTCACTTTCTCTCATCCTTCATAGTTTGCTTCAGTATCTCGGCCTGCTTTTCTCCGCTGCCGAGGATTTCCAGCGCTTTATTCAGTTGAGCATCCGCATGGGCGACCATCCGGTAAGCAGTGTTTTCATCCCAGGTCACCTGCGAGATGCGGTAGGTCAGCAGGATATTTGCAATGTAGCCGTGGTATTTTTCGACCTTTTTATCCTCCACCTCCACGCTTTTGTCTTTCAGGTAGCTGATAAAAGCCGAAAAGATCGCCGGATCGACGCTGAAAGACTTGTCGAGGTTGGGGTGCAGGCTTTTATAGGCCACGGCGAAGTCGAAAGCATGGGGCAGAATCTGCACGATGAAAGGATCGCCCGCCGCGCTGTCCTCGGGCACCTCGATATCGGGAGCGATGCCGCCTCCGCCTAGGACCTTTCTTCCCATATCGGTCTTGAAGGATTTCTGGACCGTGTCCTGGGCCTCGGGCTCAAGCTCCTCATCCCCCAGATCGAGCTGTCTCGGGTATTCCCGCTGGATATTCCTGCCGCTCGGGGTATAATAACGGGCGGTGGTGATTTTGAGGATATCACCGGAATTCAGCGGGAAAGTGGTCTGGACCAGCCCCTTGCCAAAGGAATTCGTACCGACAATGATCGCCCGGTCATGATCCTGGAGCGCTCCGGCCACTATCTCGCTGCTCGAAGCGGTAAAGGAGTTGGTCAGGATGGCAATCGGCTGGGTTTTGAAAACCGGTTTCCCCTCGGAAAAGAAACTGCTGGTGTCCTCTTTGCGCCGGCCGCGCATCGACACTATCAACTGCCTGCCGTTCAGAAATAAACCGCAGATTTCGATGGCCGATTAGGTCAGCCCGCCGGTATTGTCCCGCAGGTCCAGCACCAGGGACTTCATCCCCTGGCCCAGCAGCGCATTGACCGCCGCCTCGAGCTCATGCGCGGTCGGCTCGGTGAAACTGGACAGGCGCAGATAACCGACCCCCTTATCCAGCATGAACTGCCGGGTGACAGTCGGCACAGCTACTTTTTCCCGGGTGAGCGAGATGTCCAGCGGCTCAGGAGCGCCCGGCCGGCTGACAGTCAGGCTGACCTTGCTGTTCTCCGGACCCAGCAGATGCAGCGAGGCCTCCTCGGTGGACCAGTTCCGGGTGGAGATTCCATCGACCCGGATGACCCGGTCGCCGGGTTGAATCCCCTGGCGGTAAGCTGAGGAGCCGGGAAAGGTGGACATCACCACGATCTCATTGTCGGTCCGGCTGATCGAGATACCCGTGCCAACATATTCGCTCTTGACCTGCAACTCCTGGAAACGCTTGAATTCAGTGGCCGGGATAAGCTCGGTATAGGGATCGAGCCCCCTGAGCAGCCCCTCGACCGCTCTGCGGTAAAGGGAATCCGGCGGGATGTAATCGACATAGCGCTGGCTTACCTGGTGGACTACATCCTGCAGCAGCAGAACGCGCATGTAGGTGTTGTCCGAAGTGGCCATCAGCCGGCCGAACAGCCAGCCCAACATCAGGATCACCAGGATCGTGCAACTGGCGTAAACATACGGGTTTTTCACGCGATTGAAATTCATCGCCACAAACCTTCCCTGCAAAAACGCCGCGGAATTGAACGGACGGCTTTTTGCGCCTGCCGCTCCGGGATCAATCGAGTATGAGTACCAAAGCATTTAATATGGATATAATTGTCCGATAAGTCAATAATATCACGCCTCTTCGGGCTCCCGCTCAGGGTCCGGCCGGGCCGAGACGGACCAGCGCCAGGTGGCCGCTCCGGTACACAGCGGTCAAGGGCTCACCGCTGAAAAGCTCCAGCTCGTCCAGGCCCCTGACCCCGGTCAGGACCCAGCGGATACCCTCCCGCCGGAGCGTTCCCGGGCCGTCCCGGTCCGCCGGATCGAGGCGCAGCACGGTCTTGCTGGTATAAAAGAGCAGCGAGGGGGACCAGACCCGCCAGAGCCCGATCCGTCCGCTATCCCGCAGCTCCCCGCGGTGCTCGAGGCTCAGCGACCGGACCGCCTGGAGACGGTCCAGGCGGGGAAGGGCCAGGCCGCTTACCACGGCCAGCAGGAGGGCCATCCCGCATGCCGAAACGGCGGTCCAGAGAAAGAGCCGCCGGCCGAGCTGATAGACCACGGCCGCCAGGACGAACAGGATCAGTGGTGAAAGCCAGATCAGCACGGTTCCCGGCGTTTCTCCGAGCTTGCGCGCCAGGAGTGGGCCGCCGGCCGCCGCCGCGGTGACCGCCAGCCCGGCGGAACCCCACGCCAGAAGGAGAGCGGCACGGGAGGAAACGGCATTTTCCAGACGGACCAGGCAGCGGCCGGCAAGGAGCATGGCGGCCGGGTAGAGCGGGAGTACGTAGTTGGGCAGCTTGGAGCGGCTGAGGCTGAAAAAGAGCAGTATCCCGCCGAGCCAGCATAAGAGGAACAGATCGGCCCGGCGCTCTTTATTTTCCGGCTTGTTTTCTCCGCGGCGGAGCAGCGGGCGCAGCACGGCCGCGGTCCCGCCCAGAAAGGCCGCGGTCCAGGGGAACGTTCCGGCGAGCAATACCGGAAGGTAGTAAAACAGCGTTCCCGGATGGCGCCAGCGGTCGGTAAAATAGCGGTCGAGATTGCCCTGGATGAAATGCTCGTGCAGGAAAACGCCGCCGTGGCGGAAGGTCATGTAAAGGAACCAGGGAGCGGCGACCAGGAGGAATACGGACAGGCCGGCCAGCGGTTTCAGCTCCTTCAGGGCCTTGAGGTCCCGGGTAAGCAGAAAAAAAGCCAGCAGGGTGATCAGCGGCAGTATTGCTCCGAGGGGGCCCTTGGTCAGAAAGGCAAATCCCGCGGCTGCGTAGCCGGCCAGCAGCCAGCGTAAATCGAGCTTAGATCCCCGGTTCAGGATCAGGCCGGAGCGGATTAGACAATAGAGGGAGAGAGAGACGAAAAAGGCCAGGCTCATGTCCGGGACAGCGGCCCGGGAATAAACGACCGGCTGAAGGGCGGAAGCGCCTAGCACTCCGGCATACAGGCCGCTGCGCGGGCCGTAGAGGAAAGAGCCCGCGGCCAGGGTCAAGAGGGCCAGGCCGAGCCCGGCCAGCAGGCTGGGCAAGCGCGCCGAGAATTCCGAGGCCCCGAACAGGTCGAAAGAGAGGCACTCCACAAAATAAAATACTATCGGCTTGCCCCAGCGCGGCTCGCCGTTGAACACCGGATCGAGCCGGTTGCCGCTCTCGAGCATCTCGCGGGCAGTCTCCGGATAGTAGCCCTCGTCCGGGTCGAACAACGGCGGCTGCCCGAGGAAGGGCAGATTGACCGCCAGGAAGACTGCGCCCACCAGGAGCGCCCGCCGGACCGGGCTTCCGAAGGAGCCGGCAGGTTCGGCGGCCGGGCCGGACTCTATTGCGCTGGGCAAAAGGACTCCCCCGACAGATATGTATTCACGTCCCGGAGGCCTATCCCAGGTGATGCATAATTTCCCAGTCCGGTTTTACAAATTTTGAACAACCCTCTGTTTCCCCCTGGTTTAAGGGAGAACGCCCCGCGGATCAACAGACAAATAGCGGGAAACAAACTCCCCCTTAGGAAAGGGAGTGCCTGCCGAATGCAGGCAGGGGTTGTCTTTCAGGACTATGAAAAAAAATTATGCATTTCCCGGTCCAGGGCTATTTTGCCGCCAGGGCCTTTTCGATCTGTTCCGCCAGGGCCTTGTCATCCGGCGTGGTACGCGGCTCGTAGCGTGCCACCACCCGGCCTTTGCGGTCGACCAGAAACTTGGTGAAATTCCAGGGTATTTCGCCGGAAAACCCGGGATCAGTCTTTTCCGAGGTCAAGTAGCTGTACAGCGGACAGATGTCCTCGCCCTTGACCGAGACCTTGCTGAAAAGCGGGAAGCTCACGCTGAAGTTCGTGGAACAGAATGATTTTATCTCCTCATCCGTGCCCGGTTCCTGCTGGCCGAAATTATTGGCCGGGAAGGCCAGGATCGCAAAACCCTGGTCCCGGTACTTTTCATAAACCGCCTGCAGGGCCTTGTACTGCGGAGTCAACCCGCATTTGCTGGCGGTGTTCACGATCAGGAGCACCTGGCCTTTGTACTGGCCTAGATCGACGTTGTTGCCATCGATGTCAGCCATCTTGAAACGGAGCGGCGCATTCGGCTCGTCCATCTTATTCTCCGCGGCGGTAGCAGTGAACGGGCCGGCCGCAAAGAGCAAAGCGGCCGCCCAAATTGTCAGCAGGATCTTACGCATCGATCTCCTCCTCTATGTGGAATGGAACTCCTCCGGGCAATGGTTAAACATGCTGAATACTTACCCTCGCCCCGCAGGGGTGTTCCTGACAGCCCGAATGAAAACAACTACAGCCAGCTTTCTTTCCGCCTGACCAGGGGTCCGAACGGGTAATCGTACCCGCGGCTATCGAGCATTTTAATCAACCGGGCCAGCGGCAGGCCCATCACGTTAAAATAACATCCCTCGACGCTCTCGACCAGAGTCGCACCGTAGCCCTGGATGCCATAGGCCCCGGCCTTGTCGAAAGGCTCCTCGGTGGAGACATAGAGCCGGATCTGCTTTCGGACCAGAGGCCGGAAGCGCACCCGGGTCACCTCGAAGGAGCTTTCCGCCGGGCGTCCTTCGGGGCCGGCAAGGGAAATCCCGGTGTAAACCTCGTGCCAGGTCCCGGCGAGGCGCTCCACCATGGCGCAGGCCTCCTCGATTCCGGAAGGCTTGCCGAGGATCGTACCTTCAAGGTAAACCAGCGTATCCGCGCCAAGGACCAGCGCCTCCGGGTGAAGGGCGGCGATCCGCCGGGCCTTGCGCTCGGCGAGCAAAGCCACCTGAGCGCCGGGCGCTTCCGGCAACCCGCTGGTTTCATCCACATCCGCCGGGATGACCTCGTGCGGAACCCCGATCCGGGTCAGCAGGTCGGTCCTTCTCGGCGAGGCGCTGGCCAGGATGAAGCGGGGAGTTTTATTTCCGGGTTCTTCGGTCATGGGCTCCGTGGGCGCTTTCGCGCGTTGCGGCCTCAGCGGTCGATTATCAGGGTCACCGGACCCTCATTGACCAGCTCCACTTTCATCATCGCGCCGAACCTTCCGGTCGCCACCTCGAGCCCCTCGGCGCGGAGCAGCCCGACAAAGCGCTCGATCAGTTTTTCGCTCACTACGGGGTCGCCGGCCTTGACGAAAGAGGGCCGCCGGCCTTTGCTGCAGTCCCCATACAGGGTGAACTGGCTCACCACCAGGATCGCCCCGCCGACCTCATCAAGCGCGAGGTTCATCTTGCCCGCCTCGTCCTGGAATACGCGCAGCCCTGCGCAGCGCCGGGCCATCCAAACTAAATCTTCCTCGCTCTCCGCGCCGTGCATCGCCACCAGCAGCAGAAAGCCGGTGCCGATCGCGCCGGTGGTCTCGCCTTCGACAGTCACCGAGGCCCGGCTCACCCGCTGCACGACAACACGCATCTTGTTTCTCCCCAACCGGTCGAATATTATTAGCCGGGCTCCGGACCCGTGGCGGCCGATAGTCCGGATGTTCAGGCGACAGCGGCAATCCACCAATTTGACACTAAGCGCTGCGCCTGTCAAGAAGGCTTGGGGCCGGGCGACTGCAATTATGATAATTTCAAGCAGTTGGCGCGAGTTAAGTCCAAATTTTGCCTTATTCTTTCAAATGGAAATTAAGGCAAATTCCAGCGTCGGGACACGGCATGCCCTGTCCCGGCAGTGATTATCTTAATTCTAACAAATTAAAGTAGCTACTGCCTTTTTTGGATAATTCAGGTCAGGGAAGTTCACTCCAGGACGGGACGGCTGGCGGGATGAAGAAGAAAAAGTGGGCGCTTTTCGAGCATACCGCCGATCTCGGACTCTACATCTACGGCCGGGACAGGCGGGAGTTGTACGAGGCGGCGGCCGGGGCGCTGATGGCCCAGATTACCGCTCCGGAGAAAATCAGGCCGGCCCGGGAGCGGATAGTGGAGCTGAGCGCGGATTCGCCAGAGGCGCTGCTGCGGGACTGGATGGCCGAGATACTCTACCTCTGCAACGCCCTGGGATGGCTGACCGCCGAGGCCGGGATCGAGTCTCTGACCGGCAATACGCTCAAAGCCGTTCTGCGCGGCGAGGCTCTGGACAGTCAGCGCCACGAGATCGGGGCCGAGATAAAAGCGGTCACCTGGCACAGGCTGAAAATAGAGAAACTCGAGCCGGAGGGTATTTTACGGGCGACAGTCGTGCTGGATGTCTGAAAGGTGATTTGCCCTGCAGCCGCGGCAGGGGGCAACCCGGCGGATTATTTTTCAGCGGATTTTTCCTTGGCGGGTTCCGCCTCTTTTTTGGCGGCGGCGGGCGCCGGCGCGGCAGGAGCATTGCCTTCCGGCTCGGTTTTGCCCTTATCGCTGGTAGAGGACTTTATCTCGACATAATGCTCATCGTAGAACTTGATCAGTTTCGGGGTCAGCAGCTTGCAGCGATGATATTCTCCGGTGGGCAGGTCGCCCAGACGCTGCATCAGATTGACCGCCCGCACTGAGAGCTCCAGGAACGGGCATTTGGTGACTCTTTTCTTACAGACGAAGATTGTCGGGCTGTAAAGGCCGGTCAAGGGGTAGGGGACCGCGGAATCGTAAGGGCATTTTTTGATCAGGTGTTCCAGCTCGCTGTAAAAATCGAAAATATCGGACAGGTCGAGGCCCAGGGTCAGGGCCTGCACGGTAAGGTTATTGTATTGTTTTTCAGTGGCCTTGACGTTAAGGTTGTCCACGATATCCTTGGTCGCATTCGGCTCGCTGAACAGCCCGTCCTCTCTCTGCAGGAAGCTGTCCGCCACCACGAGAATATTGGAAATCGCCCGCTCTTTATCCTTGGCAATGATATCCCGCTGGCCCTTCTGGTAGTTATACAGGTCGGTGATCGCGGCCAGGGCTTCCTCGCCGGGATTAGCCTCCTGGATAAAGTTAAAGTTCTTGCGGCAGGCTTCCCAGTAGCTCGGGGGACGTTCCGCATGCGGCAGCTCGAGGATCTTGTCGGTGTCCAGGACTCCGCCGTAGTTGTGGAACAGCCCGGCTTTCAGGATCTGGCATAATTTTTCATCACTGGTCTCGAGGACCGACTCGAACTTGTGCGTGCAGGCGATCGCCACCGAGAAGAGGGCCACGTTCATGGCGTGGTCGGCAATGAAAAAGGCCCGCTGGGATTTGGCGAACTCACAGGTAAAACGGATTTTGTAGAGGGCGAGGGTAATATTTGAATCTTCCAGCGACTTTTCCAGCAGCGGATCCAGCTTGGAATTAAGAATCTCCAGCAGCTTTCTGAACACGGCGTTCTTCCTGCGGAGATCCAGCAGGTGTTTCATCCGCTCCCGGATTTCTTCCCGAATTCTCTGGATCAGCTTATCGCTGCGTTTAATCTGGATCGAGAATTCCATCTTGGGGTTGGCTTCCCGGAACTTGAGCAGACGATTGATCCGCTCCCAGGTGATCTCTGTCCCCGTAGGGTAGAGGATCGTCCCCTTGTCCGATTTTAAATCACCGGAAAGCTCCAGTCCCTCGCGGAAAGACTGCGTGTTCAGCGGATGGAAGTTGGTGAACTTGAGTATCGTGTTCAGGCCGTTCAGCGAGATAATTTCGGCTTGCGCGGAGAAAAGTTCTTCATGATTCATCAGAAGATGCACTCGTCCTGTGATCAGCGAAAATACATTTCGAGAAACATGCGTGGACTGCCCGGCGACCTGCTTTATGAGTGAGGTACTTTGTTCCCCCTATTATTGCGACAAGACTAAAAAATGTCAATCATAGAAAACTCTCTCCGCTGATTCCGTTATCGGCGTCCTGCTGCCGGGGAAAATGTCCCGCCATTTGGCCACAACGGCTTTTCTCAAGCCGGCCGCAGGAAATTTTCCGGCAGTCCGGGGCTGCCCGGCGGACGACTTGGGCCAAAAATATATTTCCGGCAGCTCTGCGCGCGCTCAAGCTTCCAGGCCGGCATATTCGGCGACCTGCGGCGGCAGTTTGCCGGTGGCCTCGAGCAGGCGTCCCAGGGGAAGGGGCGAAGGACTGGCATAGACCGCGGCGATCAGCAGGCGCGGGCCGCCGGGGTCGATTCCGGCGCTGACCGAGGCCTGCATGGCCCGCGGGCAGAAGCTGTTCAGGTCCTCCCGGCCTCTGAAGCCGGCCAGGGGGTGATGGTCGAGGAACCCATAGATCGCCCGGATGAACACCGCCTGGCCGCTGCGCCGGCTCGCGGCGTGCTCCCAGACTCCTCCGGAATGGATTTCGGCGGCCTCTCCGGGCTCCAGGCCGAGCGCATAGGTGGACTCGGAGGCGGTCAGGCGCTCCTTGCCGCCGAAACTCACCTTGTGCACGCGCCATTGCAGCTCGCCGTCGATAAACACGCGACTGTCCGCCTCCACCTCGGCCTGGCCCACGGTTGTTTTCCACTGCCAGGAGATCTCGCTCTCCGAGACGATTTCACCTGCATAGGTGCCGCTCCGCCGGCCATAGGCCCCGTGGCGGCCGCTGAAGGCAAGGCTACAGTCCGGGGGCACCTGCCCCTCGGCCTGGCCGACGTTGAACGGGAAGTGCGAAGAATAGGAAAAGTTGTAGTACTTGTTCGGGTAGTGCCCGCTGGAGCGGGCCTGCCACATCTCGACCTGCCCGCTCTGCTTGTGCCCCTGGAGCAGGATACCGGCGGCAGGGATGATTTTGCGGAAATCGGCGGTCTCCACCGGCAAGGGTTCCTCCGGTGCGTTCCAGAAGGGATCGTCATGGGGGAAGCCGGCGGTGAAGAAGGCCTGCATGCCCCAGTACGGGTGCCCGTTGTTGATGTAGCTTTCGCAGATCTCCCGGCTGGAGTGCGGGGTCAGACTCTCGCGCAGGCAGCCATTTTCCTCATCCCAGGCCCCGGCCTGCCAGAGGAAAGAAAGGTTCGTATTGCAGATCCGCCGCAGCAGTCCGGTGGACAGTGGCCAGAGGCCCAGCCGGTAAGAGAGCACCAGCGGGGTGAGTGTGGCCCAGCGGTAGATCAGCGACCGGCCGTAGAGGATGTGACTGCCATTGGCCCCGAACAGATAGGGGACTGTTTCGAGGAACTGCTTCAGGCGGTTGCGGAATTTTTCCCGCAGGTCCGGGAACCGCTCGCCGACCAGCATATCCCAGTAGAGGGTGTGCGAGGCGAAAACCCAGAAGTTGTAGTAATCGTACTCCGCGCCCTCGAGCGAATCGTGGTACCAGCCATCCCCGGCGTACATCCTGTCGATACTCTCCAGGTCGGCGCGGAAGAAGCTTTCATCGCCTGAAAATTCGGGCCAGCGCTCCGCGAGAGCCAGACGGGCGGCGTGATTGACCGCCGTGAACAAGGCCCAGTTGTTGCGACGGACCTCGATTTTCGTGCAACTGGCCAGCCAGTCCTGGATATTTTTGCGCTCTTGGGGTGTAAAACGGTCCAGCAGCCTGTCCCCGGCCAGCCAAAGGCTGAAAGCCACGATCGAGGATTCGACCTGGCGCTGGTCCGAATGCCCGGGGCTGGCGTAGCGCCAGAAATCTTTGTCCCGCGGATCGGTGCCGTGGCTGAGCGCGGAATGAAGGATATCTTCCAGCCGGTACTCGACTCCCTCCACCTCCACGCTTTTCCGGGCCTCCGGCGTGCTGACCGCCGCGGCCAGGGCAGGCAGGATGCGGGTTACCGAGTCGCAGGTTTTCCCCCCGGCGGTTACGAAATTTTCCAGATGCGTGCCATTACGATAATCGCAGACCGCGAAAGTATCCGAAGTAGCCCGGGCGTTGCGCACGAATCCTTGCAGGATGGAGCGCAGAATCTCATCCCATTTCTCATAGCCATAGCCGGTCTGGACCAGCGCCGGTCCAGCCGCCTCGGCGGGGGCGTTCTCCCGGCTGCCGCAGCCCGGCTGCAGCAGCAGCGCGCCTCCGGCGGCCGCGCTCAGAGCCAGGAATTCGCGGCGGGAGACTTGATGTTCAGTATCGAGCGGACCAGTCGGTGTCATGCTTGCTCCGGAGCGGCTGGGTAAACTGTAACGAGGCCTGGAGTCGAGGATACGTTCCTGAATATAGCAGCCGCCCGGCCAGGCTTCAAGTTATAATCCGTCCTGCATTACCTGCGGGATAATAACTGTAACCTTCTGAGGGTTTCCCGTGTATAGACAAAGAACCTTTGCGCTCTTTTCAAGAAAAGCCTTGACACACGGCTTGCGTGATATTCTAATGTAGCCTTTTATTTAGTGCCGGCAGTTCCGGGTAATTCCGCGCCGGGGAGTAACCGGCGGCCGGCGATATTATATTTGAACAAAGACGGAATTCCGCTAAGTGAAAATAGTCGAAGCTTCCATCCGCAGGCCGGTCACCGTAACCATGCTGATGGTCACCCTGGTGCTGTTCGGTGCGGTGGCCTACCAGCGTCTGCCGATCAACCTCCTGCCCGATATCTCTTACCCGACGCTGTCGGTGCGCACGGACTTTCCCGGCGCGGCCCCTGAGGAAGTGGAAAATCTGGTGACCCGGCCGGTTGAGGAAGCGGTAAGCGTGGTCAATAATGTAATCCGGGTTTCGAGCCGCTCCCGGGCCGGGCTCAGCGATGTGACCGTGGAGTTCGAGTGGGGCACCCAGATGGATTTCGCCTCGCTCGACCTGCGCGAGAAGCTCGACCGGATCCGCCTGCCGCAGGAAATCCAGAAACCGATCATCCTGCGCTACGATCCGAGTCTCGAACCGATCATGCGCCTGGCCCTGACCTCCAGCGAAATCGACCTGATCGCACTGCGCACCATGGCCGAGGAGCGCCTCAAGAACAAGCTCGAAACCGTGGACGGAGTGGCGGCGATCGAGGTTTCGGGCGGGCTGGAGGAGGAAATCCATGTCGCCCTCAGCGAGCGCAAGCTCGCCTCCCTCGGGATGTCTGTCGAGACTGTCGCCGGCCGGGTGGGCGCCGAGAATATCAACCTTACCGGGGGCACCCTGTCCAACGGCGAGATGGACTACCTGGTGCGCACGCTGAACCAGTACAAGTCTCCCGAGGAAATCTCCGACATCATTATCGAGCGCCGCCAGAATGCGCTGATCCGCCTGTCGGATGTGGCCGAGGTCAAGCGCGGCTACAAAGACCGCACGATGGTCACCGAGGTCAACGGCCGGGAAAATGTTGAGCTGGCGGTTTACAAGGAGGCGGACGCCAACACGATCCTGGTTGCCCGGCGGGTCCAGGAGCGCCTGAGCGAGATCCGCAAGGAATTCGGCGAGAACGACGCCGGGTTCAGGCTCGCCGTGATTACCGACCAGTCCCATTTTATCGACCAGTCGATCAAGGAGGTGCTGAAAACCGCGGTTATCGGCGGCCTCCTGGCAGTGATCGTGCTCTACATCTTCCTTCAGCGGGTCGGGGCGACCGTCATCATCTCACTGGCTATTCCGATCTGCGTGGTGGCGACCTTTTTCTTCATGTTTGTCTCCGGGGTGTCGCTCAATATCATGTCTCTCGGCGGGCTGGCCCTGGGGGTGGGCATGCTTGTCGATAACTCGATTGTGGTTCTCGAATCGATAGACCGCTACCTGAAGCAGGGCAAGGACCCGGTCGAGGCCTCGAATCTCGGCGCCGCCCTGGTCGGTAAAGCGGTGACCGCCTCGACTCTGACCACGGTCTGCGTGTTCCTGCCGATAATATTTGTCACCGGGGTGGCCGGCCAGTTGTTTACCGACCAATCCCTGACCGTGACTTACAGCCTGGTGGCCAGTCTGCTGGTGGCCCTGACCCTGATTCCGGTAATGAGCTCCGGGTTCAGCGGCGGCAGGACTTTCGGCGCGTCGCAGACGCCCCCGGGCGCAAGCGCCGAGGACCCGCAGCGGATGCAGAAATCTCCGGACAGGCCGCCGCGAAAAGTTCCCGCCTGGCTTTATCGGGCATTGGATGCACTGGCTTTGCCTTTCCGCTGGATGTTCTATTTCCTGCCGTTCACCCTACTGACCCTGGTTAAATATCTGGCCTACGGTCTGGCGCACTTCCTGAAGCTTTTGATCTATCCATTACTGCTGCTCTATGATTCATTTTATCCCCGCTTCGAGGCCGCCTACGGGCAGGCGCTGGTCTGGGTCCTGCGGCACCGGCTGGCGACATTGCTGCTGGCGGTGCTCGTATTCATCTCCTCGATCCTGCTTTATCCCCGGCTGGGGCACGAGCTGATCCCGGAGATGAGCCAGAACGAGATACTGGTGGGTCTAAAGATGCCGGTCGGCACGCCGGTCGAGAGCACCCGGGATGTCCTGGCCCGGATGCAGCGGCTTACCTCGGCCCAGCCGGAAGTGCGCATGGTATATCTTACGGCCGGCTCGAGCAGCATGACCGGGGGCAGCCTTAAGGAGGAGCGCGAGGATATCGGCCAGATGAGCATCCTGACCAACAGCGGTTTGAACCGCGCGGCCGAGGACAGCCTGATCGACCGTCTGCGCATGCAGTTCGAGCTTATCCCGGGGATCAGCGTCAAGTTCGGCCGGCCGGTCCTTTACAGCTACAAGACGCCGGTGGAGATCGAGATCCGGGGTTACAACCTGCGGACGCTTTCCCAACTGGCGGATGAGGTTTCACAGCGTCTGGCGGAGGTCCCCGGCCTGTCGGATATCAAGAGCTCGGCCGAGAGCGGCAATCCGGAAATTCAGGTTCTGTTCGACCGCGACCGCCTGGCCTCCCTGAACCTGACGATCAGCCAGCTGGCGCAGGTGGTTCGCGGCAAAGTTCTCGGGGAAGTCCCCACCGAATTTCATCGCGGCGGCCGCCAGGTGGATATCCGCGTGCGTGTGGAGGAGGCCGACCGCGACCGTCTGGAGGCAATCCGCAAGCTCACCGTGGCCAATATCGACGGGCGGCCGATTACCCTGGATGCAGTGGCCGACCTGGTAGTTCAGCAGGGCCCGAGTGAGATCCGGCGGGTCGATCAGGAGCGGGTGGCGGTGATTTCCGCCGGCCTGGCCGGAGCGGATTTGGGAACGGTGATCGGACGGATCCAGACGGCCCTGGCCACACTTAACGTGCCGCCCGAGATTTCGGTCAAGTTCGGCGGCCAGGGCATGGAGATGAAACGGGCGATGGACAGCATGATATTCGCCTTCTGCCTCGCCATTTTCCTGGTGTACCTGGTGATGGCCAGCCAGTTCGAGTCCCTGCTGCATCCTTTCGTGATCATGTTCACCATCCCCTTCGGCCTGATCGGGGTGGTCTGGTCGCTTTACCTGACCAGCGGCATTATCAGCATAGTGGCGCTGATCGGCGTGGTGATGCTCTGCGGAATTGTGGTCAACAATGCGATCGTGATGGTGGACTATGTCAATGTGCTGCGCCGGGAGGGCATGCCGAAGAACGAGGCGCTGATCCAGGCGGGCACGGTGCGGCTGCGGCCAATCCTGATGACCACGGGCACAACGGTTCTGGGGCTGCTGCCGATGGCGATTGGCCTTGGGGAGGGCAGCGAGGTGCGCACGCCGATGGCGGTGGTGGTGATCGGCGGGCTGATGGTCGGGACTATTCTCACCCTGCTGCTGCTGCCGACCATCTATTCGCTGCTCGACTGGCGGGATTGAAGGCGGCCGGATTTTTCCCGGACCTAAATGGAACAAGAATCTTTGGTATTAAGCGCTGGCATTACATTTTGAGTTAAAATTCTTCCATACAGAGACTAATCACATCTTTGATGTTCTCAATAACCTCTTCATAAGTCCTGCCCTGAGTATAGCAGGCTTTCAAGGCCGGACATTCAGCGACAAATAATCCTGCCTCCTCCTGTTCGACAATTACCTGAAAAATATGTTTCGCTTTCACTACAGTTCTCCTTCCGAATGGTTCGTCTATAGTCACAGCCGGGATATGAATTATGGAAAATGAATTTCCACTGCAATCTTAAACTCTGGTTTCTGAACTTGCCAAGCACCAATACCATGAGAGTCATTTGAAGTGCCCGGACATTGATCGTCAGCTTTTTCTGTTTATCGAGAAATAAATTGCCCCCCCGCCTGGCGGCTTTTAGATTTGCAAATTCGATAAAGCTCTCGCACCCGCCTTTCATGCCCAACCCCTGGAGGCCTGCTTGGAAACCGGCACCGGATTTCTGGATCAATTCAACAATGCCCTCGATTATTTAAGCGGACTGGTCTGGGGTCCGCCGATGCTGGTCCTGCTCGTGGGAACGGGCATCTATTTGACCCTGGCCCTGCGGGGATTGCAGTTCTCCACCCTGCTGCCCTCGCTGCACCTGGCGTTTATCAAGAGGCGGGACAAGGAAAGCGCGGGAGATATCAGCCACTTCCAGGCGCTGATGACCGCTCTGGCCGCGACAGTGGGCACCGGCAATATCGCCGGAGTAGCCACGGCGATCGCCGCCGGAGGACCGGGGGCGCTGTTCTGGATGTGGATCACCGGGCTGTTCGGCATGGCGACAAAGTACGCCGAGGCCCTGCTGGCGGTAAAATACCGCACCGTGGACAAAAAGGGGATGATGTGCGGCGGGCCGATGTACTACCTCAGCGTGGGGCTGGGCTGGAAGTGGCTGGGGGTGCTGTTCGCCGTTTTCGCCTGCCTGGCCTCCTTCGGGATCGGCAACATGGTTCAGTCCAACAGTGTCAGCGATGCCATCCAGGGCAGTTTCGGCGTGGAGCGCTGGGTGACCGGGCTTATTATGACAGTAGCGACAGGGATGGTGCTGCTGGGCGGGATCAAGTCGATTGGCCGGGTAGCCAGCCTGCTGGTGCCGGTGATGATCCTGTTCTATGTCGGGGCGGCGCTCTATATAATCATCGAGAACATTCAGGCCGTGCCCGGCGTAATCAAGTGGATCCTCATCGAGGCTTTCACTCCCACCGCGGCGGTCGGCGGGTTTGCCGGGGCGACCGTGATGATGACCATCCGCATGGGCGTGGCCCGCGGAGTCTTTTCCAACGAGTCCGGCCTGGGCAGCTCGGCTATCGCCGCGGCCGCCGCGCAGACCAGCCACCCGGTGCGCCAGGCCATGGTCTCGATGACCCAGACTTTCATCGATACCATCGTGGTTTGCAGCATGACCGGGTTCGTCATTCTTCAGACCGGCGCCTGGACCAGCGGCCTGGACGGCGCGCAACTGAGCACCGAGGCATTCAGCCGCGGGCTGCCCGGACAATCGGGCGGGATCATCGTGGCAATCGGACTGGCGCTGTTCGCCTATTCGACGATCCTCGGCTGGTCCTATTACGGTGAAAAATCGCTCGAGTACCTTCTTGGCGAAAGATCGGTGGCGCCCTACCGGCTGGTCTTCACGATCATGGTCTTTGTCGGCTCGATAGCCAAGCTCAAAACGGTGTGGCTGCTTTCGGACGTGATGAACGGCCTGATGGCGCTTCCCAATCTGGTGGGGCTGCTGCTGCTCAGCGGGGTGATCGTCAAGGTGAGCAATTCCTATTTCCGTCCTAATGGACGAAATGTGCTTTCCTGAGGGCCTTGAGCAGGATGCGGTTGTTATCGGTCCGGTGTTCGGAGATCAATAGTCCGCAGGTGTTTTCGAGCAGGCTGAATATTTCTTCTTTCTCGAAACGGGTGGGTTCAAACTCACCCGTTATTTTTTCCCGGGAAAATATTTTGCGGTACCAGGACAGGGTCAGCGGCAGCTCGAGCAGCAGCTTTCTCCTGCAGAAGCCGGCCAGGCTTACCAGCAGAGCCGCGGCGAGATCGGGAGGGAACATGGCGAGCAGGCCGGCGCAGACAATCAGGTCGAATTCCCGGGTCACGGGGAACGGATCGAACCAGCGGTAGATGACATTGGGGTACTGGTTCAGGCGGCGGGCCAGCCGGGCGAGCTCCCTGGTCGGAGCCACGGCCACCACATCGACATCCCCCTGGGCCAGGCTCCGGGAAAGAATGCCGGTGCCGTTTTCCAGCACCAGGATCCGGCAATCGGCCAGGTCCCGGCCGGGGTCCAGAAGGCTGTTGATCCGTTCCGCCAGGATTTCATTATAGAGCTTGAACCGCAGTGCGGCCTCCTGCTCTTCCTTGTCCCCGGCTGACGGAACGGCCAGCGGCCGGATCAATTTCTCCAGCTTTTCTCCGATTTGTCCCAAAAAAATCGAGAGCTGTTCCTCCAGGTTCATCGCCTTTTCTCGAGTGTCAGGGCCTGTGACTTTCAGCGGAGAGCCGCGCTTTCAGCCCTGCCGGGGCAGGGAAACCGAGCCCCGGCAAGCCGGGGGAAAGGCGGCGCTCCGTTTCAGGACAGCAAAGCCGGACTCCGCGCCTCTCACCTGAGAGAGGTCGAAGTCCGGCAATTGCCTGCCGCCGGTAACATTCACCGGACCGGAAAAATATGCTTTATCCCCGATCAGGGGCCGAGGGCGCCCGACCGGTCAGAGCGGCCGCGGCGATCCCGGCATAGGTACGCCCCGCTGGGGCGCCGGACCTAACTGGTAGCTCTTCGGGAAGAGGTCGAGCGTGGAATTGGCCATCTCATCCCAGGTGATCGTTTTACCGGTATAGGAGGATTCGCGCCCCAGGATCGCGGTCAGGGTGCTGTCGACCGCGAAGTCCAGGCAGTCGTTGCGGGCGGCGCTCTTGCGGATGCTCTCGATCAGCACCTGGTGCTCGTAAACGCTCGAGTCATCCTTTTCCCGGTAACGCCAGCGGTTCTGTCCCCGGATGGTGTCCCGGCTGTTGCTCTCGCCGAGGGTGCCAATGACCCGGTTGTCGTTTGCGTTGTCGCAGTTTTCCCACTGGCGCAGCATGCAGAATACATGGACATCGTTCGGGTACTCGTAATCGATGGTCATGTGGTCCCAGATATTGCCGTACTTGGGATCGGTGCGTACCTGGCGGCCGCCCTGGCCGAGCGCGCTGATCGGATGGGCTCCCATGGCCCAGTTCATCAGGTCGAGCTGGTGCACCACCATTTCCACGATCTGGTCGCCGGAGAGCCAGCAGAAATAGTACCAGTTGCGGCATTGATATTCCATCTGGCTCCAGCGCGGGTTCGTGCCGCGGTGCCAGAGGCCGCCGCCCAGGCGGTGCAGGCTGCCGGACAGGATCGTTCCCAGCGCCCCATCGTGGATCCGCTTGACAGTTTCCATCACGCCCTTGTCGTGCCTGGCGTTCAGCCCGACCACCACCGAGAGGCCCTTATCTTTGGCTTTCTGGGCCGAAGCCCGGATTTTACGGCAACCCACCGGATCGGTGGCCACCGGCTTCTCGGCGAATATATGCTTGCCCCGCATGACCGCCTCCTCGAAATGCAGGGGGCGGAAACCCGGAGGAGCGGTCAGGATGACATAGTCAATGTCCGTGGCGAGAACCTGCTTGAAAGAGTCCGGCCCGGTGAAAATCATGTCCTTGGTCACCTTGATTCTATTCTGAAAGGCCTCGCCCTGCAGGTCGCGGTCGGCTTTCAAGGCCGCCAGGCTTTTCTCGATCTGGTCCGAGGCGATATCGGCCATGGCCACCAGTTCGACGTTCGGGTCGGCGACCAGGGCGTTGGAGCAGGCCCCGGT
>Ga0156185_1245_pt1 | contig 19916 bp, 12 predicted proteins | sample RifCSPlowO2_12_FD_107838 | JGI IMG/M metagenome (GOLD analysis project Ga0156185, IMG submission 107838) | Candidatus Glassbacteria bacterium RIFCSPLOWO2_12_FULL_58_11 | reverse complement strand
AAAGTATTGATCAGCTAAATATTCAAGCTGAAAAGACCTTTCCGGCCCGATGACTCCAAACTACGGACTCCCACCAGCCTTTTTCCCCGGGCAACGATTGCTCCCGATTATTTCCGTGAAATCTTACTTTTTTCAGATTATGTTCACGCAGGCTAGTCAGGAACTGGTTACTCATGCAGCCGGAGCGGCGTTAAGAAAAAATTTAACTCAATGAATGGTATAGATATACGAACCGAAAGATAAAATGGCACCGCTATTGCCTTGCACTTTTTTGTACCACTTGAGTCAGTCATCTAATATTTTGGATTGATTATTATTTGCAGGGTCGTTTCATTTAATCTCAAGGCCACGAGGTGCAATATGTTTTTTAATCTCCGGAGAGGGCCTCTCCTCCTGTTCATCGCCCTTCTTTTGAATATTCAGCCGGTCCGGGCCGCTGATCCGGAGGGCGGGGTTATGCTTTCGACACTGATCGAGCAGGCCCTGGAGGTCAATCCCAGGGTACGGCAGTTGCGGGCGGGCTGGCAAGCTGCCGAGCAAGAGATTCCGCAAGCCGGGGCCTGGATGGACCCGCTGGTGGGCTTGAATATCATGAGCCTGCCGGTGCGCTCCTTCGATTTCGACCGGGAGGAGATGACCGGCAAACAGGTCCAAGTAATGCAGAATATTCCCCTGCCCGGAATCACCGGCCTCAAGGAGGATATTTCCGAGCAAGCCGCTTTACAGGCCAAGAGTTACTATGAGGATACCCGCAACAATATAGTCTTTCAGCTTAAAACGGCCTACTACTCACTATATCATATCGAAAAGTCACTAGAGATAACCGAAAAGAACAAGGCGCTGCTGGAGGATTTTGTCCGGATCGCGGAGTCCAAATACGCTACCGGACAGGGATTGCAGCAGGACGTGCTGAAAGCGCAGGTGGAATTGTCGAAGATGCTTGAACAATTAATCATGCTGCGGCAAAAAAGCTCGGCCACCAGTGCCAGGATCAACACCCTGCTCAATCGGGACCCCGGCAAGCCGATCGGAAAATTGGCGGAAGTTGCCGAGGAGCCTTTCGAATATGCGGTCGAGCAGCTGCAGCAAATGGCTCTCGGCAATCGGCCCCTGCTTCAGGCCGCCGATGCCGGGGTCCGGCAAGCCCGCTTAAGTTACGAGCTGGCAAAAAAAGATTACTGGCCCAGCCTGAACCTGGGTCTCGAATATTCACAACGAAACAACAGGAATGATTTGCTTTCCGGGATGTTTTCCATCTCATTACCGGTTTTCGCCGATCGAAAGCAGAGGCAAAGGGTTCAGCAGACCCTGTTTGAGATTGAAGCTGCCACGTATCAATACAACGATGAAAAAAATGAGATTAATCAGGAGATATCCGAACTCTACTCAGAAATAAAACAAAACCTGGAGCTTCTGCCGTTATTCGGCGAAGGTATCATTCCCCAGGCCTCCCAGTCCCTGCAATCAGCTATCGCAGGCTACCAGGTGAACAAGGTCGATTTTCTGACCCTGCTGGACAACCAGCTTACGCTGTTTAATTACGAGATCGACTACTTCCGGGTTCTCACCGAATACCGTCAGCAGATCTCGCGCATGGAATGGGTCGTCGGACAAAAATTGATGATTTCTTTACAATAATTAATAACAAATGAAGAGGAGTTTAAATCATGCCTGGAAGAGCAAAGTTCAATAGGTTTCTGATCCTTCTGCTGATCCTGGGCCTGGCTGCTGAAACCGGCTATATAGTCTGGTCGAGGCGCGGCGGTAGCGGAACTGAGGCGCAAATGGAGCGCAAGGTTCTCTACTGGCGGGCGCCGATGGACCCGAGCTATATCTCGGACAAGCCCGGCAAGAGCCCGATGGGCATGGACCTGGTCCCGGTCTATGAAGATGAGCAGACCGGCGCGCCGGCGGACACCGCGGCGCAGGCCGCCGCTCCGGGCGAATCTGCGGGAGCCCATGATATTTACACCTGCTCGATGCACCCGGAGGTGATCCAGGACCATCCGGGCCGCTGCCCGCAGTGCGGGATGGAGCTGGTGAAAAAGACAGTCGAACAAGGGGCGGTCGAGATAGTTTACACCTGCCCGATGCACCCCGAGGTTATCAGTCATGAGCCGGGCAAGTGTCCGATCTGCGGGATGGAGCTGGTGGCTAAGAAGATACCGAAAGCGGCCACGGTAAAACTGACTCCTAACGTAGTCCAAAAAATAGGGGTGCGCACCGCCCTGGTGGAGGTATATCCGCTCAAGCGGAAAATCCGTACCGTGGGCCGTGTGGTCTACGATGAGACTCGCATTGTGGATATCACGACCAAGATCGGCGGGTGGGTGGAACAGCTTTATGTGGATTTTACCGGCCAGATGGTAAATAAAGGACAATATCTGATCGATATTTACAGTCCGGAGCTGGTCTCCACCCAGGAGGAGTATCTGCTGGCCCTGCAGTCGAAACAAACTCTGGGCGAGAGCCGCTTTCCCGAGGTGCGGGATGCCGCCGCATCGATGCTCACCTCCACCCGCCGCCGGCTTCAGCTCTGGGATATCACCGAGGCGCAGATCGCACGGCTGGAGAGCGAAAAAAAGGTCCAGAAGCTGATGACCATTTATTCTCCGCAACGGGGGATTGTGATTGACAAGAATGTTTTCGAGGGCGGGTATGTCAAGTCCGACATGCCGATGTATCGGATCGCCGACTTGAGCAAGGTCTGGGTGGATGTCTCGATCTATGAGTACGAGCTGCCCTGGGTGGCGCTGGGCCAGACCGCTTCGATGACCCTCTCTTATGCACCGGGCAAGACCTACACCGGCAAGATCAAATTTATCTACCCCTACCTCGAGGAAAAAACGCGGACCGTGCAGGTGCGCCTGGAGTTCCCCAACCCGGATTGGGAATTCAAGCCCGGAATGTATGCTGATGTGGTGATCGAGTCCCCGATTACTATGGAAACCCTGGTCGTGCCGGATGAGGCGGTAATCCGCTCAGGCGACCGTAACGTGGTGGTGGTGGACCTGGGCGGGGGGATTTTCGAGCCGCGGGGGATAACACTGGGGGTCGAGGCGGACAACCATTTTCAGGTACTTGAAGGACTCGCAGCCGGAGATCGCGTGGCCACCTCGGCCCAGTTCCTGATCGACTCGGAGAGCCGGCTCAAGGAGGCGATCCAGAAGATGCTGGCCCGGAGGACATCAGACGGGAAGGAGCCGGCCCCGGCCATGCCGGCCGGCCATCAACATTAAGCAGAATTTCTGTCTTCGCGGGGAGGAGAATAAACGATGCTGGAAAAAATAATTGAAGCCTCGATTAAGAATAAGTTCCTGGTGATCGTAGGCACGCTCATCGCTATCCTATGGGGGATTTACGCGATGATCAATACTCCGCTGGATGCGATCCCCGACCTGTCGGATGTCCAGGTGATAATTTTTACCGAATACCCGGGCCAGAGTCCCAAGATAGTCGAGGACCAGGTCACTTATCCCTTGACCACGCAAATGTTATCCGTTCCTTTTTCAAAGGTAGTGCGGGGATATTCCTTTTTCGGCTACTCCTTTGTCTATGTCATCTTCGAGGATGGCACCGATCTGTATTGGGCACGTTCCCGTGTCCTGGAGTACCTCAACTATGTTACCAGCCGCCTGCCCGCCGGAGTTACGCCGACAATCGGCCCTGACGCGACCGGAGTAGGCTGGGTCTTCGAATACGTGCTGCAGGGCGAGGGCTACGATCTGTCGCAGCTGCGCAGCATCCAGGACTGGTACGTGCGCTATGAGCTGACCTCGGTGCCCGGTGTCTCCGAGGTGGCCTCGATCGGCGGTTTTGTCAAGCAGTACCAGGTCACCTTGGATCCGAATAAGCTGATGGCTTACGACATCCCGCTTCATGAAGTGCAGGCGGCGATCCAGCGCTCGAACAATGATGTCGGGGGCAGTGTGCTGGAAATGGCGGAGACGGAATATATGGTGCGCGGCCTGGGATATATCAAGAACCTGGAAGACTTGCGTAAAGTGCCGGTGGCGGTTGACACAAAAGGAACGCCGGTTTTGCTCAGAGATATTGCCACGGTCCAGCTGGGACCGGAGATGCGCAGAGGTGTAGCGGAATGGAACGGAGAGGGCGAGATTGTCGGCGGGATAGTGGTTATGCGCTCCGGCGAGAATGCGCTGAAAGTTATTGAAGATGTGAAGAAGAAGCTCGTGGAGCTCAAGCCGGGGCTGCCTCCCGGGGTGACGATCGATATCGCCTATGACCGCTCCGGCCTTATCCAGCGGTCTATCGATACCCTCAGGAGCAGTCTCATTGAGGAAATCGCCGTTGTGGCTCTGGTCTTAATCGTCTTTCTTCTGCATGCCTGGAGCGCGCTTATCTCCTTGTTCACCCTGCCCACCGCGATCCTTATTTCTTTTATCATCATGAAGTGGCAGGGAATTAACGCCAATATCATGTCCCTGGGCGGGATTGCAATCGCTATCGGAGTCATGGTGGATGCCTCGATAATCATGATCGATAACGCCCATAAACATCTCGAACACGAAAATCTGAAACCGCCCCACGAGCGGAAAGACCACTGGCAGGTGATTCTGGAATCCTCGAAAGAGGTCGGCCCATCCATGTTTTATTCCCTGCTCGTAATCACCGTCTCTTTTATCCCGATTTTTACGCTCGAAGCCCAGGAGGGCAGGCTCTTTAAGCCCCTGGCGTTCACCAAGACCTATTCCATGGCCGCGGCGGCCGTTCTGGCGATCACTATCGTGCCCGTACTCCTGGGCTATTTTATCCGCGGTAAAATCCTGCCGGAAAGCCGGAACCCGATCAATAACTTCCTGATGCGCCTCTATCACCCGGCGCTGAAATTTAATCTCAGGCATGGTGTAATGATCCTTGCCGCCGCTCTGGCGCTTGTCGCTGTCACCTGGTTCCCCTTTAAAAAGCTGGGCAGCGAATTCATGCCGCCACTCTACGAGGGCGATCTGCTCTATATGCCGACCACTATGCCGGAGATTTCTGTAACCAAGTCCAGGGAGCTGCTCCAACAGACCGACCGGATCATCGCCTCATTTCCGGAAGTGCACCATGTCTTCGGGAAGATCGGCCGCGCCGAGACCGCAACCGATCCGGCGCCGATGATGATGATAGAGACCACTATCATGTTGAAACCGGAGGATCAGTGGCGGCCCGGAATGACCCATGAGAAGCTGATACGCGAGCTGGACGCGGCAATCCAGTTCCCCGGGCTGACCAATGCCTGGACCATGCCGATCAAAACCCGCGTGGACATGCTCTCCACGGGGATCAAGACCCCGGTGGGGATCAAGATCGGCGGACCGGACCTGAATGTCTTACAGGAGATCGGCGAGCGGGTCGAAGCGGTGGTCCGTGAAATTCCAGGTACGCTCTCGGTCTATTCGGAGCGGGTGATGGGCGGCAATTATTTCGATTTCGAGATCGACCGGGATAAAACGGCTCGTTACGGGCTCACCGTTGGAGATGTCCAAGATGTGATCATGTCCGCGATTGGCGGAATGAATATCACCACGACCGTCGAGGGGCTGGAGCGCTATCCGGTAAACCTGCGCTATGGCCGTGAGCTGCGGGACAACCCGGCGGACCTCGGGCGGGTGCTGGTGCCCACCCCGCGCGGTGAGCATATCCCACTGGCCCAATTGGCGGAGATCAAGATCCACAAAGGCCCGCCGGGGATCAAAAGCGAGAACGCCCGGCCGCAGGCTTGGATCTACGTGGACCTCAGGGATATCGATGTCGGCACGTACGTGGAGCGCGCCAAGCGGATAGTGGCGGAGCAGGTGAGCGTTCCGCCGGGATATACGATATTCTGGTCGGGACAGTACGAGTACATGGAGCGCGCCCAGAAGCGCCTGATGCTCATAGTCCCCTTGACGATCATAATTATCTTTCTGATCATCTATCTCAGTACCCGCTCCGTAATTAAATGTGCAATTGTCTTTCTGGCCGTGCCTTTTTCGCTGGTGGGAGCGATCTGGTTGCTCTATTTGTTGGGCTATAATTTGAGTATCGCGGTCTGGGTGGGCCTTATCGCCCTGGCCGGGCTGGATGCCGAAACCGGAGTGGTGATGCTCCTCTACCTGGATCATGCCTTTGAGGAACGCCGGTCGAAAGGCTTGATGAGGAACCTGGATGATCTCCGCGAGGCGATTGATTACGGGGCGGTGAAAAGGGTCCGGCCCAAGATAATGACCGCCGGGACGACTATTATCGGGCTTCTGCCGATCATGTGGAGCCACGGCGCGGGAGCGGATGTGATGAAGCGCATCGCCACGCCAATGGTCGGCGGGGTGGTGACCTCGGTGATCATGGAGCTGGCGGTTTACCCGGTGATCTATTATATGTGGAAATCGAGAGGGATAGGTAAGACCGAGGCCCCAGGGGTTTAGCCTGCTCTATCCATAAAAAGTCACAATAGTTTTTCAGAATTAGGAACAGAGCAAATTCCAGCGTAGGGGCGACGCATGCGTCGCCCCTACAACGGTTATCTTAACTTTCAGAAAATTCAATACTTAATGTCGTTTGTAAATAATCCGGGTTAGAAGCTTCGGTAATGTCGCCGAGAAGATAACGAGCCGGACGAAAAATACGGCCGCCTCAGGGAATTGCCTGGGTCGGCCGTTTCGGCTTTTATACCCGTTTCGTGAAAATGTCCGCGAGTCTAAAGCTTAACCCCGATCCAGAGTCCCAGGTTGGGCTCCCCCTGTATCCCACTGACCTCGAAATCCAGCGGGAAGTCCGCGCTGAAACCGATATAGATCCCGCTGGCCATCCTTGAATAAGCGTTCAGACTCATCCGGCCCATGCTGCGGGCCTCGACAGCGCCGAGCCCGGTTATACTTTCCACCTGGAACTGGGAGCGCCGGCTGAACAGCAGCTCGACGGATTGCAGGATCCGCGGATTAAGGTCTTTCGACTCAGCGCTCGCCCGATGACGGGTGAAAAGGAGTCCGCCTCCGACCGAATATTGGTTTTTCCGGTCCAGGGTATATCTCGCATTGTCTATCAGCAGTGTTTTATCCGAGCCGAGAACCGATTCCGTGCCGAAATGGAAGATCGGGCCCAGCTCCAGAACCTCGCTCTCGGAGGGCCTGAAGCCCCGGGTCCAGTACAGACCCAGGTCGGTTTGCAGGGTTTTATCCGTTTCAATGAAATTCTGGACTGCGGGCCCGCCGGCTGAATTCCTGAATACAAACTGCTGGGGCGCGCGGGTCATACCGACGGACAGGAAGGAATGGAGGCGGGTGGGCCCGGTCTTCTTGAGCAGGGAATTGCCCTCGAATTTCAGCAGCAGTTTCGGCCGCGAGAGGTCGTTCCTGGCCTGCGCCATTACCAGGCCCAGGGTTACATCGCTGCGCCAGATTCTGTCAGCGGAGGACCTGCCGCGCCAGAAATGATTGTCCCCGCAATCGCCGGCGAACAGGGAGCCTGAAATAAGCAGCATTGTAAAAGAGAGCAGCGGAAGATAGAGCGGTTTACCGGTGGAAAAATGAAAGTTGCTTTTCACGAAATCCTCCGCAGTTGGTGTGGTCATGACTTTTCAGGGAAAGCATGGGATAAGGATATACGACATGCCGGCCTGGCGCTTTGTCAGATTAGACGAGGGGAAGATAAGAATAAATTCAAATTTTTTCGTTGCGCGGGATTTCCTGAGGCGGAGAAAGATTGGCAATCTTAATGGGCGCGCTGAACGGAAAGCAGCAGGCTTACAGCGCTTTTTCCAGGATTCCTCTCAGCTCGGTCTCCTCGAGGGCCACCGGGTTGCCCTGCATGCTGCTGGACTTCCGGGCCTGGGCCACTGCCGGAGGTATTTCCTCCTCTCGCAGACCCAGTTCGGCCAGAGCCGGAACCGCGAATTCAGCACAGAGCTCTTTAACCCAGTGAATACAGTCCACGGCCCGCGCCGCGGATTTTCCGGTCAGGAGCCGGGCGATCTCGGCGTAGCGGGCTGTCAGGCCGGAACTTACTCCGCCGTGCCCGATGGCTTTCAGGTTGGCTTCCAGCACAAAAGGCAGCAGCCTGGCACAGATCGCGCCGTGAGGGGCGCCGAGCATTCCGCCCAGGGGCCCGGCCAGGCCGTGTACCGCGCCCAGCCTGGCGTTCGCCAGAGCCAGCCCGCTGCACAGGCTGGCCAGCGAGAGGTCCTCCCGGGCCTCGATGTCGCCGCCATCCGTGCAGGCCTTCCGCAGGGAGCGGCCCGCGCGGGATATGCCCTCCCGGCAAAGACTGTCGGTCAGCGGGTTCGCCTTGTTGGAGGAAAAGGCCTCGATCAGCTGGGTGAGCGCATCCAGGCCGGTGGTGAGGGTCAGTGGGCGCGGCAGCGACAGGGTGAGCCGGGGGTCGACCAGCGCCACTGCGGGCAGCATGCCGGGGCTGCGCAGGCTGACTTTAACCCTGGATTCGGGGACTCCCAGCACGGCGTTGCGGGTTACCTCGGCCCCGGTTCCTGCGGTGCTGGGAATGGCGATACAGGGCAGGGAAGCACGCGATAACGGCAGGCCGCGGCCCACTACCTCCAAATAGTCTTCCGGCTCTCCCGGATTGGTCGTCAGCGCGGCGATCGCCTTACCGCTGTCCAGTACGCTTCCCCCGCCCAGGGCGATTACCAGCTCGCTCCCGGCCCGCCGGGCCAGCGCCGCGCCCTCTTTTGCCAGCGCCACTGTCGGCTCGCCGCTTACCCTGAGACTCGCGCAGGCGATACCCAGCTCAGTCAGCCGCTCGACCAGCCACGCGGTCCGGGCCGGAGTGCTTCCGCCGACCACCAGGGCGCGCCGGCCGAATCCGGCGGCCAGGGCTGGTACCTCCTCGAGTGTACCGGGGCCGAAAATAATTCTGGAAGCGGTGGCGAATTCGAAGCGCATGGTTCTCCCGGAATGCTGAAGTTGCCCCTGTCAGCCCCAACCCTGATCGTCGGGGAATATATTATCGTACTTGAGGCTGCTGCGCGGCTCGGCCATCAGCGGGGCGACAGTGTCGCGCCACTTAATGTAATGCGCAGTCTCTTTGTGCCGGGCCGGGTCCTCCGGCGTGCGGTAAACCTCCACCAGGACAAAGCGGGACGGGTCATCCTGTTGCTGGAGGACATCGAAACGGGCCACTCCGGGTTCGCGCAGGCTGCCGCGGGCGTTCTCGACTGTCGCCTCCCGGAAGGCCTCGATAAGTTCTGGCTTGACCCTCACGTGCACATGGACGATAAACATTGATTCGCTCCCTCTCAGTGATGAAACCGGCCGGATGACAAATGACCGCCGGTCCCGGCTTAACGCCGGGAGTTATATTAATAATCTAATCTTACCGCGGCCAGGTCAAGAGAGGTAAGTCATTCCGCGTCCATAAACAGCGGGGAGCCCGACAGGCTTGACTTTATGGCCTCGAATCTTGATACTATAATGTCATTTCAGCTAAAGTATTCACTCAGAGGCGGTTCCTCTTACAAGAGCGACAGGCCGGGGCGGGAAAGCGCAGCCCTGGTCCGGCTGTTCTTCGGCTTTTATCCGGTTCCGTGGAGAGACGGATGCAGATAAGGAAGCTCATCTGGCAATTTTATCCCGCCTACGTCATCATCACGGTCATCGCATTCATTTTCCTCGCCTGGTACACCTCCTCCTCCTTACGCGAGTTTTACCTCAAGGAGACGGCGCAGAAGCTGGAAATCCAGGCGAAATACCTGGAGAGACAATTCAGGCCGCATCTGGATCCGCCCGAGCCCGAGGTGGTGAACACGATCTGCCGGGGTTATGGGGAAATGATCGAGACCCGGATAACGGTCATCCTGCCCTCCGGCGCGGTTATCGGCGATTCGGACGAGGAACCCCAGCAGATGGACAATCACCGCGACCGGCCGGAGGTGCTGGAAGCCCTCCAGGGGCGAAAAGCCGTCGCTGTGCGATACAGCCACACCCTGGGGAAAAACATGATGTACCTGGGCCTGCCGGTACTGAGGCAGGGTAAAGTCCTGGTGGTACTGCGGACCTCGACGCCGCTGATCGCGGTCGATCGGGCCCTGGAGGGGATTTACCGCAAGATCGCACTGGTCGGTGTGGCTACCCTTTTGCTGATGTTTGCGGCCACGCTTATCGCTTTCCGCCGTCTAAGCCGTCCCCTGGAGGAACTCCGGGAGGGTGCCGAACTGTTCGCCAGGGGCAACCTGGATTATAAGCTGCGTGTCCCCTGGACTTTGGAAATCGCCGCTCTGGCGGATTCCATGAATCGGATGGCCGCCATGCTCAACGAGCGGATACGGATTATCGAGCAGCAGCGCAACGAGCTGGAGGCCTTGCTCGGTGGAATGGCCGAGGGGGTGATGGCAATCGATACCGAGGAGCGGATAGTCCGGATGAACCAGGCGGCGGCCGGACTTTTCCGGGTGGTGAGAAAGGACTCCGAGGGCCGGGTGATTCAGGAAGTAGTCCGGAATACCGAATTCCAGAAATTCGTCCAGACGGCTCTGGCCGCCAAAGAACAGGTGGAAAGCGAGATTGAGCTGTTCAGTGAGGAGCAGCGGGTCGTCCATCTGTACTCCTCGCCGCTGAGCGCCATCGAGGGTCAGCGTTCGGCGGTTCTGATCGTGCTGAACGATATTACGCGCCTCAGGCGCCTGGAAAATGTCCGCCGGGAATTTGTCAGCAATGTTTCGCACGAGCTGAAAACGCCGATCACCTCGATCAAAGGCTTCGTCGAGACCCTGATGGATGGGGCGATGGACCAGCCGGCAGAGCTGAAACGCTTTCTGAGCATAATTGCCAAGCAGGTCGAGCGTCTGATAATGATCATCGAGGATATCCTCAATCTTTCGCGTATCGAACAGCAGGCGGAAAACCTGGAAATACCACTGGAGCACAGTTCGGTAAATATCGTAATTGCGAAGGCCGTGCAGTCCTGCATGGGAAATGCGGAGCTGAAGAATATCGCGCTCAATCTGGAGACCGGCCCGGAGGCCAGGACGGCGATCAATGCGCCGCTGCTGGAAATGGCGCTGGTCAATCTGATCGACAACGCGATCAAATACAGCGAGCCCTGGGCCGAGGTCCGGGTGGATACCAGCAAAGGCGCGGATGAATTGGTCATCAATGTGCGGGACAATGGCTGCGGAATCGAGAAAAAGCACTTGTCGCGGATTTTCGAGCGCTTTTACCGGGTGGATAAGGCGCGCAGCCGTAAACTCGGCGGCACCGGCCTGGGCTTGGCGATTGTAAAGCATATCGTTCAAGTGCATCAGGGACAGGTGACTGTGGAAAGCACGCCCGGGAAAGGCAGCGTTTTTTCAATCCACCTGCCATTGAGTGCCTGAACCTAAATTTTACCGCCGGCCGGCCGAAGACTTTCTGCTAACAATATTCTAACAATCCTAACTGTCCGCTAACAAAACTTCCAGAAAGAAACCGGCAAGCCAGGCGATATCCGGCCGGATCGTTAAATGCATAACACATATGTCTCTGCGCCATTTCAGTTGAATTGCTTCGCACGGAGTATCGTCAAAGAGAGCGCGACTGCCGCTCTGGCGCTAACATAAATCATATTGTGTTCTAACGAGGCGCTAACAGACTGGGGGTATATTTGCGAAACAAAGATCAAGGTTGACATCTCCGGAAGCCCTTCTGAGGGAAAGTTGAATAATCCGGGTTGAACTTTACCAGGCCGGGCCACCACGAGGTCGGGTGCCAGATACCGGGTGTCCCGGCTGATACCACAGAGGTAGATCATGTCTCAACATTTGCAGAAGAGCATAGAAAAACTCAAGCGCAGGATCCTGGCGGTCAGCGCCCTGGCGGAAGAAAGCGTTTACCTGGCGGTACGAGCGGTCGAGGAGCGGGACGCCGTGCTGGCCCGTAAAGTCATCGAGTCCGATGTCCGTCTGGATGAGGAGGAAGTGGATGTGGAGGAGGAGTGCCTGAAGATCCTGGCCCTGCATCAGCCGGTGGCCCTGGACCTGCGCTTTATCGTCTCCGTGCTGAAAATCAACAGCGACCTGGAGCGGATTGGCGACATGGCGGTCAATATCGCCGAGCGGGCAGCCTTCCTGGCCGCTAAAGGTAAGGTCGTCACCACGTTCGATTTTCCGGGGATGACCGAAAAAACGCGAACAATGCTCAGGAACGCCCTGGATGCGCTGGTTAACCGGGATGCAGTTCTGGCCCGCAAGGTTATCGCCGCGGATGATGAAGTGGATATGATTAACCGTCACATGTACGAACAGATCAAAAAGGCTATCGAGGGTAAAAAGGACGATACAAATAACCTGTTGCATCTGCTCAGCGTGTCCCGCTACCTGGAAAGAATCGCCGACCATGCCACCAATATCGCCGAGGATGTGGTTTATATGGTGGAGGGCACGATCGTGCGGCACAAGAGCGAAACAGACGGGCAGACTGAGAACGCCCTGGAAGAAGAATGAGCCGCTCCCGGTTCCGCCGGTCCGGGGGCGAGGTATTCGGCCGGCCGCTTGAATGCGCCTTCGTTCATAATGGAAAAATGTTCATCCAAAAGGAAGGGAGGGCTTGGCCGGAAAAGATAAGCTTGCCGTGAAGGACATCAGTTTATTTTATCCCGGGCATCGTTCTATTAATTCACCACCCTGCCCGCTCTGAGACCGCGCGGTACGATACATGAGCTGAAGCCGCCGGGCATCCACGAGCGCACAGAGGGAGAGCGGGAATTTTTTTGCCCCCAATTCTGTTAGAATATTGTTAGAAACTCCCTGCCGCTACCGGTGTTAACGGAGGTAAACCATGCTGAGACCTGCTGCCGCTACCTGCAATTCGCTCCGGCTTTCGCTGCTGGTCTTCCTATTGTCAATTGGGCTGTCCGAAAGCGACAGTCAAGGGCAGACGGCAAAATCGGCTCCCAAAGCCATTACCGTTTCAGCCGCGGCCAGCACCACCGAGGTGCTCGAGGCGGCGGCTGTCTTATTTAAGGCGCAGTCGAATATCAGCGTCGATTTCGATTTCGGCTCCTCGGGCGCCCTGGCCCGCAAGATCGAGGCCGGCGCTCCAACCGATATCTTCGTCACCGCCGATGAAAAATGGCTGACCTACCTGGAGGAGAAAAAGCTGATCGTGCCGGAAAGCCGCCTGATGTTCGCCCGCAACATCCTGGTCTGCGCGGTCCCGGCCGCCAGCGCGACAGTCCCGGCAGGTCCGCGGGACCTTTTGGGCCTCGAGCTGATCAGTATCGGCGATCCGGAACATGTCCCGGCCGGGAAATACGCCATGGAAGCCCTCAAACATTTCAAGATCTGGGACAAGATGATGGACCAGGGAAAGCTGGTTCTGACGCAAGATGTCCGGGCCGTTTTGACTAACGTGGAAACCGGTGTCGTGGAGGCGGGTCTGGTGTACAGGACCGACGCCATGCTTTCAAAAAAGGTCAAAACTGCATTTGAATTTCCGGAGGAATCGCATACGCCGGTTACCTATATTACCGGCGTGCTCGCTGCCTCGAAATCCAAAGCTGCCGCCGCGGCGTTCGTCGCTTTCCTGAAGACGGCCAGGTTCCACGAAATTCTTAAGAAACAGGGGTTCCAGGTTCCCTGAAATCGAGGATCAGTATTCGGAGAGCGGGAGGTGATCCTCGACCGGAAAATTGTCAAAAGCGGGCAGGATGAGTTTTCCCATTCGGGTTAATTTTTAAGTCAAACCAGTTCGAAGTCCGGGTACCTGATTTTCCACTAATTTCAGAAAGGAGAGATTGCCGTTAAAATCTGATGGAGGAAATACTTACAGTTCGTTGAGATTACCTTCTCAACGGCTCCCCAGGCACTTTTTTCGCCTTTTCAACCATCCGGGCGACAAAGTTGACAAATCCGCCCATACTCGACAGGCAATTTAAGAACAGAATTTATGTTAAGATTTCTGTAAGGATTCCCCTTCATAAAGCGGGGATCCGACAGGAGATGAGGAAAATATGCAGACTCTGCGTATATTTTTGGCGGCCTCCGTGTTCATGCTGATCCGCTTTTTGAGCCTTTTTGCGGGAGAAACCGAACATTGGGGCGAGTACGGCGTGCTCTATAATATCAATAAGAACTGGCTCCTGGTGTCGGATTACCAGATGCGGGTCCGGGATGATATTCAGGACTACTACTGGTGGCGTTTCGAGATTGGCCCGGGAGTGCGGATCAATAAATGGGTGGATGTGCGCGTCCTTTACCGCAACAAGTCCCAGGAGCAGAAGCCGGGGAGCTGGCAGGTCGAGAAGAACCTGTTTATCGATCCGACTGTCAAGCTTTTCAATAAGGGAGGCAATACTTTCGATATACGTACGCGCATACACACGCGGCTGGGGAACGTGGGCCGGCAATTCATCCGGGTCAGGCCGCGATTGACCCACCGCTTCAATATCGGCTGGCGCAAGTGCAACTGGTACGTGTACAACGATTTCTGGCTTCAGGTTTCCGCGCTTGGTCCCAGCGACCGCTGGAACACCAACTGGCTCGACACCGGTTTCAAGTGGCAGCTTTGTAAAAACCTCGACCTGACGACGTTCTTCCAGTACCGCTCAGACAAGCTGCCGGCTACCGGAAAATGGGACCACGATCCGGTTATCGGTACCAGCGTCATGCTTAACTTCGACCGGATCGCCCGTCATTTCTAACAGCCGGTGCTTGAATAGACGGCTGGCTATTTATATTAGATATACTGGTTTTGTCGCACTTCACCCGCCGGCAGAAGCAAAACCGGGGCGGCTTCGAAAAGGCTGCCCCGGTTTATTTTCGATAAGCCGATGTATTTCCTTTGCCGTGACCTTGTAATTGCTTAATGTTCTTAGAATTCACAATCTGCCGCGGCTCAGAGGCCGGGCTTGATATGCGCTCCGTTGCGGTAGCTCTGCCAGCGGAAGCCCTGGTCGTTCTCGATGTCCTCGAAAGCGCCGCGCACGCCGACCGCCGGCCCATAATAGACTCCCCCGCCGAAGGTGGTCATATAGATCATATCCGGGTTGCGGGGATCGAAGATCGGCCGGTAGCCCCACTTGAAGTTAAAGCCCTCCAGGCGGTACCAACTCTCGCCGAGATCATCGCTGCGGAAAGTCCCGCTGTCGAAAGTGCTGATAATAAGGCTCGATGGATGTACGGGGTCCAGGGCCGCGGCATAGACATGCGCCCCGTCATCGAACACCTGCATCCAACTTTTGCCGCCGTCCTCAGAGCGCAGCAGTCCGCCGTGGCGTTCCACCCAGGGCTCGACAGTCCGGTCTTCGGTGGGCCAGCAGCAGAGGAACAGGCGCTGCGGGTCGGCGGGATCGTAAATCAGGTCGTTGGGGAAATTGTATCCCGCGGGCAGGGCGACCGGGACCCAATTGGCCGCCGCATCGCTGCTGCGGTACAGGATCCCGCCGATCACTTTCCCGCTCTCCCAGCCGCGAGCCACGAGCAGGTAGAGGGTGCCGTCCGGCAGGCGGACCATGCGCCAGGCATTGCGGTTATTGCCCAGGCCATTCGAGGCCGCGTTCCATCTTTTCCCGCCATCGGTCGATTTATATACCCCGCTGCTGAAAGCGCAAACATATAGCGTGCGTGAGCTTGACGAGCTGGCGGGGTCGAGCAGGATATGCGTGCAGACTGTGTTGGCCGGCATGTAGGCGTTGCTGGTCTTCCAGGTAACCCCGCTGTCGTCGGACAGCGCCACTCCGCCATAGTAGCCGCCTTTGGCGAGTTTGCCCGAGGTCATCATCTTCTGCCGCGGCAGGTCGTGGGCGTCACTCCAGACCGACCAGACCCGGCCTTTGACCTCGGGGTCGAAGGCTGCCCAGTAGCAGGTGTTCCGCCACTCGGAGGGTATGCCGTAGATCGCATGGGACCAGGACTGGCCTCCATTGGCCGAGGCGAACATCCCGATATCGGTGCAGGAGAGCAGTACGCGCAGGCTGTCGAAGGGATCGAAATGGACGCCGTAGGTCGCGGTTACATTCAGTCCGCGGCTGGTGTAGGTGCCGTCCGGCAGGTTGTTGCTGTATACCTGCTCCCAGTTCTTTCCGCCGTCCAGGGTACGGTACGCGCTGCCGTAATCCGTGGCATAGCAGATATCGGCATTGGTCGCGCTGACTCCCAGCGAAAGCGGATCGCCGCGCCAGGAGGGGCCGTAGCTTTTATCCATCCAGGAGGAGCGGTAATTGGCGGAGATCACGGAATTGCCATCCGCCTTGTAAACCCAGCTCCAGGTGCCGCCGCCATCCGTGGTTTTGAAAATACCGAACTGGTAATTCCCGGAGACTGAGTTGCAGGCCAGATAGACCGTGCGGGCGCTTTTCCCGCAGACCTCGAGCGTGGTAAAGCCGGCCCCGGAGGGCAGGCCGCCGGCGGCCAGAGTCCAGGTCGCTCCGCCGTCCTCCGAGCGGTAGGGCCGTGTGCCCAGGACATAAAGCGCGGAGCCGGGCTCGCTCCCGCCATAAATCCCGCCTTTGGCGGCGGCCACCGGTGTCTGCGGCAGTGCCAGGGTATCCAGGCGGCCGCTGGCCTCATCGAACCGGAATGCCCGGTCCACGCAGATTATGGTCATTTCCTCGGGTTTGCCCCACCAGGCTCCGGGAAAGATCGCCAGGACATCCGAGGGCGGAATCTCGACCATTTTCTGCCAGCTCAGCCCGGCATCGTGGGAAACGATTATAGCGATCCGGCCCATCCAGGGCGGGAACTTGGCGATAACCAGGTGGTTCGGATCGGCGGGATCTACCCGCACTTTATAGTAGCCCCATTCGGGCAGCTTGTCGCCCTCGGTGCTGTAAAACCACTGGTCGGCGTGGTCGCCGGTCATCTTCTCCTCGATCAGTTGCGCCGGCGTGGGGTAGATCAGGCTCCAGCGCTGCCCGCCGTCATCGCTGCGGTAAAGCCCTGTGTTCAGGGCATAAACTCGGCCCCGGGTCGAGGGGTCGAACTCGATATCATCCACCCGGGTGCGCAGGTTGAAATTGCGCCAGGTTGCGCCGTTATCGACGGTCACGAAGGAGCCGGTCATGTCAGAGGCGAGAATCACATGGTCCGGATCAAACGGGTCGACCGTGGGAAGGAACATCGCTCCGCCGCCGCCGAAGCCTGGTGAGCTCCAGGCGGCAAGCGCCGGGCTGACCATCTGGAGCCTGCCGTTGCGGATATTGAGCGTCAGCATGACAGCGTCCGACATGTTGATATGCCCGTCGCCATTATAATCCAGGCTCGGGTGGTTGTGGTTCTCCTGGCAGAGCCTGAGCATCGAGAGCACATCCTCGGAGCTTGCTAGGCCGTCGCCGTTGAAATCTTCCCGGTAGGCCGCGAGTGAGTCCTGAGCAGCAAGCCTGGATAGAGAAAAAGAGAAGGCCAGGAAAATTAATAGAGCGGAGAGACCGGAAAATCTTCGTGTCTTATTCGATAGCATGTTTCTACCGCTTAGGTTATCTGCATCTTGAAATAAACATTCATCTTAGGTAAAAAGCATCGGCCGTAGGAGAGACGCATGCGTCTCCCCTACATTAGCAAATGAACTAGCACGCGGCCTGCAGCGAGGTATCTGATTAAATCCCCCTCGATCCCCTTTTTCAAAGGGGGAGGCGGCTAACACTCTTTGGAGCCACGTCGGGCAACATTCTGCTTATGATTATGCTCTTGTGAAAGTTATCCGGAGATACCTGGCGGCTGATATTCATTCGCTTATTTCAGCGCCGTCCCGTTCTCGTTCAGATACTCGCCTTTCAGGTTGCCCTGGACTGTATTGTCGGCCAGTTTTACCGAACTCTCGCCGCGGGTCACATATACGCCATACTGCTGGGTGCGCTCATTGCCGGAGCGGGTCTCGGAAATCTGATTGTTCTCGAAGACCTCATCCTGGTTGGTGGCCTCCACATAGACGCCATAGCCGCGACGGCTGTCCCCGTTGTCCAGGATCGTGTTGTTGCGGAAGACATTGCGGTGGCCGCCGACCTGGACCGGATCTTTCCTGAAATAAACTCCGCTGAAACCGTTGTTGCGCACCGTGTTGTCTGTAAACAGGTTGTCCGAATCCTTATGGCCGATCGAGATGCCGTAATCGCTGTTATTCTCCAGCAGGTTTCCTGTGAAAGTGCCGAAACGGACCCGGTAGCAGAGGAACAGCCCGACCCGGCCGTTATCGTGGGCCTTGCAGTCCTGCACCAGACTGTGCGAGCTGCCGGTTCCCGGGTGGATGCCATAGCCCGCGTGGCCGCTGGACTCGCAGTTGATCACGCTGATACTGTCGGTTATCTGGAAGGATATCCCGTCGCCGTTATAGTTGCGGGCCACGCAGTCGCGCAGGGTGCAGGCGCGGCAGTCGAAGAGGTAAAAGGCGCCGCCCCGGCAGCCGTCAAGCAGCGTGGCGTTTTCTTCCTTATTGCCATCGACCGTGATCCCCTCGAAAGTGATATCGCGCTTGCCGAAAGCGCAGAGCAGCGGGAAGCTGTTGGCGAGCCTCGCGTTCCCGTCGATATAATCCAGGTCGTTGATCGAGCGCTCGCTTAAGCGGACAGTATCGCCATCGATCCGCTTTACAGTCGCCACGACCACACTATAGCCCCACTGGTTGACATCATCCAGCATGGATACTCCCATGCCGGGATGAAATTTTTCCGGCTCGGCCAGCACCAGGTCGCTCTCGCCCCAGTCCCCGGCATCCACGACCTTGCTCTCCACCCCCGGACCCTTCTTGAGGATCGTTTCTCCAGGAACACCGCGCACCACCACTCCGCAGACCGGGATGACCACGCTGTTTTCCAGGGTGTAAACACCGGGTCCGATCTCAAGCGTGTCTCCGGTGTTGAGCATGTCCGCCGCTTTTTGAAGCGCCTCATTGTCTGTTCCTATTACATCCGCCGGACCCTGCTGGGCCACCGTGATTTTACGCGGCGCGGCAGGCGCGGTTTGGTCGCCGGTCTCCATTTTCTGGCAGGCGCTTGCGAACAGGAGCAAAGCGCAAAGGAGCAGGCAGCTAGCAGTGATATTATTCCGGGCGTTCATAGTCAGGCCTCCGTGAGTTTAAAAGCGTCTTGAAAGAATTCCTGTCTGGATGGGCATTGATCGGAACTTTAGGGGGAGGGTTTAAAACCCTCCCCTACGATAGCTTATTAATCCTAAATAGTGCGTTGTTCCGTTAAACTTAATCCGACTCACACTGGACGTAGTACAAAAAGAACGATTGTTCTTCTCCGCTATTTTTTCGCGTTCAGACTGTCGAACAGGCGCTGGCGCAGGGCCGGGTAATCCGGTTTTTCCCCCAGCAGCAGCTCATCGGCCAGCTTGATTATCTCCGGCCGGCTCAGGCGGCCCTGCTCCTCGAGCAGGCGCGCATATTCGAAATCCTGGAACCCGCGCCGCATGGTTTTAAGCCGCAGGCTGGGCACGGGACCATCGAAGTGATATTTATATCCCGGGTAAAATACCATCGAGAAACCCCGGTAATGTCCCCCGGCATTTGTGTAAGGGTCGGCTGGCGGAGCATCGGTGTCCCAGTCGGTCCAGTCGGTGGCGTTCCAGAAGCATATCCCATCGGCCTCGTACTTGTAGCCGTACCAGCCCCAGAAAACCGCTTTCAGCAGCGGATCGGTCACCGGCGGCGTGCCATTGTAGAAATACATGGTCTTGCCCTGAGCCTTGAGCTCGCGGACCTTGGGCAGGTTCGCCCAATAATGCGGGCTGCCGATATTCCAGAGATCGACCAGGGGGCCCAGCCGGTCGATCACCACGCGGCTGGTGTTGCGCGGGTACTGGCAATCTTTGACATTTTCGCAATAGAAATGTCCGATATCCAGGCGGAAAGCCACGTGGACCGGGTCATTGGCCGGGAAGCCCTCATCGAGGATTTCCCCCAGATACTGCAGGGCGCCGAGATCCTCATCGCGAGTCGGCTCATCGAGGTTCCAGGGGAAAAACAGGTAGTGTTCCTTATGATTGTAGTAAATCTGGTACTGCGGCC
>Ga0156185_1012_pt1 | contig 20102 bp, 16 predicted proteins | sample RifCSPlowO2_12_FD_107838 | JGI IMG/M metagenome (GOLD analysis project Ga0156185, IMG submission 107838) | Candidatus Glassbacteria bacterium RIFCSPLOWO2_12_FULL_58_11 | reverse complement strand
CAACGGAGTCATTCTGGACATTCTGACCGCGGGAATGACAATCGAAGTGATAAACATCCAGGGAGATTGGGCCAGGGTCAGCCTGCCGGCCACCTCGGAAATGGGCTGGGCGCAGAAAAAAGATATCCTGCTGGAGAGTGAGAAAGCCAGCGCCGGCGTACCTGTCTCCGCCAAAGATTTGTCTATCTCGGAAATGGACAAGCTCCATAACCGGGTAACAGTTATCGGTCAGAGCTTGGAGGAGATGGAAACGCGGGTGGGGGATCTGGTAAATGGAATGGTCGCCAAGGGCTATATGGCGGCCGCGCCTCAGCAGGGTCCGGCGCAGGCCCGGATGAAGGCAGAGCCGCCGCTGATTGAGCCGGCGCAGATGCCGCCTTATGGCGCCCCGTCGGCAATGGCGGGGGCAATGGAAATGAACGCGCACTATCGCTGGCGCAACCAGTTCTATATGGGAAAATACATCAGGGGCGGCCAGGACTTTTACGGTCTGGCCCTGTCGCGCTTTCTCGACCGCTCCTGCCGTTTCCAGCTCGATGGAGCCTGCCATTACGCGGTGGGGGACAATCGCGGCAAAAGAGATGATTTTGTCGAATGGGGCACGGGAGTGAGCTACAATCTCTGGCCCGAGCGCTACCGGATTTACCCATATCTGGCTGGTCATTTCGGCAGGCGGCATCTGCTGGCCAGCCCGGTCGCCTACTATCTGCTCTCCCCGGGCCTGGGAATAAATGCGGAGCTGAGCGGCATCTTCTCGCTCAGCGCCGGAATCGAACAGGTTTACCTATTCCGCTCGGGTGAGCACCGCGATGACCCGAGAGTTTCCTTCCACTGCAGTTTCAGCTACTAAGGCGTTCTCTCATTTAAATATTTCCTCCGCTATTGGACCCTTACACCGGATATTACTTTCCTGCTCCGGCAGTTTTACCCACTCACCCGGAAGGGTGAGCACCCCGACGAATTTCCATCCCGGACGGATTAATGTATTACCAGCGCTTTCATTTAGGGTTGACTTTTTTAGCTCAGCTTGTAAATTAATTGGTTCAAGATATTTTATTCTTTTCCGCAGGATTACTTGGAAACTTCTTGATAAATTCCATCCCCGCTGCCAGAGGCTGGAGCGAATAGATTTTTCGGCTTAAATCGTTTGCTGATTCTTCTTTGCAATTCCGCTAATTTTGATAAATTAGCAGTATCTCTCCGGCGCCCAATCAATCCTCAGGAGGCAAGTGATGTCAAGGCAGATTAAAACATTATTTGTTCTTTTTGCGCTTTTGTTTACCGGCTCCCGGCTGTTTGCGCTTAGCCAGTCGCTGAGTTCCCTGGTGGCCGAAAAGAAAATAATAATGCCCGCCAATCTGTCGGCAGCCTACCCGGATGCGGAGGCTGTGATAATTCTGGACGAGCGGACGATAGAGCAGCCTCGAATCATTTACCCGGTCAATTTTTCCGAACACGTAGTAGTACAAATCCTCAAAGAGTCGGCGATTGAAAAATTTCGCACCGTGAAAATCCCGTATTTCCGGGAAGCCTCGGTCACCGATATCAAAGCCCAGATCATTAACGACGCCCAGGTGACAGAGGTCAGGGATATTCCCAGCCGCGAGGTCGACCTGGCCGGGGCGGATAAGGATTTCGAATTTCCGATAGCCCAGGGCAATAACATCTTCTCCCTTCGGCCGATTGAAATCGCGGATGACCCGACCTCCACCGACCTGCTGAAATTGACCGAAAACGACATATTCCATAAAAAGAAAGCCGAGTCCTGGAAAATCCGCGAGATTACTTTCCCGGACCTTAAAGTCGGCAGCATAATCGAGTACGAATACAGGATCGAGGACAAACGGATCATTCTTTACGACCGCTATTATTTCCAGCGTCAATACCCGGCCCTCAAATTGAAATATACGGCGCTCAACGCGCTGATGATGCGTTTTGCCTATCCAGTGAACAGTTTCGCCAGAAAGCCGGAAACTGTCTTTGAATCACGCTTTGACAATATCGAAGACAACTACAACATGCGGGTACGCAACGGTCTGCGGACTGTCGATCTGAACCAGCCCGACAACTACCAGTTTTTCGGACATAAGTATTTCGAGTTGTCCCTGGACACAATGCCGGCTTTCCCCGCGCATGTTCCTTTTCTTCCGCCATTTGCCGACATGGCTCCGCGCCTCGATATGTTCCTTCGTGAATCGATCGCGCTATGGCAGAAAAGTGATGTCGACTACCGCGTGCGCCGGGAAAATTTCAGCCCCAACTGGAATTTCCCGATGTACCGGATAACGATGAACAGTCTGGTCAAGGAAGGGACAAGCCGCGCGGCCAAGGAAAAGATCGGCCAGGTAATCGCGTCGGCCTCCTCGCCGGAGGAAAAGGTGAGCGCCGCGGTGGCCTGGGTCCGCGAGAACCTGAAAGACAACGGCGAAATGAAGCGCTGGGATGGTTATTTCTGGGGCGCGAGTCCCATGGCTCCGGATGATCTGTTGCGCAAGGGCCAGGGAAATGCGGACGATATCACTCATTTCCTGGTCAGCGCCCTGAATCTTAATGACCTCTATGTCTATCCGATGTATACTAAAGGCCGTCACCGCGGCAAGTTCCTGCCCAATGTGACTATCGAAACCCAGTTCGACGCCTCCATGGTGGCTCTCGAAACGACAAGTCGCAAGTTCAGGTTCTGGCAGCCCTCCACGGATGTCCCGCTCCCTGCGGATTACCTCGACTGCGATTATGAGGGAGTCAATGGCATTGTCAACCAGAGCGGCGAGAAAGATATTACCATCCAGAACGCGCAGTTGCCGGTTTCCAATGCGGAACAGAACGTTTTCCAGGTCCAGGGAAACCTTAGCCTGAATGCGGATGGGTCGGCATCCGGCAAGCTGCAGCAGGAGCTGACCGGCCATTTCAACGCCAGGATGCGCCGGCTGCTCGATCCCGTAGCCGAGACCGGGCGTGCCGCTCTCTGGCCTGAATTGATTGCCGGAACGTTCGGCGAGCTTAAAGTGCAGGGCGCGCTCCAGGCGGATGACACCAAGAAAATCGGCGATAAATTCACCGCTTCCGCCGAAGTCCGGCTGACTGGAATCGCCAGCCCGGGTGAAGGCGGACTGAAGCTGAATTCCACGATACTCGGCGACCTGTACACTGCCCAGCTGAAAGGCCAGGAACGCGAATACGATGTGGTCTTCCCGCATACCGCGGATTTCCAGACCTCCCTGGAGATCACGCTGCCGGCCGGCTATGCCATGCCGGACAGCCTTCCCGCGCCGGTCGAGCTGAAAACCCGGGGCGTTTACTACAACCGCGTTCTGGCCAAACAGGGGCCGAACACTCTGCTGGTTAAAAGAGAATTCAGCATGGGTTTGCTGGATATCGAGGCTGGGAACTACAACAGACGGTTCGCCTCCGTGTTCCAGCAGATCGCCGATACCGACTCCTGGACCTTGTTGTTGAAGAAGCAATAGTCCTGAGCACACGGCCCGCGGGCTGGCGGCGCGTCAACGGAATGGCCGCCGGATAGTCCGGGCCGCCTGGTTGACGGTCAGCTTACGACATACTTTTAATAAAGCCGCTCCCGCTGAATTTATACTAATAAATACCTTCAGCGGGAGCGGCTTTATTTTTGATTCCGGCAGGTTCAGGTTGCACAGCGGAGAGACGGATAAAAGATTTAGTCAATTTCCGGTTGTCAGATCGGCGGTTGCCGGATTAAATTAAATTGAGCTGCGTTTTCCGCTAATTGTCTGCACCACAAGCGGTCAATCTGAATTGAATTTCCCGCGCGGAGATTGTCATGGCCCAGAATCCCGAATCAAGACTATTTATTGGCGGCCGCTGGATCGAGGGCCGAAAAACCTTTCCGGTGGTCAATCCTTATACGGGCGCCGAGATCGCCCGGGTGTCCGCCGCGGAAAGCGAACAGGTGGAGGAGGCGGTGCAAGCCGCGCAATCAAGCGGCATGTCCTCTCTCACAGGGGCCCAGCGCCATGCGCTCCTGGAGACAGTGGCCGGAGAAATCCGGAGGAGGAGCGCCGAGCTTACCGCCCTGCTGGTCCGGGAAACCGCCAAACCGCTACGCTACGCGGCGGCCGAGGTAGACCGGGCCGCGCAGACCTTTTCCTTCGCTGCTGAGGAGGCCCGCCGCATTCACGGGGAAACCCTGGAGCTCGATGCCCATCCGCAAGGCCTGGGGCATTTCGGCTTTTACCACCGCTTCCCCCTGGGAGTGATCGCCGCAATCTCGCCGTTTAATTTCCCGCTTAACCTGGTGGCCCATAAGCTCGCGCCGGCTCTTGCCGCGGGCAATTCGGTCGTGCTCAAGCCGGCCAGCGCTACGCCGCTGATCGCGCTGGCGCTGGCCGATATTATCGCCGGGGCCGGGGCGCCGCCTGGTGCGGTGAACGTGCTCCCTGGCAAAGGAGCGGAACTCGGCCTGGCCCTGGTCCGCCATCCGCGGGTGCGCATGGTTACCTTTACCGGCTCGCTGGAGGTGGGCCGGACGATCCGCGAAAATGCCGGACTGAAAAGAGTCACTCTCGAGCTGGGGGCCAACAGCGCGGTGATTGTCGAGGATGAGAACCGCCTGGAAGAAGCGGTCAAGCGCTGCCAGGTGGGCGCGTTCGCTTTTTCCGGGCAGGTCTGTATCTCGGTGCAGCGGATCCTGCTCAACCGGAAGCTCGCCGATTCTTTTCTGGAGCGTTTCCTGGCCGGTGTCGCCTCGCTCAGGCGCGGCGACCCCATGGACCCGGAAACGGAGATCGGGCCGATGATCAGCGAGACCGAAGCGCGAAGGGTGGAGAGCTGGGTCAACGAGGCGCTGGATGGCGGGGCGCGGGCGCTTACCGGCGGGAAGAGAGAGGGGAGCTATTACGAGCCCACGGTCCTGGATCAGGTGCGCCACGAGATGAAAGTCTACAGCCGGGAGCTTTTCGCGCCGGTGGTCTGTATCGAGCGCTACTCGGATTTCGAGGAGGCCCTGCTCCGGGCCAATGACAGCGAATACGGCCTGCAGGCCGGCGTGTACACCGAATCGATGGATAAAGCTCTTCTCGCTTTCCGACGTCTCCAGGTCGGCGGGGTGATGATAAACGAGTACCCCACTTTCCGGGTGGACCAAATGCCCTACGGCGGGGTAAAGGGGAGCGGGACCGGCCGGGAGGGGCCGCGCTTCGCGGTCGAGGAGATGACCGAGCTAAAGCTCTGCGTTATCCGCACTTGAAGCCAGGTTCGGGACCGTGAAACTTTTGCATTATTAAGGAGTTTCACTAAAATGCCCGATATAATTTATCAGGGAGGCTTTGTCCGCCTTTACATCAGGCGCTCCTCCTTTTTCTTCGCTAACTTATTAAAAATAAATAAATTATCTTTGCCGAACCTCCGGCAAATCTGGTTCCGAGGGATATTATCTAATGGCAGGTGGGGAATAATCCGCCGGCCGCCGCGCAAGCGAATTTAGTCGGCGCCCACGGCTCGGATATGTGGCTGGATTCAGCTATTCCAGCCTGCAAAAAATGAAGATTATTCGGAGAGTCTGTCGGCTTAAAAAAATATACAGTATTGTCAACAAAAAAACGGAAAAAAATGTGCATTTTGGTGTTGATTTTTTATTAGAAACACAATATATAGTATATGCGAAGAAAATTCATACTACATGCTTTACATTTAGATTCGGGAGATGATTATGCAGGTAGAGGATGTAAAAAGAGGGGAAGCCCGGGAAGGTAAAACCGAGAGTCCGGCAAACCGCCTGCCTCAAGGAAGCACAGTCGGCGCGGAGGCTCAGGTGGGAGTCTATCGATATCCCGCGGTCCTGGAGCGGGTCTTTACCGAACCGGGAAAAAACGTCTACTCCATGGTGGGTTGGTCGAAGCGCTCGATCAAGATGGTCGATCATGCCAAAGGCAAGGTGGTATATTCCGGAGAGGACCTGGAATTTCCCTCGAGCTGGTCCGAGACTGCCTGCAAGATTACCGCCAGCAAATATTTCAAGAAGGCCAAAAATTATCAGGAAACCAGCCTCAAACAGGTTATCGACAGGATCGTCGACACGATAACGGCCAAGGGCGATGAGGGCAATTATTTTGTCGATGAGGCCGAGCGGGAAGTGTTCCGCGATGAGCTGAAGTATATCATGCTCGACCAGCGGGCCTGCTTCAATAGCCCGGTTCTGTTCAATATCGGCGTGCCCGGTGAAAGGCCCCAGGCCTCGGCCTGTTTCATCAACTCGGTCAAGGATGACATGGCCGATATCAGCCGGCTGATTGTCACCGAGGGCATGATTTTCAAGTGGGGCAGCGGTTCCGGGGTCAATTACAGCACCCTGCGCTCGGAGGGTGAGTCGCTTTCCACCGGCGGCACGGCCAGCGGACCCTTGAGCTTTATGAAAGTGCTCGATGCCAATGCTGGAGCGATCAAAAGCGGCGGCAAGAGCCGCCGCGCGGCCAAGATGTGCGTGCTGAACGTGGACCACCCGGATATCGAACGGTTTATCGACTGCAAGGTAGTCGAGGAGAAAAAGGCCCACGCCCTGATCGATGCCGGCTATGATGCTTCGATCGCCGGGGAGGCCTATTCGACCATTACTTATCAGAACGCCAACAACTCGGTCCGGGTGACCGATGAGTTTATGGAGCAGGTGGAAAAGGAAGGGATATGGGAACTGAAAGAGGTTGTCTCCCGGAAGGCGGTCAAGGAGGTGGAGGCCCGCAAGCTCCTGCGCAAAATGGCGGAGGCCGCCTGGATTACCGGCGACCCGGGGATCCAGTTCGACACCACCACCAATGACTGGCATACCTGCCCGAACTCCGGCCGGATCAACTCCTCCAACCCCTGCAGCGAATATGTTTTTCTGGACGACAGCGCCTGCAACCTCTCCTCGATCAACCTGCTGAAATATGTGGACCGGGAAAAATTCAAGGTGGAGCAGTTCGCGCATTCGGTGCGAATCATGATCCTGGCCCAGGAGATTCTCTGCGGTTTCGCCCAGTACCCGAATGAAAAGATAAGGAAAAATTCCCATGATTTCCGGCCTCTCGGCCTGGGCTACACCAACCTGGGCGCTCTGCTGATGGTCCACGGCATCCCTTACGACTCGGACCACGGCCGGGCGATAGCCGCCGCGGCCACCGCCCTGATGCACGGGTTGGCCAATGAGTCCAGCGGCTGGATCGCCGAGCGGGTGGGGCCCTTCGAGAAATACATGGACAACGAGAAACCGATGAACCGTGTCCTCGACAAGCACCGCGCGGCCCTGGTGCAGGTATCAGTCAAGGGTGAGCCGCCGGTCATGTTCGAGGAGCTGATGCAAAATGCCCGGGCCTCCTGGGACAGGCTTTGCTGCGAAAAAATATACCGGAATGGCTTCCGCAATTCCCAGGTGACCCTGCTCGCGCCGACCGGCACGATCAGCTTTTTCATGGATGCGGTCACTACCGGAGTCGAGCCGGAGCTCTCCCTGATCAAGTACAAGAACCTGGTTGACGGGAGCGTGCTGACTCTCGTTAATCCCCTGGTGCGCCAGAGTATGCAGTACATGGGGCTGAATGAAAATACCATCCGGGAAGCCGAAAAACACATTTACGAGCACGGCAACCTGGAAGATTTCGACCGGATGACCGCGGAGCAGAAAGCGGCGTTCGCCACTAGTTTCGGGGAGCCGGGCAAACTGACCACCCTCCCGCCGGAAGCGCATCTGAAGATGATGGCCGCGGTGCAGCCTTTCCTCTCCGGCGCTATCTCGAAGACGGTCAACATGCCGACCGACTCGACGGTGGAGGATGTGGAGAAGATGTATTTCGATGCCTGGAAACAAGGGCTCAAATCGCTGGCGATATACCGCGACGGCTGCAAGAGAAGCCAGCCGCTCGAGGCCAAAGGGACCAAGAAAGCCAGCGCGCCCACCGAGGTGGCGACAGTGCCGAAACGCAAGCGGTTGCCCTCCACCCGCAGGGCTTTGACCCATAAGTTCGATATCGCCGGACACGAGGGCTATGTCACCGCCGGCTGCTACGATGACGGGAGCCTGGGTGAAATTTTCATCCTCATGCACAAAGAGGGCTCGATCCTCTCCGGCCTGCTCGATGCTTTCGGCATCGTGACCAGTATCGCCCTGCAGTACGGCGCTCCGCTCGAGGTTCTGGTGGACAAGATGATCCATATGCGCTTCGAGCCGAGCGGGATTACCAAAAATAAGCAGATCCCGATAGCCAAATCGATAGTGGACTATATTTTCCGCTGGCTGGCCTCGGAATTCCTTAGCCCGGAGAAACAGGAAGCGATCGGGATCAAGAACATCAAGTCCCCGGAACAGGTGCTCGAGGAGCTGAGCCGGCCCAAGGCGGCAGGTCAGAAGCCTTCCGGCGCCGGCAGCGACATCGAATTCGACAAGCTGGGCGATGCCCCGAGCTGCGATAACTGCGGCACCCTGATGGAGCGCCGGGGAAGCTGTTATACCTGCCCCTCCTGCGGCGATACCAGCGGCTGCAGCTGAAAGGGGCCGAAAAGCAAGTCTTTCGAGTGAGTAAATGCCGTATCTAGGCCGGACCTTCTCGCATTTGAGTTGGCCCGGCTTTTCTTTTTCAAGGATCCTTTTCGGGAGACGATCAATTATTTGACTTGGGCTGTCCGGGAAAGATAAATTAATTGTGAGATATCCTGCCGGCCGCTCGATAATTACAATTTGTCCCGGAGGTTCGTATGAGCAAGGATTTCACCGAACTGGTCATCGACGGGAATTTTGATCTGGTAAAAGGTTTCCTGCTGGGCTTCAAATGCGGCACGGATTCCGAATTCGAATACTTTTTCCACCATAAGAGCGGTATCCGGCGCGATACCCTGGCCGGGCTTATCAAGGGAGTGCTTTCCCTGGACACAGCCGCTCATCTTTGCCTGGAGAGCGCGGCGCTCGACCAATTCCGCAAGGCCGTGGAAAAGAGCCGGCCGATTATCGGGCTCGAAATCGAAAAAGAACAACCGATAAAAGAGGCATACTTCAATTTTTCCTTTTCGATCAGCAACCGTGAGGCCGCCGGCCGGCTCAAGGCCATATTGGGCGCGATTCCCCCGGACTTGACCCTGGAAGAATACGAACCCCGGGAGGAGGAACATGGCGGTAAGAGCAGCCGGACCGGCGGGTACGCTCCCTTACATGCTTATACTTTTAAGGGCGATGGCACGGCGAGAGGTAATTTCGGCGCGGTGATGGAGCTGTTTTTAAAAATCAAACGGATGCCGGAAAGCGAGCTGGTGCTGGTCAGCGAGATTGTCCTCGGGTTCTGACTGACAGCCGGGAACTGTCATCCGCCCGGCTGGAGAAAACCCCTGTTGACCGGTGCGCCAGGAGACTTTTCGCGGATCAGGGCTGATCCGGCCGGTAATATACTTTGCTATGCAGCTCTTCGCTTTCGAATGATTCCGGTTCGAGTTGCAGCGTGGTGTGGGTGATCCCGAATCTCTTTTTCAGCATGACCTTGGCGTTCCAGAGGCATTCCTGCCAGTGCGCGGAATCGCTGCAGCCCGGTTCGAGGCGGATATGCGCGCTCAGGACCGGGTAGCCGGTGGCCAGGCTCCAGATGTGCAGGTCGTGCAGCCCGGCGAAATGCTCGATAGCCAGCAGCGCCTGTTTCACTTCCTCGTAATCGACATCCTCCGGCGTGGCATTGATGATGATTTTAATGGTCTCGCGCAGCAGCTTGACACTGCCCCAGAGGATGATCCCGCCGATCAGCAGGCTGACAATAATATCGATGTGAATCCAGCCCGTGGTCCAGATCACCACGCCCGCGGTGATCGCGCCCACCGAGCCGAAGGTGTCCCCCAGCATGTGCAGGAACGCGGCGCGGATGTTCAGATTGTCGTTGCGCCGGCCCAGCAGAATCAGCGTGCTGGCCAGGTTGGTGAGCAGGCCCAGCGCGGCGATAACTGCCATCAGCGGCCCGTCGATCTGCACCGGCGCTCCAAGCCTTTTCCAGGATTCCCAGATGATGAACAGGACGATCACCACCAGCGAGCCCCCGTTGATAAAGGCACCCACCACCTCGGCCCGGACCAGGCCGAAAGTGCGTTTCGGGTCCGGCGGTCTGGCCGCCAGGTGGGAGGCGGCGATAGCGATCCCGAGTGCGGCGACATCGGTCAGCATGTGTCCGGCATCGGCCAGCAGGGCCAGGCTGCCCGAGAGCAGCCCGCCGGTGACCTCGACCACGAAGAAGGCGAAATTCGCCGCAAGGGCCCAGATCAGCCTGCGGCGGGTCGCTCCGGCCGAGTCGATATCATGGTTATTGCTCCCGGGCTTGGACAGGGTACGGGTCATAAAGTTTTTGCCGGGAATTGCAGGTTAAGGGAATCCATGAGCAATAGATTAAGACTCATATTCAGCTCCGGTCCGGAAATATCTCTTTTTGAATATATCGGATTTGCTTCACTGGGGGAAGTAGCCAGCAGGGCAGGGAATGAATTATTGGAGAGAAGTGTCCATTTCGCCCGTACCGGCCGCGCGAAAATCAATCCGGATTGATTTTCAAAAAGCTGTCTTGGAGTGAGCCGGGGCCTTATATTACTATCAAACACCCGGATGTTTGACTGAGTACATAATGAGGAAGAATTCTTGGATAATAGAATTAAAAGAGTCTTGGCGGAGCTGAAAGTAAAGCTTACCCAACAATACGGTGCCCGTTTGCAGGGAGTATACTTGTTTGGCTCATATGCCAGGAATGAAGCGGATGAAGAATCGGATGTGGATATTCTTGTGGTGCTGGATCGTGTGGAAAGCTACTCAGAGGCGATAAACCGCAGTAGCGAAGCGATATCTGAGATTTCTCTGAAATATGGCCTGACAATCAGCCGGGTTTTCTCCACGGACAAGCAATGGCGGGAAGATCCCACGCTATTTTTCCTGAATGTGAGAGAAGAGGCGATACCGGTATGAAGGAAGAATATTGAACCGGCAATTTGAACGAAATTTTTCCCCATATCTTAATGCTGATTAAGCTTACGATTGTTAAGGGGAAATATAAAAGCCGCTCGGGATTCACTGAGCGGCCTTTTTTGTATTCTGGCGTCCCCAAGGGGAATCGAACCCCTGTTGCCGCCGTGAAAGGGCGGAGTCCTAGGCCTCTAGACGATGGGGACATGTTTTGCGAGGTTATAAAAGTATATGCGGGGCGCTCTTAAGTCAAGGCTCGGATGCGCTTCCGACCGACTCTACCCCAGAGGAATCGTTATTGCGCTTCTTCTGCCTTTCCGAATAACTTTTCATAGAGCTGCGGCTCGATTTCAATCCCGCTTTCGAGAGCCTGACGGCGCAATCCGGCGGAGCGCTCCCCGGGGATAAGCACGGGCTTCGACTGGTCGAGCGGCCGGGCGGCTTTGACCGCGCGTAGGACTTCCGCCGTTATCCTGTCATAACTCTCGCCGCCGACCAGGAGGTCTTTCCGCAGGGCGATTATGCTTAAGCCGTAATCTTCGCCGGCCCCGGGGATCGCGGACGCGCCGGTCAGCGCGGTGGTAAGCACCTGGATCGCCAGGGCGAGCGCATAGCCTTTGTGGCCGCCGAACGGCAGAAGAGCCCCGCCATGGATTGCCTCAGCCGGGTCGGTGGTCGGCGCTCCGCGGCTGTCCAGGGCCACTCCCTCGGGCAGGCTGCGCCCCTCCTCGAGCGCTACCCGGCATTCGCCGTAGGTGGTGGCAGTGGTCGCCAGGTCGACCACGACCGGCTCCGGATCGCCGGGCAATCCGATAGTAATCGGATTCGTGCCCAGGATCGCTTCTCGCGCTCCATAAGGCGCGGCAAACGGCGAGCAGTTGGTGAAAAAGAAGGTTACGAGGCCTTGCCGGGCGCACTGGCCGGCAAAATAGCCGATCGGGCCGGTATGGGTCGCTCCCCGGGCTCCGACTACGGCCAGCGGAGAGCGCTCGAGCAACTCCATAACCTTCAGGGTACAGGCGTAAGTCACCAGGTAGCCCAGTCCTCCCTGTCCATCATAAAGGGCGCAGGCCGCCTCCTCTTTAAGCCACCTGCCGGGCTGGTGGCCGCTGGTTGCCAGATGTTTCAGCATCGGCCGGACCCGGATCAGCCCGTGGGTCCTGCGTCCGGAAGCCTCCGCGTCCAGGAGGATATCGACGAGCACCGCGGTGTCCTGCGCGCCGAGCCCGGCCCCGGCGAACAGGCCGGTCAGCCGCTTTCTGAGCCAGTTGAGAGTTACCCGCATAACCGGTTCCTTTTCAGAGAAGACTGCCTGGGGTAAGATCAATAAAGTTTGAAAAATATACTCAAAATAGATATTATTCAACCTTACCGGATGAGGAAAGATGGCAAAACTTTAAAAAGATGATGCAGCCGGCCGGAGGCGGTTTTTAAGATGGCGAAGATCGGGGGCGAGCCAGCTGGAAATACACGAAAGGGGTTCGGCATGAAGGAGTTCGACTTGCAGGAAATTATCCGCCTGGCCTGGGAGGCCGGTCAGATAGCGAAAAAACATTTCAATTACACCGGGGCCCGGCGCAAGCCGGATAATACCGTTGTCACCGATGCCGATCAGGAGATCGAACTGCTGGTCCGTGAAAGACTGGCCGAGCTGACCCCTGGTTTCGGCGTGCTGGGAGAAGAATCCGGCAGGAGTGGAAACCCGGATAAGGCAGCCCCCTGTTGGGTGGTGGACCCGCTGGATGGCACCAGCTCGTTTGTCAGCGGATTGCCCAACTGGGCTTTTTCGCTGGGCTTGATCGAGGAGGACAGCGCCAGTTTCGGCCTGGTTTACCTGCCCCTGCTCGATGAAATGTACTACCTGGTTGAGGATGGCCGGGTTTTTAAAAACGGCGAGCCTGTAAAACCGGTACGGCCTGCGCCGCTGGATGGAGAATCCGTGCTCTACGTGCCGTCCGACTGGCACCAGCGTTTCACGATTCGGTTTCCGGGAAAGCTGCGCTCGCTCGGCTCCGCGGCTTACCATGGCCTGCTGGTCTCGCGGCCCTTGACCGCCGGAGTGCTTCAAGGCCGGATTTATCTCTGGGATGCGGCGGCGATCCTGGCGCTTAACTGGGCCTGGGGCATGCGCGTCGCCACCCTGGACGGCCGGGAAGTAAAGCCCTCGAGCTGGAGCGCTCAGCAAGCGATTTCCGATCCCATACTGTTCGCCGCGCCGGAATTATTCGAGCGGCTGGCCGGGATGATCCATCTGCTGGAGGAATGAGGCAGGCTGTCGATCGGATGCAGTACCGTAACTCTTAATTTAGAGAAAAAATCCGGGAAGGCCTGGAAAGAAACCGGAGGAGCGCCGGCGGAGATTTCAGTTCCCGCCCTTGGAGAAATGCCGGTACAAGAGCCAGGTGATCAGGCTGGCGAAAAGGAAGACTCCCAGGGGAATAATCACCCCCATGATGGGGGGTCCAATCGGATGTAGAATTGTCAGGTCCATGTTTTTTGGCGGGCTGAATGAATTAAGAGGTTATTCCCACTCGATCATTTTGTCCAATTCTTCAAGATATCCCTGCTGCTTTTTCTCGAACGCGCCGCTGACCATTTTCAGCTTCGGGTCGATTGTCACATACATCAGCCAGACCTGCAGCACCGTTATGCCGGTCATGACCCAGCCGGTCCACTGATTGAGAAACAGCAGGGCGGTCCCGGCCAGTACGTTTAAATAAGCCAGGCCGGAAAGAACACAGGCGATCAGGTCATCCCGCGACCATTCCCGCGGCGAGATTTTCTTATCGATGTGCGCCCTCTGCCTCATGGCCAGGTGAATAGCCGCCGCGGCAATCGACAAAGCGTCAATCGAAAAGACCCAGATGAGCCATTGGTCCACGACGGCCTCCCTGAAAAGCATTCCGGATGTATCCTTTTGTCATTCAACCGAAATATATTCAACTGCCAAAAGTGTGTAAAGAAAAATTTAACTCTTTATCCGAAGCCTTGAAATTGCCGGATTATTTACCGACCGCGGCATGTTTGCGACATTATTTTACCGCTTTTTGCTTGCAGAGTCAGCCGTTAGTTTATATTTTCTGTCGTCCGACCTGAAAAGATGTGCAAAAGATGTATTCCTTTAGATAAAAAGGCCGGTACAGTTCAGTCAGCAAGCTGCAGTCCCGGCAGTTTCAATCCGCATTAACTCCTTCAATATAAACAGGATCCTGATCCCGGAGTTCCGATGAGCACAAAGAGCACGTACGAATTTTTCAAAGACGATCTCTATAAGATCGGTCCTTTTCGGGCGACAGTAGAAGCCGCTTTTTTCGGTAATAACGTGGAACTCATGAAACACGCCCAGATTTACGAGCTGGCCCGCAGGCAGCCGGCGATCCGGGAGCTTGATGTACCGATGTACAAGCCGGAGCAGTTCGGCATTCCGGCGGGAAGCCCGGTCCTGCTGTCCATTGACGGCAGCGTGGTCGGCCGGACCGCCAGAGCCAGGAAAATCATGAGAAGAATCAATGAGGCCGAGCGGAAGAAACTTCTCGGACTGCTGAGAGAGGCCATTTTCGACCTGGGCCAGAAGGAATGCCTGGTTACCTCGGGGATCGGCGGTTTGACCGATGAGTTCATGCTGAAAATGCATCTGCTGATTCCCAAACGGCACGCCAAGAACGCCGCGGACTGGCTGACCAATTTTCAGTCCTTCGAAGGCGAGGCGGTCGAGCGCTATCACCGCAGCAAACCCATCGAGGAGCCGGATATCCTGGTGCTGGTCGATCCGGAGTGGCGTCACCCGGAATTCAAGGATGGGCTGGTAATTATCGACGATGATACCAATGCCATCGCCGTCCTGGGCCTGCGCTATTTCGGCGAAATTAAAAAAGGCACGCTCACCCTGGCCTGGCGGGTCGGCGTACGGCATGGCATGGTGGCCTGCCACGGCGGGATCCGCGAGGACAAGTACAAAGGGAAAACCAAGATCACCGCTAATTTCGGGCTCTCGGGCAGCGGGAAAAGCGCGCTGACCAACCGCAAGGGCGGAGTGATCATCCATGATGACGCGTTTGTGATCGACCTGAAGAACAACCTCTCGATGGCCCTGGAGCCGAACCTCTTCGATAAGACCGACCGCGGATGGACAGAGGAAATGGTTTTCAGCTTCATGAATGTCGGCGTGGTGGTGATTGACGGGAAAAAGATCCCGCTGCTCAACGATGTGCGTAACGCGAACGGACGCTGTCTGAAAAGCCGCGATGTGCTGGGCACGGTGGCGGACAAGACCGGCAAGCCCGACTACGTGGTCTGGCTGATGAAGGATTCCACCCTGCCCCCGATTGTCCGCCTGGATGATCCCATTCTCGCCGTGTCAATGGGCGCTACCCTGATGACCAAGCGCACCGCCGCGGAAAATGTCTCATCCGAGGAAATGAAAAAGCTCGTTTTCGAGCCTTTCGCCAATCCTTTCCGCTGCCATTACCTGAGCACCGACTGCGAGCTGTTCCTCGAGCTGTTCAAGTCTGGTACGCTCTGTTACGCATTCAATACCGGAGGCTACTGGAAAACCAGTGAAACGGACCTGAACGATGTGCCCAAGGACCTTTCGATGCGTCTGCAGCAGGCGATTGTGGCCGAGGAAATCGAGTTCGAGCCCTGGAGTCTCCTGCCCGGCGCCTGCGTCCCGAAAGCCGGGGCGATGAAAGCGATCTGGCCGGATTATGATGAGCTCTTCGATCCCATGCGTCCCTTGACCCAGGTCGAGTGCCGGGATGAAATGTTCGACCGTTTCGGCCAGCGGATCAGCTATCTCGAGGGGGAGATGGTTATAAATCTGGAGCTTAGGCAGTTGCTGGTGAGCCGTTTGATGCTGCCGTACGAGAATTTCAAGCGCTAGCCGGCCTATCGCTCGCGGAAATTAAAGGGGCGGCCACATTTGAGGCCGCCCCTTTTTTGCTTTCTGCTGGAATATCGGGATTTCCCCGGGCCGATACAAGGCTCCATGCCGCGCGCTCAGCCCCCGTGCCTTCTCCTTTTCTCGCGCTTCTTTTCCTGCTCCTGCCGGTATTCCCGGTAGTAAAATCCGGTCTTTCCTCCGCTGAACTTTTCCAGCTCCATCTCCGTGGCGATCTTTGCCGAGCGGATCCGCTGGTACTTCTTATTCTCCTGGCTCAGGAATTCCCGGATCGCCTCGCTCTCCAGCTCGCCCCGCTTGAAGTCTCCCCACATCTCGAGGCGGTCCTCGATCCGGCGCAGGAGGAGGCCGGCCTCCACGCTCCGGCTGTCCGGCAGGATGTTTTTTCCCAGCAGAGCCTCGAGCCGTTTCTTGCCATCGGTCAGGTTATAGGCCGCCGCGCCGCTTTCAGGGGCGCGCAGGAGAAAGCGGTTGGCCAGACCGAGCCGGGCCCGGGAAAGATTGATTTTTAGCAGCGGGTCCTGGGGGTCGAGCGTCTCGCCTTTTTTGAGCAGGATCAGCGAAAGCAGGCTGAAACCCAGCCTGAGGCCGATTTCCCCCAGGGTGTTGAGCAGGCGCGAAAGGGGAGCATTGAGGCTTTTCAAGCTACGGCTTTGTTTCAGAGCCTCCGAGTAGCGCTCAAGCTCCGTGGTGCCGGCGGCTTTCTCGACCAGACCGGCCAGTCCCCTCTCGACCCGGGCCTGCCAGCGCTGAATGACATTTTTCCCTGTCAAACTTTTCTCCATAAGGCTTTTCTGCTTTTACAGATGAGTAACAGCAGGCTCATTAACTGATTTTCAGGAAGGCAGCCGGATTTACGAATCATATTAATAACGATGAGGAACAAATTTGGCAAGCACCCGGTAAACAGGGAAAGGAAGCCCAACCGAATCAGCCCTGCTCGGCGGATTTCCGGATCAGGTTCTCGCACTTGAGAATCCAATCCTGGCCGGAGCTCTTGAGGGAGGGGATATTAAGCAGATAGCTGAACTCGGAGACCGCGCGGCGCAGCTCCATCACCGCCCGTTCGCGGCCCTCCAGATCCAGCTGGGCTCTCAGGGTGGCGCCCTTGATTCTGGCCGCCTCATCGCGCGTGGTATCCGCCGGAAGCGGATTCAGCGCTTTCAGGGCAATCTGGTAATGCGACATCCCTTTCAGGTAATGCAGGTACTCTGTCGGGCCGATCCGTACCATGCGCAGGCCCTCCCCGGTGACAATGGCTGTCTGGGGGTATTCGCCGGCCTCGTAGTGCAGGTATCCCAGGTTGTAATAGTCTTTAACCCGCGCTGCGGCCCCCAGGGTTTTGCGCTCTTCAATCACCTGGCGGTGCTTATCCATTGTGCGCTGCCTTAAGCTATGGTCGTCCGGAGTGCGCGAAAGGGCGTCCCTGAGGGCTCCCAGCTCGGCTTCCATGCTTTTCAGGCGGGCTGAATCTGCCGGAGCTTCTCTGGCGGGAATTGCGGCAGCCGCGCGGGCGCTGTCGGAGTTCAGCAGGTGGTAAAGCGCAGCGGGGTTTACCGCGCTGTCCGGCGGGGCATATTGAGGCATGTCGGCCTGATTGCCTGTCTGCGACGTGGATTGATCCGGGGCCGGAGCGGCGAGCTCTGTCGAGGGGGTTCCCTCCGCCGGCTGATGGCCGGAGCTGAAACGGCCGATCAGGCCGAAATGCCCCAGGATCACCGCGGCCGAGGCCCCCAGGCCGATTGCCACGGCGAACCCGGCCGCGACCCTGAGGATCAGCAGCCACGGCACTTTTGTTTTCGGTTCCCGCTCCTCCAGCTGGGTCCCCCAGCGCAGCTTGCGGCCTGAAGAGTGCCTCAGGAAATTCAGGTAATGGTCGGGGACCGCCTCGCTATAGACGGTTTTTTCGAGGATCTTGCCGATTTTGAGAAAATTATTCATTGCCGCCCGGCAGGTCCGGCAGGCTTCGAGGTGCGATTCAAAGACCGGGCGCAAGTCCCTGGGAATGGCCTCGCCTTTGACCCGCTCGAGCAGCGCTTTGAGTTCCGTACAATCCATGATTTGAGGTTCTGTTTGCTTTAGGAAGGCCGGATAACGGGAAGAAATTCCCTGGACAATGATCGGTCTTATTATGATGGCCCGGACCTCTTTCTGTCAAGCCGGAAATAGGTGAAGAGCTGAAGATAACCTTCCTCAAAAGGAAGTTCCGGCGCGGCCGGGAGGCGAATTTCAGATGCTCGCCGGCGAGCAATGCCTGCCCCGGGCGGAAAGGCCGCGGGGTGCGAAAACGTTGACACTTTCTTGCTCAAAGGTTAGCTTTTTCTGATATCCGGCGAAACGCGGAAAAAATCTTTTCGACGCCGCCGGATAGGATTTCAGGGCTTCAGAGCCTGACCGGCGCAGACTCTTCGGCCCGGCTGCCGGCCTCCGGGCGCTCTGTTTCTCGAATGAGGAAGAATCAGGCAGCCAAATATTAGATTGAAGTCAAAGATCGGTTTTTCTCCCGGGCGGTCCGGCGGCTCATCGTCTTATTCCAGGCGCCGCACCGCAGGAGCGGATGCCATGTTATCCAATCGCGTAAAGCGCTCGATCATCGCGATTTTCCTCGCCTCCGCCGCCTCCTGCGGCAATGTCAATCCGAACAACGAGGAGCGGGGAGACCGCTACTACCGCAAGGGTTATTACGATGACTCTCTGGCCGAATACCTGATGGCCCAGAAAGTCCGGGGCGTGAGCTCCGCCCTGTTGCGCAAGATCGGCAAAGTGTACGTGATGAAAGGGGATTTTCCTCAGGCCAAGCTCTATTTCGACCGTTATTTCGGCACTCGCGACTCGACGCCGGACGCCGAAGTGCTGCTGGACTACCTTCAGATTGCCGTCGACCGCGGAAGCGCGGGAGACACGACGACAATGGTGCACGCCCTGGAGGAGATCCTGCGGATCGACCCGGCGTATAACCTGGGCCGCTATTACTTCGATCTGGGGGAATTCTATTACAGCCAGCCGGATTATCGTAAGGCTGTGGCCTATTTCCTGCGCGGCCTGCCGCTTGATGTCGAGCTGGAGAACCGGTCCGCTTACCTGTTCCACCTGGCCCTGAGTTATGAAAAACTGGAAGATAATTTCGACGCCTTCCTTTATTTCGACCAGTTCATGACTTTGTATCCGGACAATCCGGACCTGGAGCAGGCGCGCTGGCACCGGGGGAGCTGCGGCTACCCGCTGGCACAGCAGATGTACCGCGAGGGCGAGCTGGAACAAGCCTTTTTCTACCTGGGGCAGATTATCAGCGCCGGCCAGCCCCAGCACCTGGTAGATGATGCCTATTTCCTGCAGGGCGAGATACTGCTCTCGGACGGCCGGCCCGAGGAGGCCAAGCTGGCCTACCGCCAGGTACTCAAGCTCAACCGGTATTATTACAAGGAAAAGATCGCCGAGCAGGCGCGCAAACGGATTGAGGAGATCGATTTCAAGCAGAAAGACACGAACTGAGAGGAAGTGAGAGAATCGAGCGGGGAGTTGGGAAGCGGAATTTAAATATAATAAAGCAGTGGACATGCCGAAAGGCCGGATGAGGTGGAGGGAAGTTGAAAAAAGTTAAATTTGCCATCAGACTGGGGATACTGGCCGCAGTGGCCGTATTTGTCGCCACTCCGGGCTGCGCGCCGCGCAAGCGCTTCGATCCGACGCCCGAAGGGGAATTTGAGGCGGCTTACCAAGCCTACGAAAAGAAAAAATACCCCACGGCGATCGACGCTTTCAAGCAGCTGATCTATAAGTATCCGGGCAGCGACCTGGTGGAACAGGGACGCTATTACCTGGCGGATTCCTATTTTCTGAACGGGGAGAACCTACTGGCGGCCAATGAGTTCGAGCTGTTAAACCGGGAGTTCCCCCAGGGGCGCTTCGCCGATGTCTCCTTGTACAAGGCCGGAATCGCTTACTCCAGACTGAGCCGGCGGCCCGAGCGCGACCAGAACGAGACCCGGAAAGCCCTGGAAACCCTGGAAACTCTGCTGACAAAATACCCGAACACGGAATACCGGGATTCGATCCGGGCGCAGGTCCGCGGCCTGAAAGACAAGCTCGCCCGGAAGGAATTCGACACGGCGCAGTTCTATATCAAGCGCAAGCTCTACGATTCCTCGATCATCTATCTCAAAAGTGTGCTGACTAACTATCCGGAATCCTCGATAATGCCGGATGTGCTGTATAATCTCTACGTTGCCAGCAAAAAGATGGGTTACCCGGACGATGCACAGGATGCGAGGAATTGGCTGT
>Ga0156185_1164_pt1 | contig 20181 bp, 12 predicted proteins | sample RifCSPlowO2_12_FD_107838 | JGI IMG/M metagenome (GOLD analysis project Ga0156185, IMG submission 107838) | Candidatus Glassbacteria bacterium RIFCSPLOWO2_12_FULL_58_11 | reverse complement strand
CGAGCTGGCCTATCGCCTGCTCTGGTTTATCAGGGAAAAGCTTTATGATTCCGGCCGGCTGAAAGCCCAGCCGCCATCCGTGCCCGCGCTCTGCGTGGGCATCCTCTACCTGGGCGGTGCGGGCAAGACTCCGCTGACCATTCTGCTCACCCGCGCATTGGAAAAAAAAATATCCCCGGTGGCCGTGCTTACCCGGGGCTATGGCGGCTCGTCCGGCAGGGAGTCCGAGCCGCTGGTTCTAGGGCCAGGGGAGCTGAAAAACCGCCCGCTCCGGGAGCTGGCCCGGATGGCCGGCGATGAAGCCGCGCTCATTCTGCACAGTCTGGAGAAAACCGGGATGGTGGTCTGCGGCGACCGGGTAAAAGGAACCCGGGCCGCGGTCGCAGAGCTGGGCGCTAAAGCGCTGCTGCTGGATGATGGGTTCGGCCACCGCAGGCTGGGACGCACCCTGGACCTGCTGAGTTTCAGCGAAAGCTTGTTGCGCGCCAATGGACATACGCTGCCGGCCGGCTGTCTGAGAGAGCCGCGCCCGGCGCTCAAAAGAGCCCGGGCCCTGGCGATCATCCGGCAAACTGAATCAGATTTGCCGCTGCCGCGTTTTATCAGCCGGTCCGGCAAGCCGGTCCTCTATTTTCGGCGCTCTCCCGGAAAGCTCGTGCCGCTGGCTGAATGGCACGACGGGAGGCGGGAAGGTACGCCTGCCGCGCTGCTGGAGGGCCGGCCGGTCTTCGGATTCTGCGGCATCGCCGACCCGGAGGGTTTCCGGCAGACTCTCGCCGCGCTCGGGGCTTTCCCGCTGACCGTGCTCGCTTTCGCCGACCATGCCCGCTACAGCGCACGCGAACAGCGGGAGCTTTTCGAGAGAGCGCGCGGTGCGGGCGCCCTGCCGGTCACGACAGAAAAAGATGCGGTCAAGTTGGACCTGGAACTGATCGGCCCCGGCTGCCTGGTTCTCTGCCTCGAGCTGGAAGCCGAGGACTCCGCCGCGCTGGACGCCTTGCTGGAGGAGCTTTTGGTATAGCATCTCGTAAGTTGCTTTACCATTTGTCATTTGCTGGTTATGGCATATAATATTTAACAAGACGACGTAACATTAGAAAATTAAAGCAATTGTAGGGGCGGGTTTGAAACCCGCCCCTACGGCTCCTGCGATTAACTAACCTGATAGTAGATATTTCAATACAATTTTTAATATTTGGGAACAACTTGATCGATCTGACCTGAGATTCAGGTCACACAAGGAAAACATTTTGTTAGGATGAAGGTATATATTACCTATAAGTACTAAACCTCGGCGAGCCGGTCTGGAACAGTAAACTGCCGGTCTTCCCGAGCCGTCCGGAGCTGACCGGTATTCAGCACTTTACCCGCCGTGAAAGGAAGTTTGACATGGCTGTGCCCCGAAAACCCGCCGGAGAAACCCGGCGCGACAGAAAATACAACCCCGGCAAAACCAATATCTTCCAGACCGACTTCCTGGTGATCGGCAGCGGCATCGCCGGTTTGTCCTTTGCCCTGAAAGCCTGCGCGTTCGGCGATGTAATCGTGATCACCAAGAAAGAGAACTATGAGAGCAATACTAATTACGCCCAGGGCGGGATCGCAGCGGTCCAGGATGAAAACGACAGTTTCGAGCTGCATATAAATGACACCCTGGAGTGCGGCGGGGGCCTCTGCGATTTGAAGGCCGTGGAGGTCCTGGTCAAGGATGGGCCGCAGGGCGTGAAAGAGCTCCATAACTGGGGCGTGCGCTTCACGCGGGACAAGGAGCATCCCGAGCGCTTCTCGCTGGGCCGCGAGGGCGGGCACTCGCGCAGAAGGATCGTGCGGGCGGATGACCTGACCGGCCGCGAGGTCGAGCGCGCCCTGCTGGAGGAGCTGAAAAAAAAGCCGAATGTCATGGTCTTCGAAAACCACATTGCGATCGATCTGATCACTAAGCCCGCCGGCTCCGGGCAGACTCGCTGTGTCGGCGCCTTTGCCATCGACCGCCAGGCCGGGGGGATCAAAGCCTATATCTCAAGGGTCACCCTCTTGGCCTCCGGCGGCTGCGGCCAGGTCTACCTCCACACCACCAACCCGGCAATCGCCACCGGGGATGGTATCGCCATGGCCTACCGGGCCGGGGCCCGGGTCGCCAACATGGAGTTTATCCAGTTCCATCCGACCGCCCTGTACCGGAATGAGGAGCGGGCCTTCCTGATCAGCGAGGCGGTGCGCGGCGAGGGCGCCATCTTGCGCCGGATAAACGGCGAGACTTTTATGGAGCGTTACCATACCATGGGCTGCCTGGCCCCCCGCGACATAGTCGCCCGGGCCATCGACCACGAGATGAAAACCTCCGGCGACAAGCATGTCTGGCTCGACTGTTCGCCGATCGGGGCGGAGAAGATCCGCGAGCGCTTCCCCAATATTACCGCCGAATGCCTGGCCCGCGGTCTGGATATTACAAGTGAGCCGATCCCGGTCGTGCCCTCGGCCCATTATGTCTGCGGCGGCGTGATTACCGATATCGAGGGCCGGACCAACATCGAGGCCCTGCTGGCCGCCGGCGAGGTCACCTGCACCGGGGTGCACGGGGCGAACCGTCTGGCCAGCAACAGCCTGCTCGAGGCGGTGGTTTTCGCCAACAGCGCTTTAAAAACCGCTGTAGAGCTGCTGGAAAAGCTCTCGCACGATGAGATTGATCCCCGGCAGTACCAGTATGGAAAGGTCTGCAGCACCGATTATGACGGGGTCTTTATCAGCCACACCCGCGAGATGATCCGCCTGACCATGTGGGACTATGTCGGAATCATGCGCAGCAACAAGCGCCTGGCCGAGGCCCGGAAATGGATCAAGGCTTTTTCGGAAGAAATCGAAGCCAGCTACCTCAGCTCACCGCTCAACCCGGAGCTGGTCGAGCTGCGCAACATCGCCCAGGTGGCGGAGTTGATTATCCGCTGCGCCCTGCTGCGCAAGGAGAGCCGGGGCCTGCATCAGAACTCGGATTATCCGAACCGCAACGATAAGAAATTTCTCAGGCCCACGGTGGTGGAGCGAAAGAATTGAACCGCTTCGCGATCACATGTTCCCTGCTGGCCTGCCTGCTATTCGGCTGCGGGGCAGGCTCCGGCGACAAGCGCCACCTGGCGTTTGATGGCGGCCTGGCATTCAATCGGATCGAGGACCAGGTCGCTTTCGGGCCGCGCGTCCCCGGCCAGCCCGGCCATACCGCCTGCGAAAACTACCTGCTCAAGGAATTCTCCGCCTCCGCGGATTCTGTCTGGGCCGAGCGCTGGGAGCATCCAACTGTATCAGGGGACACGCTGCGCCTGGCCAATATCTGCGCGTCGTTCAACCCCGCCGCGAATGCACGCATCCTGCTTTGCGCCCACTGGGACAGCCGGCCGGTGGCCGAGCACGACCCGGACCCCGCTCTGAGGAACATTCCGATACAGGGAGCAAATGACGGCGGCAGCGGGGTGGCGGTCCTGCTGGAGCTCGCCCGGGTGTTCGGCCGCAGCCGCCCCTCGGCCGGGGTAGATATCGCGCTGTTCGATGGGGAGGATTATGGGGATTTCCAGACCATGAATGATGTGCTTCTCGGCTCGCGGTATTTCGCCGAGGTTCATAAAGGCTATAATCCGCGCCTGGGGATTCTGCTCGATATGGTCGGCGGCACAAACGCCGCATTCCCGCTGGAGGGCAATTCCTGGGCCTCCTTTCCCGACCAGTGCAACCTGGTCTGGGATACCGCAGCCGGACTCGGCTATGGCCGCTATTTCCCCCGCCAGGCCGGCGCCTGGGTGATCGATGACCACATCCCGCTTATCAAAAGCGGCATCCGCTGCATAGACATTATCCAGATGGGCCTGCCCTACTGGCACACCACGCAGGACACTCCCGACAAGTGCAGCCCGGCCACCCTCGAGGCCGTGGGCCGCACCCTGGCCGCGGTGGTTTATGGTTTCTCCACCCGCTGATATCCTGTCTGCAGGTAATCTGAATCAAATGAGTTGATTAAATCCCGCTCATTCCCCTTTTTTCAAAGGGAGAGGTGGAGTGAACCCCATAAACTGGACAAGGGGTCCAAAAAAAATCAGTGCATTATCTGGAGACCCGGCCAGACTGATTAATTGAATATATTCCGGGAGCGGGTTTTGCACGGGGGCCGCGCCTGTCTGAGCCAGCACTGAGGCAGCGTGTAATAGCCGCGTGGACACCGAAGCCTTCAGGAGCTCCGTGGTGCGGAGCGCAATTCGCTCGTCAGAGCGTGCCCCGCAACGCGGGAGCGGAGCAGATTTTGCGGAGAAATCGCGGGATATAATAGCGGCAAGGCTGATGCGAGTTCGCGGCCCCCACTGGTTTTGCTGCTTTTGCCGAAACAAAAGCAGAAAAACGATTTTTGGTTTGGTTGACAGTCACGGGCATCACAGTCAGTTAAAATGGATATATCATTAACGCTGATTTGATAAAACTGTGGCATTCTTCCCCACTTAGAGTTATAATTATCCCTGAAAACCCGCCCGGTGCAAATCTCTTGATTCTGCACGGCGCACTCCGTTCAATTCCGTAAACTACCTGCAATCTCAGCGATTGAGCTACTGTCCCCGGACGCGAATCTCCGTCCGCGAATACCCCCGAGTCGAGCGAAGCCTGTACTTAAGGAGAGACAACGATGAGCGCCAACGGTGAAAAAAAATCTGCGTCGGGCAATTTAAATCACTCGATCACCCGCCGGGATTTCTTCAAGGGTAGCGCGGCCGCCGCGCTCGGAGCCGCGGCTCTCGGCTCCAGCCTCCGGGCCGCGGAAACTGCCGCGGAATTGACAGTCAACGGGCTGCCCGCGGTCGTGTTCGGCCGCTCGGGACTTAAAGTGACCCGCATATCTTTCGGCGGGATTCTGATGACCGAGCCGGCGGTTCTATCGCATGTCCTGGACCGGGGGATCAACCTCGTGCACACCGCGCCCGGATACATGAACGGCCGCAGCATCGAGGCTTTCGGCAAGGTCCTCAAGACCCGCCGTCAGGAGACGGTGCTGGCGACCAAGGTCATGCCCGGCAAGGACCTGGACAGCGCCCTGAAAACGCTCAACACCGATTATACCGATTTTATCATCCCGCCCATGGACAGTATCGAGGAGATCAGCCGGCCCGGGCTGCGGGAGGAGTTCGAGAAAGCCCGCCAGGCCGGAAAATGCGGCCACATGGGTTTTGCCTGCCACACGCAGAGCCCGGAGCTTATCGACAAGATGGTCGAGCTCGGCTTCTACGGCCTGATCCTGATGAGTTACGCGGACACGGGCAACCCGGCGTTCATAGATTCCCTGGACAGAGCCCGGAAAGCCGGCATCGGCATCCTGGCCATGAAAGGGCTGCCCAAGCGCGCCGCGGGCAACCCGACCGCCGAGGAGCGGGCGCTCTATGCGACTCTCTGCGGCTCGATGGTCAACCGTCTGCACGCCCACACTATCCTGGCCTCAATGGGCAGCTTCCAGGCTGTGGACATGTACCGGGAAATCCTGGAAACCCGTCTCAGCTTCCATGCCCCAAATCTCGAAGAGAGCTACCGGGCCGGACTCGATGGAAGCTACTGCGCCATGTGCGATAATTGCCGCGGGATCTGCCCCAACGGCGTGGCGGTCAAAGACATCGTCCGTTTCCGCATGTACGACCGGGATTACCGGATGACCGCCTATGCCAGAACCGAGTACGCCGGACTGGCGGAAAACTGCCGCGCCGGGGCCTGCGACAATTGCGGACTGTGTGAAAATGTCTGTTCGCGCCATCTCCCGCTGCGCGGGATGTTAAGCGAGGCGCATGCCCGTCTGGCCTAGAGCGGCCTATTTCTTTTGTGAGGATTTTCAAACAGGATATTCAATGGTAGGGGCGACGCATGCGTCGCCCTCACGGAAGATATTGTTTATCATCCGGCTTATTCACATTTCTATTTGCAAATAATGTATCGTTTTGATATTCTTCCGCGTTCAACATTTTACAGCATATCATCCGCCCGGACCGCCCGCACCGGCCAGGCAGAATCAGCCCCAATCCGCAGGAGGAATGCATGCGCTACGGAACAGGGAATAGTCAGACTTCTATACCGCCTGAGAGTTCTTTAAGCCGCAGGGATTTTTTCAAAAAGAGCGCGGCCGCGGCTGTCGGCGCCACAATGCTCGGCGCGGGGTTTTCTTCCGCCCTGGCCGAAAAGGAGCTGACTGTCAACGGCCTGCCCGCGGTGGTGCTCGGCCGCACCGGCCTCAAGGTGACCAGAATCTCTTTCGGCGGAATCCTGATTACCGAGCCGCCGGTCCTGCTCCGGGCCATCGACCAGGGGATAAATTTTATTCATACCGCGCCGGGCTACACCAATGGCCGGAGTATCGAGGCATTCGGCAAGGCCATGAAAACCCACCGCAAGAAAGTGGTCCTGGCGCTCAAGGAGCGTCCGGAAAACCTGGATGCAGCCCTGAAGCAGCTCAATACCGATTATGTGGACATCCTGGTCCCCCCAATGCACGACCTGAGCTCGATAAATTTTCCAACAGTGAAAGCCAGTTTCGAGAAGGCGAAAAAAGCCGGCAAATGCGGCTTCATGGGCTTTTCCTGCCACAACAATATGGCCGCTGTCCTTGACCGGGCCCGCGAGCTGGGCTATTACGATGTGGTCCTGCTGGGCTACTCGAATGCCGGTGATCCGCAGTTCCTCGAGGCCGCCGGAAAGGCCGTGGAGGCCGGCATCGGGATCATGGCCATGAAAGGACTGCCCAAGCGCGGCTCCGATGGCTCCATGCCCGAGGAGGCCGCCCTGGCCACCTCCCGCTGCACCTCCATGCTCGCCCGCGAACACGCCCATACCGTGCTCGCCTCGATGGGCAGCTTCCAGTCGGTCGATTTTTACCACGGGGTCCTGGAAACCAAGCTGGGGTATATCAGTCCCCGCCTTGAGGAGCATTACTGGGCCATGCAGGATGGCAACTACTGCAGCATGTGCGGCAAATGCACCGGCATCTGTCCGCAGGGGGTCGAAATTCGCCGGATCGTGCGCTACCGCATGTACCAGCGGGATTACGGCCTGAACGATTACGCACGCTCCAGGTATGCGGCGCTTGCCCCCGGCTGCGGCGCGGAAAACTGCGACCGCTGCGGCCTCTGCGAGAAAGTCTGTACGCGCGGGCTGCCGCTCACCGCTATGCTCGGCGAGGCAAACCGGCTGCTGGCCTGATTCTGCTGGCAGGTTGATCAGGCTTTTTCCCCCAAGGTGTGAGGCTGTTAACCTTTGAAAAGAAGATTTAGCCAACTAAGTCCGGTCAACTTTTTTTACTTAGAGCACAATCCGGAGCCATAATTATTGCAAAATTCAAGAGGACGGGTTTTTCCGGGGGCCGCGCCTGTCTGAGCCGGCACATGGGCAGCGTGTAAAAGCCGCGTGGACACCGCAGCTTTCAGAAGCTCTGTGGTGCGGAGCGCTATTCGCTTGTCAGAGCGTGCCCCGCAACGCCGGAGCGGAGTAGTTTTACCGGAGACACCGCAGGATGAAATAGTGGTAAGGTTCATGCGAGCTCGCGGCTCCCACTGGTTTTGCTGCTTTTGCCGAAACAAAAGCAGAAAAAAGCAATAGGTGGCAAGACAGCAAGTTTCGAACTGGACATCGCACGGAAAATAAGAGGCCTTTCCTGTAATACAATTCAGCTCCCTATTCCGCCTTGAGAAATAGCTTGTATATCTATTCCAGAATCCCCCGATATTTGTCTCTGGCGGGAGTTGTTCTTTCCGTTTCCGCCCTGCTCATGCTCGGGAGCTCCGCCCGCTCCGAGGTCATCCTGAAAGAGGATTTCGAGTCCGGAAAACTCACCGGCGACTGGGTGCTCTACTGGGAGTTCGGCGACTCGGTGACCAGCGGCTGGGAGACCCGTCCGGAGTATGTCCACTCCGGTAAAAAATCCTTCCGCCTGACCTCGCTGGCCCGGGAGGGGCAGGAGAACGGCTCCAATATCCGCCGCTTCTTCATGCCCGGATACGACAAGCTTTATTTCCGCTGGTACGCCATGTTCGCCAATGATTTCGACCAGGGCAATCTCATGCACTGGGTCATTTTCGGCGGCAGCCGCGTGGATGACAAGTGGTCCTGCTACGACAGCACCGCCGGCCGCAAGCCCACCGGCAGCGACTTCTTCTGGACCTTCCTCGACACCTGGCGCGGCTGGGGCAAGTACCCGGCTCCCGGACGGCTCGGGTTCTACTCCTATTTCCCGGAAATGAAAATCGACAAGGATGGCCACTACTGGGGCAACATGTTCGCCCCGGAGCAGGATTTCATTGTCGAGCGTGGCAAATGGTACTGCTATGAGGTAATGGTCAAGCTCAACGAGCCAGGGAAACACGATGGCGAGCAGGCCTTCTGGGTGAACGGCGAGCCTGTTTACCACCAGACCGGCATCCGCTGGCGCGATACCGAAGACTTGAAGCTCAACTCGATGATGCTGGATGTCTATGTCCACCAGTCCCGTCACGACAACACTTGCTGGTTCGATGATGTCGAGATTTCGACCGATTATATCGGACCGCTGGCCGCTTTTCCCGCGGATTCCTCAGCCCGGGGCAAACCCTGATTCATTCCGGAGATTAATCCGATGTTCAAGCACCTCACCAACCTGACCGTCCTTTACGCCTGTTCCCTGCTTACCGGCCAGGCCGCCGCCGGGGAAATATTCAGCGATGATTTCGAGGGCACGCGCCTCTCTCCGAAGTGGGAAACCAATGCCAAAGACTCCACTCGGGGCGGCTTCGAGACCCGTGGGCGCTATGTCCATTCCGGGAAGCAATCCTTCCGGCTCACCTCGATCTCCAACAATGACCATGCCTCGGGCAGCAACCTCAGGTTCTTCTTTCTGCCCGGAAAGGATAACTGCTATTTCCGCTGGTACGCGATGTTTGCCCCGGATTTCAACCAGGGCAATCTTATGCACTGGTGTGTTCTCTCGGCCAGCCGGATCGATGACCAGTGGTCGGCTTTCGGCAAGGCCGGGATCCGGCCGGACGGCACCAACTTCGCTGTCACCAACCTCGAACCGGCCAATAACTGGGGCAGAAGGCCACTGCCCGGCGGGATGGGATTCTATTCTTATTTCCCTGAGATGAAAATCTCCGGCGACAGCCTGCATTATTACGGGAACCGCTTCGAGCCGGAGCCCCCATGCCTGGTCGAGCGCGGCAGGTGGTATTGCTTCGAGGTCCTGGTCAAGCTCAATGAGCCGGGCCATCACGACGGCGAGCAGGCGTTCTGGATCGATGGGAAGGAAATCTACCGCCAGACCGGTATCCGCTGGCGGGACTCCGAGGTGCTCAAGCTCAACTCTCTCACTCTCGATGTCTATATTCATCATGCCAATCAGGACAACACCTGCTGGTTTGATGACGTGGTGATCAGCACGGAGTATATCGGCCCGCTCAAGTAATTCTCTCAGCGGCCGATACAATTGCGGGCAGCATCTGGGAAAATCGCCCTTATAATTCGTGCGGCTGTCCTCAAGAATTCAGGAGTCAGAAGTCAGAATTTAACCTGTTTTTCCTCTATCATTCTTCTGACTTCTGACTCCTGCCTCCTGACTCCTGACTCCTGTCTTCTGACTTCTGACTCCTGTCTTCTGACTTCAGTCTCCTGACTCCTGTCTTCTGACTCCTGTCTCCTGTCTCCTGACTCCTGCTTTAAAATAAAAGGGACCTTCTTGATCTTTCCTCCGTATTATATGTATCCTTAATCAAGGATTTGGAGGTCAATTTGAGAATGTCTTTAATAGTCAGACTGCTGGTTCCGCTGCTGTTCGGCTGCTCCCTGGCCCGCGCTGAAAACTTATTCACCAATTACGACCGCTCAAACGCTGGCTTGATCACCGAACTGGTAAAGTGCGTGGTGATCGATGCGGAAGGCGCCAAGTGGTTCGGCGGCAAGGATCAGGGCGCGATGAAGTTCGATACCACGTGGACCTTTTTCTACCAGTTCAAAGGCGATATCAACAGCGATGCGGTCAAACATATCACTGTCGATTCCAACGGCGATGTCTGGTTCGCCGGCAATCAGGGAGTGAGCCGGCTGTCCGGCACGCTCTGGACTAACTACACCTTCGCCACCGGCTTGGCCAGCGACAATACCTACCATGTCGCTCAGGACAAGGACGGAATCTACTGGGTCGCGACAGATAACGGGGTGAACCGGTATGACGGACGCATCTGGACCACCTTTACCCAGTTCAACGGCCTTGGAGAAAACTGGGTTAATTACATCCTGGCCGACCGGGATAGCGTTCTCTGGTTCGGGCTGAAAACAAAAGGGATCTCGCGCTATGACGGGACGACGTGGCAGACGATCTCTTGGATCAAGGGGGTGGATAAGATAGAAGTGCGGGTGATCTGCCAGGACCTGGAGGGCAACATCTGGGTCGGGACCCGTCTCCAGGGAGTCTCAAAGTTCGATGGCCAGAACTGGACCACCTATACCACCGCCGACGGCCTGGTCAGCAACAATGTCTGGGGCATTGCCATCGACTCCGCCGGCAACAAATGGTTCGCTACTTTCGGCGGCGGAGTGAGCATGTTCGATGGGCGCCGTTGGATTTCCTATACCGAGAAGGACGATGGTTTGGCCCTGAATGTGGTAAATGATGTCGCCGTGGACCGCGATGGGACGCTCTGGTTTGCCACTGATAATGGAATCAGCACCCTGAAACCGGAGAATATCAAGCAGCCGCCCATACCAACCTGCGATATCAACGGCGACCGGCGGCTGAATATCAGCGATGCGATCTCCCTGATCCTGCTCCTGCGCGACCGGCCGGATGTGGTGCTGGCAGATTACGATGGTGACGGGAAAGGCTCGCTTGCGGATGTGATCTGGCTCCTGAAAGACCTCAGATACGGGAACTGCCCTCCGCTCTCCGCGTCTCCGGCCGGAGCTGTCCCTCCGGTCCGAAAATTAAATACGGAAGATGTGGCCTATGTGACCGGCCTGCTGCACCGGCTCGAGCTGGCTTCCGGCGAAATAGCCGAATTCGCCGCCGCCCTTCACGCTCTCGGCGAAACTCCCTCCCTGCCCGCGGCGTTCAGCCTGGAAGGCAATGTCCCCAACCCTTTCAACCCCTCGACCACCATTCGTTACAGCGTTCCTGAGGGAAAGCCGGTTCGCACGAGCCTGAAAGTTTTCGACCTGCGCGGCGCGCAGGTCCGCACCCTGGTCGAGACAGTCCGGGAGCCCGGCCAATACACTATATTCTGGGATGGCCTGGATGACTTTAGCCGGCCCGTCCCCAGCGGAGTCTATTTCTACCGCCTGCAGGCCCCGGAATTTAGCGCTACCCGTAAAATGGTCCTGTTGAAATAGCCCTCCTGTGACTCTTCCTGCTGTTTATTGCCAATTCCCGTTATCCTTCATTCCCGCGCTATTGACAGACCGGTACGGATTATATTAACCTTTCCCGGTATTTAAAGGCGACTCTGCCGTATCGGGAGGCCGGAGCACTTTTCCAGCGCTGACCGCCATCCCCTGACTCACGCTTTTCTTTCTGACTGGATAATTTTTCCCCGGGATCACTTTTGGAGGCATTGATGATACTCAGCCTGTTTTTGCGCGCGGCCATTCTGCTTCTGTTGCTCTGCCCGGCCGCATTCGCCAAAGGCCTATTCCAGACCTATACCACCGCCGATGGCCTGATCGCCAATTCCGTCAAGAGTATTTTCATCGATAACCAAGGCAATAAATGGTTTGGCTGCAAAGACAATGGGGCAAGCATGTTCGACGGGAAGAAATGGACCAGCTACACGCCCGGAGATGGCAGCGGGTTCGCCGGATCTCCGGTCCGCAGCATTACCCAGGACTCGAAAGGCAATCTCTGGTTCGCCACCGGCTACGGCCTGAGCCGCTTCGATGGGAAGCAGTGGAAAACGTTTACTGTGGATGACGGTCTGATAGACAATAACACTTTCCATGTCGCCGAGAATCCCCCCGGCACATACTGGATCGCCACCCATGAGGGCCTGAGCAAGTTTGACGGTTCCACATGGACCAGCTATACCACGGCTAACGGCCTGCTGGACAATTACATTTTCTGGATCTACATAGATCCCCAGGGCAATTTCTGGCACGCCACAAAAGCCGCCGGAGTGGTGAAATACGGCAAAGGCAAGACCGTGGCCTACAATAAGGACAACGGCCTGAAAGTCGATGAAGCGCGGATCATTGTCCCGGACCGCCAGGGCAACCTCTGGGTCGGGACACGCTTCGGCGGAGTCAGCATGTTCGATGGGAAAAACTGGACCACCTATACCACCGAGGACGGCCTGATCGACAACCGGGTCTGGGGTATCGCGGTCGATTCCCTGAACAATAAATGGTTCGCCACTTTCCGCGAGGGTGTCAGCATGTTCGACGGGAAGAAATGGTTCAGCTACACCGAGAAGGATGGGCTCGCGTTCCGGGTTTGCAGCAGCTTGGCGGTGGATCGGGATGGCAGCGTGTGGATCGCCACCGAGGAGGGCGTAAGCGTCCTTAAACCGGCGAATTTCAAGAGATAAACTTCATTGCGCAGCACTGCCGAGCTGCCTTAAGTACAATAATTTTACATCTTTATTTTTCGTATGGGCACCCAGATAAAATCTGGGTGCCCATTTTCATGCAATCAGTCTCTCTAGGGCTGCTGTCTGGAAAAATCCGCTGACTGTCTCCCGTCTCTTACCTCAGGCCATCCGCCAAATTTTTGCAGATAACTTTCTCCGACGGTGCGCCTTGGCGCAGGGCCTCGGCCACTCCCACCGGCACATCCCCGAATATCCGCAGCCGGTCGGACATCAGCCAGGCCACCTCCGGTATATCGGTCACTGTCAGCACCCCCAGGTAATACGGGCCCTCGGTGTGCGAGCCGCTCGGCGATTCGAGCACCACCCGCTCCACCCGCTCATCGAACAGCCCGGCATAGAGCGCATTGACTCCGATCGCGCTCCGCCCGACCAGGGTAATCTTATCCGGGTCCACCTCCGGCTGAGCGCGCAGGAACGCCAGGGCGAGGCGGATCTCCTGCAGCCGCATCTCATCGAAGCTCCGCCCGATTATCATTGCCTCCCGTTTCATCTGATGCCGCAGGCTGTCATCGATCGCCCGCGTGCAGTCATCCAGCAGCTCGATCACCAGCGCGGCCCTGCCGCCCCAGTCATAGCTCTCCTGGCGGTCGATGTCCATCCACCAGACATTTCCCAGGCCGGCATCCTTGATCATCAGAACCGCGGGCAGCCTTTCCCCGGTTTCGCTCTTTTCCGGCACGCTGAAAATTCCCTTGATTTTCATCTCCCCGAACGAGGACAGGCTCACCTCTTTCAGCCGCCGCTGCCAGAGCGTCCACTCCCGGCCTCCCTGCGCCGATGGGGCGGCCACCGGTTCGGCCATGCCGGGGAACACCCGCTCTTTCAGCGCCGCGGCCAGCTCGGATCGCCTGGCCCGGCGGTCCACCGGATCGAGCGGCTGCGGGTTGCAGACCGCCTCGGGCATGAAATCGTGCTGGATCCGGGTCAGCCGCTCATCCAGGGGAAATCCGCTGCGGTAACAGAGCAGGTCCCCGGCTTTCAGGGTATCCACCGGCCCCTGCCCGGTGACCGCCTCTTCCCGGCCCAGGAACTCTTTCAGGAAAAATGCGTAGACCGGGAGACGGATCGCCTCGCTGTCCGCGTGGCCGCCCGGCACGGTGGCCGTGCGCAGCTTGTCCCCGGCTCCGTAGAGACTGTAGATCACGCTCATTTTGTCCACCATTTGCTTGAAATAGGGCATGGGGAAAAGCCCATCCGCAAGGGCGTTGCAGAGCAGGAACGGCCTGGGAGCGACCAGCGCGCCCATCTCTGAGAAAAGCAGCCCGTAAGAGTTTACCGGGTACATGCAGTCGCAGTGCTCGACCGCCAGCCTTCCCTGGACCTGCCCCACCGAGGAGCACTCGCCGGAAACCGGGGCCGCGGCCTTGATCCGGTCATCGATCTGGGCCAGGAAAAAGGTGGTCACTCCGCCGCCGGAGATACCGGTCGCCCCGATCCGCTCCGGGTCAACCTCCGGCCGCGTGACTAGGTAGTCGATCGCCCTTCGGGCATTGTACAGTTCGGCCGCCAGCGGAGAGTAGCCCCGGCTCAGCAGGTCGTACCAGTAATTGCTGTAGAGGCCGTGGTGGGTCACCTTGAGCTCTCCCAGCTCGATCGAGTCCAGGATCAGCACGGCGATCCCCCGGCTCGCGAACCAGGCCCCGTGATGTTTGAAAGCCTCCTTGTTGCCGTAAATCCCCCGCGGGCTGTGGCCGCATTGGTAAATGACCAGCGGGAAAGACCCCTGGCCCTTGGGAATGTAAAAATTGGCGGTGGAGTAGATCTGCGGTGCGGTCTCCAGCACCAGGCACTCCAGCACGTAATCCGGCCGCTCGATCCGGTTGGTGACCTGCGCCGCGGGAGGCTCAGCAGGCCAGGTCCGGTCCAGGCCCAGCATTTTCAGCAGATTCCCTTTTATCCTCGCCCGCTCCTTCTCCCACTGCGCCACGCTCCCGATTCCCTTGAACAGACTGTCGTGCCTGGCGATAGTGCTTTGCTCGAAATACTGCTGAAGTTCCGTGTAGTACTCATTCCAGGCTCGGACGGGCCGGGCCGCCGGGAGGGCGGCCAGCAGCAGGACCGGGAGCAGACAGCGCAGCTTGTTCATGTTCCTTGAACCTCCGCTGAAATTATGAGAGTAATGCTCTTTCTCGCATGATTTCCGTAATTCTTTCCTGTGCCGCCGCCGGCGGCGGCACAATCAATCTAACCCATTCATGGCTCTTCCTCAACCAGTTCGGCTTCGAGCAGGCCCTGGAGCGCATTACTGACCCAGAGACTGTCCGCCTTCTCGAGGTCCTCTCTCCGCAGATTTTTTTCGCGGACAAACGGTTTTCCCACGTTCCTGAGGTATTTTCGGTAAACCCCGGCCAGCAGGCCCGAGCGCACTGGCGGAGTGTACAGTATATCGCCGAACTGCGCATAGACATTACAGATCGTCCCTTCGGTCACCTCACCCCGGCGGTTAGTGAATATATAATCGAAAAGGCCCCTGGCCCGGGCCTCCGCAAAAGCCTTGGAATAAAGCGGCCTGAAGGTAGTTTTATGGTAATAAAAGCGGTCCGCCTGATCGGTGCTTTCGCCGTAAAAAGCAATCCGCGCTTTTCCGGCGAGCGGCTCGAATCCGGCGCACTCGGCGCGAAGGCTTCCCCGGCGGTCAAGAAGCAGCCTGACCCGTTGGGGACCGGACCCGGGAAATTTCCCGGCCTCCGCCAGGATGAATCTCCTGGCCCTCCGCCTGTCGAAAGGTATCCCGAAATAGCGGGCGGAGCCGCCCATCCGGTCTAGGTGGTACTCAAGCAGCGGGAAAGTACCCTCCCGCCTGAGCAGAGTTTCCACCAACTCGAATTCTTTATCCGCCGGGCCGTTACTTAAACCTGAAAGAAACAGTCCCTTAAGACGGCATTCCTCATATTCGGCTGCCGGCTGGCTGTCGGCCACGATACCGCCGCCCACTCCCAGCACGCCCCGGTTCCCGTCGATCTCCAGGGTGCGGATCGCCACGTTGAACACCGCTCCACCATCCGGCGCGGCAAAACCGAGAGCGCCGGTGTAAATCCCGCGCGGCGAGGCCTCCAGCCCGGCGATCAAGCGCATGGTCCGGATTTTCGGCGCGCCGGTCACCGAGCCGCTGGGAAACAGGGCGGTCAGCAGACCGGTCAGGCCGGAGCGCGCAGGCGGCACCCGACCCTCCACAGTCGAGGTCATCTGGAAGAGAGTTTCGTAGCGCTCCACGCTGAAAAGCCGCGGCACGCTCACCGTGCCGGTCCGGCAGAGCTTACCCAGGTCGTTGCGCAGCAGGTCGACAATCATCAGGTTCTCCGCCCGGTTCTTTTCATCCCGCCGCAACTTATTCTTTAGCCGCGCATCCTCCGCCGCGCTCCGGCCCCGGGCGGCGGTGCCTTTCATCGGCCGGGTGACCAATTTTCCAGAGGGCTCGAGACGGAAAAACAGCTCGGGCGAAAGCGAGAGCACCCACCAGTCTCCGCAGCGCAGAAGGCCAGCATAGGGCACTCTCTGCCTGGCCCGCAGGGCGCGGTAAAGGCCCAGCGGAGAGCCGGAAAATTCGAAGCGCCGGCGTGTGGTGTAGTTCACCTGGTATGTCTCGCCCCTGCGTATCAGCTCCTTGATTTGAAGAATATCCCGGCTGAATTCCTCCCGGGATCTCTCCAGGCTCGGATGGTCCACTCGCCAGGAATAATCCTCCGTTGTTTTTACCGCTCGCTTGGGAAGATCAGCGCTCCAGCGGTCAAGCCTATGATCGAATACGTAAGGCCGCTCGTACAGCCCCAGCCAGACCAGCGGCGAAAACTTGGAGGGGCGGGCCAGGTCTTCCAGGGCCGGCTCGAGCGCATACCCGGCCTCATAGGACAAGGCCCCGGCTACCCAGAGACCACAGCCGATAGCCCGCTCCGCTCTTTCGAGCAGCTCGCATACCCGGCGCGGGTCATGGGTCTGCAGCACCTCCCGGGGTTCCAGGAAGAGATAGCTCAGGCGGTTTTCCCGGTCCGGCAGGGCAGTTTCCAGCAGCACCCAGTTGTCCCGGCCCTCGAGCCGGGGCAGAATGTCATCCAGCGGGAATTCGGCGAAAGCGGGCAGGGTTAACGCTCCTTCAAAGGATAGACTACCGAAATCATCCGGAAAAACTTCCTGAAGGTAGCATCATATTGGCGGGGCTGTCAAAGGTGATGAAAGGTGCCGGATCGGACTCGAGACCGAATAAGGTTCATTGGTCTGGCGTATTCCAATATGCTTGAAAGGACTATCTCCCTGATGGACGCCCTGTGTCCCAAGCGCTTGCAATATAATAAAGAAGCTTATATATTTTCCCACAAAATTCATACAAATTCCGCCCCTATAGCTCAGGTGGATAGAGCAGCGGTTTCCTAAACCGCGTGTCGGGTGTTCGAGTCACCCTAGGGGCACCAGATACAGCAAGGGTTTGGCCGCCAACGGTCAAACCCTTGTTGCCTTTAAGGCAACAAGGGCCGGTTCGCCTCGCTGAGCCAGAACCGCCGGGAAGCCCCGGCAAGGCCGGATTGCCATGAACGTAACGGACGATAATCCTTGGAAATGACAAGAGGTGCTGGGGGATTCAGACGCCGCTTTTATCTGCCAGCCGGTGAAGCGCCTCGCCGGCCAGGCGGAAAACCGTCCATTCATCCATCACCCGGGCGCCGAGATTTTTGTAAAAACCGATTGCCGGCTCGTTCCAGTTCAGGACCGCCCACTCGAGGCGGCCGCATTTCCTTTCCACAGCCAGGCGGCCCAGAAATTGAAGCAGAGCCTTGCCGATCCCCTTCCCGCGGAACTCCGGCCAAACAAACAGGTCCTCGAGATAAATTCCGGGCCGGCAGAGAAAGGTGGAGAAATTATGGAAAAAGAGGGCGAACCCCGCAGAACGGCCCTCGAAAAAGGCGAGCAGCGTCTCGGCGTAGCGCCGCCCGCCGAACAGATACTCTTTCAGGCTTGCTTCATCCGCCACGACATCCGCGGAAAGTCTCTCGTATTCCGCCAGCTCCCGGATCAGCGACAGGATCAGAGGCACATCCGCCTCTGCCGCAAATCTTATCTCCAAGCCGACCTCAGCGCGCGATTCAGGCATTCAATTCTCCGGTTACAGTTAATCAGTCCAATTCATCTGTAGTCGCATTTGCAGCTTCAGCTTATTCAGTTTCCGGCGCTTTCTGGCACCTCGAACTCGCCTGTCAGGCCGCCGACCATCACCGCGAATTTGCCCGGCTCCACTACCTCTTCCAGGTTTTGATCCAGGAAAGCCAGTTGACCATAGGACAAATTGAATGTGACTTTTTTCGATTCGCCGGGCTGGAGCGCCACCCGCTGGAACCCCTTGAGCTCCTTAACCGGCGTGGTCAGGCTGCTCACCTCATCGTTGACATACAACAGCACGATCTCCACACCGGGCCGCTCTCCGCTGTTCCTTACCTCGACCGAAACCTCGAAATTCTCATCCGGCTCTATAGTCGCCGGCATTTCGAGATTGCTGTACTCGAATTTCGTGTAGCTCAGCCCGTAGCCGAAAGGATAGAGCGGCTGGCAGCTCATGTATTTGTAGTCGTTCTCCGCCGAGGGAGGATGATTGTACCAGACCGGCAACTGGCCCACCGAGCGCGGTATGGAGATCGAGAGCCTTCCGCCGGGATTGCAGTCGCCGAACAGCACCTCGGCCACCGCGGTGCCTCCCTCCAGGCCCGGCTCCCAGGCCTCGACCAGGGCGGGAATATTCTCGGCGATCCAGTCCACAGCTAATGGCCGGCCATTGACCAGCACCACGACGGTCGGCGTACCGGTCTTGTAAATGGCCTGGACCAGCTCGAGCTGACGGCCCACCAGGGTCAGGTCCGAGCGGTCCACGCCCTCGCCGCCGCTGCGCTCCTTGCGCGGCCGGGCCCAGTTGCCCTGGTCATCGTAACGGGCCTCGCTCTCCCCCACCACCACTATCGCCACATCAGCTTTCCTGGCCTCCCGAACCGCCTGCTCGATCTTTTCCGTGGACTCCTCGAAAACCTTGCCGCAATCCACAAAGCGCACCGCGGTTTTCGGAGAAACGGCAGCCCGAAGGCCCTCGAGCACTGTCGTGACATTCTCAGGCGGCTGGGGCGCGGTCCAGTCTCCGGTCAGCGCATTGTTGTCCGCGTTCGGGCCGGTGACCAGGATCGATTTGAGTTCCTTCTTGAGCGGCAGCAGCCCCCCGCGGTTCTCCAGCAGCACGATCGACTCCCGTGCCGCCTCGAGGGCCTTGGCCCTGTGCTCAGCACAGGCCAGCACTTGAGAGGTGCGCTGCGGATCGACATAATTGTTTTCGAACAGGCCGAGCCGGAATTTGGCGGCCAGGATACGGGACACTGACTGGTCAATCCGGCTCTCCGTGAAAGTACCCTCATGCACCAGTTCGAGAAGCGGCTCGGTCAATCCATCGCCCTGCATGTGCATGTCCAGCCCGGCGGTAATCGCCTGGCGCACCGCCTCTTTCTGGTCCGCGGCCACGTGATGCGTGGAGATCAGCATCTCGATCCCGCCCCAGTCGCTGACCACGAAACCCTGGAAGCCCCACTCATCGCGCAGGATATCGGTAAGCAGCTCTTTCGAGGCGTGGCAGGGAACGCCGTTTATCTCGTGATACGCCGCCATCGCCGAGAAAACCCCCTGCTCTACCGCAGCGCGGAAGGGCGACAGGAAAACTGAGCGCAGGGTCCTTTCCGAGACGTCAATCGGCGCGATATTCCTGCCGCCCAGGGACTGGCTGTGGGCGGCGAAATGCTTGACACAGGCGATTATGTTCTCCTCCGAGGACAGGTTCTCGCCCTGGAAGCCGCGGACCACGGCCCGGCCCATTTGCCCCACCAGATAAGAATCCTCGCCGAAAGTCTCGGCGGTCCTTCCCCAGCGCGGGTCGCGGGCCACATCGAGCACCGGATAAAAGGCCCAGTGCATCCCCGAGGCCCGCACCTCGCGGGCGGTGATCCGGGAGGCCTCCTCGACCAGCAGAGTGTCGAAAGTGCAGGCCATAGCTATCGGCGTTGGGAATATAGTAGAGCCGCGCACCGGACAGAGCCCGTGGACCGCATCGATCCCGAAAATCAGCGGGATCTTGAGCCGCGAGTCGCCGGCGACTTTCTGCAGCGCATTGGCCTCCTCGACATCGCTGACAAAAAGCAGCGAGCCGACCAGTCCATCTTTGAGCAGCTTATCCAGCCGCCCGGAAAAATCCGCCGGCTCGGAGGCTTTGGCATAGCGTGGAGCCAGGTACTGGTTCATCTGGCCGATCTTCTCCTCGAGAGTCATGCGGCCAAGAAGGTCGGCCACTCGCTCCTCCACCGGCTGGCCTGGATCGAGATACAGAACCTTATCGGATTTTTCTGTGCCTGATGGCCCGCAGGAGAAAGCCGCCAGCAGAAGTATGAAGAGCAGAATCAGGTTGGAATTGATTTTTCGGGCCATTTTCTCGCTCCGATAAAAGGAAAAGTTAGGGATTTTTCCAGAACAAAGCTCTTTCGCGGCGGTTACAAAAGATCGCGTCCGGCAGCGACCGGAGAAACACCGAGGAATCCCGAGGCGCGGGGGCGGC
>Ga0156185_1084_pt1 | contig 20991 bp, 10 predicted proteins | sample RifCSPlowO2_12_FD_107838 | JGI IMG/M metagenome (GOLD analysis project Ga0156185, IMG submission 107838) | Candidatus Glassbacteria bacterium RIFCSPLOWO2_12_FULL_58_11 | reverse complement strand
GTGTTGCGCTCGCTTATTCCCGGATAGGCCTCGAACATCCCGGCCACGGCCCGGTTACCCAGAAATTCGGGCGACATGTCGAAATAGTCCACTCCCTCGCAGCGTAAAGCCACCTCGCAGAAAAAAAGCCACTTGTAAAGCCAGTAGTTGATGTAGTAGCCCTCGGCCCAGCCGCCGCCCTCTCCGGCCAGCGCGAATGAGGGGACCACCCGCGTGCGGTACTCCTCCTCCAGAGCTTTGAGGATCTCCGGCGCCCGGGGGTTCTCGTAGTAGGTGGCATAGGCCGCTATCCCGATCCCCCAGCTCTTGTAGCTGTACCAGCCGTTGTGGAAAACCGCCAGCTCGGAGCCGACATTGGCGTCCACGGTGCGGTTCATATAATCGATAAATTTCGCGCTCTGCTCTTCGCTCCAGCAGGGCCGGCAAAGGTCGTAAACAATCGCGCAGCGCGCCAGGTCCGCGCCGAAAGTGACATGGCCGGTGCGTATCGGCCCCTCGATATATTTCAGGGCCATTTCCACCGCGGTCTCGCCGCACCACTGGTCGCCCTTAATCGCATAGACCAGGGCGGTCGAGATCATGTTCTCGTGGTCCCCGCCCTCGCGCTCGAGCGCCACCTGGGTCACCCGGTAAAAGGCGTCGCGGCGCGTGGCCGCCAGCTCTTTCAGCTCCGCCTCCGAGCCGAGCAGCCGCGGGTGCTCCCGCGGAACCGGGTGCCTGGCCCAGGCATCGCTCCGGAGAAATATCCCGGCCAGGATAAAAGCCAGGCCTATTCGGAAAATATTTCGGACAGTGATCGGCATATAAGGTTCCGGGAGTCGGGGTAGCTTCTTAAATAGAACTGCCTCTAATTTTTTCCTGCCGGGATTGAAATGCAAGGAGTTTGTATTAACCAGGCAAGCCGAATGAATATCTGGAGCACCCCCCGCGGAAGCGAAATATCAATTTGTGCCCTTGGAGAGCTCCAAACCAGGGAAAGCAGCTAAATTCTGTACCGGATAAATATCCGGTGAAACAAAAGCAGAAAATTAAAGTTGACAATATAGATATTATAGATATATAATATCCTATATCATGGCAAACCAATCATCCGGCCGGTGTTTTCATCAGTCTTGTACAGTAATAACCTCCGGCCGTGGATAATAAACAGCGGATTCAGGGCAAATCCTGAGTCTGGTTCATTAAGGAGGGTAACAACATGGCTTTCGAAGGATGCCCCGGATCGCGGATGGTCGATTTCAGAACGCAGGAGAGCGCGGAAGCCTCTCCGGCGGTCAAGGTTCAGTCGCAGTTAAGGCAGTGGCCCATCCAGCTTCACCTGGTCAGCCCCGTAGCGCCTTATTATCAGGGGGCGGATGTGGTCCTGACCGCGGACTGTGTGGCCTACGCGGTGGGAAATTTCCACCAGGATTATCTCAAGGACAAGGCAATCGCCATCGCCTGCCCGAAACTGGATGAGGGCCAGGAGGTTTACGAGGAAAAGATCCGGGCCTGGTTCGATGAGGCCAAAATCAACACCCTGACTGTCATGATCATGCAAGTACCCTGCTGCATGGGTCTGCTGAGCCTGGCCCGGCAGGCGGCCGGCAAGGCGAGCCGGAAAGTGCCGATCAAGTACATGGTGGTGGGACTGCAGGGAGAGATCCTGGAAGAGGCATGGGCTGATTGAGGGGTGGGGGCGGCGATCAGCACCGGCGAGCCGAGTTAGAGGCTGGGGAAATTAAGGGTAGTCTCCTTCTATTCGGCCGGTTCGATAACTGTTTATCAGTATTGCTGGAATTCAATCTTCCGGATAATCAAAAAAAGCGGCGAGCCCGGTAAAAATCAGGCTGGCCGCTTGTTTTATCTGGTGCCGGCGGGCGGAGTCGAACCGCCATAGAGTTGCCTCCGCGGGATTTTGAGTCCCGTGTGTCTACCAGTTTCACCACGCCGGCTGGAAAATTGGCTGAATTCATTAACTGGTTTTGCAGTCGGCGAATATAAAGCCGAAATGCTGGAAAATCAACTCTGATTTGCAGTCCGTCCCTGTCCAATATGACTTGCCGGTTAAATAGCCCGCCGCTACCGGATTTTTGTATTGTTCGATCCTTCCATCCTGACTTATATTCTTAATGCCGATTTGAGGGTAATAAAGCAGATAATGGCCTGGCATTGATAAACGTATCCGGGATGCACCCATACTACATGGAAGGGACTATGCTCGATCCGATTATCGAACGGAAAGCCCGTGGCTGGCTGAGCCCCGAATTCGGTGCGGAGGTGAATGCGGAGCTGCGGGAGCTTTTCCAAAAGCAGGCCTGGGAGGAGCTGACTGACCGCTTTTATCAGGGGCTGGAATTTGGCACGGGCGGGATCCGGGGAGTGCTGGGGGCGGGGACAAACCGAATGAACGAGATAGTAGTGCGGATGACCACTCAGGGGCTGGCGAATTATATCCTGAAACACGGCGAGACCGAAAAGCTCTCGGTGGCGATTGCCCATGACCCGCGGCGCAAAAGCGCTGAATTTGCCCTGGAGACCGCGCTGGTCCTGACCGCTAATGGGATCACCGCCTACCTGTTCCCCGAGCTGCGCCCCACCCCGACACTCTCTTTCGCCGTGCGCTACCTTAAAGCCACCGCCGGGGTGGTGATCACGGCCAGCCACAACCCGCCGGAGTATAACGGCTACAAGGTGAGCTGGAGCGATGGCGGGCAAATCGTGCCGCCCCACGACCAGGGGATAATCGGCGAGGTCCGCCGGGTCACCGCCTTGGACCAGGTCAAGCGCTTCTCCAGGGAACAGGCCGAGCGGGAGGGCTTGCTGCGCTGGTTGGGTCCCGAGGTGGATGAGGCTTATCTGAATGCCGTGGCGGCCCAGGTGATCCAGCCCGGGGTGATCGCCGGGGCCGCGGATTCCCTGGGACTGGTTTACACCCCGCTTCATGGTACGGGCTCCACCATGGTCCCGCGGGCTCTCGAGCGGATGGGGCTGAAAAAAGTGGAGGTGCTCGCCTCTCAGCGCGACCCGGACCCGGAGTTCACCACGGTAAAAAGCCCCAACCCGGAGGAAAAAGCCGCACTCAAGCTGGCGATCGAGCGCGCCCGGGAGACCGGCGCCAGCCTGGTCATCGCCACCGACCCGGACTGCGACAGGATGGGCCTGGCTTTCCGCGACAGCCGGGATGAGTTTGTCCTGCTCAACGGCAACCAGATCGGCTCGATCCTCTGCCACTATGTTCTGGATCAGCTCAGCCGCGCCAAACGCCTGCCGGCCCGGCCGGTGATAATCAAAACCATTGTCACCACCGAGCTGCAAAGGACGATAGCCGCCAGCTTCGGGGCCGAGGTAATCGACGTGCTCACCGGGTTCAAATATATCGCCGAACAGATCCGGCTGATCGAGGAGAGCGGCGATGGCCGCAGTTTCGTCTTCGGCGGCGAGGAGAGCTACGGCTACCTGGCCGGCACTTATGCCCGGGACAAGGATGGCGTGGTCAGCTCGCAACTGGCGGCCGAGATCGCCGCTTTCTGTTTCAGCCGGGGAATTACCCTTGGAGATTATCTCGATGAAATTTACAGCGGCTACGGTTATTATCTCGAGAAGGGCCGCTCGCTGACCCTGGCCGGGCAAAAGGGAGCGGAACAGATCACCGGCCTGATGGAGCATTTCCGCGGGAACACCCCAGCGGCGATCTCGGGCAGCCGGCTTACCGGGTACTGGGACCTGATTCCGGGCGAGCGGGTCGATCTGCCGGGCGGCGCCAGGGTCAAAACCAATCTTCCCAGGGCTAATGTGCTCATATTCTACCTGGAGGATAAAAGCATCCTGGCCTTGCGCCCCAGCGGAACCGAGCCCAAAGTGAAATTTTATTTCTTCGTCTCAAAACCGGTCGGCAAAGGGGTGGACCTGGAAGCCGTGAAAAAGGAGGCCGCTGACCGGCTGGACCGGCTGGAGCGAGATTTCATGGAGCTGGTGAGCCGGACCCTGGAAGGTAAATGAAAGAATTCAGCGCCGCTCCGTGAACAATATTAATCGAAAGAATTCCTCGGAGTTTTCTCCGTGGTAAGCGTATAATACGAGTGTAGGGGCGCCCGGCCGGTCGCCCGCTTTACACACCCCCCGACAAGTCGGGGCAAGCCGGGGCTCAAGAAGGGTATGGAAAATCTGGACTGCCAACTGAAAATTCAGATACCTCGCGGCTTGCTGCGCGGTAGTTCATTAAGTAGCAGAGGCTAGGCAGTCTCCCGAAAATAAATCCTAAATCAGCCGCTCGAACCCCCTGCCGCTCAATCCGGCGGCCAGGGCTTCGTCCACCGCCCTCCTGAATTCCGCCTCGCCGGGCCGCCTGCCGATCTGCGAATCGCCCGCCGCGGCAAAGCAGGGCCGGTACTGGTCCATGATATTTACATAGGTGTCCGGAGACAGTTCCCGGGCAATCCAGGCCGCCCACTGGCCGGTTCCGGCCAGCCCTCCGGGCAGTACGAGGTGACGGACCAGCAGCCCGCGGAACGCGGTGCCGTCAGGTCCGGTCTGCAAAACTCCCACCTGGGAATGCATGGCTTTCAGGGCTTCCCGCGTCCGGCTGCCGTAGTCGGAGGCTTTAAGAAAGCGCGCGGCTGTCCGGTCATCGTAAAACTTGATATCCGGCATGAAGATATCCACCACGCCGTCCAGCAGCGCCAGTGTCTCCAGGCTTTCGTACCCGCCGCAGTTATAGACCAGGGGAATCTCGAGCCCTTTGGCCGCGGCCAGCGCCAGGGCCGCCAGGATGGCGTGAACGTAATGAGTGGGAGTGACAAGATTGATATTATGGCAGCCTGAGCGCTGCAGCTCCAGCATCAGCGCGGCGAGCTCCCCGCTGTCCAGGCTCTGTCCGCTGTCCGGCGCGTGGCTGATCTCCCAGTTCTGGCAGAAATTGCAGCGCAGCGAACAGCCGCAGAAAAAGATGGTCCCCGAGCCGCGACAGCCCACCAGGACCGCCTCCTCGCCGAAATGGGCGAATGCGCTGCTGACCCGGGCTTCCAGCGGAGAGCCGCAGATTCCCGGTTTCGCGCTCGTCCGGTCCGCCCGGCAGCGCTGGGGGCAGAGACAGCAGGGCGCGGCCAGAGCGGCAGCCCTCTCCGCCCTGGCTTCCAGCTCTCCCCTCTGGTAAGGCCCGACATAGGAGGGGCGGAACATTCCAGGCCTCTTTCAGGGGTTTTCCCGCTGATAGCGTATTTCGGAAACCACCTTGCGGTTGTTTTCCAGAATTATGTTGCTGCGCTTGATCAGCTTATCGCAGGCCGGGGCCAGACCGGGATTCTCGGCGGCTGCCTCATAATCGTCCAGGGCGCGCTCGCGCAGCTTTATCGCCTCGTTCATCGTCTCCTCGGTGATTTTGCCATCCTGGATCGCCTTTTCATAGTTGAAACTATTGTCCTCGGCCATATCAACCGCCTGGGCGAGCTTATCCAGGCTTTGTCCCCGCAGGAGATAGAGATGGGCGGATTTGGAAAGGAATATCGCCTCATCCAGGATCTTGAGAGCGGCCTGGGGCCGGCCGGCCTTCAGCTCCAGCTCGCCTATTTTGCCCAGGACAATCGGCCGCTGGTCCGGTCCGCTGCCTGTAAGGGCTTTCCGGTAATACTGAAGGGCTTTGTCGGATTTGCCCCCCTTGAAAGCGCACTCCGCCGCCTGAAAATAGACATATGGATACGTGGAATCCCTGCCGGCCACCCACTCGAAATACTCTAGCGCCTTTCCGGGCTGTCCGGTCTCGAGATAGCAGGTGCCGAGGGCAAAGCGGAGTTTTAACCGGTCGACCAGCTCGGTGCTTCCGATCAGGCTGTCGGCCACTGTAAACAGCGGGATGCTTTTAGCGTAGTCGTTCTCGGAAAAAGCCTTGATTGCCTCGTTAAACCTGGCGGCGCCGAGCTTTTCGACCTCGGTGCTCGCCCGTTTCTGGGCGTTCAAAACCGCGGCCAGTCCAAGCAACAGGGAAAAAAGCGCGATCCTGGTCATAGTCGGTCTCCACGTGACAGAATTATCGTCAGATATTTTATCAATTGTACACGTAAGAATCCGGCCGGTTTCGATTTTATGCTAGTCCATGGCGGCGTTTCCGGCGGCGATCCACCGCGATCCGCGTCAGGAGTGAGAAACCGGCTTGTTTTATGAAAAAAGAAGCCGCACCCGATCCAGCGGGGTGCGGCCCTGGGAAAGCGACCCTAAGGCTCTCTACGATCACTTGGTCTTCTCGACATATTCGATCTGCTGCTTGATCTTGTTCAGTCTTTCACGCAGCTGCCCGATATTCTCGACATGCTGGCCGACACTTTTGGCCAGCTTGGGGTCGGTCACTTTCTGAAGGTCGGCTGCGGCCTTGTCGTAAAGGGCCAGCGCCTGATCGGCCCGCGCCCTGCTCATCTGTCCGTTTTCGATCAGCTCGTCCATGTCGGCATTTTCATTTGTCGCATAATCCAGGGCATTGCCCCATTCGTAATACGTGGTCCCGCGCTGGAATAAAAGGCGGATTTTTACACTGGCATCCGCAGTTTTCAGGGCATTGGTGAAGGCATCCGTGGCCGAGGAGTAGTCCTTCCGGTTCTCGTAAATTTGCCCGATCCGCTGATAGATCGCGGCCTGCATGTTTACGGCGACGTATTTGACCGCCTCGTTGAAATAGTCGAGGGCCTTGGTGTAATTGCTGTCGTTATAGGCGGTCACCGCCAGCCAGTAGTAGGCATTCGGATAGGCGGGGTCGAGGGCGACCAGCTTGGCAAAAGACTCCAAGGCGCCTTTCCTGTCCCCGGCTTTGAGGTTGCTCAGAGCCTGGTAGTTCAGACAGTCGCAGATCATTTTCTGATCCGGATTCTGCATTTTTTGACTGAGTTCGGCCGACCGGCCGAAATTTATCGACGCCTGGGCGGCGTGTTTTTGGGCGGCGGCGGTGTCCCCGGCCTGCTCCAGCTCCAGCGCTCTGGAATATTCCATCGAGCCGATCTGCATCCGGATTTTTTCGTCCTCATCCTTTATTTTCACCAGGCGGTTGAAGGCCTCCATGGCTTCATCCTTGCGCTCGAGCTTGATCAGAGCAAAAGCCTCACCGTAAGTGTATTGGTATTCATCCGGCTTCAGCCCGGCCAGGATTTTATATGTTTTCATCGCGTTTTCGAAATCGTTCCGGCCGAAATACGTGCTGGCCACCAGCTCCAGCGTGGGGATATGGTTAGGATGGATACTGGTGAGGATCTCCTCGAATTTTCTGATCGCGGCATCCGTGCTGTCCATTTTAAGGTAGCACAGGCCGAGCATATAATGGACGTTTACATCCTTAGGCTCGATTGCCAGCAATTTCAGGTAATTCTCTAGCGCCTTGTCGTAGATGGCGCTGTTGAAATAGGAGCGCGCGATTGAGAGTGCGCTGATTTTTTCGGAGGCGCGGATAATCACCTGGATCGCCTGCTTGGCCAGCTCCGCGGTATTCTTTTCATCACCTACCGAACACTGCTCGCCCTCAATCGTGTAGTCGTTTTTCGGGTAGATATAATCCACCTTGGCTTTCAGGGCCGTACCCCTGCCGTCCGGCTGTTCGAGCGTACCGGAGGTGTAAATGCTGGCTTTGAGCGTATCCATCATCAGCGGGAGCAATGAATCCGGGATCGCGTTACCTCTAGTCAGCTTGTTCTCTTTGAGAAAATTATCGTAATCTTTCTCGCTGACAATATCGAAATAGCCCGATTTATCCAGGGCTTTGGCCAGGTCCCACTGGAAGCCCTCGGCGATCCTGGAATCCAGCGCGGATGCAGGCTGCAGAACGAGAACCTTGGGCCGGCCGGTACCTTGCTGGGCCAACAGGGCCGGGATCCAGGCGGATACGAGCAGTACAGCCGCGGCAAAGGCTCTTAAAATTGTATTCGGTTTCTTCTCTCTCATCTTACTCTCCGGGACCATGAGATTTAAGGAGGTATGTTTTAGTTTCCAATATGAATAGTTTTCTGACAGATTAGACGCACGTTACGGGCGGATATTCAGGAGGCTAAAGGCCTTTCAGAGCCTCATCGAGCAAAAAATCCCGGCTGGAGCCCCGCCTCCTATTAAATGAAAATCTGTGAAGTATGTTTCAATCTATAGAAATTTCAAGATAAACCGGATGCAAGAACCTGTCAATATAATACTTAAATGAATATTGACCCGGGTCAACACCTCATGGTTTCGGAAAAAGTCCGGTTTGGTCCGGCAAAGAATAAATTCTGGAAACGAGGCCTGCAGAAACCGCGGAATGAGATTTATTAAAAAATTTCCGCGGCCGCTGGATATGCCGCATAACGAAGCGGACCGGCTATTTGCACGGCCCTCAATAGCGGATCCGGTAGCGGTAGTCGATACTGAAATGGCCGCGCGAATCGGTCTGGCTGACAATCGAGCTGCTGCGATTTATCAAGTATTCGATCTGTGCGCTGCGCGCCGTGGGATCAATCAGGTCCTGGGACAGGCTGAAAAAAACCGATTCGAACAGGAATTCCCCGAGGGTGATCTTGGCGCTGGCGCGCTCGTTGCCGGCGTTTTGATCGACGCCCCGGTTGAATAGCTGGCTTTCGAAGCTGAATTCATCGACTCCGGTCAAGCCTTGGATATATGGGTTGGCCCGGCTGAGCGCGAGGTTGGCCGCCTGATCGAGCAGCTTGCTTTGCGAAAAGCTCGACTGCTGCTGGAACTCGCGGTAAGTCTGGTCGAAAATGACCAGGGTGCGGGCCTGCTCTTCGGTAAGCGGAGGGTCGATCTCGCGGTCCTCGCGGTCTCGCACGGTAATCTCGAAAACCGGACTATTGAGGCTGCCGCCGATATGCAGATAAAAGGTATTGCGGTCCACCTCGTATTGTTCTCCGGGGACTACCGGGCCGGAGGTGCCGCGCAGATCGAGAGAGGACCCGGCAATATCGGTGCGCAGGATCTTGCCCTGGACCATGCGCTCGGCGTTGATATCCAGCAGCGGATTGACCGCCGGCTCACCCTGAAACTGCAGCGAGCCGTACCGGATGCGGAATCTCCGGCCGAAAAGCGAGTAGTATCCGGTAACCGTGGCGATCTGGCCGGTTATCCGGGGCAGCGTGTCCTGCTGGACTGCGCGAAGGTTGGCGGTCAGCTTTATGCTGGCGTTGCGGTTGCGGAGCCAGAAATCATCCTGGGCGGAAAAAGTGATATTGTAGTTGACCGGACTTACCGGCAGAAGGAGCGCCGATTCGGTGGGCACGTTCGCCTCGCCGGTCCCTACCGAGCCGATCAGCGGATTTACCTCGCCCTGGATGACCCGGATATTGCCTTCCAGCAGCGGATTGTCGATCGGTCCCCTGGCGGTCAAGTTCGCTTCCAGCTGGAGGCTGGTGACGTATTTAAACTGCTGCAGCAACAGATCGCGGCCGGTTATCTGCAAATCGAGGCTGTCCGGAGTGAAGCCGGAGAGCGGCACTCTCCCGGAAATGCCGATTTTCCCTTCCGGGCTCTCCGATTTGAAATCCTTCAACACCGCAACTCCGGGCTGGAACTGCACCAGGCCGCGCATGTTTTTCAGCCGCATGTTAATCGGCGCAATTACCCCCTCCCCCTGGTCGAGAGTAATCTGTCCGTCCAGACGCGGGTCATTCAGCGTGCCGCTGATCGTCATCCGGCCATCGAGTTTACCGCTGCTGAACGGCAGGAAAAGGGTCTTGACCGAGGTTATCGGGAAGCTGTCCAGGCGGGCTTCGAGATGAAGCGGCTTATCGCGCCAGCCGGCTTTAGGCATCTCCAGCTCTGCCAGGTTCAGCGGCAGCGCACCGGTCAGATGGATCGTCGAGCCCGAATAGTCCAGGTCCAGACGGCTGACCTCGAGCCGGCCGTTCGACAACCGCGCCTGCGCCTCGAGCCTCTGGACCGTCAGGACGGAAAACCGGGCGCTGTCCACCCGGACCTGCAGTTCGCCTGTCGGATCGGCCAGATTGCCGCTGAAGGCCAGGCGGCCCCCCAGCTTGCCGAGCATTGTCATTTCCTGATCGAGCACCGCGGACAGCCGGCCCAGATCGATATCGGAAAGCTCCAGGTCAAGCGTTCCGTGCTCCGGCCTGGCATAGCCGATCCGGCCGGCGATCCTGCCTCCCAGCGCGGCAAGCTGAAGCCCGGATATATCTATCGAGCCGGTATCGAGATTGACCTCGACCGGACCCAGCGAGACCGCCCGCTCCCCGTGATAGATCACTTCGCACGAGTCCGTACCGGCTACGCTGGCCGCCTTGCCGATCTCGAAAAGGTAGGTGCCGAAAGCCCGCAGGTACGAAAGGCTGTCTTGCTGCAGTATAAAGGGTGAGAAAAAGACCTTGCCCCTTTCCTCAGGGATGGAGAGACTCATTTCCAGACCCGCGAATTTCCAACCTTCCTCCTCGAGGTCCCTGAGCTTCAGCTCGACCTGGCCTTGGGTCTGATCCGCTTCCAGTAAATGCGTCAGCTGGCAGGTGCCCTCCAGGGCGGCATACCTTAGCTGACGGTAGGAGCCGTTCTGGACCGTGAACGAGCCTTTCAGGTCCGGGTCGAACAGGTTACCCGAGGCCGTGCCGGAAAAGTCACAGGTCCCGGTAAGAGAGTCCAGGGGCAGGAAGGGTTGCGCCAGCTCGGCCGGCAGCCTTTCGATCATCAGAAACAGGAACAATTCCTCGCCGTTGACATCCCCGATGGCCGAGGCCGCCGCCTGTCCTGAGTAGAAAGCCAGGTTGTCGATCCGCAGCTTCGAGTCGCCGTAATTGAAATTGACTCTCGAGGAATCGATATTGAAACCCAGCAGCCTTCCGCGAACCGGGCCGGCCGAGCCGGACATGATCAGGGAATCCGGCTCGAATCCGCTGACCGCGAGCTGGAACGGCCCGCTCAGCGTTCCCTTAAGGACTTCAAGGTGCGGCAGGCCAAGGTCGTCGGTTTTAATCTTTTCCGCCTCGGCCTGAATCGTGTAATGCACCGGCTCGACATTAAAATCAAACTGTAGTTCGCCCTTTTTTACCCCCCCGCCGAAGGCTTTGCCCTGCAGATTGGAGAAGCTCAGTCGATCCCCGGTGTAGCTCAAGCGGGCGGAAAAATCGGTCGTCTTGTACCCGAATATTTCGCCCTCGGACATTTTAAAGCCCGCGTTTACCGCGGTCGAATCGAATGTTCCCTGGTAGGTGGCGGTAACTTCCGTACTGCCGATGAGGTAATCGCGCATTTCCAGTTCCGGGGGCAGGTGGGCCAGCTCCAGCTTTCCCGGCCTGACATTTAGCTCGAAAACCCGCTTGTTGAAATCGATAAAGCCATCACCGTTCAGGTCGGTTTTACCTTTGAGGAAATGAATATTGTGCAGGCCGAGGACATCATTCTTGAGTGTGAAAATCCCGGTCAGCTTGCAGTTGCCCAGCGACCAGAAACTGGTGCTGATACTGGAGCCGACAGTTTCGACTACTATTTCCCGGGCGATCCTGGTGAAATGGCCGTCCATATAACTGATCTCGTTCTCTATCGGCTGGTCCTGAAGGTCTTCCAGCCGGACCTGGCAACTGTCCAACACGCAGTGGCGGATCCTGACACTGGTGCCGGGATTTTCCGGCGCATTTTGACCACTCGATTGCTCGTGCCCACCCCGGATCAGCCGGCTCAGGTTCACGCTGCCATCCCCGTTCTCCCGGTGTATCCTGAACTTGCCCCCGTGGACCTCGATCCTGGAGATTGTCACGCCGCGCCAGAGGAGCTGCAAGGGATCGAAGAACACCTCGACTCTCGAGGCCTCGAGGAAATTGGTGTTCGGCTCGAACGGGTCGGCGATAATTAAATCATGAAAGATAAAATGACCCAGGGAGGTGGTTTCGATTTTGGAGAAGGTAACCGGCGGCTCGAAAAGCCGGGAAGTGTTCTTTTTTACCGTATAGGTAAAAAAAGCCGACAGCTCGCGGCGGTTGGTCTGGTAGAAGACGACGACCACCAGGACGGCGAGGAAAACCACCAGTAGTGCCAGCCTTAACAGGGCGATCAGCGGACGCCTGGCCCAGAGCCGCAGGAAATTCCGCACTCGTCCCGGATAGTCTTTGCCGGCGGCCGGGATTTTCTCGTCTTTATTTCCGGTGGTCAATTTGGGCTCATCCTTTCAAACAGTCCCGCCGGGGTTTCCAGAGTCAGAAGGTATGGCCGATGCCGAAATGGATCCGGCCCCAGCTTTGGCGCTCTCTTTCGAGATAATCTCCGGGCGAGATGGCCTGGTTGGAGAGAAAATTATTCAGCTTGACCGCCCCGTCGATCCGCAGCGGGCCGATCGGAGTGAGATAACGCAGACCCACGCCCGAGGTGGTCAGCAGATGAAATCGCTGATCGAAACGGAGCTCGCGGAAGACATTCGCCGCATCGAGAAACAGCACCCCGCCCAGGTTGTGCCAGATCGGGTAGCGCAGCTCCAGGTTGGTCTGGATCAGCACGTTACCGGCTACGTTGCGGTCATTGATCGGGCCGACCGAGAGCTCGCTGTAGCCTCGCAGGTTTTTTCCCCCGCCGATATTGAAAGCCTCGCTGGGCGGCACACTGGGTGTACCGCCGAATTCCCGGATAGTTCCCAGCTTGATCCGGCCGGCCAGCAGCAGGGGCAGCTTGTTTTTCGGCCGATACAAAGGCTGTATATAGCTGCTCTCCAGACTGAACTGATAGTAATTTATCGACCCTAGCAGGAAAGGCCCGCCGGCCAGAGTGGATTTAGCCAGGACCAGGTAGCCCCGCTCCGGGTTGAACTGGTCGTCCCGCCGGTCCCGCATCAGCAGCGGGGAGATCAGGTTGGTGATATTATTCCCCCGGTTGTCGGTAATACTCTTATCCGAGTTCAGGGTATCGACGTTAAAGATATTTCTCTGGTTCAATTCGGTCAGCAGGCTGAGCTCGCGGCGCTCGGTGGACATGTTGCGCAGCAGCACGTTGATCGCCAGCTTCTCCTCCTCGTGGTGGGCATAGGCCACCTTTTCGAAATATCCGGTGGTGCTGCCCTCCATCCGTGAGTTGAGGAAGTAGGGTTGACGCAGGGTGAGGGAGGAGGAATAGGAATATTGATAGGCCGGCTGCTTTTCAAAAGGCTGGTAGGTGACCCGGGTCAACTGCATCAGGCTGAAAGCGCGCGACAGGAGGTTGTAGTGTCCCCATTCGAGCCAGCCGCGCAGCCCGTCGACATCCCCGATACCGCCGCCCACTCCCACGGCGCGGAAATCACCCTCCGAGACCGTGACCAGCACATCGATTACGGCGCTGGTGTTCTCGGTGCCGATCAATTTATGGCGGACATCTTTGAGAACTCCGATCCGGTACAGGTTGGCCTTGCTCTTGCGCATTTTCTCCTCGGAATACACCGAGCCGGGTTTTATTTCCAGCGCCTTGAGAATGACCGAGTTTTTTATTTTGCGGTTGCCTTCGATCTCGATCTTGCCGACTTTTACCTGCGGCCCCTGCTCGATATCGAAATACACTTCGGCGTTGCTTTCTCCGGTGGGGAAGTAGAAACGGTCTTTCACCTCGGCGTAAAGGTAGCCCTGGTCGAAATAGGCGTTGAGGATATCCTGTTTCAGGAGATTGAGCTTTCGGGCGTCCAGCGGTTTGCCCGGCGGAATTTCCTCGAAGCCCAGCAGCTCTTTGGCGGAAAATACGGTGTTGCCGGTAACCTCGATTTTCCGCAGGACAGTCTGCAGCCCCTCCGTGATCCGCACCAGGACATCGACCCGCTGGTTTTCAATCTCAATATTTTTTTCGAAGGCCCCGACCTCCGCCTGAAGGAAACCGCGGCTGCGGTAGAGGGCCAGGATCATGGCCCGGTCCTCCTCGGTCTTCCATTCCGCATAGGACTTGCCTTTTTTCAGGTTCATCAGGGCCAGGAGCTCCTTATCGCTGATCCGGCCGTTGCCATCCAGCTCGATCCGCCCGACGATCCACTGGGCTTCTGCGGTCTGACAAACTGTCAAGGCCAGGAGCACTGAAAGGAGCAGGGGAGTGCCAGCCCGGAAAAGGCCGGATGAAAAAAAAGAACCGATCTCGTGGAAAAATTTCAAACTTTTTTCCCTCCGGTACTGCAAAGGCTGCGCTGCGAAAATTTCAGTTATATTAAGGACTGTAAAACAAACAAGATAAGCCTTTTCAGCCCGGACAGTCAAGAAAGCCCGATAATTGATCTTCCGGTTGGAACCGAGTCCGCCGGGTTTATGGATTATTTACTCCGGAGCGCAGAGAGCTGTTCACTATATTATGAGAGCTCAAGTCCACTAGGGAAGGTACCCGCCGGGCTGGAAAGAGAAGGCAGCGGCGCGGGGTTTATAGAGATTGCCAAAAATCCTTGCGTTTTGGATTCGACCTGGAAAGGACCGGCTATCCAGAAGAGTCATCCCGGCAGCCGACGGCTAGCCGGATACCAGTAAAAACCTCCTGAGCCGATTGGCTTCCGACAAGGTGGTTATGAGACTCAAGCGCAATCCATATAAGTTGTTTTGTATTAGAGGGATTGCCAGAATATCCTGAACAATCAAAGATTCATTAAACTCGAACGGCAGTTGACAAGGAATATACTTTTGGCAATCACTCTAATCTGTCCGGCAGCAGCCGAAAGATCGAGTCCGTCACTTGGGCCAGGTGTCTGGTAAAAAAGTTCCGCACGATCAGGCAATAATGTCTTATTGTGAAAAAAGTTTTTTATTGGGCATAGGCAAATATTGCCTGATAATTGTGTCTCGAAATTATGTATCTTATTAAATTTTATTGAATTAACTTGCATTGCCTTCCCGTGCCCTACGTGGCCGAATACTTGGCACAGTGTTTGCCTTCAACTGCCGTGTCGAGATTTCCAGGGATGGAAAGACAATTTCAGGGAAGAAGGTTCGATGATTACCGGTTTATCACTGTTCCAGCTCCTGCAAGGCCCGGTCAATACTGAGGCCAATGGGGCTGGAGCTGCATCCGCGGACAATGGAGCCACGCCGTTCGCCGGGCTGCTCGGGAGCCTTCTCGGTACCGGGACCGCCGGAACGGCCGGCACTACCGCTTCCACTTCTTCTTCCCCCGCTTCGAATCTGCCTGCCGAATTGCAGGCTTCCCTGCGTGCACTGCTTATCGGAGCCAATCTCTCACAGAGCTTATCACCTCAGAGTCCGGATCAACCGGCAGCGGCCGGTAATGTAGAGGAAGCTGTTAAGTTGCTGGAAGGGTTCACGGACGGCCAGCTTATTCCGCTTAATATCATTTTCAATCTCCAGGGACAGGATGCCGTTCTCGGCAGCGAGCAGGCGATTATACTGGTCCGGGAGTCCGATCTCAGGCAGCTTCTGAATGGAGGCGGCCTTGAAGGCTCCGGGTTCTCAATTCCGGTCCTGGCTATGCTGGGCGGTACCGGGGAGTCGAATGCGCCGCTCTCGCTGACGCCGGCCACGCTGACGGCCAGTCTGGGTCAGGCTGAGGGAGCCTCGGTCTCCGGGGCTGAAAAACCTTCCGCTATCGAGCTTATGCTGACCCTGGTTCCTCCGGCTCCGCTAATTGAGAACGCCGATACGGCGGCTCAGTCTGTCGCCGAAAGCAATCTGTCGATCTCCGCCGATGCACTGATCCGGGCGCTGGACCGCTTGACTGAATTGCTCAAGGCGAAGATCGGGCAACCGGTCGGACAGCAGACGCTGACCGGCCTGACGGCCCCCGGAGAAAATTCGGCGCAGGCGGCACCGGCATCCGCTGCGGAAACTGGAACGGCGGTTGAGGCTATTCCAGGCACTGAGACTGTCCTCGACACGGTCAGTGTGGAAAAAACAGACAATACTAATAATGTAAAGATAACTGAAACTCCGGCTGTGGCCCCCGGAACGGACGCAGCGGGCGGCGCCGGAATTGATGCTGTCCGTAAAGCTTTGTACGCCCTGTTGGATAAATTGACCGGCACTCCCGACCAGACGGCACTCCTTGTTAAAAATCAAAGCTCTGATAAAGAAAATGCAGGGCTGAAACAGGCCACCCTGCAAGTATTGACCGACATACTCAAGAATGCAATTACGCGGGCCGCCGACAGCGGCGACTCCGGTGAGCTTAGAAATACGCTGGCTCTGCTCGACCGTCTGGCCCGTTTCGAGCAGCTTACCGCCGGTGAGCAGAAAAATACGCTGGAATCCCTGCTCAAGGCGAACGACCAGCTTAATCCGACTGCTTCCAGCGAAGCCGCCGCGCCCCAGGCCGCGCAGTTATCGATCAGCGCTACTCCGCCCTCCGGCTGGAATGACACAGCCGCGGCTGAAAGCCTTTATGGGGCGGCGCTCAAAGATCAGGCGGGAAATATTATTGCGGAGCAGGACACCGCGGCCGGGTCCCCGGATTCGGCTGCAGCGCTCCTGGCCCGGCTCCTCGGGGATGCCCCGGTAATATCAGCCGGCGCCGCTGGAAATGATGCCCCGGCGGAAACATCGCCCGCGGGTTCTTTTGCCCGGTCCATGCAGGACAGCGGCGGAAAGCTTGAACAGGCGTCAGGTGCAGGCCAGGGAAGCGCGAGCGGAACGGCGGCTCAGGACCCGAATTCAGCAGCGCTCAGCCAGGCGGCCAGGGCGATATTGAGTTTTATCGCCTCGGTGACCGGCGCGAACCGGCCGGCTGAGGAAGGCGCCGCGGACAGCCGGAGCTCCGGGAACACCGCGAAAGCGTTTGATCTGCTGACGCCCCCGGCCGGGCGGCTCAGCAGTCCCCAAATAGTGAATGCAGGTCTCACCAGTCAATCGCCCGCCGCGCAAAGCTCCATGGTTACCCCGGAGGCAGGTTCCGTTCCGCTGCCGGCTGATGCCGCGGCTCCGGCCAGCGGGACAGATACCCAGCCCCTTTCCGATGCGGCGGGAAAAAACAACCGAAGCATCGACCGCGGAGCTGAAAGCTCAAGGCCTACCGCAGTCGATCAGCCGGGCCCGGATGTCAATCGCAACAATGAAAATCCGGAATCCCGCCGGCTCCCGGTCTCGCTTTTCCAGACCGCGAACACGGCGCTAATCGAATCCGGCCAGACCGGGAAAGATTCGGTCGAGGGCTCGAAAATTACCGTTCAGGTCAGCCTGGCGACCACAGAGGCCAAAAAACTCTCGAGCCACCCGCTCGACTCCCGCGCCGCGGTCGATTATGTCAAAATCGGCGGAGACAACTCCGGCAGTTCGAGCAAAGAGGCGCCGGTCGCCGTGCAGAATATCCTCAACGCTACTCTCGAGGACCTAGTGGAATCCTGGCTCAAAGCCGGTGCAAAGGATGAGCTTTCCGGCAAAATCAAAGGCGGAGAGCTGGCCGGAGAAATGAAAAACGAACAGATACACAATTCATTCCGCAATGAATTAAACACTGTGCGCGGCGCGGATCAGAAAGCAGACCAGGCGCAGCATCCCCGGTCCGCCTGGCCGACCAACCAGCTCGAGGTTTTAGAAAAGATCGCCAACGCCGCGCGTCTGACCCGGGCCGGAGGAACGAGCGAAATAAGCCTGCGCCTCCAGCCCGAGGAACTGGGCCTGATGCGGGTGCGCCTTTCGGTGGACAACCAGCATGTCCTTTCGGCGCGGATTCAGGTCGAGACTCACGAGGCCCGCTCCATTATCGAGAGCAGCCTGCACCAGCTTAAAGAATCCCTGGCCCAACAGGGTCTCAAAGTGGAAAAATTAAATGTCGATGTCCGTCAGGATCAAGATCAGAACCAGAACCCTTACCAGACGGCGGCCGGCAAGGATGGCGGCTATAACTCACGGGCCCGGAATGGATTCCTGCCCGGGCAGCCGGGAGACTCTTTCGCGCCGGCCAGCTCCGATTATCCAGGCGGAGCGCTGACATCCGTAACACCTCTGCATAAATATTCTTACAGCACCCTCGAATGGGTGGCCTGAGTTGATGGTCGAAAGGAGATTGGCGGATTATGAGTCAGGTAGATAGCACTACGAACACGGCCAGCCTGCCGGCTTTTGCGACGCAGACCTCGGGCCTGGATTCGGTCGAGAACCGGGCGAGTCTGTTGAAAGATGATTTCCTCAAGCTGCTGATCGCCCAGCTGCAGAACCAGGACCCGATGAATCCGGCCAGCAACCAGGAATTCGCCGCGCAACTGGCCCAGTTCTCCAGCCTCGAACAATTGCAGCAGATGAATTCCACCCTGGGTTCCAATCTGACCATGAACGGGGTAATCGCCGGATCGATCAACAACAACACGGCCGCAAATTTCATCGGCAAGCAGGTGACCGCGGTCGGCGACCAGCTTAAACTCGAAAATTCGGGTGATGTCGAAATCCGCTTCAGCCAATCCGAGGCCTCGGCCAGGACCGTGATGAACATTTACGATGCCAACGGCTCTCTGGTACGCTCCATGGATATGGGCGCCATGCAAAGTGGAGGCGTGATTGTCAATTGGGATGGAAAAGACGGCCAGGGTAACCGGCTGTCCGCCGGAGTCTATAATATGGAAGTCCTGGCTGCGGATGCGGACGACAACGCCATCGATACCCTGACCTTTATGACCGGCGAGGTGACCGGAGTCCGTTATATCAACAACCAGGCTACCCTGCTGATTGGAGACCAGGAGGTTAGCCTCGAGAACGTGATCGAGGTCCTCAAGCCAGCTGCCGGCGACAATTAATCCGTGGATAACAGCTTTAGCGCTGTCGATATTGATAAAAATATTTTCCCTATAAACGTTCATTCCCGGATGCAAGATGCGGCCGGGACGAAGAAGACAAGGAGGTCGACCCATGAGCTTACAGAGTACACTGTCAACCGGAGTATCCGGCCTGCAGACTAACGCGACCCGGCTGAGTGTGATCGGCAATAATATTGCCAATGTCAACACAGTGGGTTTTAAATCCAGCCGGGTGAGCTTCAATGAGTTCCTGGTACAGACGATCGCGGAATCCAAGCGGCCCATCGAAGGCGGGAACGGCGGCATTAATCCGATCGCCTTCGGTCTGGGTGTCGGGGTGGCCAGTATCGACAATATCTTCACCCAGGGTACCCTCGAATCCACCGGTGTAACCACCGACATGGCGATCCAGGGTGAGGGCTTCTTTGTCCTGCGCGACGGCCAGCGTAAACTGTACACCCGGGCCGGAGCCTTCCAGTTCGACGGTATCGGCAACCTGGTGCAGAACGGCACCGGCTATGTCGTGCAGGGCCGCCTGGCTAATACTGCCGGCGCGATCCCCTCCGGCGCGCCGATCGAGGACCTGGTGATCCCGATCGGTCTTACCACGCCGGCCAAGTTCACCACCCGGGTCGAATTCAAGGATAACCTTGATGCAAATTCGGGCGTCCTGGCAAACACGCTGACTAGCGGCACACCTTTTACTATCCGCGCCACCGGCGAGCCGGCGACCGGGGTCACCGATATCAACGATTTGACACAGACAATCAGCACGGTTGATGAGGGCGACCAGGTCAAGATCAGCGGCACGAACCCCGACGGGACGGTGGTCTCCTCGGTCTTCCGCTACGGCACTGGCACCGAGCTGCTGCCGGATGGCAGCACCGTGTCCCGGGATGGTACGACCCTGGCCTCGCTGGTCAACGTGATCAACAACTCGTTTTCCGGAGTGACCGCCTCGATCGACGCGAACGGTAATATCGTGATGATCGATGAATCGGCCGGCGCCAGCCAGACCTCGATCAGCCTGGCCTTCGATGAAGATGCCAATCCGGCCTCGGTCCTCGGCGATACGATCCAGGACAGTTTCCTGCCTTCCGCCTCAGCCTCAATTACAGGCAGCGCGATCACTATTCCGGCCGGCGGCTTCCGCTTCGCATCGGACATCGCCGGCGCTCAGTTCTCCCGCCAGATGAGCATTGCGGTGGGCGGAGTGGACACAGGCCGTGACAATACTATCACTATCGGCGCGGATGCGAACGGCGATGGGTTCTATGAAACGGTCAGTGAAATCGCCAATGCAATCAACCAGGGGATCAACAACGATCTCGAGCTGGCCGGAACGGTGCAGGCGATAGCCACCGCGGACAATCAAATCAAGTTTCTCACCACCAGCCCCAGCGATTCCGTGACCGTGAAAACCATAACCAACGGCGACCAGACCACACTCGGCGACATCGGTTTCAACAACGGCGATCAGGGCCTCGGAGTGGGTGAGGGTGGACTCAACCTGACCACTCTTAAATCTACGAACCAGTTCCGCATCGCCATCGATACAGACCCGGCGCAGACAGTCAGCCTCACGCCGAAAGTGTACGCCTCGGTCGAGGACCTGGTGGCCGGACTCAACGCGGCGATCAACTCCAACTCCAGTCTCAGCGGGGAAGTAACCGCGTTTGTCGATTTCAGCCAGGGAGCGGCAGCGGTCAGTTTCAAAACCAACCGCCCGGCGGCGCAACTGGATATTCTGCGCGGTACTCAGCCCCTGCCTTCAGGTGGAATCGATATCTTCGACGCTCTGGGTTTCAACGATTCCAATGAGCTGGCGCTGGATGGAGTCCCGGGCAACGAACAGGATTATAACAATATCAGCAGCGACGGGAACGCAACAAGCTCGATCGCACTTTCGGCTTTTAACCGGACTCAGGAAGGACGCGATGCCGGGTCCCATATCGTTTCGATCGCGGCTTTCGACTCTTTCGGTGAAACCCACAACGTGATCATGAATGTGGTCAAATCGACCCAGGAATTGCCCGCCGTGGAACAGAAGCTGATCTCGACCGCGTTCCCGCTGGTAATCTCCAGCCTGGATCCCAATGCGGGGCCGAATGATGTTCAGGTGGTGGACCCCTCGCTGGTCCAGACCATAATTACCGATCTGCAAAGCGTGGACAATACCGACCCGGAAACGCCGGTCAAGGGAGACGCTCAGCCGCGGGAAGGCGACCTGATCAAGCTCACCGGCACCGGGACCAATGGTCTTCCGCTATCACGCACGATCACCATCCAGGGCGGTATCCAGCCGACTACTGTCCAGGACCTCCTGGATGAAATTAATATCCTGTACAACTCGAAGCTGGCCGGCGGAGACGGTTCCGGGGCCACCGCCTCGA
>Ga0156185_1118_pt1 | contig 21356 bp, 19 predicted proteins | sample RifCSPlowO2_12_FD_107838 | JGI IMG/M metagenome (GOLD analysis project Ga0156185, IMG submission 107838) | Candidatus Glassbacteria bacterium RIFCSPLOWO2_12_FULL_58_11 | reverse complement strand
CTTTTTCGCGGAACGAGTCCCCCAGGCCTTTCAGGGCCTCGCTGTCCGCCTCCTCGACCCGCCGGTTGAGCACTTTCACCCCGCCTGAGAGGACCTCGGCCTGGTCGAGCCAGGTTTCGAGCTGCGCTTTGGAGCTGACCAGCCGGGTCTGGGCCAGCTCGCGGCTCAAAGTTTTCTGTTCTTCGAGCAGGATTTTGATCTTGCCGTAAAGCTCCCGCGGTGCTATGGCAAATGAGCGCTCGATCTCGGCCAGGATGTGGCTCCGCTCCAGCAGATATCCCGCGGCACGCTCGCCGGTATAAGCCTCGATCCGGCGGATCCCGGAGGCCACGCTGCTCTCCGAGGCAATGACAAAAGCAGCGATCTGGCCGGTATAGTCCACGTGCGTGCCGCCGCAGAGTTCCCGGCTGTATCCCTCAACCTCGACCACCCGGACATTCTTGCCGTATTTTTCATTGAACAGGGCCATCGCCCCGGCGGCCACCGCCTGGTCATAGCCGGTTTCGTAGAACTTCACCTTTCGGTTGGACCGGATTTCTTCGTTCACCTTGCGCTCGATAGCCAGGACCTGCTCCTCGGCCAGCTTTTCATAGTGATGGAAATCGAAGCGCAGATATTCCGGCGTAACCAGCGATCCGGCCTGGGTAGCGTTTTCGCCTAGCTCTGAAAGCAACGCCCGGTGCATCAGGTGGGTCGCGGTGTGGTTGCGGGCCGTGGCCAGCCTCCGGTTCAGATCAATTTCCGCCCTGGCCGTTTTCACAGCCAGCGCTTTCTCCGGACCGCCCTCCAGGAATTCGCCCTCGTGAACGATCAAGGCCCCGGTGCGCTTTACATCCCCAACCTCGAACCTGAAATCTTCTCCGGTGATCCGGCCCCGGTCCGCCACCTGGCCGCCGCCCTCAGGGTAGAAAGGAGTCAGCTCCAGGATCAGCGATTTTTCATCCGCTCCCAGGGCCCGGGTCTCAACCGTAGTTTGCTCGTAACCGGTAAAGCGGCTGGCTGCGCCGCTCTCCAGGAGCGCCTTCCAGGCTGAGCTGCCTTGCCGGGCGGTAAATTTTCCTCCGGCCCGCGATTTTTCCTTTTGATTTTCCATGCAGCCCTTGAAAGCCATCTCATCCACGATCAAATTATTTTCGCGGGCCAGCAGCACGGTCAGGTCGAGCGGGAAGCCATAGGTGTCGTAGAGCTTGAACGCCTCATCACCTGGAAAAGCTTTTCCGCCCTCACCGCGAATCTTTTCCGCCAGGCCGCGGAACAGCTCCAGACCGCGGTCCAGGGTCAGGCCGAAACCTTCCTCCTCGGCCTTAATCACCTGGGAGACATGCTGGGCGCGCTGAACAAGCTCCGGGTAGGCTTTCCCCATCAAGTCAACCACCGTGGAAACCAAACTGTACAGGCAGGGCTCGTGGATGTTCAGCTCGCGGGCATAGCGTGAAGCTCTGCGCAGGATCCGCCGCACCACGTAGCCCCGTCCCTCATTCGAGGGGATTGCGCCATCGGCCAGGGCGAATGCGAGCATGCGCACGTGGTCGGCGATCACCCGGTGAGCGGTACCCTCTGGGCCCGCCTGATATTCTTTTCCGCTGATCTCGCTCACCCGGCCGATCAACGGCTGAAATATGTCGGTCTCGAAGTTCGAGGTCTTTCCCTGAAGCACGGCGCTGATCCGCTCGAAGCCCATGCCGGTATCCACATGCTTCTCTTTCAGGGGGACGAGCGAGCCATCGGCCAGGCGCTCGAAACGGATAAACACCAGGTTCCAGATCTCGACAAAGCGGGGGCTGCCGCTGTTGATTCCCTTTTTCGGGTCCGCGGCGAGTTTCAGGTCCGCAGTCCCCGGCCCCAGGTCATAGTGAATCTCGCTGCACGGGCCGCAGGGGCCGACATCGCCCATCTCCCAGAAATTTTCCTTGTCGAACCTGAAAATCCGCTCAGCGCCCAGGTCTGTCTCTTTCCGCCAGAGCTCCTCCGCCTCGTCATCCTCCACATGTACCGTGGCATAGAGCCGCTCTTTCGAAAGTTTCCATTCTTTAGTCAGCAGCTCCCAGGCCCAGGCGATAGCCTCGGCTTTCCCGTAATCGCCGAAACTCCAGTTGCCCAGCATTTCGAAAAATGTATGGTGCGTGGCATCCTTACCCACATCCTCCAGGTCGTTGTGCTTGCCCGAGACCCGGATGCATTTCTGGCTGTTGACCGCCCGCTTGTAGTCGCGGCGGCCGGTGCCCAGAAACATGTCCTTGAACTGGTTCATCCCGGCATTGACAAAGAGCAGTGTCGGATCATCCGCCGGGATGACCGGCGCGCTTGGCACGACCGTATGGCCGCGTGAGGCGAAAAATTCGATAAATTCCCTGCGAATCTGGCTGGATGGTTTCATTTTCTTTCTCAGTTCGAGCTGTCGTTCTAACCGGGATAATTCGTAACTAACTGAACGCAAACGTTTTATGTAGCGGCACGGTGCTCCGTGCCTCAACGCCAGCTATTCTATTAATGCCAAACTCTAAAAATATAATCTACCAGAGGCGAATCACTGCCGGGCGGGCTTTAATATTGTTTCGGCGGCCTTTAAAGCCGCCGCATTGGCAAATCCGCGGGAGGCAAGAAAGCGGAACAACTTTATTTTCTGCTCTGCTTTATCGAGTCCCTTGAGAGAAGGGAGTTTTTTCCGCGCCGCCGCCTCCGCCAGAGATTGCTCCTCCAGCCCCTGGTCCAGTAAAACGAAAGAGACCGCCTTTTCCGCAGTCTCCGTGTCCACGCCCCTGGCTGTCAGCTCCCGGGCCACCGCCAGAGCCGAGCGTGGAGAGCGGGAAAAGCGCTGTTCCGCGTATTCCCGGGCGAAAGCCGTGTCATCCAGATAGCCCAGCTCGGCGAGCCGTCCGAGCACCCGCTCAATCGTTTCCACCGGCAGAGCGCGTCTCAGCTTGAGCCGCAGCTCCCGCGCCGAATGCGGCCTGCGGCTCAAGAACCGCAGGGCCCGGGTCAGCGCTGCTCTGTACTGTTCCCCGGCCTCCCCGTCTTCCGCATCGCCGCCAGGTTCTTCTCCCGCTCTGCTATTTCTGCCCATTTTCGGCTTCAGCCTCTTTTTCCACGGGCAGCATTCCGATTTTTTTCTTTACTTCCGTATCGACGGCCTGGAAAATGTCCGCGTTCTCTTCCAGGAAAGTTTTCACGTTTTCCCGGCCCTGGCCCAGGCGCTCGGCGCCGAAAGAGAACCAGGCCCCGCTTTTTTCGATAACCCCGCTGTTTACCGCCAGATCGATCAGGGTGCCCATGTAGCTGATCCCCTTGTCGAACATGATATCGAACTCGGCCTCCCGGAATGGCGGGGCGACCTTGTTTTTGACTACTTTGACCCGCGAGCGCAGTCCGATCACCCTATCGCCATCCTTGACATTGCCGACCTTGCGGATATCGAGCCGCAGCGAAGCATAGAACTTGAGCGCCCTGCCTCCCGTGGTGGTCTCCGGATTGCCGAACATCACTCCGATTTTTTCGCGGATCTGGTTGATAAAGATCATCGAGGTGTGGCTCTTGTGAATGGACGAGGTAAGCTTGCGCATGGCCTGGCTCATCAGCCGGGCCTGAAGGCCCATGTGCGAATCCCCCATCTCGCCCTCGATCTCGGCCCGCGGTACCAGGGCGGCCACCGAGTCCACCACCACCACATCGATCGCATTGCTGCGCACCAGCACCTCGGCGATATCCAGGGCCTGCTCTCCAGTGTCCGGCTGGGAGATCAGCAATTGGTCCAGGTCCACGCCCAGCTTGGACGCATAGCCCGGATCCAGGGCATGCTCGGCATCGATAAAAGCCACCGTGCCGCCCAATTTCTGGGCATTGGCGATAATATGCAGGGCCAGGGTGGTCTTGCCCGAGGATTCCGGGCCGAATATCTCGATAACCCTGCCGCGCGGGACCCCGCCGATTCCAGTGGCCAGGTCGAGGTTAAGCGCTCCGGTGGAGATCGCATCCACTTTGACCCTGGCGCCCTGCTCACCCAGCCGCATGATCGAACCCTGGCCGTACTGGCGCTCGATTTGGGTGATTGCCAGGCCGATTGCCTTCTGTTTTTCCTTTGCGATATCGGTCGCCATCGCGCTCTCCCGCAAAAAGTTAATTTGTTCAGTAACGGAATTGAAATAATATCCAGCCCCCCGGCCTTTGTCAATAGCCTGTCAGCCGATTGTCCGGCCCATCCGGGTATGCGGGTTGCCCCCGCCGAAGCGCTCGATCTGCGCCGCGGTAAACCGGGCCTGCTCCTCCAGCTCCTCCGGCGGAATCCCGCTGGGCGCGAAAATGACTGTCAGAGCGCAGCGGGTCCGGCAGGTTATACTAGTGCGTTCGCTGTCCGCGGTCGGTGAGCCGAAAGGCCCCTCCTCATCGAACAAGGCGTAACGGCCTTCGAGATTCACCCGGTCCTTGCGGATGCCCTCGAAAGATTCCCCGGCTGCGCCTTTGCGCAAGCGGATTGTATCTCCGGTGATCCGCTCAAGGTCGTACAGTCCGACCGGCAGCATAAACGAAAGGCTGCAGTAATTCAGCGTGTCCACCAGGGAATTGATCCGGTAAAGCTCACGGCCCTTGAGCACTCTTTTCAAGAGCGCCTCGGAGGAAGGCCTTACCCGGGTGGGGTCCACGCCGATGGCGCGGTAAAACTGACGGGCGGCCTGGATGCCGGGCACCTCCCCCAGGGACAGCCCGTCATGCCGGCTCGCCAGCTCGCTGCAAAAAGGCTGGAAAACTCTCCAGAGGTTCTCCCCCGCATCGATACTCAGCCCTCCAGCAGTCACTGCCACCAGGCGAATCTTGCCTTTCAGCTCAGGATCGATTTCGATAATTGGGTCCTGCGCCATGCCGGCTCCCTGAAGTCGATAAAACTGGCACAACCTCTGCCTTTCAAAATATAACTCCGCCCCGAGTCCAGGCAAGGACACATAAAAAGTCCCCGCGGGCTTGTCATCCAGCCTGCGGGGACTTAAAATTAATTTGCCGATCTTTTATCGACCAGTCAGGCGCTTTCGCCTTTATTCTCCGCCTTTGGTTTGAGCTGCTGCGATATCTCGGCCAGGTGCTGCTCGTGCAGTTTCAGCGCCCGCTCGCGCTGCGGCCCGGTTACTTTATAATAGACCAGCAATGCCGCGCCGCCGAAGAGAAACGCCAGGCCGAAGCCAATTCTTTCATCCTCCTGCCCCACGGTCACATAGAAAATCACCAGGGCCAGACCCACGGCCGCAAACAACAGGCCCCAGAGCAGAGAGCCGGTGCCCGGAGCATGGGCCTGAAGCCTGGTGGGGTTGATGCCCTGCCTGATCAGCTCCATGCGCTCCAGGTGACGGCGCGAACCGACAAAGTAAATCACGAGCACTACCATGGCGAATGCGCCAAGGGGGATCAGTATTCCTTCCATCGTTACCTCCTGTTGAGTTAAGATATTGAATCAGATTTTTCTAAATTCTTTTTCTGTTTGATATGACGCGAGCAGCAGGCTCTGAAATTCAACTTTTTTCAAACCCGGGCCTGGCTGTTATTTTTATTTCGCCGGCTCAGGCAGTCAACCTTTTTCTCATAGAGCTGCATCCCCCACCTGCGCATACCGCCGGTAAGAAGATGGTAGACAATCAGCGCTACACCGCAAAAAAACGCGGCAATGATCGCAAATAAGATATGGATATCCTCCATCTCGCCGGCTATGGTATAATAAATAATAGCGGCGGCGGCGAGGGCGATCAGGATCAGGCCCCAGCAGAGGGCCAGCGAGCCCATCAGCGAGGTGGGAGCCGGAACTGTCGCCGGGTCGATACCCAGACTGGCCAGCTCCAGCCGCTCGCGCTGGCGGTGCGATGAGGTCAGGTAGACCACTAACACCACCGAGGCGAACAAACCGAGGGGAACCAGAACTTCTTCCATTATAGTCTCCTGTTAAATAAAGAGAAAATAGTAGTTTGATCATTAAATATTCCTGTTTCTGTTCCGTATGACGCGACCTTTTTCTGAGATATTTCAAATATTTTCAATTTTTCAAAAAAAATCTGAAATTTTTGAAATTATTTTGAAATATCCTGAGTCCTATGGATAGCAAGCCTACAGAGATGGACTTGAAAGGCAATATTCCTGAATCGATACGGAGAGATGAGATTACTTTCGGCGAACTGCTGGAGACCTTTCAGGATAAGGTTTACAACCAGGCTTACCGGATGCTCGGCAGCCGCGAGGAGGCCGAGGAGGCGACCCAGGACATCTTCCTGCGCATTCACCGCTCTCTGGATGAGTTTCGCGGCGAAAGCAAACTTTCAAGCTGGATCTACAGGATAACAGCCAATGTATGTATCAGCCGGTTGCGGAAAAAACAGCTCAATATCACCAGCCTGGATGAGCCGCTGGAGGGTGGCGGCAGACCGGCCGAACACCTGTTGGCCGATGAGGATGCCGACCCGGAAGCGGAGTACCAGCAGATGGAGATGGCCGGGATAGTCCGGGCCGAGGTGCGCCGGCTGCCCCCCTTGTGGGCCCAGGCGCTCAGCCTGCACTTCTTCGGCGGACAGTCCTACGAGGAAGTGGCCGAGGCGATGGAGATTCCCCGGGCGACAGTCGCCACCTATATCCTGAGAGGGAAAAAACAGCTGGCGAAACAGATCATTGCGCTGACCGGCAAAGAGGGAATATATTTGTAAGCAAGGAGTACTGAAATGGACTACAATGAATTTGAAGAGTACGTGGCGGACTATGTCGAGGGCTTCCTCGACAGCGGTCTCCGCCTGCGGATGGAAGAAAAGAGGCGGCAGGACCCGGCCTGCGACCAGTTGGCCCGGCTGCACGAGAGCATCCTGGCCGCACTCCAGCAAACCCCCGAGCTCAAAGCGCCCGCCGGCCTGCGTGAGAGGAATCTCGCCGCCGCGGCCGCCGAGGAAGCCCTGCTGGAGGAGGAGCGCAAGTCCCTGAAAGAATACCAGCTCTCCTGGCTGCCGATTTCCGCCGCGGTAAGTGCAGTTATTGCCATGCTGCTCGTGGTATTTCGGGACAATCTATCCCGGCTGGGCCAGGCTGCGCTTGCAACTGGCAAGACGGCATATGCCTGGTGGATCGCCCAGAGCGGTGAGCTGGCCTTGAAAAGCGGCGAGAAGTTGGCCGCCGGCAACCAGACCCTGGACTCCTGGCTGAAATCCGAAAACAGCTACGTCGAAACCGCCTCCGCCCTTTTCCTTAACTGGCTTAAAGGCGCTTCCGCAATAATTAATTATCCGGTCGAATTGCCCGGTATCCACTTTGCCCTGCCGGCATTCTATATTATCACTCTCGCTCTCTTGAGTCTGATCTTCTGGCTTTACCGGGATGATTTCCTGCCCTCGGGTTTATCGGCAGCGCATAGAACGAATTAGGCTGGGAGCTGGCCGGCACCATGAATCGCCTCGAAATTAGCATAGAAAAATCAATTCCTCAGTGGCCGGCAGTGGACGCTGTCTACTCTGTACATAATATTTGGACTTATTAAAGAAGATGTTGCTTAAATATAGGCGGCAGGAGTCAAATACGGGACATAGGTAAACAGGGCGAAACCTTATTACAAGATAACCCAATAAAATGGAAAATATTCCCCAAGATTTTTTCACTATCCTACAGTATTTGTTGCCAGGATTTTTAGCGGCATGGGTTTTTTATGGTTTTACTTCTTTTCCTAAACCTACACAATTTGAAAGAGTCATTCAGGCGCTTGTTTTCACCCTTGTTATTCAATTATTTGTTTTTTTTGAAAAAACAATTTTCTTTGAAATTGGTAGAATCAAATCATTTGCAGTATGGACCACCCGCGCTGAATTAATATTTTCAACTATTACAGCATTGATTGTTGGGTGTTTATTTGCATACTTTGCCAATAATGATATGCTCCATAATTTTGCACGAAAACTTGGAATAACGAGAGAGACCTCTTATCCTTCTGAATGGTTTGGTACTTTTTTAAATAACATGACATACGTTGTTCTTCATCTTAAAGACGAGCGACGTTTATACGGTTGGCCAATTGAATGGCCATCTGATCCAAATAAAGGTCATTTTGTTCTCGAACTAGCTATATGGCTTCCGGATGATGAAAGCGGTGTAGAAATACCTCTAAAAGGTGTTAAATCCATTATGATTGACGTAAAGGATGTTAAGTGGGTAGAATTTATAGAAAGGACATGGGAGGAAAAAAATGAGTAAAAAAGTATCAAACCCACCTCCGCCGATGCATCCAAATACAAGCCAAAGAGGACATAGAGAAGGAGGAGTAAACCCCCCTGCTCCGCCAATTAGACCTCCTCGACCACCTTCGCCACCGAGGCGGCCTCTTTAGGAAAATGAAAATACCTTCGGCTGATACTCTAGGCTATTAAGTGAAGCTGGCTTGTTCACTAAAAGCAAGAGCTAAACTCAAAATCCGGCTTCTTATTCCGAGCCGAGCTGCACCCAGGCGACTCCGTAAGGCGCAAGCGTCAACCGGAGGGATTCCTTGTCCAATTCAGAGGAATCGCCGGTGCGGACCGGCTCGAGCCGGTTGGAAACTGCATCGAGCTTCATGAGGCTGAACCGGCCCGGTTGGCCGGCTGGAAAGCGTAGGATGACGTCGCTCGTCTCCCCGGAGCCGGAAAGGGGAAAATTCCAGAAAACCACATGGGTCATCATGTCCTGCTTTGCCGCGAAAGCGCGAATGTCACCGGCCGCGCCGCCGCTCACCGGAAATCTCACGCCCTGGATCTGGCTCAGCATCTCAAAGACATAGTATGCCGGGCGACGGCGGCCCTGCTTGTCGAAAAGGCCGCTGTTCTGCACCTGCTTGTTCCACCAGTCCGCCATGAACTTGTAACCCTCGGGCGACATCCAAGTGAAATCCTCCGGCACAACGGTATGGTCCATTATGTGATAATAGGATGAGAGGGTCAGGCCTTCCTCGAGAAAGCCCAGAGTGCTTTCCAGTATGAACGCAGCCTGGAAGCCCGGAGTAAGCTCCTCGCCCAGGAGCTTGATGTTCCACTCATCGATAACCGTCTCTGTTGCGGCCAGCGCGGGATAGCGCGCCAGCTTCTGCTTGATCTCACGAATGCTCTTGCGCAGCTTGAGCGGCTCATTGCCGTACCTGTGCCAGGAGAAAAAATCCAGCGGTGCGCCGCCGCGGCCACAGAAAGCGATCAGCGAGTCCGCGATTGGGCTCTCGTAATCGGCCAGGGCCGGCCCGCCGACTTTCACTCCGGGATCCGCACGCAGAATAGCGGCGGCTGTGTGCGCGTAGTATTTCGTATAGTCCTGCGGCTGGAAACGGTAGGGGCAGCCGCCCTGTTCACCGATATCCACCTCGTTCCCGACTTCCCAGTACTCGATCCCATAGCCCTTCTCCCGGTTGCAGTGCCGCACCAGGGCTTCAATCAGGGTTTCCCATTCCCCGTAATCCGCCGGATGCACAATGTCCTGGTTGGCCTGCGGGTAGAGTACGCGGGGCTTGAAGCAGAGGCACATCAGCGGCTTAGCACCAGTGGCCAGAATATTCTCGATGCTCCGGTCGAGCGTATCCCAGTGATAGCGCCCGTGCTCCGGGTAGAGGTCAAAGAATTCCTGCACGAAAAGCCGGATTGTGCGCGGTTTGAGCTTCGCAACTTGTTCGAGATGCACATCGAACATGGGCTCGCGAGACAGACCGCCCTGGCCGAGGGAAAAGCGGGTCAGGTCAATGCCGCCCGCCGGGTGATCTGTATCGATAAACAACTCGACAGGCGCCGCCAGCGCAGGCCAGAAACTCAGGCAAAGACCAGGGAGCGCCATAGCTGCTGCCAAGACCAGCATCCGCCATATTTTCATATTTCACTCCTAGAGGCAAATTCTTCAGTAAAGAATGGAACTAAGTTGGTAGAGGATCACGCTTCGAGCAGATGAGGACTGAAAATCTGAATAAAGGCGGTTACTTCCCGCATGAGCGGCTCAGCCTTCCGGCTTTGCCGCAAATACTGTCAGGCCGGTTTCGCCCTCGCTGGCGGCGATTATCGCCGCGCCGCAGGAATCGCTCCAGACATTCACTGTCGTGCGGCCCATATCGAGCACCTGGTCCACGGCCAGGATCAGCCCCACGCCCTCCAACGGCAGCCCGACAGCTTTGAGCACCACGCTCATCATCACCAGTCCGGCCATCGGAATGCCCGCCGCGCCTATCGAGGCCAGCAGCGCGGTGACCACCACGATAGCCTGCTGGGCCGTACTGAGCGCGAAGCCCTGGCCGTGGGAAAAATAATACTGGGCGATAAAGATCACCGCCACGCACTCATACAGCGCCGTGCCGTCCATGTTGACTGTCGCGCCCAGGGGCAGGACAAAGCTGCTGGTTTTGTTCGAGATTCCGGCCCGGTCCTCGGCGCACTCCATGGTCAGCGGCAGAGTGGCCGAGCTCGAGGCGCTTGAGAACGCGGTCATCAGGGCCGGACCCATCGCGCGGACATGCTTGAGCGGATTGATCCCGCCGACCAGGCGAGTGATCAGGGGCAGGGAAATACAGGCATGGATGACCAGGCCCAGGACCACGCAGAAAGCATACTTGCCGAGAGGAATAAAGGCGGCGAACCCGGTGCGGGCCACGATCGAGCCGACCAGTCCGAAAGCGCCGATCGGGATGAGCTGGATGATGAAGCGGGTCATTTTCATCATGACTTCGAAAAGCCCAGCCATAAGGTCCTGAACCGGCTTGCCGAATCTCTGATCCACCCGGGTGATAAACACGCCGAACAGGATGGCGAAAAAAATAATCTGCAGCATGTTGCCTTCGACCGCCGCGCTGACCGGATTTTCAGGCACCATTTTCAAGAATACATCCAAAAGTCCAGGCTGAGAAGTCACAATGCTCCCCGGGCTGGCCTCCAGGCCCAGCTCGGCGCCTACCCCGGGCTTGAGAATGTTGACAATTGCCAGCCCGGTCAGGATCGCCAGCAGCGAAGTGGAGATATAATATAAAAGGGTCTTGGCGCCCATCATGCCCAGCCGGCCGGTGCTGCCGATCCCGGCCACGCCGCTGGCAATGGAGCTGAATACCAGCGGCACGATCACCATCTTGAGCAGGGTCAGGAACACCTTGCCGATGGGCTGGGACACTGGCAGCAGCGAAGGGCCGAATAGCCAGCCGCAAAAGACTCCCAGGGCGATCCCGATGAAGATCCAGGCGGTCAGTCCGATGCGCTTGAAGATTTTTCCCTCCCTGCGGAATGCTGGACTATTTAAGATTTCTTAATACTCAGATATCACAAGGCACTGCCTGGAGCTTCTCGAACCGCATCAGCTGGCGCACTCCGAGCTGATTAAGCAGCACTTTCAGCCGGTCGAAATGACGGCCGACCTCCTCGGGGCGGTGGGCATCACTGCCCGCTGTCAGAGCGATCCCCAGCTCTAGGGCTTTTTTCAATATACCGATTGCCGGGTACTGTTCGCCGCAGGGCTTGTCCCAACCCGAGGTGTTGATCTCCACTGCAATCCCCGAGGAGGCGATCCGCTCCAGCACCTGCTCCACCATAGAGCTGTGGTCCAGGCCCGGCGCGAGGCCCGCAAGAGTGTTGAATTTCTTGACCAGGTCCAGGTGCCCGACCGTGGTGCAGTATCCCGGAGCAACCATTTCCAGAAGTGTCCGGTAATACCTGTCGTACACACCGTCGATGCCGCCGGTAAAGCGCTGGAGATTCTTTTCAAGCAATTCCGGCGTATAGTCCACCGCCACGCCATCGACCAGATGGACGCTTGCCAGGCAGAAATCCAGGCCCAGCCTCCGCGCTTCATCCAACGGATGAAAGGATTGCCCATCGCCCAGATAATCGAATTCCGCGCCGATCCGGACAACGATCCGATCCCGGTAGGCCTCCCGCAAACGGGCCGCCTCGGCCAGATAAACCGGGTGCGATTGCGCCGGTATCACGCAGTTCGGCAGAGTCTCCTCGAATGAAGGGGGGTAGGGGTAATGTCCGCTGAAGCCGATCTCCTCCAGGCCCAACTCGACAGCCCGGAGCACATACTCCTCCATGCTGCCGTAAGCATGGCCGCAGAACAAGGTATGCACGTGATAATCGAACATTCCAGGCGCCTGCTTTATTTTGTTATGCTCCGGCGGGAATAGTCCACACTGATGCACCGGACAGGGAAGGAGATAAGGATTGGAAGCCGAATAAAATTTCCTCTGTATTATCCAATGCGGATCGGATAATCATTCCTTGTAGAGCTCGATAATTTCACGGTCGATTTCCTCGACCTGCTGTGTGAGAAAATTCTTTATCCGGGCCGTGCTGTTGAAAGTCAGCACTTTTTCAGCCAGCGCACGAGCTTCCTTGTAAGAAACGGAGCGGATTATTTTCTTGACTCCCGGTACGGAGGCCGGGCTGGCCGAAAGCTCCACCACTCCCATGCCGACCAGCAGCAGCGCGGAGTACGGGCTCCCCGCCATCTCGCCGCAGACTCCCACCCATTTATTGGCTTTCCTGGCCGCCTTGATTACCGAGTCGATCAGCCGGATGACCGCCGGGTTAAACGGCTGATACAGGTGAGCCACTTTTTCATTTCCACGGTCCACCGCCAGCAGGTACTGGATCAGATCGTTGGTGCCGATGCTGATAAAATCGACATAGGGCAGGAAATCCTCAATCATCAGGGCCGCGCTCGGCACCTCGATCATGCTGCCGATCTCGGTCCGCGGAGCGATCAGCGCCCCCTCTCTCTCCAGCTCGCGCCTCACCTTCCGGATAAAAGCGATCGACTTTTTCAGCTCCTCGATAGTGGAAATAAACGGCAGGAGGATTTTCAGGTTCCCGTGCACCGTGGCGCGCAACAGAGCCCGGAGCTGTGTACGGAAAATATCCTTCCGCTTGAGACAAATCCGGATGGCCCGGTTGCCGAGAAACGGGTTGGCGTCGGGAGCGCTCTGCAGTTGCACGGCGAATTTATCCGCTCCGGCGTCCAGCGTGCGGATGATTACCGGCTCCGGCTTGAGGCAGCTGACCACCTTGGCATAGGCCTCGTACTGTTCTTCCTCGGAGGGCAGGTCATTGCGGGTCAGGTAGAGAAATTCCGTGCGGAAAAGTCCGACACCCCGGGCGCCGTGGCTGATAACCGAATCGACTTCCTCGGGAAACTCGATATTCGCCGAAAGCTCCACCAGCATGCCATCGATGGTTTTCGCCGGCAGGGCCTGGAGCTCGGCCAGCTGGTCCTCGATCTGACGGTAGCCTCTGGCCCGGTCGTAAAAAACCTTGACCTTGTCTTGCTCCGGCCTGATCGTCACCGTGCCGTTATAGCCGTCCACGATTATTTCATCACCGGTGACCACCAGCTCGGTGATATTTTCCAGGCCGACAACCGCCGGAATCTCGAGCGAGCGGCTGAGGATCGCGGTGTGGCTGGTGCTTCCGCCGACATCGGTGGCGGCGCCGAGAATCAGCGTGCGGTCGAGCTGAGCGGTCTGAGAGGGTGTAAGGTCGTGGGCGATCAGGATCGCGGGCTCTTTCAGATTGATCCGGTAGTCCGGATCGAAGCCCATCAGGTTGGAGAGCACCCGGCGCTGGACATCCCAGATATCATCCACCCGTTCGCGCAAGTACTGGTCGTTGCCGTGCGAGCCGACCACTTTGGCGATTTTGTCCACAGTGACTGAAAAGGCCTGCTCCGCGCCCATGAATTGTTCACGGATCAGGGAAAGCGTCTGATCGATCAGCAGGGAGTCATCGATCATCATTAGGTGAGCGTCGAAAATCCGGTGGGTTTTATCTTTCAGCTTGATTTTGAGGCTGTCGCGCAGCTCCTCGCACTGCGTGCGGGTTCTGGCCAGCGCCGCGTGGAAGCGCTCGATCTCTCCCCGGACTGCTTCCGGGCGCAGAATGCGGACCGGGACTTTGGGTAGACCGTATTTGATCGCGAAAGCGCGGCCGATTACCAGCCCCGGCGAGGCGGCAAGCCCGGTGACCACCAGCTCGCCGCCCTTCTTACCTTTTTTCGATATATTTTTTTTTTGCACAGGAGCACCAGGCATCTCAGGCGCTTTCCTCCTGATCCTCGTCAAATTTCCTCGCGAACAGCTCCAGCACCGCTCGCAGGGCTTCCTCGGCATCCTCACCGGAAATAGAAAGCTTGAGGAGCGAGCCGAATTCGGCCGCCAGCATCATCACACCCAGTATGCTCTTGGCGTTGACCTCCATGTCATTCTTTTTGATTAAAATTTCACTCTTGAATTTATTGGTGGTCTTAACCAGCATGGCCGCCGGCCTGGCGTGAAGTCCCAGCTTGTTGATAATCTGCACCTCAGCCTGAAGATTCACCATGATCCTGTTGTATTGACTTTGAAGGCAATGTTCACGACCGCGCAGGCAGGCAGTCCGTTTCTTTAACTTAATAATCCTTCACAGGTTAGTTCTCTATTCAGACAACTCGTCAATATAATCGCCCCGATTCATTTGTTCAAGTAATATGCGGTTGAATTCCCGCGCCGAATGGTAGCCCTTGAGCTTCAGCAGATGATTTGTGGCAATCACTTCGCTGATCACCGTGATGTTCTTGCCCGGAACCAGCGGGACCTGGACCAGCGGGATATTGACTCCGAGAATCTCGGTGGTCTGTTCAGTCAGCCCGGTACGGTCCGCCGAGGCCTGGTCCTGCCAGTGCACCAGCTTGACCACCACTTCGATACTCTTGCGTGCGCGCACGGCCCGGATACCGAAAAGGCGAAAGATATCGATAATCCCCAGGCCGCGAATTTCCATGTGGTGGCCGAATTTCTCGTTCGCCAGGCCCACCAGAGTATTGTCCCCGACCCGGACAATATGCACGACATCATCGCAGACCAGACGGTGGCCTCTTTCCACCAGATCGAGAACACACTCGCTTTTCCCGATGCCGCTCGGTCCGATATAAAGCAGTCCGACTCCATACACATCAGCCAGGGAGCCGTGCATAAAAGTGTGCGGAGCAAAATGCTGTTCCAGATATTGAGTCAGCTTGCGGAACAAAACCTGCGTACCGAGAGTGGTGCCAAGGATCGGCAACGCGCGGCGGTTAGCCACCTCGATCATCAGTCTGGGCGGTCGGAGTCCTTTGGAAACCAGCATACAGGGGATGTCGAAGGAGCAGAGGATTTCGAGATATTCCCCGAGATTTTTGCGGGGCAGGCTTTTCAGGTACACGATCTCCGTCTCGCCGAAAATCAGCGTGCGGTCATGGGCGAATCGTTCGGTGAATCCGCAGAGGATAAGTCCCGGACGGCTGACTTCCTGGTTGATGATCGAGCTTTCGAGAGTACTCTTGCGGGTGAACAGATGAAGCTGGAGATGCTCGCGCTGGTATTCTAAAAATTGGGCGACTTTCAGCGTTTTTTCCATCCGGACCTGCCTTTGGTGGCGGACTTAAGCAAAGCCGCGGCTTCCCCTTCAGGCCCGGGAAGACGCGGCTTTTTTCGAAAACAATTTCACTCTTTTTAAGAAAGGCTCAGGTTCCCGTCTTTTCCTCGGGTTCGTCTTCATCCTGATCGAATGTCAAAACCGGTTCCAGCGGCTCCACGCTTCCCTGTTCCTCCACTTCATCGACCGGCCTGGGAGTGATAAGCTTGCCGCTGAGGGCCGCCTCTTCGGAAGTCAGCGCCTTACGCTGGATCTTCCCTTTGAGCTTTCTCAGCTGTTTATCGATCTTGATCACGCAGGTATCGAAAGCGGCCCTTAAATTCGTGCTTTCATGCTTGGAAAATATCGAATGGCCTGAAACACGCAGGGTAATTTCAACTACCTGATTGTTACCTTCATTATCCATCACTACATGCGCGTCGATGATTTTCCCATAATGCTTTATCAGTATTGAAAGCTTGCTCTCGACGTATTCTTTCAAGCTTTCACTCACGTTGGCATTTTTCCTCGTGATGGTAATCTGCATCACATGCCTCCTTGTAGTTCAAAAGGCAGAGATTTAGAAATTGCCCTGTCCCTACAGCGTTGGAACAACCAATATACTCATTATGGACTGCGTAACCGGCTCGACGGGGTATTGCGCTGTCGCTGCCTCCTCCTGGAGTTGACGTTGTCCGCAATCGTGGAAGCTAACCTGCTGGAATGGCGGCACTGGATTCCCCGCCCCTGGAGCGGCTTCGGCTCCAATCTCGCCCGGGTTGGGCTGGGGCGCTGGACCGCCGGATCGGAAGCTAAACCCGCTTCCGCATCCTGGCCGGCAGAATGCCCATCTGGTCCCTGTACTTAGCCACGGTCCGGCGGGCAATCTGGAGACCATCCACCTTGAGACGGGCCACGATTTCCTGATCGGTGAGCGGCTTGGAGGGTTCCTCGGCTTCGATCATTTTGGAGATTTTGTCCTTGATGCCCCGGGCCGACACATCCTCGCCGGTATCGCTGGCCAGGCCGACACTGAAGAAAAACTTCAACTGAAAGACCCCGCGCGGGGTCTGGCAGTACTTGTCGTTGGTCACCCGGCTGATCGTGGACTCGTGCATATTGATCGCTTCGGAAACCTCGCGGAGGGTAAGCGGTTTGAGGTGGCTGATTCCGTGCTCCAGAAAGTCATGCTGCTTATCGACGATGTAGCGCATCACCTTGAGCATGGTCTGCTTACGCTGTTCGATCGCCTGAATGAGCCAGTTCGCGCTGTTGAGTTTATTGTAAATAAAATCCTTGGCTTCGCCGGTAAAACTCTTGCGGTTACGGGCAATATCCTGGTAAGCGCGGCTCAAGCGTAATCTTGGCAGGTTGGAATCGTTGATATACACCCCATACTCACCCTCGACCTTTTCAACGATCAGATCCGGAATTACGTAGTTATCTTCCTTGCTGCTGTTATAGAGCCTGCCGGGTTTCGGTTCAAGGTGGGCAATCTGATCTGCGGCATTCTGGATCTCCTTCAGGCTGAGTCCCGTCTCCCTGGCGATCTCCTGCCAGTGACGCTTTGACAACTGCTCGAAGTACTCATCCACCAGCTTATAGACCAACCCGTCTTCCTCGGCTGTGTCGCGGAGCTGAATCAGGAGGCACTCTTTTAGATCGCGCGCTCCGACACCCAGCGGATCGAGTGTCTGGATCAATTTCAGGACCTCCTCGACCGCGGTCTCCTCTTCCCGCAGGCGGAAAGCGATTTCAGAGACGGAGCTGGTCAGGTAGCCGTCATCGCTTATATCCCCGATGATCTCCTCGCCGATACGGAGCTGCCGGTCGTCCAGCTTGAGCAAGACCAGTTGTTCGGTAAGATATTCGTACAGAGAACGGCCGTTGATCGGAGCGCGCTCGTAGAACTCACGGTCCTCCACTTCCTGGGCAAAATTATCGTAATCGAATTCCCCCTCGTTGAGGATCTTGTCCCAGTCGATATCATCCTGTGTCTTGGTGGTCAGGTCTCCATCTTCGGGCGCCTCATCCAATGTTGCCTCTTCCGCCGAGCCGCCCTGAATGTCCTCGGATTCGACTGGCTCCGGCTCGACCTCCTCGGCCCGGGGCTCCTCTTCTTCCAGGGGCAACTCCACGGCCTCCTCGCCGGCGACCTCATCCGCCTCCGTCTGTTCCTCCTCGGCGGTTTCGAGATTTTCCTCCGCTTCCTCGGCCAGCTCCAGGAAGGGGTTGATCAGCAGCTCCTGCTTGAGATGCATCTGCAGGTCCAGCAGGGGCATCTGCAGCAAATCCATGGCCTGGTACAGCCGCGGGTTGATTGTCAGCTCCTGGCGGTACTGGAGCTCCATCCGGTTATGCAGTGCCATGGCAACCTTCGGAATGCTGGTTAATCATCTTTGAATCTCCGGTTCATCTAGTCCGACCTCCCGGTTTACATCCGGAAGTCATTGCCGAGATACAGCTTTTTCGCGGTGGGATCGTTAATCAGGGTATTCGCATCGCCGCTCAGGTGGATCCGGCCTTCGAACATGATATAAGCCCGGTCGGTGATCTGTAAAGTTTCCCGGACATTGTGATCGGTAATCAGAATCCCGATCCCGCGCGCCCTGAGCCTGGATATAATCGACTGTATGTCATCCACCGCGATCGGATCGACGCCGGCGAACGGTTCATCGAGAAGTATGAACTGAGGCTCGCTGATAAGCGCCCGCGTAATCTCGAGTCTTCTGCGCTCCCCTCCGGAGAGTGAATAGGCTTTGCGCCTGCGCAATCCCTCCAGCCCCAGCTCCTCCAACAGGCTGTCGCAACGCTTGCGTCTTTCACTTCTGGAATAGCTGCGCGTTTCCAAAATGGCGAGCAGATTTTCTTCGACTGTCAATTTCCGGAAAACCGAAGGCTCCTGAGGCAGGTACCCGATCCCCAGCCCGGCCCGTCGATACATCGGCAGGCCGGTAATTTTTTTCCCCGTCAGCTGAATCTCGCCCGCCTCGGGCCTGATCAAACCGACAATCATGTAGAATGTAGTGGTTTTTCCCGCACCGTTAGGCCCCAGAAGGCCTACCACTTCCCCCTTGCCAACCTCCAGGTTAACTTCGTCAACCACCCTGCGTTTCTTGTAAACTTTCACCAATCCATGCGTATATATGCGCGGTTCACTCAGCAGGTCGATCTCCACCAGAGGTAAGGTTGTCAAATTCACCATAGCCAATACATAGCGTGGTAATCTTCGGTAGCCGGAGCTTTTCCACCTCTATAACAATTTTCATGCCAGCTTTATTTAATTTAAGCTCCGCACAGGGCCAAAGTCAATGGATTAGTCATTTCTTGAGGCTGTCACCCGAGGCCTTAAATCCGGCAGAATCAGGAATTACAGTAATTTCGGCTGAGCTGTCCGCCGGAAGATACAAACCTCTCCCGCCCCGAACGACCTCTACCAGCTCGAGGGCTCCGGCTTTCCAGACCAGGAGAATCCTGGCGCCCTGAAGATAATTTACGCCGGCCTCCGCGCTTTCCCGGAAATAGCTTCGCGCCTGGCCCGAGGCCGCGATACTGTCCAGCGTCCCTTTCGCGAAAAACAACTTCAGCGTGTCGCCCTCGATCCAGCTGCCGACCACCGGCACGCTGTCGGCGAGGACATTCTTCAACTCTTTCGCTCCTTTTTCGAGATAAAACTCACCCCGCGCCCCGGGAAAGGCCTCGATCCGCTCCAGCGCGCGGCCGCTGGAAGAAATATCGATATTCCCGCCGGTCAGACTGTAATGCGGGTCTTCGACACGCGGTGGGCCGCCGCGGAAATAGCTCCGGCCTCCGGCCCGGTCGTGGAACAGGCTGTCGGCGGTGATACTGAGGCTGTCATCCTGGAGGCGGACCCGGCCGGCGGCACAGAGGCTGTCATTGGCATAGCTTTTCAGCAGGTCCCCGGTCAGATGATAGGCTTTGCGCTTGAGCGAATCCGCGGAGCCGAAATAGGTCACTTTCGGCCGGCCCGTTAAAGTGGAGAGACGGCTGGCGCGCCTGTAAACAGCGCCGGAAGCCTCCGCCCGGGAGCCGGTTTTAAGCTCCAGCAGCTCGACCCGGCCCCTGGCCCGCAGGGTTTCGGTGGTAAAATCGTACTCCAGGGTGTCCGCCCGGATCTCGTGCAGGCTGTCTCCAGCCACAGCCTCGCCGGTCACCCGCAGCTCTTCCCGGTTGCGGTAATAATCCCCCCGGCAGCCGCTGCCGCTGAATTCCGCGGTGGACCAGCGAACGTTTCCCAGGGCGCGGTACTCGGCCTGTGAGACAAAATAGAGGAGCGAATCCGAGCTCAGATTCCGGTCCCTGTCGCTGGCCCGGACCGAATCCAGGCAGAGGACGTAATCCAGCTCCGGGAAATAGGTCAGGCTGGCGCACTCGATCCTCGATCCGCGGCGCGAGACTTTCACCGCGCCCTGCAAAAAATAGCGGTCGGCGCCCGAGGAATCCCGGCGCTGGAAATAGTGATCGGCGTGCTCGATGGTAAATGGAATGTTTTCGCTTCCCGGGACGGGAGCGCTCCGCTCCGCCTCCTGTGGGAGGGACAGCGGCGCGGAAAGCAGCAGAGGTAGGAATACGGCAAACGGAATAAACGCTCTAGAACTTTTCCCCGAGGACATTTATGTCTCCGGTCGGATTTTTCACTTCCAGGTTTTCGAACCCGGCATCCGCCTTTATGCCATCTCCGTAAACCACGCCGCGGGGGCTGTGGATCACTACTGCGGAATCGCCGAGGATCAGGTTCTCCTCTTTTTTCCAGATCAGGCGCCCGGTGGTCAGCGTCTTGCTGCTGTCCTGGGAAAGAACCACCACCGAATCGATCGCCTCCATGTCCCCCGAATCGGTATGGATCAAGCCCTTGAGCGAGGTCATTACCGATTTGACCTCGCCGTTCGAAGTATAAAACACCACTTTAAGGTTGCTGGCTTTGAAAAGATTCAACTGGGTGTATTTCTCCGCCCGGTCCGCGGTGACCCAGCCCTTCTTGATCCCGTTATCGGTCACTGTCATCTCGAAACCGTCGAACACCTGGTCCGGTGGCGCACCTTGTTCCGTGCCCTCGGCCGCCGGAGCAGGCTCCAGGTCGCGGTTGGAGCAGCCCGGAATAACGAGCCAACAGACCATGAAAAACGCCCCGGCGATAATTCCGGCGAGGCGGCTTGAGAACATTCCCGGCATCAGCGTGCTCCTGCTGTAAGCAAAGCCCTTATCAGATGACTTTTGCCCGCATCAGATCGTGAAGGTGCACCATCCCGGCAATCCTTTCCTGGCGGCCGATCACCGGCATGGAGATAATCGCGTGCTGCTCCATCAGCTCGACCGCAGTCACGCAGAGCTCATCCCGATGGATACACTTGGGGCCGGCATTCATCACTTCGGTCGCCCGCAGCTCCATGAAATCGGTGGTTTTCTGCAGCAGGCGCTTGAAATCGCCGTCGGTGATTACCCCCAGGACCCGGCGGTCTTTCCCGATGATCGCGCAGATACCCCGTTTGGCCACCAGTTCCAAGAGGACCTCCCGCATCGTCGCTCCGCTGCCGACAATGCCGATATCCTTGCCGCCGACCATCACCTCTTCGACCCGCAACAGGAGCTGTCGGCCGAGGGCGCCGGCCGGATGCAGCCTGGCAAAATCTTCCGGGCGGAAGTTACGCCGGATCAACAGAGCTACCGCCAGGGCGTCTCCCATGACCATGGCCGCGGTCGAGCTGGCGGTGGGGGCCAGATCGTGAGGGCAGGCTTCCTGGGGGACTCCACAATCCAGGGCCACATCGGCCAGACGGGCCAGGGAGCTGTTGATCTGGCCGGTCAGCGCGATAACTTTCACTCCCAGCCGCTTGAACAGGTGGAGCATCCGTTCCACCTCGCTGGTCTCGCCGCTTTTCGAGACCGCCATGAACACATCCTCGCGCGTGGCCAGGCCCATATCGCCGTGCATGAAATCCACCGGATGCATAAACACCGCCGGTGTGCCGGTGCTGGTCAGGG
>Ga0156185_1203_pt1 | contig 21461 bp, 18 predicted proteins | sample RifCSPlowO2_12_FD_107838 | JGI IMG/M metagenome (GOLD analysis project Ga0156185, IMG submission 107838) | Candidatus Glassbacteria bacterium RIFCSPLOWO2_12_FULL_58_11 | reverse complement strand
ATGCCGATTTCAATCCATGTCAGCGACATGGAGGACTGCTACTATCCCCTGACCGCGACCAGCGATCTGGGGACTGCCGGCGCTCCCTGGAACGTTTACGGTAAAGAGGGAATCTGGCCCAAAGCCGAGATACTGGCCACCCGCAACCGGGCCGTGGCGAAACACCCGAACACGATCTTTGTAGGCTGCCACGTGGGCAACCTCTCCCACGACCTCGGCGAGGTGAGCCGTCTGCTCGACCTCTACCCCAACTACCATATTGACATTTCGGCCCGGGCCTGGGATATCGGCAGGCAACCTTTTACGGCACGGAAATTTTTCATCAAGTACGCCGACCGGATTATGTTCGGCACCGACCTCGGCCCTTCGGAACAAATGTACCGCGGCTGGTTCCGTCTGCTGGAAACCGAGGATGAGTTTTTCCGGGTGCCGGATGCCGCCTGGTGGATGAACTATGGCTTGAACCTGCCGGATGAGGTTTTGCAGAAAATTTACTATCTCAATGCCACACGCCTGTTCAAAGACATGGCTGGCGGCGCCTGGTGAGGAGTTTCAAAAGCTGCGGCCTGACTCCCTGAGCGGAGTCAGGCCGCAATTGTATTTCAACATCAATCTCCAACCGCTCTTACTCTTCTGCTATACGGCGGCATTCACCGGCGCATTTCGGGCAGACCAGATCATCCAGCATCTCCTTTTCCCAGGGGAGAGTGCCCAGGTAGAACTGCGTGCCGAACTCATCGCTCAAGCCCTTGCGGAATTTCCAGACCCTCTCCCATTCCTTACGGATTTCCGCATCCGGTTGCATGGCTTCTTCCGCGGTACCGCTCCAGCCGCAGACAGAGCATTTAAATTTGTCTCCCACTTTTGCTATCCTTAAAAGTGTGAAAAGTTATTTAATACTCTGACATCCGATGTATTTTAAATCCAGGTGAATCTATAAAAAATAAACTCATTTTCGGAAAGATGTCTGTTTTTTTCAGGCCCGGTACTTTGAAGGATCGGGGTATTTTTGCGCCAGCAGAACCTATCCGGCCAACAGCGCAGGCGGAAATATTCTTTTATTAAAAGGAGCGGAAAATGGTGGCCATTGATGAACTTCTTCACGAGCACCGGGCCGTGGAGACCATGCTGGAGGTTCTGGATAGACTCTGCGGCAAGCTGGCCGAGGGAGGTAAAAAGGAGCTTAATGATTTGAAAAGTATCCTTGAATTTCTTGAAGTATTTGTGGATAAATGCCACCACGCAAAGGAAGAAAAGGAGCTTTTTCCAGCCTTGCGGGAGTCCGGCAGGCGCAAGTGGGAGGGGGAAATAGAGGAACTGCTGGCCGATCATGAAAAGGGCCGTGCTCTCGTTCACGAGCTCAAGGCATCTCTAGGTTCCGTGCCGAGCAGCATGAATGCGGCCCACGCTGCAACGACGGCCAAGGCGAGGGAGTATATCGCCTTGCTCAATGAGCACATTGAAAATGAGGAAAAACTCTTTCAAGCCGCGGATAAATTGCTTAGCCAGAGCCGTCAGCAGGAGCTCAAAACCCGCTTCGACAAAATCGAGGCGGAAAGAATTGGCCCAGGCAGGCACGAACAGTTCCACCGGCTAATCGACAGCCTGAAAGCCGAATATCTCCGCTAAGCCGGACGGCCGGCCAGGCTACTCCAAGAACCGCTTCAGGCCGAACAGCTCGACCGCATTGTCCCGCAGTATTCTTTTAGCGGCCCAGATCGCCTCCCGCTCGCTGAAATACTCCGCTTGCACTTTCTCGGCCAGCACCTCGGCCAGTATCTGACGGGCGACCAGGCTGTGCCCGTAACTGCCTTCCGGGAATATATAATCCCCGCCGAAACCCTGGATCTTGTTCAGGGGAACTGTCTCGATCCAACGCTGCATCCAATCTTTAGTAGCGCTGGGAGAAATTATCGGCATCCAGGTATTATCTATGTAAACATTCGGGAAATTTTTCGCCAGTACAGCCAACTCTCCCATATAGGGGAAGCCGCCGTGGAAAATCGAAAACCGGGTCTCCGGGTACATTGCAAAGAAGTTGTAAAGATGAATCGGGCTGGTCTGGGTTACATTCCCGCCGCCTGGGCCGGCAAGCATGCCGGTATGGATTTGCATCACCAGCCCATATTTACTGACCCGCCTGACCACCTGGTGCAGCATGAAATCCTCGAACGGCCGGCGCTCCTCGAAAGGCAGGTCGCCTTTGAGCAGCCTCTTGAATATTTTTTCCGCGGTCTCCCGGGGGACATCCTCGAAATGAATCTCCCGGTCATAGGCCATGGCGCACTTGACCCCTACATAGCAGCCGCTGGCGGCCATTCCCTCGAACTCCTTGTCCAGCGCGGCCAGCAGATCATCCAGCGATTCGAGCGGCCTGCCGAAATTCCCGCCGATCTCCGCCAGCGAGGCCCGGCTGGGCCGGATGAAAGTGTCATAGAAGCGCTTGACCAGCACGACCCGGGGCTTGCTGTCCGGAGCGGCAAATGAGCTCCACGCGTAAGGGTCCTCGAGGACTATCTGATCCAGAATAAGCAAGTCCACTCCGGCCATATCGTAAAGCCCTCTTTTGTAAAACTCCGCTTTACGGGCCTCCTGCATGCGACGGCAGAGTTCCTGCCAGGTGCTGTCATCCAGGTCAGGAAGGCCGTAGATATCGCGCGCGGCAATCCGCAAGGCCTGGCCGAAACCCGTAGTCTTGGCGAAAGGCCACCAGGGCGAGACCCTGGCCCAGCGCTCGGCCAGGGGAACCGCGGAGTCTTTCAACGCCTCCAGGTCCGCCAGGGGCATGCCGGCCGAAACCAGATCGGCCCCGGAGTACTGGGGGAACCAGGGCTGACGGAACCAGTTGAACAGCGAGTATTCCGGAAGCTCCAGGTAAAACTGCTCGCTGATCAGGTGCTCGTGCGTATCTATAATGCGAATCTCATCCACTGCTTTTTTGATCCGGCGGAACACCTCGTTGTCCGGTCTGACACTGCCCGGCTCGAGCCAGAGAGCCTTATGGTCGGCCGTTTCCGCAGCCTCATCAGGCGGCTTGCCCGCCGTGCAGGCCAGGGCTAAAGCTGAGAATAAAGCGGGTATCGTCAGCCGCAGAAACTCTTTTCCCGGGAACATTGCCACCTCCAATCCTAACTGCCCTGCATGTAGGTTTGCTTGTACCAGGCCATGTAGTCCTGAAGCTTTTTCAGGTAGCCCTCCAGTTCCAGGAGCTGCTCATCATAGATCAGGTAGGTCATGTCCGCCCGGCGGAAAGCGAAGTGACGGGCGCGGTCCTGCTCGTGGAAAAACTTCTTCTCCGGAGTGGAGAAGCCCTTGGGCAGACGCGTTTTTTCCCAGACCACGACTAGGTTGTTGAAAACCGCTTCGCGCTCCTTAAGGTTGCCCTGGATGATTTTCACCGCATCCTCGAATGCGGAATAGGCTTGCTGGTGGCTGACGAATCGGGCGCGGTGGGCCTGGGTAATCGCGTTCTCGAGATCGGAGAGAGCAATATAAGTGCGCGCGGTATGTTGGATCAGCTCGCCGATCGTGGTGAAAACCTCGAAATCATAGCCGTGCCTGACGCCCAGCGACCCATTCTCGCTGCAGATAGCCAGGGCCCGCTCCATCTTGCCCAGCTCCTCCCTGGAGCGCTTGATCATCTCGGCGTAGCGCCGGTTCCAGAAGGGATCGTACTCGATGGCATCCCCGCGAGGCAGGTCCGGCAGATGCGTTTTGCCCACATCGCCCCAGTGCCAGACCTTGCGCTCGAAAGTGTCCATGTAGTAATAGGAGCCCTCGTTGTACAGCATCCAGAGCTCGCGCAGGTCGCGCGCCTTAGGGCCGTAGTAACTGGCAAAATATTTGTCGATGAACTCCTCCGGCTCCGGCCCCTTGCCGCTCCAGGAGTATTCGGCGGAGTTAATAAAACTCATCATCCAGACCTGGTTGTGCAGCCCGCTGTCATCCCAGGAGGTATTTACCATCCCGTCGAATAGGCCGGTCAGAGCGGCCGGGGCATCCGTCTTCCAGGAGTTCATCAGGCAACCCTCGACCTGCTTGCCGCCTTCATCCCGCTCACGGTAGAAATAGGGCAGGAACAGGTGTTCGATCCCCGGGTTCGGGTCGTAGACCCAGACCGGGTAGCCGGCCTCGCGCGCGGTCTTGGCGACATTGGGATCACTGCCGAATTCGGCGGTGATCAGCCCCTTGGGCGGCTTGATTTTTTCCTCGGGACGGTACTCGCCGCCCCAGGACATCATTTTCCGCCCTTTGCCGTTAATATGCTCGAAACAGCGCTTGACAAAAACCTGCATCAGGCCGTAGCGTCCGATCTCGGCAGTTTTCGCCTTGCAGCCGCACTCCACTCCCTGGCCCAGCTCGTAGGTTTCATCGGTGCCGATATGCAAGTACTGCGAGCCCGGCGTGGCCTCCATCGCCTCATCCCAGAGGTCGAAAAGCAGCTTGTAGCTGCCGTCCTTGAGCGGGCAGAACTCCCAGTTGGAGGCCGGGATTTCTCTCAAGTTCTCATATTGCGGCCATTTGAGGATAAAACTTACATGGCCCAGCCCCTGGACCAGGGGCACGATCTGGATATGGAACTGCTTGGCATAGCGGGTGAAGTCCTGCATCTCCTGCATGGTGAATGCGCCCGGCGCGCCGATCTCGGGATGGCTGCGATAAGCGAACTTGTCCTCCCACTCCCAGAGCAGCATGTTCATCTTGTAGTCGGCCAGGTCGCGGATAAAAGAACGGACATAGTCGGCCTTGTCCTGGTGGTGCTTGGTGTCGTAGTGCGCCGCGCGCTCAGAGATATCCGGCCAATCCGCTATTTTCAGGCCCTTGATGATTGTCCCTTCGCGGTCCTGTTGGATCAGCTGCAGCAGCGTCCGGGTCCCGTAAAAAAGGCCCGCCTCCCCATTGGCTTTCACCGTGATCCGCTCTTTATCGACCGAAAGCTCATAGCCCTGTTGTCCGAGTTTTTTAGCCGCGCCCGAGCGGGAGAGCACAATCTGTTTGCCGCTCTGCGCCGCGCCGATCCGGGTCAGGATGCCATAGTCCTGTTTCAGTCTGGAGGAAAGGTCATTGGCGGCGAACTTGTCCGCAGCGCCGGCGGATTTATCCAGGACAATTGCCACCTCACTGTCAAACACGAATTCCTCGCCTCCCAGTACCGCCTCCTGCGGGTAGGGAATCAGGCTGATCCCCTCGTTCCAGAGCGCGCTAGTCTCGGCCACTGTTTCCCCCCGGCCGGCCAGCAGCAAAACCGCCACAATCAAAGCTAACGCTTTTTTCATGTTATCCCCATCGGTTGATTTTGGAAAAGATCGCACAGTCCCGGCATTTTCCCGGCGAACAGCGCGTATATACGCGCCTTTGGCGATAAACACCGGCTGTTTTCACTCGTTATTGTTCCTGGATGCCGGGCTCGATCACACTCTCCGCTCCCGCGCCGATCTTGACCCGCGCGGTAAGTGCACCCTCGCGGCTGAACAGCACCTCTACCGGAGTTCCGGCCGCATCCAGCCGGGCCCCGGCGAAACCCTCACGCTCGACCAGGGAGGCTTCCGAGGCTTTGCTGTCGTTTTCATCTCCGATCTCGATGACGTTCAGGAAATAGTCTCGCAGGCCCTTGCCCGGAGACTGCTCCTCGAGCCGCCAGGGTACTATCGGCGGCTGTCGGCTCGCCCGGCTGACATGGTTATATTGTGCGGTCGCCTCATCCGGATGGCCCCAGAAATCATAGCCCTCGCCGCCCCGCTTGGTAATTTTCACTCCCGAGGGCAGCAGGCTGGTCAAGAAAGCCCTCGATTTGCCGCTGCTGAGCACGCCCCGCTCGCCGGCCGGATCGCTGAGCCAGGTGGCGCTGTTCCCGTTATAGGAAAGCACATGCCCGGGGACCAGCGCTGTCTCGGCGCCGCTTACCGCTGGCTCGCCAGGCAGGTGAAGGAACCAGTGGCGGGGGAATTTTTCACTGGTGGTCTGGATGCGGTCGAAAATGATAAAGAACTCCCGCTTGCCGCGCAGGTATAAAAACTGGCGGGTCACCTCGCTGGCCTTATCCTTGGAGTAGCCCAGGCTGAGATCCGCCGCGGCATAGGTGTACTGGTCATTATTGCGGTAGGCCACCATGGTTGCCCGGTCATCGCGCTCGTGGCTGCTGTAAACCAAGCGCATCATTCCGCCGTCATTCTCGTTGTTCACCCCTCCCTGCTCCGGAGCGACCACGCGGCGGTACTGTTCATCCTTGTTGTAGATGGTGACAATATTGAAAGCCAGCGCGCCGCCCTCATAGTAATCATCATCGTTGTGGCCGCCGCCGCCGACCCGCATGGCCAGCCAGCCCTTTTTAGCGATCAGGAAATGGCCCTCATCATCCCGCGAGTGGCCCTCGAATTTGGGTCCGGCGCCGAAAAAGGCCCAGGTGCCGTTGGGATCATCCCAGGCGCTGCGCATGTAAATGTGGCCGGCGCCTGTGAAAAGATAAGCCGGCGGATATTTTTCAGCTTTGGGCGATTCGGATTTGACTGTCGGATCGTAAGAGAGGAAACGGTTCCAGGGGACCCGGTTCCAGCCCTCGGCCCAGTCCTGGTCGCTGATCCAGTTATCCACCGGGTCGCGGTAACGGGCGCCGAGGATCGGAGCTACCTGAGCTAAATCATTAAGCTTGGAGGCCCGGTTGTCATCGATCCAGGCCGTATGATCGGCGAACGGGACAGTCAGGAAGGCGGCCCAGCGGGTCATCTGGGGCAGGTAGCTGGTCGGAGCGCAGCGGGCGAACAAGTCCTCGCCGGTGGCCGTGCGCCAGGCCTCGAAAGCCCAGGGGATCACGATTATCGGCCCGTAGCCGCCGTGGCCCATGCTCTCGGACCACACACCGCCCATCTCATCGAACGCCGGGATGCACTCGGCCGGAACGCGCTTGGCCCAGGAATCCAGGAATGTCCGGGCATCCGCCTCGTTTTTACTGTCTGCTCCGGCCAGGGCCAGGGCAACAAACAGTTTCGGTGTGATCCCATCCCGGGTGTTGGGCGTGTTCAGGTGCGCCGGGCCCCAGGTCTGGTTGTACCACCAGCCGCCCCATTTCAGGGTAATCTCCGGCGTATCGGTATAGAACCTCAGCCATTTCCCCAGGCTGTCGGCATATGTCCGGCGCTCCGAAGGGGTGAGAGCATCGTAAATCCAGTCGTAGAGCATGCCGTTGTAACCGAAATATCCATCCCCATCCAGGGCCAGCACCGCCCCATCGCCCCAATACATCTTGATTGTCCCGGCGTACGGTACGGCATTCCCACCGAGCTCGCGCTCCACCAGATAACAAATCCCTGAGCAGATCAGCCCGATTGGCGGCCGGAAACGGCTATCCGTCTTCACCACTCCGGTCTTAAGCACGCTGTCCGCCACCGCCTTGATTTTCGCATACTCGCCTTTCAGTACTCCTTTGGAGCGCTGGGCCAGGCCGGGCAAGTCCGCCTTGGTGATAAATATCCTCGGGTGATCCACCAGCTCATAGCTGAACGCGGCGGTATTAAACCCGATCAGCATCGCCATTGCAAATGACCAGATTATTCTCTTCATCGAAATCTCCATTACTGAAGGTAATTCGGCAGGCTGCCGGAGGCAGGATAGAACAGATTTTAAAGAATCAGTTCACAAGTTTTAATCTTAATCGGCTCCGGCGGCCCGGTCAAATATCTTTTTCCGAATGGTACTGGCGGGAATAATTCAGAATGATTAAAATCAAAAATCCAATCCTGCGCATCGTATTTCATAAAAACGAAAGGCCCGCGCGATGAAACCTCTCCGGCGAACGCCAATTATCCTTGCCTGCCTGCCGTTTCTCATCCTCGTTTTCCTTTCCTGCAACCCGCGCTCCCAAAAGACCGGCCCGGCAGCCCTGCCCGGCCATCCGCGGCTGATCCTGAGCGGCGACTTCCTTGAGCTGACCCGCGAGCGCTGCCGCGGAGCCCGCGCCCCTTTGTTCGCCGCGCTGAAAGAATCCGTGGACCGTTACTCGCCAGGCGACCGGGACAGTATCCCGGTGCGCGAGGCAGGCAGGCTGGCCGAGAAATGCGGCTTTATCTATTTGGTCGAAGGAGACACGCGATACCTGGAAAAAGGCCTCGAATACCTCGGAAGGGCCCTTGAGCGCTACATCCAGCTCGAGCGGGAACATGGCGGCGGATACTGGGAGGCGGTGGAGTTCAGAAGATACTGCTGTTTCGCCTATGACTGGCTTTATGGCGGAATGTCCGAATTGCAGCGGCGCGAGCTTGGAGAAAAGATCGCCGGGGCGGGCCGGATCGCCTGGGACAAGGAATGGTTCACGCCCTACGGCGGGGGCGGCTATGGCACCCTGGACCCGGTTTTCTGGCCGGCGGTCACCCTGGCCGGCACGGGGGTGGACGACAGCCTGAGCGGTGAATGGTTCGCCTGGACCACGGAAAAAATCCACGAGTGGCGCAAGATGATGGACCAGGTAGCCGCGGATGACGGGGGCATGTACTCCGGGCTGGCTTATGCGGCTTATAACTATGTGCGCACCCCGGTCTATGATTTCGAAATCTGGAAAGCGCTCACCGGCGAGGACCTGGCGGAGAACAACCCCTATCTGCGCTGGTTCAGCCTCTGGTGGACCTGGTGTGTCAAGCCCAACGGCGAGTGGCCGCGGATAGATGACGCCGGCAGTGTCAAGGGCAGCATCCAGCCCTGGCACTTCAAGTACCTGGCCTCGCGCTACCATGACCCGCTGAGCCTCTGGAACCTCGCCCGGCTGAAAGAACCCGCATCGCCGACAGTCTGGGATGTCATCTGGGGCCCCGCGGAACTCGGTATAAGCCCGGCCGGGCCGGACAGCACCTGGCCCCTGGCCCGTCATTTCGAGGGTCTCGGCTGGGTGGTAATGCGCAGCGGCTGGGACAGCACCGCGAGCTACGCCATATTCGATTGCGGGGACTTCTACTATGGCCATCAGCATCCGGCTGAAAACGCTTTCACCATCTTCAAGCAGGGCAGCCTGGCGATAAACTCCGGCCGCTACGAATGGGAGTCGAACCACCGGCCGAACTACATGGCCCGCACTATCGCCGGAAATACGCTGCTGGTCTATGACCCGCGGGAAAAATTCAGCACCGAGGGCGGGGACACGCTGTCCAATGACGGCGGCCAGGTCTGGCCCCGGCCGGGAAGGGAAAGTTTCGGTCCGACCAAGGGGACCCAATGGGACACCGGCGACATTACGGCTTTCGAGACCAACCGTTATTACAGCTATGTCTGCGGGGATGCCTCGCGGGCCTACAGCCCGCATAAGCTTTCCTTGTTCACCCGCCAGTTCCTGCAGCTCCAGCCGGACCTGTTTCTGATTTTCGACCGGGTCGTAACCACCCGGCCGGAGTATAAAAAATACTGGATCATGCACACCATCGATGAGCCCCTCCTGAACGGCAGCCTGGTCACGGTAACCGAGCGCGGCGGTAAGCTGTTCTGCCGGACTGTCCTGCCTGCGGCAGCCAAAGTCACCAAGGTCGGCGGGCCGGGCCATGAATTCGAAATTTTCGGGACGAATTTCCCGCCGAAAATGGTATATTATAGTCTTTCGGAGGGCGAGGAATGGGGTTCCTGGCGGCTGCAAGTCACGCCCGGACAGGCACGCACCGCCGACTGTTTCCTAAACGTGCTCCTGGCCGCGGACAGCTCCGCGACCGCACCGCCGGAGGTCGATGGGCTGGCGCTGGACTCGGACCTGCCCGGAGTGCGGATTAATTACAATAGCAAAATCTACGAGGTCTATTTCAACCGCACCGGCGCGTCAGGCGGCAAGATCAGGATTGCCTCGGCCACTGGGGCGGTGATTCTCGACCAGCCCCTGGCCGACAAGGTCCAGCCGCAGGCCGGTATCGGCAACTGAAATCGACGAGCCGCTCGAACTGGCGGACTATTTTACAGGAGGACAAACAGTATGAAATCTTTTGCCCGTCTTACTGCGGCCCTGCCGCTGTTTCTCGCTTTATGCGTAATGGGCCTGCCTAAAGTCTCTATGGGCCAGGCCCCGGCCTCCGCTGTCGAGCCCGCGGTGGATGACTCGGAATTCGCCCGGATCCTCGAATATTACAGCTACGACCTGGACCTGCCCCTGGACCCCCGCTCGTATGGCGAGTGGCCCTGGCGCGGCCCGCATACTCTCTACAAAGTTTCCTACCGCAGCGTCCGCGAACAGCGGGTGCCCGCCTACCTGGCGGTCCCCAAGGGCCATGAGGGAGAGAAAATGCCCGCGGTGTTGATCCTTCACGGCTGGAACCTTTTCTGGGGCAAGAACGAGGACTGGGTCCAGCAGTGGATTCCATTGCTGACCGCCCAGGGTTACACAGTTCTGGCTCCGGATCATTTCCTCTACGGCGAGCGCAAGGTGGAAGGCGGTTTCGACGCGATGGCGAAGACCGGTCCGTACTATTACCGGGACTGGATGTGCCAAACCGTCGTGGACCTCCGAAGAGGGATCGACTATCTCTGTTCGCGGCCCGAGGTCGACCCGGGCAGGATCGCCATCCTGGGCGGCAGCCTGGGCGGCTGGATCGGCGAGGTCCTGGCCGGAGTGGAGCCGCGGATCAAGACCGCGGTGCTGACTGTTCCGGCCTCGGAATTCGTGCGCGAGCAGACCCCGGCTTTCCGGGTGATCAATTCTAGCAACTTTTACCCGCGGATCACGGCGCCGCTGCTGATGGTGCTGGCCGGCAAGGACAGCCCGGAGCGCAATGCCCGCGACCGGGAGCATTTTAAGCTGCTTACCGGTAAAAAACAACTGGTCGAATACGAAGAGGGCCATTTCCTCGAGCCGCAAAAATACAATGCGGATATCCTCAAATGGCTCAAAGAAAATCTGTAAACTTTGAGTGATTTGAGCCGGTATCAACAATCTCTGGGACTCAGCTTGTCCTTATCTCTGCACGTTTTTAAATTATTTCATTTAAAGGTTTTATTGTAGGGGCGCACCCGCGTGTGCGCCCGCTCTGCAAGATGAAATTTCCAAACACGGGCGGACACATGGGTCCGCCCCTACGAGAGGCTTGTGGAAATTTATAGATAATCCGTTCCAATCTCATTCATCCCGGGGAGCAAACATGAAGGAAGCGATTCGCGCAGCTCTGCAATTATTTCTGTTTCTGGCCCTGCCGCTGTTCCTGTCCGCCGGATCCTCGCGTGCCGAGGTGCGTCTGCCCAAGCTGTTCAGCGACAACATGGTGCTGCAATCCGGCGTGAAGGCCCCGGTCTGGGGCTGGGCCGCGCCGGGAGAAAAAATCACCGTGCGTTTGGGCGCGCATGCTGCCGAGGCGACCACCGGCCAGGATGGCCGCTGGCGGACCGCGCTCGGTCCGCTGGAGGCCGGCGGGCCTTTCGAGCTGCTGATCGAGGGAAAGAATAAGCTCGTGATCAACAATGTCCTCTGCGGCGAGGTCTGGCTCTGTTCGGGCCAGTCCAACATGGCGATGACAGTCAAGGGGAGCCGCGATGCGCGCGAGGAAATCGCCGCGGCGGATTATCCACGAATCCGCTACTTTCAGGTTAAGGCCTGCAAAGCCGCCGAGCCGCGGGAGGAAGTGGCGCCCATTGAGGATGCGCGCCAGAGCCGGCTCAACACCTGGGAAATAACCAGCCCGGAGACCGTGGGAAACTACACCGCGGCCGGCTTCTTTTTTGCCCGGCTCCTTCAGCAGAAGCTTGATGTCCCGGTCGGGATAATCAACAGCTCCTGGGGCGGCACCACCGCCGAGGCCTGGACCAGCGGAAAAGCTCTGGCCGCAGACCCGGAGCTGAGCCTCATTCTCAAAAACTGGCCGGACTACAACAATGATGAATCCTGGCTCAAGGAGCAGTACGCGAAGTTCATAGAAGAGGGCGAAAAAGCCAAACAGGCGGGCCAGCCCGCGCCGCTCTATTTCAACCAGCCCTCGGTGCTCTACAATGGGATGATCGCCCCGCTTATCCCCTATGCCATCCGGGGCGCGACTTGGTACCAGGGCGAATCCAATGTCTTCCGGGCCTACCAGTACCGCAGGCTTTTCCCGGCCATGATCCGCAACTGGCGCTCGGACTGGGGCGGGGGCGATTTCCCGTTCATCTTCGTGCAACTGGCCAATTTCGAGGCGCACCAGGGCAACTGGCCCGAGCTGCGCGAGGCCCAGACCATGACTCTCGCTGTTCCCCATACCGGCATGGCTGTGGCTATCGATATCGGCGATGGCGGAGACATCCATCCGAAAAACAAGCAGGAGGTCGGCCGCAGGCTGGCGCTGAACGCCCTGGCCCTGGTCTATCAGAAAGACCTGCTTTATTCCGGCCCGCTCTACGATTCGATGAAAATCGAGAGCGGCCAGTGCCGGATCAGCTTCACGCACACCGGCGAGGGCCTGGCGACCAGAGACAATGCGGAGGCCGGTGGGTTCACGGTCGCCGGAGAGGACCGGATGTTTTATCCGGCAAATGCCCGGATCGAAGGCAAGCAAGTCGTGGTCAGCAGCAGCGCGGTTTCTCATCCGGTGGCGGTCCGCTACGCCTGGACCGACAACCCGGAGGAGGCCAACCTGTGCAATATGGAGGGCGGCAGCCCGGCTCTACCGGCCTCGCCGTTCCGCACCGATGACTGGCCCGGAATGACCGCGGACCGGAAATAGGTCCGAAACCATTTTTATGTGGGGGCGGCCCCCTGTGGCCGCCCGAATGCGCACATTGGTGTTAGCGGTGAAAAAAGTAGGGGCATGCTCTGCCCCTACGCGAGACCGGAAATACAAACAACAAGCGGATTATTGGGACGGCCACTTTTTGGATTGACGGGTTTCTTTCAGACCAGCAGGTGTTCCCATTCCTCGCTGTAAACCGAGCGTTCCATCGCCTCGAGCGCGGCAATCGGTTTCAGGATGCTCTCGTGGTTCCGGGGTTCCGCCCCGGTCTGGAACATTTTCACAATCGCCGAATACATGTGCAGCGCATTCTCCTCCATTTTCATCCGCGGCTTTATCTCGATCAGGCCTTCTTTTTCTTTCAAGGCGCAGTAAACCTTCCAGCCAGCGGCCGGTACATAGGTCGCCAGATTGCCATTGACGAATTTGAACTCGAATGTGCAGCGCGGCCCATTGCGGGTGGCGCGGACAGCCTCGACCTCATCGCCGAACAGCTTGAACAGCCGCTCGACTGTGTGGATGCCATAGAAGAAAATCCCCCCGTACTTGCTCTTGATATCGCTCGGGCCGGTCACCACGACCGAGATTATCTGGTCCAGCACCGGTATCTGGCCGGCCAGGTCATCCACCTCGGGCCCATAACCTACCGAGCTCAGGCTGGTAATCGGGGTTTTGCGCTTTTCCGCCAGCTCGAGCAGGGCGCGGCCCTCCTCCACCCGGTAGCAGAACGGCTTGTCCACGAAAGTCGGGATTCCGGCCTCGACAAAAGGCGTGGCTGCGGCCGCCTGGTATTTGGCGTGACGGAAGTCGACGATCAAGGCATCTATCAGCCCCAGCAGCTCCTCCTGCTTCTTGACGATTTTAGGGATGCTGCCCTTTTCTGCTGAGTTTTTGGCGAATTCAGCGGTTTCGCCCCAGATAGCCACCACCTCCACACCCGGGAATTTCTTGTCCACGTTGAACATAGTGCCGAAATTTATGGAATGGGAGTTCTCCGCTCCGATAATCCCGACTCGAATTTTTTTTCCGGTGCCCTGGTCCGGCCCCTCGGCGGCGGGGGAGGCTTTGGTGACCGTGGAGGCGAGGGCCAGGGAAGAAAGCGCACCCAAACCGACTTCTCGGATAAATTGACGCCGCTTTGACATAATGTCCTCCAGCGAGCTTAAAGGTTTTGGACGGATTTTTTCGGGATCGAGTACTCGTGTAAGAAGCGAGCGATCAAATTTTAGCTCCGGCCCGGGAGTAAGGCAATAATTTTCCGGTGTCTGCCGTGCCGAAAGTGAGTCGGATGAATTCGGAATGGCTAGGAAATAAATGCAGTCTCGCGTAAATTTATATAAAAACCCCTCCGGCATTTGGGGGAGAGGTCAGTCTTCCGAGCCGGAGGGGCGCTGCCTGCGAAGGATCCTAGGGAGGATCTATGTTTTTATTTGACTTCGCGAGGCTATATTAAACAGCCGGGGTTTTTCGGCCGGGCTGATTAAAAAGCTGCAATGCCTCATATACTTTCAAGAAATATGCCATATTTTCGAGACGCGGCCCTATGGTTTATATCTGTCAGCGGGTAAATAAGTTACACCAAAATGATCCAATAGCTAGCCAAGCACCGGTAACCCGGCATGCTTGTGTTCGGGTCAGTATCGCCGGGGAAATGCTCGAAAAAAGTCGAGCACCTGTTTTGAGGCAGGCATGTTGAAAAACCGGCAAATAAGGTCCTCCGGGGGCAGGGGCGATCGACCCGGATCGGTAAACCGGGGATAAAAAAATAGGGCGGTTCGCGAGAACCGCCCCTGCTGGTAAACCAATTTGCACGTCTCGGGATACGCTATTTGACTTCCGGGACCTCTTTCAGCGCCTGTTTGATCAACTCTTCGGGATATTCATAGTCCTCGAGGGCTTTTTCGTAATATTTATCATAGGCCGAGAGGTCCAGGTGGCCGTGGCCGCTGAAATTGAAGGCGATGCATTTCTCCTCGCCGGTCTCCTTGCATTTCAGGGCTTCGACAACCGCCGCCCGGATGGCATGGGTGGTCTCGGGCGCGGGGATCGTCCCCTCGGTCCGGGCGAACAGGATACCGGCCTCGAAACACTCGATCTGGTTCAGCGCGGTCGCCTCGATGATCCCCAGGTCCTTGAGGTGGCTGACCAGCGGTGCCATGCCGTGGTAACGCAGGCCGCCGGCATGGATTCCGGGTGGCACGAAAACGTGGCCCAGGGTGTGCATCTTGAGCAGCGGGGTCATTTTGCCTGTATCGCCGAAATCGTAGCGGAACGGCCCCTTGGTAAGCGAGGGGCAAGCCGCCGGTTCCGCGGCGATGATCCGGATCTCCTTGCCTTTCAGCTTGTCCGGCACGAAGGGGAAGGTGAAACCGGAGAAATTGCTTCCGCCGCCCGCGCAGGCGATCAGTATATCAGGGTAGTCGCCGGCGATCTCGAACTGTTTCTTGGCCTCCAGCCCGATAACCGTCTGGTGCAGCATCACGTGGTTGAGCACACTGCCAAGGGAATAGTTGGTGTCCTCGTGGGTCGCGGCATCCTCGACGGCCTCGCTGATCGCCATTCCCAGGCTGCCGGTGGTGCCGGGGAAGCGCTGGCGGAACGCCCGGCCGCTGTTGGTCCGGTCGGTCGGGCTGGGGAAGACCTCGGCGTTCCAGATATGCATCAGGCTTTTCCGCATCGGTTTCTGCTCATAGCTGACTTTCACCATGTAAACCGTGCACTCCACGCCGAACTTGCTGCAGGCGAAAGCCAGGGCACTGCCCCACTGGCCCGCGCCGGTCTCCGTGCTGATCCGCTTGATCCCCGCCTGCTTGTTGTAATAGACCTGGGCCACGGCGGTGTTGGGCTTGTGGCTGCCCGGAGGGCTCAGGCTCTCGTTCTTGTAGTAGATGCGCGCCGGAGTGCCCAGAGCCTTTTCCAGGTTGAAAGCGCGATGCAGCGGAGTGGGACGCCAGAGCTTTAGCACCTCCCGTACCGGATCGGGGATTTCGATCCAGCGCTCTTGGGAAACCTCCTGCTCGATCAGTGCCATGGGGAAAATCGGTGTCAGCATGTCCGGGGTGAGCGGCTGGCCGGTTCCCGGGTTCAACGGAGGAGCGCAAGGTTTCGGTAAATCCGCGGCCACGTTGTACCAGCGCTGAACCAGGTCTTTTTCCGACAGCAGTATCCTGTTATTGTCCATCAGTCAATCTCCATTGGATGACATAGCGGGAAAGGAGCGAAAGAGCCGAGCGAGTGTCCATAATTAACATCGCTCCAGGCGCTTGTCAATTTTTTCTGATGGGTTGTCTGATAATGCCGATACCGGGGAACGTGATCGATATCCAGGCCTGAGCATATTGACAAGCTCGGGACAGGCGCCTTAAATTCCCAAACTGACCCGGCGCCGGGCAAACCCTCAGCAATCGCTCATACCCTGCAGCCCCGATCGAAATTTTCCTGAAATTCCGGCCGATCCGCACTGTCTCTTAAGCCGCCCGGGTAGATTCGGTCTGTCCCGGGCCGGGCGAAACGCTTTTTCTTACAAGAGCTAATTATGGCCACCAATCTGAACCTGGAAAGTGAAACAAGCCCGCGAGTCCTGCTGAGCGGCAACGAGGCTGTCGCCCGCGCCGCCTGGGAGAGCGGTGTGCGGTTCGCCACCGGCTATCCGGGGACACCCAGCACGGAGATCCTGGAAACCCTGACCGGGTACAGCGGCGTACACTGCGAGTGGGCGCCCAATGAGAAAGTGGCCCTGGAGACCGCGGCCGGGGTCTCGCTGGCCGGGGTGCGGTCGCTGGTGACCATGAAACACGTGGGCCTGAACGTGGCCGCCGACCCGCTGAAGACCCTGGCCTACACGGGTATCCGGGGCGGGCTGGTGCTGGTCACCGCCGATGACCCGGGCCTGCACTCCTCGCAGAACGAGCAGGATAACCGCAACTATGCCCGTTTCGCAAGCTGCCGCTCAAAGTGGGGATTTTCGGCGCCGAGCCCTGGAGCGATGAGTTGAGGAAATCGATCGAGGAGAAGATGAACATCGATGCGCTCGATATCTACGGACTGTCCGAGATAATCGGTCCGGGAGTGGCCGCGGAATGCCTGGAGAAAAACGGGTTGCATGTATTCGAGGACCATTTCATCCCTGAAATCATCGATCCGGCCACCGGCGAGGTGCTCGGCCCTGGAGAGAAAGGCGAGCTGGTGCTGACCTCGATCACCAAGGAGGCTTTCCCGCTGATCCGCTACCGGACCCGGGATGTCACCAGTCTGAATCCGGAGCCCTGCGCCTGCGGCAGGACCCAGGTCCGGATGGCCCGGATTTCCGGCCGCACAGATGATATGCTGATAATCCGGAGAGTGAACGTTTTCCCCTCGCAGATCGAGAGCGTGCTGATGGGGATCGAGGAGGCCGAGCCGCACTACCAGCTCATTGTCCACAAAGAGGGCTCGCTGGACACGCTCGAGGTTCAGGTCGAGGTGCTGGAGCGCTTTTTCAGCGATGAGATCAAGCAGCTCGAGACCCTACAGCGCCGGATCAAGAATGAAATTGAGTCCGTGCTGGGGATTGGCACCCGGGTCAAGCTGGTCGAGCCGCGCACCCTGGCCCGCAGCGAGGGCAAGGCCAAGCGGGTGATCGACGAGCGGCCCGGCCGGGGGGAAACCCACTGATGCGGATTATCGATTTTCACTGCCATTTTTTCCCGGACGAACTTGCCGGGAGGGCGATCCCCAGGATGGAAGCCTCCTCGGGCTGCCGGGCCTTTACCGATGGCACCCGGGCCGGGCTGCTGCGCTCGATGGACCGGGCCGGGATCGAAAGCGCTCTGGTGCTGCCGGTGGCCACCAATCCGGAAAAAGTAAGCTCGGTCAACCGTTTCAGCGCCTCGGTCGCGGAGCCGCGGCTGGTCATCGCCGGGGCGCTCCACCCGAAGTCGCCGGTCTGGGCCGGGGATATAAAGGAGGTGATCGCCCTCGGATTCAAGGCGGTGAAACTGCACCCGGAGTACCAGAATTTCAGGGCCGATGAGCCGGAGTACCTGCCTTTTTTCGCCGCCCTGCGGGACTCCGGCCTGCTGCTGGTGTTCCATGCCGGCCAGGACCTGTCTTATAACCCGCCCTGGGGCGGAGCGCCATCCCAACTGGCCTGGCTTTTGGACCAGCTTCCGGGGATCAAGATATTCGCCTCGCACCTGGGGGGCTACCGCATGTGGGATGAATTCGAGCGCTGCCTGCTGGGCCGGCCGGTGTACATGGACACCTCATTCAGTTTCGGCGAAATCAGCGATGAGCGCATCCGCTCGCTGATCGTAAGGCACGGCCCGGACAAGGTATTTTTCGGCACAGACAGCCCTTGGCTCGACCAGAAAACCGAGGTGGAGAACGTCCTGCGCCTCGGCCTGGGAGCCGAGCTGGAGGAGAAACTGTTTAATGGCAATGCGATCCGGCTCCTGCCGGAGCTCGAGTCACCATGAGCGGACAGGAATGGCCGCAAGATAGGTATTTAATCGAAGAGAATTCCCCGAGGCAAGTGGATAGTCTAAATGTAGGGGCGACCCCGATTTTATCGGGGTTACCCGTCTTACACACCCCGCCCAGGCTTGCCGCGAGATAGTTCATTCAGGGAGTGAAGCCAATGCGAGTCAAACAGCTCAGTATTTTTCTGGAAAACCGCGCCGGTCGCCTGGATGAGGTGGCCGAGTTGCTGGGGGCCGGAGGGATCAATATCCGGGCCCTCTCACTTGCGGATACCAGCGATTTCGGGATCCTGCGCCTGATAGTCAACCATCCCGAGGAGGCGTTCCGGATATTGCACGAGGCCGGATTTACTCTCCGCTTCACCGAGGTTATCGCGGTCGAGGTGCCGGACCAGCCGGGAGGCCTGGCGAGCGTGTTGAAAATATTGCGGGACAGCCAGCTCAATGTCGAGTACCTCTACGCGTTTGTGGAAAAGCGGGCCGCCTCGGCAATCGTGATCTTCCGCGTTGAGGAACTCGACCGCGCTGTGGGGATTCTGCAGCAGAAGGGTGTCCGGTTGCTTTCCAGCGAGGAAGTTTGCGGTTTGTGAGGGAAGTGCTGAAGCGGAGAGAATACTGCCCGCTTGCGGGCCGGCAGATTGCGGGGCCTCATTATAGCGATTGCCTGCAAGACGGTTATGATTTGTCCAGAATACCGACAGTGGGGAAATCCCGCAAAAACTCCTCTCCGTGAGGAGCCTCTTCCAGCTTCCCGGTCAGGTCGCCGCCGGCCCGGTGAAGGCCGAGGTGGTTCCCATCGTTCCAGAGAAAGCTGCCGCTGACATCATAGACCAGCCCCTTATAAGCGAAATATGCCGGTCTCCCCTCCTTCCCGTCATTCCGGGCTAGCTCGGCTAGGGTAAAAACTTTCATTATTTCCCGCGCGAAATTTGTCTTTGAAAGATGGCTCCCCCGGGGGAAGACAGCCGGAGCCGCTCCCCCGGGGAAAGCGCATAGGTAAATTAGCGAGTCGAATCATTAACATTCAAGGATTGCCTCGCTAGATGCTTAATTAGGACATTAGAACATAAATAACGTAAGCATTTGTAGGGGCGGGTTTTAAACCCGCCCCGGTGTCTGGTAATAATTAACCTTAAAGCAAATTCTGCATCACGCATTTAGGGATGCAGGAACTTGGAGACAAAGGGCGATTCGCCGACAGTGTTACGGGCGAAATGGCCCGACGGACCCTGGGCCAGGAATTCAGCGAACCAGGCCTCGTGCTCGATCTCCTCGTGCAGGATCGCCAGGGCCAGGTCGTAGGTCCGGTGGTCCTTGCCGAAAGTAATGTTGCAGATATGCGTGTAGCCGCGCACCGCGCACTGCTCGGCTTTCAACAGAATTTTAAGGATGGCTTTGACATCCGTCGGGTCCTTGGGCAGGTTGGCCGGCGGACAGGCCGAGCAGTCGTGGAACTTTTTCATGTCATCCGGAAGCTTGCCGCCCAGCTCGTAGATTCTCGGCACCAGGGCCTCGAAATGGTTGCGGTCTTCGATGCGCGCATCCTCGGTAATCAGCTTCAGGCCTTCCCCTTCCATGCCGATCAGGTTCACGCGCAGGATCGTGTAATAGTAGAAAGTGGTCAGTTCGGCGGCTGCATTGCGCACCAGCAACTCAACCAGCTCATCCACGTTGACTCCGGCCTTTTCGACCATTTGCCTCGATACCAGACTCATCTCTCCTCCTAGTGGTTAGGTCCGCCGGCCAAAACCGGCGGAGATAGTGAAAAAGTCAAGAATACATCACCAATTACCCGGTCCACCCGGGCAAAACAGTTTTTCCCGTTGTTCGCCTCCTTGGTCAAGTAATGCTGGATCAGGGCGCTTCTCTGACTTTGATCGTAAATATTACTATCTAATAATAATTCTTACCAATAATGAAAAAAAAAGACGCCGGCATAAGATGCAGCGTTAAAGATTCCCGCCGCAGGCCCGGCAGATACCTCTCAGCTCGATATAGACCGCATCGACCGCCCCCCAGGATTTCACAGACTCGGGAATTCTGAAATCTTCTGTCTGCCCGCTGTAGAAATCCCGCACCAGGCCGCACTTGGTACAGACAAAATGGTGGTGCGGCTCGGTGTTGGGATCGAAGCGGGCCTTGTCCGAGAACAGGGAAACCCGGGCCAGAACCTTTTCCCGCTCCAGGACCGCGAAAGTCCGGTAAACCGTATCCAGGGCGAGAGTCGGGATGCGTCCCCGCACCTTCCGGAATACCGTATCCACATCCGGGTGCTCGCTGGAAGCGGCGATCTCCCGGAAGATTTCCAGGCGCTGATGGGTCAGCTTGATGCCAGCATTCCGGCTGGCCCGGACAAAGGCCTCAAGCCGCAAATCCTGCTCCGCTGCATTCTTTTCCATACCGGCTTTCTTTTATCCCAGTCAAGAATAATTCTTATCTGCTATTGATTATATAAAGTAAAATTCAAAAGATCAAGGCCTTTTCTCATTTCATCCCTTCCCGACGGCTCGAGTCATCCGGCAGCACGACCGAGCGTAGCGCCTTCAGGAACAAGCCGTCCGGATCGCCCTTTGTCGGCGCAATGTATCCGCCTTCGCCGAACTCGTTCCAGGCATAGATGAGGAGAATCCTTTCCTGCGTTGTCTGATCGGGGTTTTTGTCCATCCAGGCAATTGCATCGCGCAGGAACCCCGCGAACTGCTCCGGTGTGCGATCCGGATAGTACCAGCCCTCCGCCTGGTGGAGGCCCGACGGTCCCTCCCAGGGCCGCTTGTCCCAACCGCCGGTGAGCACCGGGATATAAGGCTGCTGGCCGGTTCCGCCCCAGGCTTTCTCGCTGGCCTGGATCAGCTCGGCATAGGTATGCCGCTCGGAGCCGGACACATACCCCGGGACCACATTATAAAGGGTTCTGTGCGTGTAACCGGCCGACAGCTCGCCGCCGCCGCAGCCGGCAATCGCCACTCCGGGCAGCCCGGCTTTGCGCGCCGCCTCCTGAAGGTAGTCAAAGCCCGCCTTATCCCCGCCTTTGGGGCTGAAAATGATCAGCAGCGGTTTACCGCCGACAGTCAGGGCCTGGGTGTGCTTCAGATAGGGCATCCAGAAATCCGCCGCCTGCTTCCAGTGCTCCGTTCCCTCGATCTCGAAGCCCTCGTGGTTAGCCACCAGCAGACAAAACTTTAGCCGCTGGTTGTTCCGCGCTTTCAGGAACAACTCCAGGCTGGTGTGCAAGGGGTTTCCAGCGATTGCCTGCCTGTTAATCGCCCGGCCGTTGTCATGCCAGTACCAGCAGAAAGCGAAGAAGGCGAGGCCGTTGTCCGCCGCCAGGTCAATCTGTCGCTCCATGATA
>Ga0156185_1223_pt1 | contig 21940 bp, 21 predicted proteins | sample RifCSPlowO2_12_FD_107838 | JGI IMG/M metagenome (GOLD analysis project Ga0156185, IMG submission 107838) | Candidatus Glassbacteria bacterium RIFCSPLOWO2_12_FULL_58_11 | reverse complement strand
GGCTCCCGGGCGGCAGCTTGGAGTTGATCACTACCTGCTGGCGCTTGTCCTTGAACACCTTACCTAGCAGGCTCTCGTTTTGCCCATTGAAGTACGAGCGGCCGGTATCGAAAAAGTTGATACCTTTCTCGAAAGCAAAATTTATCAGGGTCGGGTCCATCGTGCGGCTCGCCCCAAAGCCGACCTCGGTCACCTCGATCCCGGCCTTGCCCAGGGTGCGGAATACCGGAGTGACATTCTTATCCGCCGCGGTTTGCGCCGCAAGCGCCTGGGCGCCTGAGGGTTGAGACTGCTGCCCGTTCTGCGGGCGGCCGCAGGAGACTCCTAGTCCCAGTCCCAGAATGGCAGTGCCGCAGTGGGCAAGAAATTCTTTGCGTTTGATCTTCGGGCTCTCCGGCATCTCGCCTCTCCTGTGTCAGAAAATTGAATCTTCAGAGGTATTTTGTCGATAAGGAAGGTGAGAAAATAATAGGGAAAAGAAATATCATTGTCAACCTTGAGGCATGAACAGAATTCTCCGGCCGCTGAAAAAGGAAATCTTTTCCCGGTGGCCCGGGTTGACCGGCTGTACCTGGGACTGAACATCCCGCAAGGTAAGCAGTTAGGACGGGCTTCCCTGCTCCGGTGGACCCGAAATCCGGGAATGGAACGGTAATTGCTTACAGATTAAAGACCGAGCGGCATACGCGATTACAGGAGGTTGCTGATGAAGACGGTCAAAAAAACCTGGCAGGTCTTCGAAATGTTTTTCCTGCTGTTGGCGCTGGCGCTGCTGTGGGGCGCGGAAAGCTGGACCGAGCGCAAGGATGCAAAGAGCGGCGGCCACCTTTCCGGTGAGGATGATCTCACGACCTACGGCACCGGAAGCTTTATCGGGTCCTGAGCGTACCCGGAGGCCCCGTACCGGGGTCCCTGGCGCCGTATCCGGACTGATTTTATAAACCGCTGAAGCGGATCCGTAATGTTTCGCCCGGGCCGGACCTGTCAGCAGTTTTGCCGGAACGGCTAAAATTATTTACCCTGCTCTAAGCTTTTCCTGCCATCTCCAGCTCTTCATTTCCGACTGATCATCCAGCTTCTTTTTCAAGCTGCCATTTCTTTAAAAGTTTCTCCGGAAATTACAGGCCGAAAAATTTTCGTTTGCCGGACTGTTGCATTATATTGTTTCATGTTGTCAGATGTGGGATGCGGCAGAAATAATTACCTGGCTTTTCCTTCAGATAATAGAGGAGCAGAAGATGCGTTCCAGCATTCAGGGATTTCCCAGGATCGGCGCTCAGCGCGAGCTTAAATTTGCCCAGGAGGCCTTCTGGCGCGGCGAAACGGACCGGGCGGAGCTGGAGAGAAGCGCCGCCGCGCTGCGAGCCGAGAATTTCCGCTTTTTGAAATCCGCCGGATTAGACCTGATCCCCGCCGGGGATTTTTCGTTTTACGACAAGATTCTGGATACCTGCTGCATGGTCGGAGCGGTACCGGAAAGGTTCCCTTTCCGGGGCGGGAATATCGGGCTCGACGAGTATTTCGCCATGGCGCGGGGCGCCCGGTCGAAGAGCGGCAATATCAAGCCGCTGAGCATGCTCAAATGGTTCAACACCAACTACCATTATCTGGTGCCGGAGTTCAGCCGCGGGATGCGGTTCAAGCTGACCGACCGCTCGATCCTGAACCTGACCGATGAGGCGCTGGCTGCCGGGATAAATGCCATGCCGGTGCTGGCCGGGCCGCTTAGCTTCCTCCTGCTAGGCAGGCCGGAGGAGGGGCTGGATAGCCTGAGTCTGCTCGAGGGACTGCTGCCGGTTTACCAGGAGGTTGTCGGGAGCCTGGCCGCGCGGGGCGTAAAGTGGATTCAGCTCGATGAGCCGTGTTTCGCCGGCACGGTCCAGGAGCAGGCCCGCAAAGCCCTCGGGCAAGCCTATGCCGTACTCTCGAAGGCGGCGGGTGAAACGAAAATCGTGGTGCAGACCTATTTCGATCATGTCGGCGAAAACTACGACACGCTGGCCGCGCTGCCGGTGGCCGGTCTGGGGCTGGATTTTATCCACGGGCCGGAGAACCTCGAGCTGCTTCGCGGCAAAGGCTGGCCAAAAGACAAGACCCTGATCGCCGGCGTGGTCGAGGGCCGCAACATCTGGGCCTGCGACCCGGATAAAGCCCTGGCCCTGATCGGGCAGCTAAAGGATCTGGCGGGCGAGAGTAACCTGGTGCTTTCGACGAGCTGTTCGCTGATGCACGTGCCGGTTAGCACCGAAGGCGAGAAAAAACTGCCGCCCGAAGTGCTGGGCTCGATGGCTTTCGCCAAAGAAAAAGTCCGGGAGCTGGTCGCCCTGGCCCGGACCGCGGCGGGCAGCCCGGCCCCTGAAGATGAAAAATTACTCGCCGCCGCCCGTCAAACCCACGGTACTCTCAAAAAAAGCCCCCTTAAACATGTCCCCGCGGTGCGCAAGCGTCTGGCCGCGCTGGCCGATAAGGATTTCCGCCGCCAGGCGGAATACGCCGAGCGCCGCAAGCTGCAGGACAAAGTGCTCGGCCTGCCGCTCTTCCCCACCACCACCATCGGCTCTTTTCCCCAGACCGGCGAGGTCCGCCGCCTGCGAGCCCGCTGGAAAAAGGGTGAGCTGACCGAAGTGCAGTACAAGGAGGAGATCCGCAAGAGCATCGCCGCCCTGGTGGCCAAGCAGGAGCAGCTGGGCGTGGATGTTTTGGTGCACGGCGAGTTCGAGCGCAACGATATGGTCGAATATTTCGGCGAACAACTGGAAGGATATTATTTCACCGCCAATGGCTGGGTGCTCTCCTATGGCAGCCGGTGTGTCAAGCCGCCGGTAATTTACGGCGATGTGTCCCGCCGCGGCCCGATGACCGTCGAATGGTCCAGCTACGCCCAGTCGTTGACCGACCGGCCGATGAAAGGCATGCTTACCGGTCCGGTAACCATGCTCAACTGGTCTTTCGTCCGCAACGACATCCCGCGCCAGGAAGTCTGCCGGCAACTGGCCCTGGCGATCCGGGATGAGGTCGCCGACTTGGAGAAAGCCGGAATCAAGGTGATCCAGATCGATGAGCCGGCCCTGCGCGAGGGCTTGCCCCTCCAGCCGGACAAGCAGCCCGTGTACCTGAACTGGGCGGTGGATGCTTTCCGCCTGGCCTCCGGCGGCGCACGGCCGCGGACTCAGATCCACAGCCACATGTGCTATAGCGATTTCAACACCATTTACGACCAGATCATCGCCATGGACGCCGATGCCATCTCGATCGAAAACTCGCGGGCCGGCGGGCGGCTGCTCAAAGTGTTCAAAGAGCGGGAGTATCCCAACGGCATCGGACCGGGGGTCTGGGACATCCATTCGCCGCTGGTGCCGAGCGAGGAGGAAATCGTCAACCACTTGCGCGGGGTCCTCAAATACCTCCCGGCGGAATCGGTATGGGTCAATCCGGACTGCGGCCTGAAGACTCGCGGCTGGGAAGAAGTGAATGCCTCGCTGGTCAACCTTGTCGGCGCCAGCCGGAAGCTGCGCCGGGAATATGCCGGCCGCGACAGCCGACGGAGTCAAGAACCGAATGAACCATGAAGACACTACCGGGAAAAAGGCATCAGCCGCCGGAGCGCGCCAGATCGTGGAAGTGATTTCCGGGGCCTGGACCGGAGAGGAGCCAGATTTCCACAGGCTTTTCCTCTTTGACCGGCTGACCCGGGGCGAAAAGAACTGGAATTTCCTGATTGTCACCCGCTCCAGCGGCCTGGACCGTCTGGAGCTCGCCGCCTATTCCTATGAGGTAGGGTCGGATGGCGGGCTGAAGACCAAGCTCGAGAGCCGTAAGGCGCAGATTCCCGCCGACAGGCTGACCGAGGTGATCGAGGGGATTCTGCTGAGGCTTGACGAGCTGGAGTGCGATTACCGCGAGTTCGACCTCGGGGAATTTGGCCGGGCGGAATCTAAGCTCGAGTTCATAAGTCAATTATTGGGCGAAAAAGTGGAAGGTGAAAGTGCCGAAGAGCCTGGAACAAACCTCCTGCAGCCGGGCCCTGGTGGTGGAGAACCGGGGGGACTGGGCCCGGGTCGAGGTGACCCGCAACACGCTCTGTGACCACTGTAACGAAAAAGAGAGCTGCGGGGTAATGCTGGAGAATGGCCGGCAGTCCTGGGCTCTGGTGAAAAATCCCCTGGGCGCCCGGCCCGGCGATCTGGTGGAGCTTTCGATCAAAGACAATGTGGTGCTTTGGGGCGCGCTGACGATTTATGCGATACCGCTGGCCGGACTGCTCCTTTTCGTTTTCCTGGCCCTGTACCTGAACAGCCGGCTCGGCGAGCCGCTGGGCCGGGACACTCTGGCCATCCTGGCCGGAGGGGTGGGGCTGAGTCTGTCTTTCCTTCTGGTCCGCCAGGTCAGCCGGCGCTGGAAATTCCTGGCCGAGGGCGCGCCTGTCATTAGCCGGATCTTCACCGAGCAGACAGGACAGGAGCGGCAATAGAGTACTTTGCCGCGAGGGCGGGTGCGTCCACTTGCCATAAGAAAATTTCGGTGACGGGCGGACACATGGGTCCGCCCCTGCGTGTATTTGCGGAAATTTGTTAATAAGCGGGTTATAAAACCGGCTGGCGTGGAGATTTGCTCAGTTACGGGGGAATCGGGTGGCGAGGAAACGGACCAGCGACTCCTGCTTCTCCGGCTCGAGCTTTTGCTTTTTCTTGGCCAGCATGGCCGTGACGGTCGAGTCGATTTCCCCGGCATGCATTCCGCTTTGCCAGACCAGAACAGTGCTATGGCAGGCTGAGCAACTGGCCTCGAACGCAACTTTCCCTCTCTCCAATCGATTGCCCTGGTAGACCGGGAATTCTCCGGGTTCCACGGGCCGGAATTCAGTCTTCACGGAATCCGCTTCCCGGGCCAGCGCGGGCGGCTGCGTCTGGTAGTTGAAACCGATCTCTTTGGCCGTAATACCGATAAGGATCAGGCATAAAAAATATACCGGCAGCTTCGGCTGGTGCATGGGAGGGGGGTCCGTGACAGTCGTATGTCCAACCGCTCGATTCCAGGACAATTCAAGCGGCGCTGGAGAAAGATACCCGCTTCGCCATTTTACCGCCGGTAGTGCCTGACTGTCAATAGGCTCGCCGTTTATCGATGGAGATTATGGATACCCTGCGCCGCTTTTTCAGGTTCCTCTGTCCGGTCCTGCTGGCGTGGCCAGTCTGGCTTTCGGCCCAGAGCAAATATGCCGGCGAGTCATTCAGCGTGGGGGTGGGCGCGCGCGGCCTGGCAATGGGCAGCGCCTTCCACACCCTGGCGACCGGACCCGAAGCCCTGTATTGGAACCCGGCCGGGCTGGTCCGCAGTGAGCGCGGGCCGGACAATTGCCTGGCCCTGATGCACAGCGAGCGTTTCGACGGCGAGGTGGTCTATAATTTTGCCGGCTACAGCCGCAATCTGAAACGCGCCGAGGGCCCGCTGAGTATCGGAGTAGGCCTGATCCATCTAGGCGTGGGCGGCATCCCGCTGGTTACCCGCCTGGAGAATCCCGGGGGGGAGTTGGGTCCGGAAAACCGCCCGGTCATCGACCGCTACATTTCCAAGAATGATTTCGCCTTCCTGGCCGGCTTTGGCCGCCGCTTCAGCGATAAGACCTGTCTCGGGGCCACGGTCAAGGTGCTGCACGAGCGCTACCTGGATGTTACCGCCACCGGCTTCGGGTTCGACCTGGGGGCGATTTACGAGAGCTACCGGCTCGTGCCGCTGCTGCTCAGCCTCTCGGCCCGGGATGTGACCACCAGTTTTCTGGCTTTCTCAACCGGCAAGAGAGAGTATATCAAGCCCTGGATCTCAGCCGGCGCGGCCCTGGCGGATGGTTATCGTCTGCCTGGAGGAAAGATAACCGGCGCGCTGGAGGTTTCGGTGCCTGCGGAACGGCGGAGGAAGAACTACCCCTCGGATGGGGCTTACCTGATGAGCTTGCTGCATCTGGGCGCGGAGTACGCGCTCTACGAGCGGATGTTCCTGCGCGGCGGCCTGGATGAAAACAACCCCACCTTCGGCGCGGGCCTGTCGGTGCGCGGCCTGGCCGTCGATTATGCCTGGATCGGGCACCGGGACCTGAACCAGACCCACCGCATCTCCCTGGATTACAGTTTTTGAGTATCTAGCGCGGATTATTCACAAATTCCGGCAATTCTCAAGGGCAAACCCATTTGTCCGGTTGGAACAGGAGCGTAGGGGCGACGCATGCGTCGCCCCTACAATTGCGCTGGTATCTTGCCTGTGTGTTCAGCAGAATGGCGTCCGCGCGGGGCATAAGAATTTATAAATTAATCTCGTTGAGGCTACTCGAAAAATTCCTGGCGGAAAGCGATTCTCAGGACCGTGCCCACCGAGGGAGTTCCCGGCGGGAGTTTGTTGAAATCGAGGAAGCTGACATCGAACCACCAGTCGCGGGCCGGGGCAGTATAATACCGGGATCCATAATACCAGTCGCCGTTGGAGTTATCGCTCTGCCAGAGATTGATAAAAGAGCCGACAATCCTGGCGGTCTGTCCGCTCCAGTTTTCCGCAAAGCGGGGGAAGTTTTCCAGCCCGCCGTTATAGATGCTGGTGTTCTGGGTGTCGCCGGACAAGATCGCCACGTAATAGGTGGTCGTCGAGGCATTGATCAGGCTGTTGTTGGTGAAGTGGTTCGCTGCATCGGTCCAGTTGTTGGACAGCAGGTATACCGCATCCGCCATCACCGCCGAGGGCTGCCAGCTCGTGGTGTTGTAAGTGCCCTTGACGTAGATCGCATTGTCCGAGGCGACAGTCATGGGCGCAGGCAGGGTGGTGCCGTTGATCAGCTTGATCCCTTTCTGGCGGGTCCCGTCCTCGGTGATCGAGACATATATGATCCCGTTGCCCAGATCGCCGGCGGTGAGCTTGGAGACATCCAGGATCAGCAGGTCGGTCCACTGATTTTCCCGGTCATCGTAAAACGCATCGTAGCTCGTGGCCAGGGCGGTCGGATCGGAGAAGACTTTCGCGGCGCCGGCATTATTCATTATCGAAACCGAGGACAGATCGGCTGAGGCGTAAATCCGCGTGTCGGCCTGCCAGTCCAGGCGCTCGAGCTTGAGCGCTACCCCATCACCCGCATCGCGGCGCCTGATTATCTCGATCGGCTCGATTGAGCCGGGGATCGGCAGGCCGAGCGGAACGATGTTATGCGCCCGCGTGCGCAGCCTGCCGCCGAAATCCGTATTCGTGCGTGTCACCCAGGCCGCATCGTTTCCCGCGTAGGCCGGGGTTTCACTGTCATAGGTCAGGGCGACAAAGACACTGTCCGGGTCCGAGATCAGGATCGATCCGGTGAATGTCTCGTGGTTCCAGATCCGGAAACGGTAGAGGTCGCCGGCCATGGTGATCATTTTATGGAAGCGGTTGGTCGAGTTTGTCCCGAGGAAAAGCGAGCTGTTGGTGTGCACCCGGCCGACAAAGTCCATCGTGGCCCCGGGGTGGATCTCCAGGCTGTCATCGTAGAACACGCCGAACTGGAAGATCGGTATCTGCAAGCCCTCCACCGAAACCAGGATATGGTAGCGGCTGTTGCCCGGTCCGACCACTTTCGAGGTGATATCGATCGGCTGATTCAGGCTCACCATGCCCATGTAAGGCCCGGTGCTGATCGTATCTACGAAACTTGTCGCCGAGCGCACGATTGAGAATTGCTCGAAACTGAAATTGTCGAAATCCGGCGGCAGGATTGTCGCCAGGTCCGCATCCGTGACAGTTCCCTGGCCGTCCAGCAGGCTTTGGATATCCGAGAGCGCTTTTTCCACTCCGGCCTCGGCGACATAAAAGGCGCGGCTGTTCTGATAGTAGTTGCTGGCCAGCTGGGTGTCGATCGAGCTTACCATGACCGCGCCCACGGCCAGGATGGTCAAGGCGCTCAAGAGCAGCATCATTGTGATCAGCGCCACCCCGCGCTCGGATCGGACTTTCTTGCCTAAGAATTCCATGTGCTCCTCCAGCGGCGATGCTTCCGCCTTGAGCCGCGGATCCGCTCAATAGATGACGTTCCGCGGGGCGATGGTCGAGGTGAACTCCTGGCGGTAATAGTGGTCCGCGTTTTCCGAATACCGGGGATCCGGCCGCGAGCTGCGCGCGGTGAGAGTTACCTCCAGGGCCCGCAGGTCCATCGAGTCGTTGGTGTCGTCGCCGTCCGCGTCATTGGCTGCGCTTGCCGTATCGCTGTCTTCGAATATTATTGTTGTTTGCATGTTTTCGATATCGTAGGCCACTTCCCCCAGGCTGGTGCCGCCCCTGAACTTAACCAGCGTCGGGTGGTCCGCGTCGGATTTGTCCACGGTTATCGACATAATCGTGACCCGGGTGATTACCGCGGTGGCCGGGTTGTAAGCCTTGGCCAGGCCGCTGGGCGAATTCACGCCGACCGGCGGGACGAAAACTATTGTACGGGAAGAAGTATTGATCGAAGTGATCTCGATAATATTGAACGAGGACTCGTCATAGATCATTAATTGTTCGCCCTCCACCAGGCTGTCTATATCGGAGTCCGCGGAAAGTTTCATGCTGTTCGCATTGGCGTTCGGCGGCGGGCTGGTGGCGAACAGTAGGTGGAGGCTGGTCTGCGGTACGTACAGAAAGGTTATCGTGTCCGGCTCGGTGGCGCCGCCGTCGCGGACCTGCACAGAGGCGAAAAGGCCGGGCAGCCCAGTTCCGGCATTCATCGCCTCGCGCTGGATCTCATCCAGGGCGATCCGGCCGGTCAGGTACATGTCCTCGCGCAGGCTTTCGCTGTTGTAGGATTTGCTCTGGTTGATGAACAGGTTGATAAACGCCCCGACCACGATCATCGTAATCGTCAGCCCGATCATCATCTCCACCAGGCTGAAACCTTTACAGCACCGGGCGGATTTTCGGATATTGCTGGACATAAACTGCAAGCCCCCGGTTCAGGGATAAATGATCGTGGAAACGACAGCCTTTTTTACGGTGTCCGCCAGGTCCGTGCTGAAATAGACGGTGACATCGATGGATTTTGTATTCGGTCCCGCCTGATTCGCGGTCACCGTGGTCACTCTGGTGTACTTGCCGCCGCCGGAATCCACCCGACCGTTCTGATCCAGCTGGCTCTCGGTCTGGGTCACTACGTAGTTGTAATCGGTAAGCTTGATCTGCTCGATTTTCTGACGGGCCAGGGCGGTGGCGATCGAAACATCGGTGGCGTAACGGTTCGATTGCATCGTATACACCAGCACGCCGGCCAGCGCCAGCAGTCCGATTGCTCCGATTACCAGGGACACCGTAATCTCGACCAGCGAAAAGCCTGCCTTGCGGCGTAATATTCCGGTTATTTCCATGTATTGTCCTCCCAGCGCCAGGTGCGGACCGCGCCGAGACTGCTGACCGTAATCGCGTAGAACGAGCTGTTTTCGCCGAGCAGGTAAACCGAGCCGGCGGTTCCCTCTCCGCGGGAGTTGAAACTAGCCTGGTCATTGGTAAAATCCACTCCGCCCGAGGGGATAGCTCCACCCCCCGGACCGGTACTGGTTGCCGCAGCATAATTGGAAAAGGCTACTCCCTTGGGGAGCTTGAAACCCCTGAATCCGCTCTTGGTGTCGGGGAGCGCCAGATTGGTGCTGTCGATCTCCCCGGCATCATAGCTCAGGTCACCGTCCATATCCAGCCAGAAAGTGTAAAAGCTGTCCGCCGGGGTGAGGGCGCCGGGCGCGAAATCCAGGTAGCAGCGCCGGTTGGCGCTGATCGATTTGATCCGCGCCGTCTGGATGGCCACCGCCAGCGCGTGCGCGCCGGACTTGACCCGGCCCTCCTTGACGAAGCCGCTGAAACTGGGCGCGCCGACCGTGATCACGATCGCCAGCATGGTCAGCACGATCAGCATCTCGATCAGGGTGAACCCACACCTGCCGCTCATTTTTCCGGACAAGTTCATCGGCCCCCGGTTCAGTCTTTGTTTATCATAACATTTTTCGGAAGTTCTATTCAAGCCGGAACGAAAAATTTTCGCTGTCGGAATTTCTTTATTTTTTAGCCGGAGCGGCAGGCACGGGCTTTATCAGACCGGACAATTCGCTCCGGAAGCTCCATAAAGAAGCAGACCCGGCACTTTCAGGGTGCCGGGTCTGCCTGTAGACTGCCGCTTTCCGCAGGGGACGGGAATTAAGAAATCCATGAGTGAAAGTCGCTCGATTTCTGATACCGCCCGGGAAAGCGCTTCGAGAACTATTCGACCAGCGAGGCCGGGGTCACCGTTCCTGTCGCCAGGTCGACCGAGGCCTTGGTGGACTCGGTTATTTTCTGATGATCGATGGTCAGTACGCCGGCGGCGATGGTCAATTTCATATCGTTGACCGTTGCGGCGATATCGGAATTAAGTTTCTGCAACTGGCTGATCTTGGTCGCAGTGGCTCCGTCGATACGCGAGGTGCTGTAGCCCAGCGCCGCGGTCTTTACCGCTTCAGCCATGGTATTGCAGTGCGCCAGATAAGCGGAATCCTTGGCGCCGGTAAACCGGGAGATCAGCACTGTGGCCAGAATTCCGATAATGACCACGACGATCAGCAGTTCGATAAGGGTGAAACCCTTGTTGGAACGCAAACCTCTCATATAATACTCCTTTAAAGAGGTGAGAGAGGGAGACAGAAATGAGATCGAGGCGAGTGATAGTAAAAGCAATTATCAGGCCAGTTTGAAATTAATTTGTATCTTCTTGAAATATAAAGATTAACTGCAAAAAAAAATTAATCATGATGCTTTCCGAGGATTTTTTACTTGCATTCTGAAACGAAAATTGTTTTTTGCACGGCCTTTCATTTCTCCAGCGCCCTGCGCAGAGACCCGGCGTCCGTTCCGCCGCCCTCGCTCAACAGGCGCTCCATGATTATCAGCTTCAGCATCGCCGGGCCGAGATCATTATCCGGGTACTCCCGCGCCATCCGGGTGTACCAGTAAGCCGCCCGCTCGTAGTCCTCGGCCTCGAGCCAGGCGCCGCCGATCCGGTTGATAATTTCCTCCGGCTCCGGGCTTAGCGGGCGGTCTTCCCTGGCGCGCAGGGCGAGCGCGGTCTCGAAGCTCTCGGCCGCCAGGCGCGGTTCGCCCATCTGCGCGCAGGTTTCGCCGAGACGGTAGGGATGGAAGCTGTTGGCGGGTTCGAGCGCGGAGAGCCGCCGCAGAATATTCACCGCGGAGCTGAAATCGGGCCGTGCCAGGAAGGAGGCCGAGCGCCGCTCGGCAAAAGCCAGGGCCAGCGGATATTGAAGCTCCAGCAGCTCCTTTTCGGTGATGCCGGTCGCGGGAAGGCGGCTGATATATTCCTCGGCTTCGCGGTATTTTTTCCTCTCGACCAGCAGCCTGGCCATCAGCTTCAGGGCCAGCGGGTGCTCCGGCTCACGCTCGAGGGCATCGGCCAGTGCGGAATAGACCAGGTAATTGTAGCCGCTCCCGGACCTGAGCTGATAGAGCGCCAGGCCGGCCAGCTCATCTGCGCTCACCTGGTGGGTGTTAAGGTAACTGGCGAGCAGGGTCCTCCCGGAGCGGAAACGGTACTTGTCCGGCAGCTTGACCTTGTTGGCCTCGAAAAACCCGCGGGGGGCCTCGTACTCGACCAGCGGAAAATTATCCGAGTTGAGCGGACCGATCCCGGCCCAGCGCTGCAGCCCCCGCGGATCGAAAATCTGATTGCTGAGCAGGATGAACGGGCTCGTTATCCCGATCGAGGCCAGGTCGGCGGCCGTGGCCCCGACGCTCATCCGCCCGGCGAGGCCTTCCAGATCAAACGATAGCTCGCCGGCGGAGCCGATCAGCAGCACGTCGTTGTCCTCCATCGAGCTGAATCCCAGCGTCCGGGGAAAACTCTCGGTAAAGGTGCGGATGATCGTTTTCAGCACCTTTTCGTCCATCTCGTAGAGGTGGATCCACTGGCAGATCAAACCTCCGGGCGCCAGGCGCTCCAGGCAGTTGCGGTAGAACTCCACGGTATAAAGGTTTCCGATTCCGGCGATCCAGGGATTGGAGGGCTCGCTGGCGATCAGGTCGTATTTCTCCTCCGAGCGGAACAGGTAATTTCGTCCGTCATCGAGCACGATCTTCAGCCGCGAGTCCTCCCAGTAGCGCCGGTTCAGCTCCGCAAAATACCGGCTGCCCTCGATTACCTCAGGCGAAATCTCTGCGCACTCGAGGCTTTTCAGCTCCGGGTGGGACAGCGCCGCGGCGCAGGTTACCCCGCTGCCCGCGCCGATCACCAGCATCTGACCCACGTTTCCGTGCAGCAGCATCGGCAGGTGGGCCAGCAGAAGCTGAGTGTGCATGTCCAGGCCGTTCGAGGCGTCCACTTTCCCGTTGACCCGCAGCATGATCAGGGTATCCTCGCGCTCCACCGCCACGGTGGTCGAGATGCCCTCCCGGTAGTAAAGCAGCTCCCTGCCCCGGGCGCTGCGCAGGTAGTTTTCCGGCGTGGCGTTGACTCCCGGATGGTAGCGGAAAGAGCCGCCGGTCAGGATTTTTCTATCCCAATCCGGGGCCAGCAGAAAATAGGCGAGAAGGCCGGCCGCGCTGAGGGTGTAAACCAATGCGGCCCGGCGGAATTTTTGGCGGCCCGGCGCTGCCAGGATGGCCAGACCGGCGGCCAGGTTGAGCAGCAGGGCGAGTTCGAGGGTATGTTTGATCCCGAGGCCCGGGATCAGCGCCAGGGCGCAGGTCAGCGAGCCGAGAATATTGCCCAGAGTGTTGACCGCGTACACCCCGCCTACCTTGCCCGCCACACTGCTCAGCCCGCTCGAGGCCAGGCGACCCACCAACGGGAACCCCATGCCGATCAGCGTGGTTGGCACTAGCATCACCAGCAGACAGACCGCGAACTCGAAGGCTGCGTGCGCGGGATAGGAAAAATTCACCAGCGTCCGGCACCAGATGAAAAAAAGCGGCAGCTTACTGTAGAGCGGGAGCATGGCCAGCACGCTGAGCGCCACCGCAACCTGGCAGAGGGCGAAAATGCGGGCCGGGCGTTCAATGCGAGGCATGAAACGCGAGATCAGCAGGCTGCCCAGGGCGATCCCGCTGATAAAGGCGGCGAGCATCACCGCGAAGGAGTAAGTGGAGGAGCCGAGCACCAGCGAGAGCAGCCTGGTCCAGGCGATCTCGTAAACCATGGCGGTGAAGCCGCTGATAAATATGCCAGCCAGGGCCCAGCGGACAACAACCGCCGGTTCACTGTCCTGGGGAGCTTCCCCGGCGAGACTTCCGGCTTCTTCAACAGCGGCCTCGGGCTCGGAGACTCTGCCCCGCAGCGCCAGGGCGGCCAGGCCGACCGCGATATTGACCGCCGCGGCCAGGGCGGTGCTGAAAGAGAGGCCGAACGCGGGGATCATCCAGAAGGCCACCGCCAGGGTGCCGAAAACCGCGCCGAGGCAGTTGACAAAATACAACCGGCCGGTGGTCCGGCCCACCTCCGGCAGGCTCGCGCTCAGGGCCTTGATCAGGACCGGCAGGGTGCCGCCCATCAGGATTGTCGGCCCGAGCAGCAGGAGCGCTGCGAGCAGGAACTTGAAAGCGAGACTTAGCGCGGTGGAGGGAGCGAAAGAGTGGTAGAACCAGAGCAGGACCCCGTTCTGGGCGGTCAGCAGCCTTTCGAACGACAGGCAGTAAACCCCGACCAGGATTTCCATCCAGCCGTAATAGCTGAAGAGCGAGGCCTTCCGGTCCGGACTGTCCGCCAGCCGGCCGACCCAGCGGCTGCCCGCGGCCAGCCCGGCCATGAACGCCGCCAGCACAACCGTGATCGCATAGGTCGTGTTGCCGAAGCTGACCGCGAAGCGCCTCATCCAGATGATCTCGTAGACGAGGCCGCAGAATCCGGACAGGAAAAAAAGCAGATAGACCGGCAGGGCATAGTTGCGTCCTGCGGGTCTCCGCGGGTTTTCACTCATCAGGGCGGGCCTTTATCGGGACAGCCTGAAAAAGCTTCCCGCTGAAAGAAGTAGGCGGCCCGGCAATCGCCTGAAAATCCGCCGATCCCGGTTCAAGCGTACTGATGGCGCTGGAGCAGCTTCTTGCAAGCCTTGACGTTGTCCCTGTGCTTGAGGTGACGGCTCCCGGCCTCGATGCCCAGGTAGCCCTGGTAGCCCGAGGCGAGGGAAATCTCCACCAGACGGTCGAGGTCCCACTCCGGGTGGTTGCCGTTCTCATCGAAATCCGTGCACTTGACGCTGATTCCCTTGGCGTAGGGCACGAGCATCTTTGTCGCCTCGTAGCGGTCCACCTCGGGCGGGAAATTGCCGAAATCCGGCAGGGTCCCGAAACGCGGATGATCGACCTGCTTGACCAGTGATACCAGTTTGTCGGGCAGGGAGCTGAATCCGCCGTGGTTTTCCACGCAGACATTGATTCCCGCCTGGTCGGCATATTCGCAGAGGGCATGGTAGCTTTCAGCGCAGCGCGCCACCCGCTCGTCATCCGTGCCCGGGGTCTGTGTGCGGGCGTTTCCGCGGATCGCCTGGCAGCCCAGGAACCAGGCGCAGTCGACCCACTTGTGGTGCTGGCGGACCGCTATTTCCCGTTCCTTTTTCTCGTTGTGCGACATATCTCCGTCATCATCGCACATGATCAGCCACAGGCGGACGCCGTAGTCATCCGCCCGCTTCTTGAGGTCCTTGAGATAATCGTAGCGCGGCAGCTCGAAAAAGCTGTTGACAAACTCGAGCCCATCGAGGCCGAATTCCTCGCGGACAATGCGCGGCAGGTCCAGGTTCGTCCATTCCTTGTTGAACCAGGGCTGAAGGCTCCAGGCGGCCAGGGAAATCTTGAAGCGCTCCTTTTTGCCCGCCGTGCTTTCGGCTTGAGCTTTGAGAGAACTCGCGGCGGCCCCCAGGCCGGCCAGGGCCGTACCCGCAGCGAGTCCGCTCTTGAGGAAGCTTCTGCGGCTGACGATAAGCATCTTCTTCTCCCTTGCTGATTGGTGAAAAATTTTATGGGTAGAAACGCTTATTGATAGCGCTCGAGGTACTTTTTACAGGCCAGCACCCCGTCGTGCGGGGAAGTCTTCTCGCCCTCGAATTCGATGCCGATATAGCCGCTGTGGTAGCCCGAGTCGATTACCTCTTTGATCATCCGGTCCATGTCGAAAGCGATATGCCGGCCCTGAGCGTCGAAATCATAGCATTTCGCGCTGACCGAGGTACTGGCGTAGGGCAGCAGCGCCTTTATCGCAGCGAACCGGTCCACTTCCGGCGGAAAGTTCCCGAAATCCGGCAGCGTGCCGATCCGCGGGTGATCTACCTGTTTCATGATCGCGAGCATTTTTTCCGGAATCGAGGAAAAGCCGCCGTGGTTTTCGATCAGCACGTTTATCCCGGCCTGGTCGGCATATTCGCAGAGCTTGCGGTAGCTCCCGGCGCAGCGCTTCACTCGCTCATCCACTGTGCCCGCGGTCGTGTAGCCCGCATTGCCCCGGATGGCCTTGCAGCCCAGGAAATGGGCCGCATCGACCCACTTGTAATGGCTGATCACCGCCTGCTCCCGCTCCCGCTGGTCCTCGTGCGCCATGTCTCCCTCGCCGTCACACATGATCAGCACCAGCTCTACGCCGTAATGGTCAGCGCGTTTCCTGAGCTCCTTGAGATAGACCAGACGCGGCGCCTCGAAAAAGCTGTTGACAAACTCGACCCCCTCCAGGCCGAACTCCTCGCGCGCGATCATCGGCAGGTCGAGGTTGGTCCAGGTCGTGCGGAACTCATTATGGAGCGACCAGGCGGCCAGAGAGATCTTGAACTTCTTTTCCCCCGCCGCCGCGTCAGCTTTCGCCGGGAGGGCTTCCCCCAGGGCGGCCAGGGCCCCGCCGGCGGCCAGCGAGCTTTTCAGGAAGTTTCTGCGGTTCGGTTCTTTCATTGCGCGCTCCTGTAACAGTTCAATGATTGTGAGATCAGCCGCCCCGCTGAAGGCGAAAGATAATCCGGCGGCGCAGCAGGTACTGGAAAGTAAGCATCAGGACACCGCTGGCCAGGATTACCCGGAAAGCTCCGTTCAGTGAGCTCGAAGCGGCGATTTTCCCTACGCCGGTCGAAAGTAAAACCGCGCCCAGCACGCCAACCGCGATCAGCAGCGAGAAAACGGTCCCCGTATAGCCGGACAGGTTTTCTCCGGCGCTGCCCATCGTGCTGGGAAATATCGGCGCGAAACAAAGTCCCGAGAACCAGAGTGCGCCGGCCGCCACATAGACCGAGGGGGCGACAAGAAAAGCCCCCAGTCCGGCCGCGGAGCCGATCGCGCAGGACAGCACCAGCGTGTGGCTCGGAATATCCTTGAATGTCGTGCCGGCCAGCAGGCGTCCAGTGATCAGCGCGCCCCAGTATCCCGCGAGGATAAACTGGTCCAGCGGCGCGCTGACTTTCCAGGAGTCGACCATTGCCGTGCGGCTCCAGATGCCCAGGCTCGCTTCGAGACCCGTATAAAAGAAAATCACCAGGGCGAACAGCGCCACCAGCGGATTGGCCAGGGTCCGGACCGCCTCGCCCAGCCGGAAATCATTGACCGCCGCGCCCGGGGGAAAGACCCCGAGGGAAAAAAGAAGGGCCGGAAGCAGACTCAGCGCCGAGGTGATAACAAGCAGATTGAACAGCCCGCCGCTTTTCAGCAGCCAGCCCGCCAGGCAGGGGAGAGTCACCGCCCCGAGGCCGAAAAAAATGTTCGACAGGTTGAAGGCCCGGCTGCGGTTATTCTTGTGCAGGTGGTTTATCAGCGTATTGACCCCGCCGTTGAGCCCGGCTGAGCCGGTCCCGGCCAGAAACATCAGGGCGCAGGCGGCGCTCAGCGAGCGGGCCCGGGTCAGGAGTAATATCGCCGCGGAGAGGAAGAGGCTGCCGGCGATCAGCACCGGCTTCTGGCCGAAACGGTCGATCAGGGGGCCGACCACGAACAGCATGAAAAACGAGGCCGTGCCGACAAAGAAAAAAAAGCTCCCGCCGATCGCGGTGGGGCTGGTGGAAAGCTGCCCGGCGAACGCCTCGAGCCCCGCGCCGATCAGCGAGATTACCAACCCCATTGCGTAATATCCGGAACAGCAGGCGGCGGTCAGATAGGCCGGAGAGAGGGTCTTGCGCACCAAAAATGGCTCCGCTCGTTTGGTAGGCGAATCCGAAACATAAAGGCTGTAACCGGCTCGAAACACGGGAAAATTATATGTCCGGCGCCCGGCCTTGTCAAGCAATCCCTCTCCGGCCGGAACCGGCTATTCCGGGCGGTTCGCGGATACCCGCCCCGCCCCGGGAATGGACTAGGAGCGGCCTGATGCCGCATTATTAATCCGATACAATATTGCCTGGACCGGGCTGTAAATACCGGGATAATTTTCTTGCCGGATGAGTTCTTCTTATTTAATATAAACAGGTTATAATCTTTTCTGCGATATTTTCTCCGTCAGTTACGACAATATTTCATTTCCACCGGCATCTTTTTCAACTTCCACCCTCAGCAAAGGGGACAGTAGTGGCTACTGAAGAGACGTTAAACGGTATGCTGAAAAAATACACCGGAGCGCAGCTTTTTTTCCTGACTTGCATGAGGGTGATTATCGGCTGGCACTTCCTCTATGAGGGGTACGTCAAAGTCACCGGCGAGGGCTGGTCCTCGGCCGGATACCTCAATGCCGCCCCAGGGCCGTTCGCCGGGATCTTTTCCACTCTCGGCCATTCAGCCTGGATGGTCGGCGGGATAAATATTATCATGTCCTGGGGCTTGACCCTGATCGGGCTCGCCCTGATCCTGGGTCTGTTTACCAGGACCGCGCTGGTTGGAGCCGCCGTATTTCTGTTCCTGTTCTATATCACCAATCCTCCCTGGATCGGCGTCCAGTTCATGGCCGGCGAGGGAAGCTACATGATCGTCAACAAGAACCTGGTGGAGTTCTCCGCCGCCCTGGTGCTGTTGGCCTTCCCCTCGGGGCAGATCTGGGGTTTCGACCGGCTGTTCGTCAAACAATAAATCCAGGCAATCGATATTATCGTCTATAAAAGAGGGTATGAATCAGGACGACCTACCCTTGCGTAAAGGAGCAGAGAGAATGGCTGACAATACAGGCAGAGATAACAGGTCAGGAGTGGGACGGCGTGATTTTCTGAAAGCCGCCGCCACCACGCCGGTACTCGGCGCTTTCGGATTGTCGCTGTACAAAAAGGAAGCCCTGGACCGCGCCTCCCGCGAGGAGGTCCTGCAACTGGGGAATCGGCCCAGCGGCACGAACCCGAACATTACCAAAAGGAATTACAAACGCGCCGCCAGCGCCAATGACACGATCAATATCGGGATCATCGGCTGCGGCGGAAGAGGGAAATCGCTGATGCGCTCGGCCGGGTTCTGGCCACCGGATGAGGAGGCTCCGCGAGGCCATGAGGGCCAGGAAAAACTGAATCTCAAGCTGACCGCGGTCTGCGATCTGTTCCAGCCCAGCGTGGACTGGGCGATCAAGGCCAGCGGGGGCACAGCCAAGTTTTATCCGACTTACCAGGAGCTGCTGGAGCAGAGCGATGTCGATGCGGTGGTGATCGCCACCTCGGACCATTACCATGCGCCGGTAGCTATCGCCGCGGCCAATGCTGGCAAGCACGTGTACGTGGAAAAATGCATGACCAAGAAATTCGAGGAGGCTTTCCAGGTCCGGGAGGCGGTCAAAAAGGCTGGTATTGTCTTCCAGCTCGGCCACCAGAACCGCAACAGCGACCGTTATGACTCGGCCATGGAAGTGATCGATAAGGGCATGCTGGGCGAGGTGACTTTGATCCAGTGCTACACCAATCGCAATTCCCGCAACGGCGCCTGGGTTTACGACATTCCCAAGGAGCACGGCCCGAAAAGCGCACCGAGCGGCCCGCGCAACGTGGACTGGGACCAGTATGTCTCCAACACCGTGCAGCGGCCCTACGACCCGAACCGTTTCTTCCGCTGGCGCTGCTTCTGGGATTACGGGACCGGCCTCTCGGGGGACCTTCTGACCCACGAGCTGGATGTGATCAACATGGTGATGAACCTGGGGATTCCGACCACCGCGGTGGCCTCGGGCGGGATTTATTATCACAAGGAATATACCACCCTGATGACCGCCAATGGCGATCCGCTGGACTCGGATGATCCGGTTCCACAGGGCGCGCTGCCCAGGCCGGATGTGCCGGTGATGCGCCGGGATGTCCCGGATGTGTTCCAGGTCACCTATGAATGGCCGGACCGCAACCTGACTGTCGTCTATAACGCAACCCTCTCCAGCGAGCACGAGCGCGGACAGATCTATTTGGGCAGCGAGGCGACAATGGATCTCACCAACGGGGTGGATGTATTCGCCGACCCGCAAAGCCAGCGCTATGCCGAGCTGATCAAGAGCGGCAAGGCCCGGCTCAACGAGCCGATGATCTCCTACCGGACAGTTGCCGGTAAGGGAATCGAAGCAATCACCTCGGCCACCTCGCAGTGGACTATCTCCAAGGGACTGCTCTATACCCTTCGCGAAGGCCGGCTGGTGGATATTACTTACCTGCACATCAAGAACTGGATCGACCATATCCGCGACAACAACACCAACACGATGTGCAATATCGATGACGGCTTCCAGGAGGCGATTACCGCGCACATGGGCACCTACGCTTTCCGCCTGGGGACCCGTGTCCGCTGGGATGCCGAGAACCAGCAGATCAAGTTCGATTCCCAGCCCTCCGAAAGCGCGCAACAGGTGTTGGTTTAGCAAAGAATTGATATAGGCCGCTCCGCCGGTCCATGTATCTGGCTGAAGATTGTAAACAGTTGGATGGAAATGCGCGGCGAAAGGTTCGAGCTTTTCGCCGCGCGCAATTGAAGGGCCTGTTTCCCGAAAGGCAGCGCAACTTGAATTGCAGGAGAGGCAGATGTCCGGGCTCCGGGTAGCTGTAATGGCGAGCGGCGGCGGCACCAACCTGCAGCAGTTGCTCGACCGTTTTCCCGGCCGGGAGGCTGCTCTTTCTTCGGCGGAAGTCTGCCTGGTGGTCACCAATCGCCCGGGGGTTGGCGCTCTGGAGCGGGCGGAGCGGGCGGCAGTGCCTTCCGCGGTGGTCGATCCGGCCGCGTTCGACAGCCCCGAGGCTTTCGGCCAGCGGCTGATCGGGCTATTCAAGGCCGAGGGAATCGACCTGATCGTCCTGGCCGGCTACCTCAAGATGCTGCCGCCGAACCTGGTCGCCGCTTTCAGCAACCGGATAATTAACATCCATCCCGCTCTTTTGCCCCTTTTCGGCGGCCAGGGGATGTACGGCAGGAAAGTGCACGAGGCAGTGCTTGCCGCCGGGGTGAAAGTGAGCGGCCCGACCGTGCATTTTGTCAACGAGCAATACGATAAGGGACCGATAATCGCCCAGCGGACTGTTCCGGTATATCATACGGATACGCCGGAGGAGCTGGCCGGCAGAGTGCTGGAGGCGGAGCACGAGATTCTACCCGAGGTAGTCGCGCTGATCGCCGAGGGCCGGGTCAAGGTGGTCGACGGTATCGTCCAGATTTCACAGCAAGCCTGATTATCCAAATTAAAAGGCAAACCGACCATGAATTTAATCAAAATCAAGCGGGTCCTGATCAGTGTCTCGGATAAAGAGGGAGTCTCAGACCTGGCCGGGGTTTTAAGCTCGTACGGAGTGGAAATCCTTTCCACGGGCGGCACCGCCGCCCACCTGGCTGGCCAGGGGATCAAGCTGCGCAGCGTGGATGAGTTCACCGGCCATCCGGAAATCCTCGACGGCCGGGTGAAAACCCTGCATCCCAAGGTTCACGGGGCCCTGCTGGCGCGCCGGGACCTGGCAGACCACATGCGGCAATGCCGCGAGCTCGGGATCGAGCTCATCGATATGGTGGTGGTCAACCTCTACCCATTCGAAAAGACAGTCGCCCGGAAAGATGTCAGCCTCCAGGAGGCGGTCGAGCAGATCGATATCGGCGGACCGAGCATGCTGCGCAGCGCGGCAAAAAACTTCCAGTCGGTGGCCGTGGTCACCTCGCCGGACCAGTATGCCGAGGTCATCGATCAGTTGAAAAAAAATGACGGGAGCCTGAACCTCGAGCTGCGTCTCAAACTGGCGCTTGCGGTATTCAAAAGGACTTCCCAGTACGACCGGACTATCCTGGATTACCTTCAGGGTGTCAAGCTGGATTGAGCGTGCAGCCAAAGGGCCGGACTTGACTGGGGAAAAATCGCATTTAAATTGATCTTAAGGAATTTGCGGAAGCCCGGAAAGGCAATTTTCGGCGCTTGACTGCCGTCAGCGGCGGCAGACCACTTAAAATAAAAATGCAGGCGAGAAAATTATGGCAGAGCAAAAAGATAAGGCGGCAGCCCGTAAAAGGGAAAAGAAGCCGTCCCAGGAAAAAGAGATTGCTGCAGGCGTGGCAAAAGCTTTTTCGCAGAAAAACCTCGTGCTGTTTATCGCGGCCCTGATGGTGATCGTGCTCGGACATATCGCCCTGGGGATGGGCTCGATTACCTTTGCCCCGGTCTGTCTCGTGCTGGGCTACTGTATCCTGGTGCCTTTAGCGATAATCGTTTAGCCGGAATCGATGGGCGCTTAGCTCAGCTGGTTTAGAGCGCCTGCCTTACAAGCAGGAGGTCACTGGTTCGAATCCAGTAGTGCCCACCATCTTATTATCATATCTATCAATCACTTATGCGACCTGGCGCAATTTTGCGTCAGGTCATTTTTTTGCCACGTTCTGCCAGTTTTTGACAAATTTGGGTGCCTCCTGACGTGCCTCCAAAATCCGCCTGCCTGACAGGTAGTCGGTCAGCAATTTTTAAAATGTTACGTTTTGTTCTTTATAAATGAGAAAAATTGTGGTATAGTAAAAATATTCAGCAGAAATATTCTTTGTAATAAGGCTATGAAGCAATGAATGATTCATTTTCAAAACGGCATGGATTGCATCCCAAGGAAAAGAGGTT
>Ga0156185_1195_pt1 | contig 22035 bp, 15 predicted proteins | sample RifCSPlowO2_12_FD_107838 | JGI IMG/M metagenome (GOLD analysis project Ga0156185, IMG submission 107838) | Candidatus Glassbacteria bacterium RIFCSPLOWO2_12_FULL_58_11 | reverse complement strand
GGGGTTCCGGTGATGATCTACATCAACAGCTACGCCGCGGCCAAGGCCCGGTGCGATGTCTGCTGCACCTCGGCCAATTCGGTGAAAATCGCCCGGGAGATGCCGGGGGAGAAGATAATATTCGTGCCGGATATCCTGTTCGCCGAGAACCTGGCTCAGGACCTCAAGGGAGTCAAGGAGGTCATTTACCCGGGCCGCGACTCGGACACGCGGGGGGCGGTTTGCGAGGTGCACGAGAAATTCACGCTTGAGGATCTGCTGGCCGTGCGCAAATCCTTTGACATGCCCAAAGGCCATCCGAACAAGCTGATTTACGCCCACTGGGAGTGCAAGCCGGATGTCCTGCGGGAGGCCGATTTCTACGGCAGCACTACCCAGATCAGCCGGGATATCGCCCGTCGGGTGGACGAGGGGACCCTTCAGCGGGCCTTTGTCGCCTCGGAGTGCGAGCTGACCTCGAACCTGGCCCAGGAGTTCCCCGGCGTGCAGTTCTCCACCGCCTGCTCGGTGCGGTGCCAGCACATGGCCAAAATGACTCTTGAGGGCATCCTGGATATCCTGCGCCGGCTAGATAGCCGCGGTGATCTGAGCTCCTACGAAGTGAAACTGGACTCGGAGATAATCGAGAAGGCGAGAGAGCCGATTGAGCGGATGCTGCAAATGAGCTGAATCCCGGCGGCAGGGGCGGATTTTTTCACGCCAAGAATTTCACGGGGATAGCAGGGGGGATGCAATACGAAAATAAAGACAAAAGCTTAAATCCCCCCCGCCCCCCTTTGCCAAAGGGGGAAACAGGGGGATTTAATCAGATAATTTGCAGCATGCTGTGAGGCAATTCAATGTGCCGCGGTAGCCGCGTTAACGGCCCAGTCCGGGACTACCGATGGATCGATGTTGAAAACCAGCAGTCCGAGGGTATAAACCAGGCCGGTGACTAGAACCACGCCGATCAGCTCGAGCCAGATCCCGGCCCTGGCCATCTGCGGTATCCGCACCCAGCCGCTGCCGAAAACCACGGCATTGGTCGGGGTAGCCACCGGCAGCATGAAAGCACAACTAGCCGAGATTGTCGCCGGGATCATCAGCACGAGCGGGTGGGTGCCCATCCCGACTGCCGCCGGGGCGAGCACCGGAAGCATCATTGTCGTGATCGCCGTGTTCGAGGTGATCTCGGTCAGGGCAGCCATCATCAGGCAGGTGCAGAAAATCATTACCAGCACCGGCACATGCTGGAACCACTCCAGCCGGCTCCCCAGCCAGAGCGCCAGTCCGGTCGTCTCCATACCCTTGGCCAGCGCGAACCCGCCGCCGTAAAGGATCAGTATCCCCCAGGGCATACCCTCCCGCACGCTTTTCCAGTCGAGAATGAAGCGCTTCCCTCCGGCTTTTTCCCCGGGGATCAGGAACAGCGCACAGCCCATGGTCATCGCCACCGAGGAATCATCGATCAGCGGGAACCAGCCGGTCAGTCCCCAGCTGCGGTAGAAACCCAGGTCAAGCGGGCTTCTGAAGATCCAGCCGAAAGCGGTCAACAGGAATACCGTCAGCACGGCCTTTTCGCCCCAGCGCATCTTTCCGAGTGCCGCAAGCTGCGTATTGATATAGTCCGTGCCTTTCCGGCGGTCGAACGCAGAGAGCCGGGCTAACGGGATTTTCGAGCCTTTTCTGATCAGCAGCAGCCAGGCGAGGGGAACGAACAGGATCACCAGGGGCAGGCCGAGTGCCATCCATTTGAGAAAATTTATCTCCGGCGCGGCAGGGTAAAGTTTCTTGAAAAAACCGGCCATCACGATATTCGGCGGCGTGCCGACCAGTGTGCCGATACCGCCGATACTGGCCGAGTAGGCGATCCCTAGCATCAGGACTAGGCCAAAATTGTCCCGGAAAATTTGCGCCTGGTCCCGGTCCATGTCCGCTGAATCCGACATCTGGAGCACCACCGCCATCCCGATCGGCAGCATCATCATGGCTGTCGCGGTGTTGGAGATCCAGAGGCTCAGGAAGGCCGAGGCGACCATGAAACCCAGCACCAGCCGGCTGGGGCTGCCGCCGATGGCGCGGATTATGTGCAGGGCCACCCTGCGGTGCAGGCCGACATTCTGCATGGCGATGGCGATCAGGAACCCGCCGAAAAAAAGATAGATCATCCGGTCGCCGTAGCTGACAGGAGTCTCCGCCGCGGATTGGATTTTCAACAGCGGGAACAGCGGCAGGGGCAGGAGCGCGGTGGCCGGGATCGGGATCGCCTCGGTGATCCACCAGACCGCCATCAGGGCGGCCACCGCGGCCATCCGCATCGCCGGCGGGTCAAGCCCGGCCGGGGTGGGGGAGAAGACAAGTATCAGGAAAAGCAGCGGGCCCAGCGCCAGGCCGATTTTGGGGCGCAAGCCGCTTTCCTGTTCGCTTTGCTGCATTGCTGAGTGTTCTCCGCCGGGGAGCGCCTGAGCGGGCAGGCGCGGTTTGCCGGAAAAGGCCGGGTCGGGGTACACTTTAGGCCGACCGGGCAGTTCCTGTCAAGGGAAAAGGTTTTTCTCGCCGGAATTGGAAAGTTCATAAATGACCTCTGTTACCTTCTTGAACAGCCGGTCGGAAATTGGTATCTTAAACCGGAGCCTCGGGGCGGGAAAGCCCGGCGGACTAAAACCGGTAATGTGCGAGACCGGGCGCGGCCGAGGCCCGGGGAGAGAATATGACGGTTGAAAAGATTAAAGAATTGAGCCGCCGCCTGCTCGAGGAGGATGACAGCCGCCTGTCGCCGTTCGCCACTCCGAACAGTAAGGCTATCCGCCGGCGTGAGCTGAAAGACCGCGATTTTCGCGGCGAGTTCGCCCGCGACCGGGACCGGATCCTCTATTCGGGCGGTTTCCGCCGCTATGTGGGCAAGACCCAGGTGGTGTATTTTGCCTCCCAGTTCGATGAGCACATCACCAACCGGGCGATCCATACGATCCAGGTGTCCCAGATCAGCCGCACGGTCGGCCGCCTGCTGAGGCTGAACATCGACCTGATTGAGGCGGTGGCCCTGGGTCATGATCTGGGTCATCCGCCGTTCGGCCACGATGGGGAAGCCATTCTGGATGAGCTATGCCGCGAGCACGGAATCGGCCATTTCCAGCATAATGTGCACGGGCTTTACTATGTGGACCGGATCGCCAACGGCAACCGCGGACTGAACCTTACTTTCCAGGTCCGGGACGGCCTGCTGTTCCATGACGGCGAGAGCGGGCGGGACATCCTGGAGCCCAGCCGGGGAAGGCAGGAGAGAGATATCGCGGAGTACCTCGCGCTCTGCGCCGCCGGGGAGCGGCCGGACCGGGCCCCCGCGACACTCGAAAGCTGCGTGGTCCGGATGTGCGACCGCGTGGCCTATGTCGGCCAAGACATCGAGGATGCCGTGCGGATGGGTATCCTGGACCAGGATTCGATTCCGCGCGAGCTGAAAGAGACCCTGGGAGACAGCAACAGCCGGATCATCAACACTCTCGTGCTGGATATCGCCGAGTCCAGCCTGGACCGCGACATTATCCGTCTCAGCCCGCACCTGTCCGAGGCATTCCGGATGCTCTGCGAATTCAATTACCGGAAGATTTACAGCCATCCGGGAATCCGGAAAGAGCGGCAACGGATCAAGCATGCTTTCCGCATGCTGTTCGAACATTTCCTCGGCGAGCTGGAAAAAAAGGCTGGCACCTCGATCATCTTCAAGCATTTCCTGAATAACCGCTCGGAGGGGTATCTCGAAACCACCTCGCACCCGGAGAAAGTCCGGGATTATCTGGCAACGATGACCGACCGTTATTTCACCCGGGTTTTCGCCGATCTCTTTATCCCCCGGATGCCCGGCTGAGCCAATTGAGTGAGTATTTAGCTCTCAGATAAGTTGACAATCCGCACAGGCTTTAGATACCTTTAGAGGGGCGCTGAAAAAAGTTTTCGATGACCGATTAAAATTTTTTGCCGTTCCGGCTGCCAAGGGCAAGACAAGCTGTTTCAACTAATATGCGATAAATATTAAATCCTGTGCTGTTCAGGACTCTATTCTGTAGTATCGCTCTCCTTAGCTGGAAACGGCCGTTGACAGCCTGGGTGCCCGGAATCCTTAATTATTCAGCATGCTTTTAAGGAGAATTTTGAATTCGCCCGCAACCTGGGGCGCGGATTCCGGTTTTTGGCCGGGATTATTACCGGTGAAAGCGCATCTGTCGGAGAAAATTCTTGAAAGTTCCGCTCATTTTTTCAGTTCATCTGCTTCTGCTGGCCGGACTGAGTTTCGCGGCCGCGGGCCAGACTCCATCCGGGGCGGCCAAGTCCATCCTGTCCGGCGCCGCCGACCGCCGGAGCCTGAAACTGGTGGTCTATAACAACGACCTGGCCCTGGTCAATGAAAAAAGGCTCCTCCGCGCGGCCAGGGGCTCTTTCGAGCTCCGCTTCCAGGATGTGGGCCGTCAGATTATCCCCGCCTCGCTGGTTCTGGAGACCGGCGGCCGTCTCACCGTGCTCGAGCAGCATTATGCGTACAACCTGTTGACCAAAGACCGTTTGCTCGAAAGCTACCTCGGCCGCCCGGTGACTCTCGAGCGGCTGGACCCGCGGACCAACACGCGCGAAAGAGTGTCCGGCACGCTGTTGAGCCTGGCCGGCGGGACTGTCATCCGCTTCGAGGACCATGTCGAGATCGACCCGCAGGGAACTTTTATCCTTCCCGAAGTGCCCGCGGAGTTCGTGATTCAGCCCGCGCTGACCTGGCTGGTGAAAGCCTCAGCCTCCGGGGATTGCCCGCTCGAGGTATCCTATCTGACCCGCGGCCTTAGCTGGAGCTGCGACTATGTGCTCACGCTCGAGGGCGGCGGTGATAAGGCCCGTCTCGCCGGTTGGGTGACAGTGAACAACAGCAGCGGCACGGATTACGACGGGGCTGAGCTGAGCCTGGTGGCCGGAGAGCTTAACCTGGTGCAGACGCCTCCAGCGCCCGGCAGGCCGGAAATGACCATGAAAAGCTTCGCACCGCAGCTTGCCGCCCGGGCGATGGGCGATCAAATGACCCCGGAACAAGGCTTCGAGTATTACCGTTACCACCTGGGCCGGGTGACCTCGCTGCCGAATAACGAACTGAAACAGGTTGAGCTTTTCCAGCCGGCCGGGCTGGCGCCGCGCAAGACCTACCGTTTCGAGGGAGCGGGAAACCTCTATTACGGTCCGCTGCCCTCTCCACCGGGGCCCCGCCAGGTCAGCGTGCTTCTCGAGTGGGAAAACGGCGCGAAAAACGCTCCGGGAGTGCCCCTGCCGGCCGGTGTGATCAGGATTTACGAGCGCTCGGGGGATGATGCGCCCTGGTTCCTCGGCGAGGACCGGATCGGCCATACTCCGCTGGAAGAAAAAATCTCGATCCGCGCCGGCTCCGCTTTCGACCTGCTGGCTGTCGAAAAACAGATCGATTACCGCAAACTGTCCGACCGCCTGCGCCAGGTGAGCGTGGAGATCGAGCTCACCAACCGCAAGACCGTGGAGGCGACCGTGGAGGTCGATGAGCCTCTGCCCGGAGACTGGAAAATTACCGAAAATTCGCTGCCCTTCGAGCGCCTGCAAGCCGACCGGATCAGGTTCAGGCCGAAGGTTCCCGCCGGAGGCAAGACCCGGGTCAGCTTTACCGTGCAGGTTCTGTAGGCTTCCGGCCGTCGCACAAAATTGATTGCAAAAATTTCAAGTTCGGGGCGTTGATGGAAAAAGAAAACCATGGCCTGGTGGATGAGATTCTGGAGTTTCTCTGGATGGAAAACCCGGTGGAGGCCACTCTTGCCGGGATCCACCGGTATGATGACCGCCTGGAAAAGCTCGATCTGGTTTCGCGCAGGAACAAGCTGCAGCGCAAAAGAGAATATGCCGAAATGATCGCCGCCCTGCAGAAAAAGGGCGGATCGACAGTCGAGCTGAATCTGCTGCGCTCGGCCCTCGAGGTGGGAGTTACCATGGAGGAGCGGTCGCGGAGCCTGGACCGGGATGCCGGCACCTACCCGCGGCTGGCGCTCTACGGGATCTACCAGCTGGTGGCGCGCAGCAGCGCGCCTTATCATTACCGGGCCCTGCGGGCCGTGGATCGGCTGCGGGAAATCCCGCGCATCCTGGCCGAGGGAAAACTGAACTTGAGCTATGGCGAGAATATCCCCAGTATCCTTACCCTGGGCGGGGTCGAGCTGGCGGCGACCGGCAGGGATTATCTTTCGCAGCTTGTCGGGCTGCTGGTCGGGGAAGTGCCGGAGTTGGAAAATGTTATCAAAAAATACGCCGATCATGCCCTTAAAGCTTTCGAGGATTACCTCGAATTTCTGGTCGAGGAAATTCAGCCGCGCTCCAACGGCGCCAGCGGGGTGGGCGGAGAACTTTTTGAATACCTGCTGAGCCGGGAGCACAATCTCGATCTCGATACGGCTGAGCTGCGCCGGATCGCGCTCGAGGAGCTCGAGAAGGCCGAGGCCGAGCTGGAGAGCCGGGGGAAAAGAGCGGCCGGCTCCGGGAGCTGGCGCGATAAGCTGGACCTGGAAGAAAGCGCGATCCCCGTAGGCGACCTGCTGGCTCACTGGCAGGGGGTGGTTGATGAGGTCCGGCAGGCGGTCCGGAAGGCCGACCTCCTTTCCCTGCCCTCGGGGGGAAAGCTGGAGCTGGTCGAGACCCCGCCTTTCGAGCGGCTGACTATCCCGCTGGCCGGGTACATCGAGGCCCCGCTGTTCGAGGAAAATAGCCGGGCATTTTTCTGTATCACCCCGCCCCGGGCCGTAGCGCCGGGTAGCGAAAATGGGACCGGCCTGGCCAGGCATTCACGGTTTAAGGCCCTGGTAACAGTCCTGCGTGACCTTTATCCAGGGCGGCATACGCTGCTGCAGCGGCGAAGGCGGGCGGGGATCCGGCTGGCCTATCTCGCGCAGGGCAATGTCCTCGAGGAGGGCTGGTGCAACTACGTTCTCTCCATGGCCGCCGAACATGACCTGTTCGAGGAGCCGCGACTGAGCCTCTTTGCCCTTCGCGACCGGCTCTTGGCGGCCTGGCGCGTCCGGATCGACCTGGATTTGCACACCGAGGGCTTCAAAGAATCCGAGGCGGTGAGCCGGCTGGCCGCGGGCGCCGGAATCGATGAGCAGCAGGCCTGGAACCAGGTGCAGAGGCTGGCCGCCGCGCCCACCTCCTCGGTCGGCGCGCTGATCGGGCGGCTGAAAATCGAGTCCTGGCGGGAAAGTTGCTGCGTAAGGGCCAAAAAGCCGTTATCCCTGAAAAAATTCCATGACAGCCTCCTTCACCTGAGCGGCCTGCCGCTCGAAACTGTCGAGAAACGGCTGCTGAAAGCGGCTTCAGCCACGAAGCGCTGAACTGGAGGACCCGGCAATGCAGATCAAATATTTTGCCTCGGTGCCCTACCCCGAGGTGACAGCGCAGCTCGAAAGGATTGCCGCGGCGGGCCTGGGCCTGGAGATCGCCGTGCTCGATCCGCATTGGATACTCAAGGTCTGCGAATTGCCGATGGCCGCCAAGCTGGGCCAGACCCTGAAGGAAAGGGAGATTGCAATCAATGTGCAGGGTCCTTTCCTGGACCTCGCGCCGGGGAGCCTGGACCCCTTTATCCGGGAGCACACGCGGAAGCTATTTCTGCGGACCGTGGAGATCGCCGGGAGCCTGAACGCCCGTAACCTGACCCTGTATTCAGGCTACAACCCGCTGCTGCATTCCAAGGTGCTGGACCAGTGGTACGAGGTCGGCCTTCCGCTCTGGAGGGAGGTCGCCGAGACTGCCGACCGTCACGGCGTGCGGTTGTGTATCGCCAACATGTTCGAGGAGGACCCTGAGCTCCAGCTTCGGCTCATCGAAGGCACCTCCATCCAGGGCACGGTTGGCGCTTGTTTTGACGTGGCCAATGCTTTCGCTTTCTCGCGCAGGAAAATCAACGCCTGGATCGGCGCTCTGGCCCAGTACCTGTACCTGGTCTATCTCGGTGATGCCCGGAACCGGGAGAGCAGGCCTCTGCCTCTGGAAAAGAGCAAAGTGCCGTATAAGGAATTTTTTCAGGTCTGTATGAAAAGAGGATTGGAGCCGGACCTCGTATTCAAGATGCCGGCCGGGGAGTCGCTGGAAGCGCTGCAGACCATCCGCAAACTGGGTCTGGGACAATTGCAGATAGAGCTGCTGTAAAGAGCACCGCGGAAAGACATTTCGTCCTACTCCGGCGGGCAGCGGGAGCGGGGACATGAATAAATCAGGGGGTGAGAGAAGTGGTCAAAATTGACAATAGTGAGCTTCTATCCGGGATGATACGCCGGGCGGCGGAGAACGAGCCGCTGGATGAGGAAAAGATGGCCGCGGGCCTTAAGGCGGGCACGCTGGTGGTCCTGGGAAACACCCGGCGCAGCGGCGTGGTCCGTCCCACGGCGGTCGGGGCGGGAACCCGGACCAAGGTGAATGCCAATTTCGGCACCAGCCGCGATGCGAGCTGCCTGGAGGAGGAGCGCGAGAAGCTGAAAGTCGCGGTCGAGGTGGGAGCCGATGCGGTCATGGACCTCTCCACGGGCGAGGATATCGACCGGATGCTCAAAATGGTCCTCGAGGAAAGTCCGGTCCCGGTGGGGACCGTGCCGATATATGAGCTGGCGGCCGGAGCGGTGTCCCGGGGCTGCAGTTTCGACGGCATAGGTGAGGAGGAATTTATCGAGGTGGTAAAGCGCCATTGCGAGCTGGGAGTGGATTTTATCACCGTGCATTGCGGCCTGACCCTCGAGGGCCTGCGCCACGTGGAGCAGGAGGGCCGGGTGACCGGCATAGTCAGCCGGGGCGGCTCGTTCCTTCAGCGCTGGATGCGCACCAACCGCCGCGAGAACCCGCTCTACACATATTACGATGAGATCCTGAAGATCGCGGGCAAGTTCAATGTCACCCTGAGCCTGGGGGATGGGTTGCGACCCGGCGCGACTGCCGATGCCACCGACCGCGGCCAGACCAGCGAGCTGCTGGTCCTGGGCGAGCTGGTGGACCGGGCCCGGCGGGCCGGCGTGCAGGCGATGGTCGAGGGGCCGGGCCACGTGCCGATAAACCAGATCGAGCTGAATGTCCGATTGCAGAAAGAGCTCTGCAAGGGAGCGCCGTTCTATGTGCTCGGGCCCCTGGTGACCGACGTGGCCCCCGGCTACGACCATATCACCGCGGCGATCGGCGGAGCACTGGCCGGGGCTTACGGGGCGGATTTCCTCTGCTATGTCACCCCAGCCGAGCATCTGCGCCTGCCCTCGCTGGAGGATGTACGCACCGGGGTGATCACCGTTCGGATCGCGGCCCATGCCGCCGATATCGCCAAGGGGCTGCCGGGGGCCGCGCAGTGGGACCTAGAGATGAGCCGGGCCCGGAAAAAGCTGGACTGGGAGCGGATGTACGAGCTGGCCATCGATCCCGCGCTGGCCCGGAAGGTCCGGGGCTCGAGTCAGCCCAAGGACGCGAAGCTGTGCACAATGTGCGCCGAGCTCTGCGCGCTGAAAGATTGAGGGCGGGAACAGCGGAACTCCGTGCCTTTCCGGGATGGAATTTAAGGGCGACGCATGCGTCGCCCCTACAAAGAACGGCACTGATTAATTTCTTGCGTGCCCTGCTTGGAATGCCGGGCGCACGCTGCATTATGAATGTTTTAGGTAAGCGGATTATTCAAAAGAAATAATAAATTCTGACTTCTGTCTTCTGAATTCTTGTTCTTATATCACTTATTGAGCTGGTTTTTTCGAAAATAGCAAATTGAAAGAACCAGCGCCGCGCGCTTGAACTAACCATTTAAGGAGTCCTTTATGGCTGATGAGTGGTCACAACTTCTCCAGACCGATCTGGACCGGCTCTTTACCGGGCGGGAGAAAGCCGGGGGCGAGACTATCAAGCTCAAGAAAGGCGAGCGCCGCAATGTGACAGTCCTGTTCCTCGATATCAAAGGCTTCACCTCGATGTCCGAAAAGCTGGATCCCGAAGAGGTGACCCAGATCATCAACAATGTGTTCAAGGTGCTCACCGGCGAGATAGTGCGCTACGGCGGGATGATCGACAAATACATCGGCGATTGCATCATGGCCCTCTTCGGCGCGAAAAAAGCCAGCGAGGATGATGCGGAGCGGGCGGTCCGCGCCGGCCTGGGGATGCTCGGCCGGATGAAGCAGGTCAACCAGCTGCTTGCGCCGAAGGGGATCGAGCTGGGCTGCCGGATCGGGATCAATACCGGGCTGGTGGTCGCCGGAGAGATGAGCGACCGCGGCGAGCGGGATTTCACGGTGATGGGAGACACGGTCAATACCGCCTCACGGCTGGAGAGCTCGGCCCAGGTAAATACGATCCAGATCTCCGAGAACACGCGGGCCCAGGCCGGAGATATCTTCGAATACGAGGCGCTAGAGCCGATCACGGTCAAGGGCAAGAGCAAGCCACTCAAGGTTTACCGGGTCCACGGAGTGCTCAAGGAGCGCGTGGAGCGCTGGGACCGCGAGACCCTGGCGAAAAGCCGCAAGTATGTGGGCCGCGAACACGAATGGAAGGCGCTCGAGGCCTTTCTGAAGAATTATTTCGGCTCGAAAGATCATCCGCACGTTCCGGTGGTGGGGCTTAAAGCGGATGGCGGCATGGGCAAAAGCCGCATGGCCCACGAGTTTTTCTCCAGCGGGCCCTGCCCAAGCGGTCTTATTTTCAAAGGTAAGACAATCTCCTACGCTGAGGCCCCCTACTGGCTATTCGTCAATCTGATGAAATATATGATGGGAGCGAGCGAGGGAGACCCGGTCGAGACTGTCAGGGAGAAATGGGATGATCTTTTCGCCACCCTGAAAGCCTGCCCGCGCCTGCCCGAACAGACGCGCGAGGAGACGGTTAAAGCCCTGGCCGAGTATGAGGAATACCTGGCCTACCTTCTGGGGGTGGCCCGCGAGCCGGAGCGGATCAAGGCGATCAAGCCGGACAAGCTGAAAGACATTTTTTTCGCCTCCTTCCGGGTGTTTCTCGAGGCCGCCGCGGCGGTGCGTGATGAGGGAGAGGCAGTGTACGTGGTCCTCGATGACCTGCATTGGATCGACGAGCTGAGCCGCGAGCTGATCGATTTTCTGATGGAGAACCTGAATCCGGTCCGGCGCTTACTGTTTGTCGCCCTTTACCGTCCGGACTACAAACCCTCCGGGCGCTGGCAGCCCGGAAAAAACTTTTTCGAGCTGGTAATCCAGCCGCTCAGCCCTGAGCAGTGCACCGCGATGGTCGAAGGCATGCTCAAGGGACTCGTGCTTACCGAAGAGCTCAAGCAGCTGATCTACGATAAATCAGGCGGGAACCCGTTCTACATCGAGGAAATCACCTTTTCCCTGATCGATCAGGAGGTGCTGGTCCAGGATGAGAATGTTCAGCCCGGCAACCCGGTCTGGGTGGTCAACCCGCGGGAGACCGCGGTCGAGCTTCCGGATTCGATCCACGGAATGGTCCAGACCCGGATCGACAAGCTGGATGAGGAGGTCCGCAAGCTGCTGTTCGAGGCTTCGGTGATCGGCATGGAATTCAGCGCGGACCTGCTGAGCTCGCTGCACGGAAAAGCCGGCGGTGACCTGGGCCGCGTGAATGGATTCCTCGAGGAGCTCGATGTGGCCCGGATGATCGTCCGTAAAGGAAGCGGTTCGGCGGCGGGCGCGGACGGCGAGCATTTCGTGTTCGCCAATGTCCTGATTTCGGAAGTGAGCTACAATACACTGCTGAATTTCAACAAGACCCTGCTTCACGGCCTGTTGGGCGAGTGCATCGAGGAGATTTACGAGGGCAATGCGGTGCCGGAGGATGAACACTACCGTCTGGCCTACCACTTCGAGAAGGGCGAGAAGGCCGACAAGACGATCCGCTATCTCGAATCCGCGGGGGACCAGTGCGCGACCCGTTTCAGCAATAAGGCGGCGATTGACTGTTACCGCAGGCTGCTCGAGCAACTGCCGAAGAGCAAAAAAGACGAAGCTGAGATAAGCCGTATGCGCTTGCGCAACATGTTCAAGCTGGCCCAGATCGAATACCTGGTGGGCGAGCTCGACCAGGGCTATGAGCATTTCGCCGAATGCGGGAGGATCGCCCAGGGACTTAAAGATTTCGAGATGCTCTGCGGTGTGCTCACCAGCGCCGGAGAGATCGACCGGATCAGGGAGCGGCCGGAAAAAGCGATGCGCTTTTTCGAGAAGTCTCTCGAGCTGGCCGAAAAGCTGGGCTACGATTCACAGGTGGCGGACAACCTGGTGAATATCGGGATCGTCCACGAGGAGAAGGGTGACTACGCCGCGGCGATGGAGTTTTTCCAGAAAGCCCTGGCCCGGGCGGTCACGGATGATCAGCGCCAGAATATCTCGTACTATATTTACCAGCGGATGTAGCCGGCCGCCAAAATTATTTCAGCAGGCTGGATAGCTGTAATTCTCAGTTGCCGGAACTTTGACGGTTCAGCCAGCGGGAGTGCCCTATGCCGGGAACTCCCGCTTTTACCTGCTATTAGGTCGATATCAAGGGACGAATGGAAATAAAACAATACAACCGGATAACGCTCTACGGTCCGCATCCGCTGGAAAGGGATGAGCGCGGCCACCTGAAAAATTACATGGCGGACTTTTTCCCCGCCTTCAGAAGCATAATTGTCGGCTCGGGCCTGCACGTGGCCCTGGCCCTCGATTTTATCGAGGAATCCGGCCGGCAGCGCGGCCATCCGCTGGATGAGCGCGAGCAGCAGGAAGTCTACGACGATCTGGTGGCCCTGATCCTGCGCGGCGAGCACGTGGTAATCCGCTCGATACCGGATAAAATGGAGAAGTGTTTCCGCACCGCCGAGCTGCTTGAGGACCTCGTCCCGGCCGAGCTGCTGCGTTTTACCGGGGTCCGCGATCCCCAGGTCCGCCGGGCTTTCAAGCTGCGCGGCGAAAGCTGGAAGATGGCACCGCGCTATTTCACGGTCGAGGAAATTATCCGGCAAATCAACCTGTCGGTGGTCTCGGTAGGCACGCGCAACCGTTTCTACTATAAAGTGGAATCCGGGGGCCGGCTGATTACCCCGGACCAGTTCGCCGCCATAATCGAATCACTGGACGACCTGCAGGAATTCAGGAGCCGGGTCTGCGAGGTGGCGGACCTTTACGCCAGGCGGAACCAGAATTACGTGCGCGAGCTGGATTTTTTCGGCGTCGCTGCCGAAACATTCGACTTTTCCCTGTTTGAGAAACTGGCCGCATATCTGCAAAGCTGCAAGGACTGGACCGAGACCAGGAAGAAAAAGGCCCGGAAACTGTTCGAGCAGGCGCTGGAGAACTTCCGGCGCGCCGTTCCGCCGGACTTGCAGCGTGATGCCCCCAACAATCCCGCCTGGCGCACCCATTTCTACTCCGAGCTCAACGAGATTCCCCCCACCGAGGAGTCGATCCTGGGGATCAGCGATGAGTTCAATATGAATATCCGCTGGCTGCCGGGCTGCCGGATCACCGGGGGCAAGGTGGTATGGGACCCGCATATCGAAGACGCCGTGGCCAGTCTGCTCAAGGATTTTTTCCGCTTTTACGGGCCGCTGGAATATATAAACCTGGGCCGGCTGATGCGAAGCCAGAGCACAAAGCGCGCCGCCGGGAGCTACCGGGAAGTCTTTATCGCCGTGCTTAAACAAAGGAACAACGCTACCGAACAGATCAGGATCCTCCGGAAAGTCTGGCGCAATATCCTTTACTACCTTAACCGCGGCTATCCGCTGGAGCGGGCCCGTGAGCTGGCCGCGGGCTACCTGGAATATACCTTTGACCGCCGCGAGATACTCTCCCTGCTGGGGGTCAACACTCCGCCGGTCAACTATCTGACACGCGAGGAAGAGCTTCCCGGCATCGGGGTCATACCTGTCGCCTTTTTCAACCGGCCCTATATCAGCGGGCTGGCGACGGATAAGGTTTCCGACTATTACTACGAGCACGAGGGTTTCGTGCGCGCCCAGGCCGCGCTGCTGGGTTACGAGGCGGGGCTGAATCTGATCATCGGCAGGTGCGACCCGGATTCAGGGCTGGTCTTTTTCGGGGATGGAGATGAGCTGCTGCAGTTCGACAAGGACAAGATGATCCCCTCCAGCCTGGTCCTGGCCGATTACACGGGCGCTTTCGCGGATGTGGTGAGCCCCCTGGAAAAATTCCTGCCGGAATATTCCGATTACCTGGCCGGAATGCTCTCCAGGATCAAGGTCCAGGGACATGGCGTGGCGGAGCGGCTCGAGGTCGGGAAGATATTCATTGCCGCCATGGAACAGCGGATTGTCGAGACCCGCAGGCTGCTGACCGAGGTTGGGGAGGTAAGCCGGAAGATTGGAGAGATGGCCGCCTTGCGCGATCCACAGGTCAATCCGGTGGGAATCAAGTGGGAGAGGGTGGTCGCCCGGCTTAAAGACTCGAACGTGCCGGAGCTGATCGGCCAGTTCGGCGAGGCGCTGCGCAAAAAACTCGGTTATTACTGACCGGAATCGTTCGGGATATGCCGAAAACAGAGGCAGCGGACCTTCGCGCACACCCGGAATAAAACGCAGGGGCGACGTCCCGATAAAATCGGGATCGCCCCTGCAGTTTTTTGTGCTTGGGAATTTGAAAGCCGATCAATCTAGGCCTTGCCAGCCGGGCTGCTTTTCAGTGAATCTTCACGGTCCGCCGCGGCCAGGGCATCGATAAGCTCGTCGAGATCGCCGTTCAATATCGATTCCAGCTTATGCAGGGAAAGACCCACACGGTGGTCGGTGACCCGCGACTGCGGGAAATTGTAGGTGCGGATTTTTGCGCTCCGGTCGCCCGAGCCGATCTGGAGACGGCGGTCGGCGGCGCGTTTCTGCGCGGCTTCCTGGACTTTAAGGTCCAGCAGGCGGCTGCGCAAGACGCTGAGCGCCTTGTTTTTATTTTTCAACTGGCTTTTTTCATCCTGGCAGGTGACCACGAGCTGGGTCGGAAGGTGAGTGACCCGTACCGCGGAGTCGGTGGTGTTGACGCTCTGGCCTCCGGGGCCGCTGGAGCGGAAGACATCTATTTTCAAGTCCTCCGGGTTAAGCACGATGTCGATTTCCTCGGCCTCCGGCAGCACAGCCACGGTGGCCGCCGAGGTATGGATTCTGCCCGAAGCCTCGGTGGCCGGAACCCGCTGGACCCGGTGCACGCCGCTCTCGAACTTCAGCCTGCCGTAAGCTCCCTCCCCGCGTATCAGAAAAATCGCTTCTTTCAGGCCCCCCTGCTCGGCGTAGTTCATCGAGATCAGCTCCTGCCTCCAGCTCTGCGATTCCAGATAATGGCTGTACATCCGATACAGGTCCGCGGCGAACAGGGCCGCCTCCTCGCCCCCTGTCCCGGCCCTGATCTCCATGATAATGTTCTTGGAATCCAGCGGATCGGGCGGAGTGAGCAGCTTTTCGAATTTGACGCATTGCAGCCGCTCCTCCTTTTCCAGAGTGCGCAGCTCCTCAGCCGCCAGTTCCACCAGCTCGGTGTCCGGTTCGCTATCGATAATCTGTTTGTTCTCGGCGATCTGGTTGCGGAGTCTTTTCAGCCGCGACCAGCTTTCCACTACCGGAGCCAGGCGCCCATGTTCCATGGCCAGCTCTTTCAGACGGTTCGGATTGGCGATCACCTCGTTCTCCGACATGAGCCGTTCCAGTTCCTGATAGCGGGCTAGTATTTGACTTGTTTTTTCGTCCATTTTTCCAGGGGGGATGATGTTATTAAAAGGATAGTCTGGCGCTGGAGAAGGTCTGTTTGCCCGGCGCGGCTAACCGTGGGAGGCCGAAAGCGCGAGTGCCTCCTCCCGGGAGCTTCCTTCGTTATCCAGCGCCGCGTTGAGCGCCGCCGCGGCAACCTCAACCTGGCTGCTGTCAGGCCGCCGGGTGGTGATCCTCTGCAGCCACAGTCCCGGGGCGACCATGATCCGGGTCAGGAGATTCTCCGGATAGCGGTCGCCCAACTTGATCAGCTCGTAGCTTATCCCTCCGATCAGCGGGATCGCCAGCATGCGGGCGAATCTCTGGCCCCAGTCCGCGGGCTTGCCGAAGAGCATGAAAATGAAAATGCTGATAATCAGCAGCACCAGCACGAAGCTCGTGCCGCAACGGGGATGGAAGCGGCTGAGTTTCCGAATATTTTCCCAGTCGAGCGTCAGACGGCGCTCATAGGCGGCGATTGTCTGGTGTTCGGCGCCGTGGTATTCGAAGACCCGCTGGATATCCTTCCACTGCGCTATGATAATCAGGTAAGTCAGGAATACCGCGATGCGCAGAGCTCCATCCACGGCATTGAAGAGGAAGGGGTCGGCGATACCGAGGGTTTCGGTCAGCCAGAGCGGCAGGTAATAGAATACGGCGAGGCCCACCAGAAGCGAAAAGACGACCGTCCCGCCCAGAGCAAAAGCCTTCCAGAAGCCCTCTTTCTGCGTATCCTGTTCCGGGAGCTTCCCCGGTTTTTCACCGGTTCGCGGCTGATCCTCGGCTGAGGCGATCTCAGCCGAAAAATTCAGGGCCTTGACTCCCAGCACCAGGGTTTCGATCAGGATTACCGCGCCTCTCAGGACCGGTAATTTGAGTATTTTGATCCGGGAACCAATCGAGCGCCAGGGCTGCTTCCGGACGACGATCTCTCCGGAGGGCGCACGCACCGCCACCGCCCAGCTATCCTCCGAGCGCATCATCACCCCCTCGATCACCGCCTGTCCGCCCATTTTCAGTTCTTTGCCCAATGCCCGCATGAGGCACTCCGCTAATCTGAAGCGCAAAAACACGGCGAGGTGGATATATTTATCCCGCCGTGTCAGATGCCACGAAAGTTTAGCCCGGTGCCGCTTTCAAGCCTGGGTTGCGCTTTCGCTCTCCGCGGCTGCTTTCTTGCCCTTTGCACCCGCCTTGGCCTTAGCGGCTACCTTGGCGACTTCGCTCTTGGCCGCTCTCTCCGCCGCACTCTTCTGCATGATCTGGCTTTTCTCGAACTTGCGCTTGAACTGCTCGACCCGGCCGGCGGTGTCGACAAGCTTCTGTTTGCCGGTGTAGAAAGGATGGCAGGCCGAACAGATATCCAGCCGCAGTGAGGGCACTGTCGAACGAGTCTCGAAACTGTTGCCGCAGGCGCAGGTTACTGTACATTTGATGTATTTTGGATGAATATCCTTTTTCAACTCCAGCTCCTCTCTTGAAGCACAGGGCTTACAACATAATAAAAACCGCTGGCAAATTAAAACCAACGGTGCATGGTTTTGCCGGGCTGATCCTCGGGCGGAATAAACCCGGGGTTCAAAGTAAAATAAAAACAGTTGAAATTCAATAAAAATACTATAAATTGAATAAGATAAGGCCTGATAGCAAATATTCAAAAATCCGGACAACCATTTAAAATAAAGATATTTTTAAAAAATGGCAAGTCAGGAACAGAGCTCTTTAGATCTGCCCCAGAACGGCGGCGCTCAACAGAAATCGACGGCGGGTCCCGTGGAAGGATTGTACGCCGCAGGCCGGGAGCTGTTTGCCGGCGGCCGTTACGTCGAAGCCGAGTCGCACTTCGAGCGGGCGCTGCAGCTCGACCGCAACCATCTGGAAAGTCTGAAATATCTCGGAATGTGCCTGTTCCAGCTTGGCAAACACGCCAAAGCCGCCGAACGATTCCGCCAGGTGCTAGCGGTGGAGCCGGACAACGAGGAAGTACTGCTGACAATCGGTACGGCTTGCCTTTCGCTGGGCCATTACGATGAGGCGGAGCGTCATCAGCGCAAAGCGGCAGCGGTCAATCCGAAAAATGCCCGGGCTTTTCTGGGTCTCGGACAGAGCCTCTATCGCAAGGGCCTGTACGGCGAGGCGGTGAATGTTCTGCGGCGAGGGGATGAGCTGGATAAGCAGAACCCGGATATCCTGTTCATGTTGGGCGAGGCCTACAATAAGCTGGACCAGATAGACCTGGCGATCTCCTGTTTCGAGGCGATACTTGAGTTACAGCAGGAGAACCCGAAAGTTTTCTATAATCTGGGTATTCTCTACGATAAAAAATCGATGCCCGACAAGGCGAGCCTGATGTACCGCCGGGCCAAGGAACTCTCCAGTCCCCGGACCCTGGGAAAGATCACGAGCTCGATATCCTCTTCCGGAGACAGCGAGCTGTTCTTCTCGCGCTCGCTGACTGTTGTCGGCCAGCCGGAGCCGAGAGGCAAGGAAAAGGCCTTGAACCGGAAGCGTTTCCAGAAATTTAAAAAGACCCAATTGAACCGTAAGCCGCACCGTGTGATCGAAGAGACTGAGCAGCCGGAAAAGATCGGCACGATGGATTTAACCAAGGCCAGTCTGAAGATTAACGAGGCGATCAAACTGATCAAGGAAAACAAACGTTAACCGGCGCCCGAGAGGTGTTGAATTTGTCCGGCTCCTTCAGGTCTTTCCTACCTGTCAATATCCTGAAATTTCATGGTTAAAATAGCCATTATTACTTCCAAAGGCGGTACCGGTAAAACCACCACCGCGGTGAACCTCGGCCACGGGCTGGCGCTGAGCGGCAAGCGGGTGATGCTGATCGATTGCGACCCGCACGGCGACCTGGGCCTGGTTTTCTCAGTGGATGCGGAAAAAACCCTCTCCGATCTCTTGCGCACCGGCAAGACCACGGTGAACCAGGTGCGGGACAACCTTTTCCTGATCACCTCGGGCGGGCGCGAGCTGAACTCCACCGAGCTGGCAATCGCCGGCCGTGACGGGCGCGAGTTTATCATGCGCAATGCCCTGAGCGATCTGCGCAACGTGGATTACCTGATCTGCGACTGCGCGCCCAGCCGCAACCTGATTAATATCAACGCCCTGGCTTTGGTGGACAAGGTCATAATCCCGGTCAGCATGGATTACCTGGCGCTCAACGGCGCCCGTCACACCATCGAGCTGATGCGGGAGATCAAGCGCTATACCCGGGCCAACCTCGAGCTGATGGGTATCCTCTCCACCCAGTACGATGTGCGCACGAACCTGTCTCAGGAAATTTACAAAGTCCTGCTCAGGCACTTTCCGAACAAGGTTTTTGAAACTGTCATCCGGGTGAACACCCGCCTGCGGGAAGCTCCGAGCTATGGGCAGACCGTATTCGAGTACGCGATAAACAGCACCGGGGCTGAGGATTATTTCAGTCTCACCAATGAAGTGCTCAGGATGAACAGCTGAACTCACCCGGAAAGGCCCGGTTCCACCTCTCGATGAAAGCCCGTATCTTTCATATCGCTCTGTTTCTGATGCTGTCCCCGGCGGCGCTCTTGCGGAACGCCTTAGGTCAGCTGGAGATTGTCGAGCCGGCCCGGGATGCGGCGGTTTACGCGGATGAGAACACGGCGTTCGTGGCCCGCTGGCTGAGCTCCTCCGCGCCGGATAGCGGACAGAGCGCTCTGCGCTATGTCTGGACCTCGGATGCGGATGGGGAGATCGGCCGGGGGCTGCGCGCGAGCCACCGGGGATTGAGCTACCGAACTCATCGAATCACCCTCCGGGCCTTCAGCGGCGAAACGCCGGTCGCCACGGCGGAGACCTCGGTGGCGGTAGTTATCCGGCCCGATCAGTTCACGCTCTCGGAGCGCACCGACTGGGAGGGTGAATTTTCTCCCTCCGGCAACCGGGTAGCCTATACCTCTTACCGCAGCGGCGACCCCGAGGTTTGGATCGCCACGGTAGCCAATCAGGCTGCGGTCCGGATCACCTACAAGGGGGGAATGTCGCCGACCTGGTCGCCGGATGGACAGAGGATAGCTTTCTGGAGCGAGCGCGCCGGCAGCCGTCACCTCTGGCTGGTACATGTCAGCGACGCGGTCCGGACTGCGGTCCAGATTACCTCCGAGGATGGCTCACAGTGGATGCCTGCCTTCAGCCCGGTGGACCAGCGGCTCGCCTTCATCTCCAAGAGCGGCAGGCAGACGAGTCTCATGGTGCTGAGCGCCGACCAGCCGGACGCCGGTGCTGAGCTGGTGGTCGGCCCCGCGGACTTTCCGCTGTTCCCGCGCTGGTCCTCCGATGGCCGGAGCCTTCTTTTTACTACTTACCGCGATACCGTTCCGGCAATCTGTGTCATCGACCTCGAGCAGAAAAGTATTGCCCGGATCAGCAACCCGGACGCCGAGGATGCGGATATCAGTCCGGATGGAAGCCGGCTGGTTTTGGTGCGCAACGGTGAAATCTGGTTGCAGAGCCTTAAAAGCGGATTGGAAAGACCTTTGACCCGCGAATCCTCTGTCGCCCTGTCCCCCCGTTTCTCCCGGGATGGAGAAAAAATTATCTACGCCTCCACGCATAGCGGCAACTACGATCTCTGGCTCCTCGACCTCCCGCCGGAGCAGTGAACGCCGGGCCCGGCTCCCCGGCCGGCTGTCCCTCACCATTGACCGGATAATTCATGTTGCAGACATTCCCCGGCCTCCCGTACAGCGCGGTCCGGGATGTTTTTCTTGACGGCAATTTATCTCTGAGGTATAGTAAATCAAAGAATGCTAAGAGTAATCCGGGTAGAAAGCGGTTCTCCGGCGCAGGCCACTGGCATCCGGGCCGGGGATCAGATAATCAGAATAAACGGCAGAGCGGTCCGGGACTATATCGATTTCCATTATCACGCCGCTGATCCTTTTTTGCGGATAAGCCTGCTCAGCGCGGCCGCATCCGGGAAGCGGCGGCTGATCAGCCTGGAGAGAGAGCCGGAGCGCTCTCTCGGCCTGCAGGTCGAGGAACCGCCGATTCAAAGGTGCCGCAACCGCTGCGTGTTCTGTTTTATCGACCAGTTGCCCAGGAGCCTGCGGCGCTCCCTGTATATCAAGGATGAGGACTACCGTCACGGTTTCCTGCGCGGCAATTTCATAACCGGCTCGAACCTGTCCCGCGGGGACGTCTCGCGGATCATCCGGATGGGGCTGGGTCCGCTTTATATCTCGGTCCATGCCACCGCTCCGGAGATCCGCCGGCGGTTGCTGGGAGGGTGCGCCCGGGCGGAAATCTTGCCGCTGCTGGAGCGGCTGACCCGCGGCGGAGTGGGCGTACACGGCCAGGTAGTTCTCTGCCCGGGAATCAATGACGGGCCGGTGCTTGAAGAAACAATCCGGGAATTCGAAAGGCTCGGTCCGGCCGCCCTCTCCCTGGCGGTTGTTCCCGTGGGATTGAGCGCGCACCGCGGGAGGTTGACCCCGCTAGTGCCGGTCGGCGCAGCGAAAGCCGTGGAGGTGCTCGGAGCCCTCCGCCGCTGGCAGAGAATCTGTCGCGCCAAGCGCGGCAGCCGGTTTGTATTCGCCGCGGATGAGTTTTACCTGCTGGCCGGGGAGAAAATCCCCTCCGGCCGCTCGTACGAGGGTTACCCGCAAATCGAAAACGGAGTGGGGCTGACCCGGCGCTCCATAGATTCGTTGGACCGGCTGTTGAAAAGGGGCGGACCACTGCCCTCGAAGCCCGGACTGACCTGCCGGATCGCCACCGGAAGGTTGTACGCGGGGGTCCTGGCCAGTCGGCTGCTGCCGCGGCTCAAGGGGCGGGTTCCTGGAAAAGTCGAGCTCAGCGTCGTCCGCAATTCGCTGCTCGGAGAATCCATAACTGTCGCGGGACTGCTGCCCGGCAGGGATATCCTGGAGGAACTGAAAAGAGCGCCGAAAGCGGACTACTACCTTGTCCCGTCAAGCGCGGTAAATGCCGACGGGTTGTTTCTCGATGATTTTCCTCTGGCCGGGCTTCGCGAAGCCCTGGCGCCGGGAGTGGTAATCGCCGCCGAGGACCTTGCCGGAAGTCTGAAAAAAGTCGCCGAACTGGAATCTGCCGGTCCGGCCGGACCGGTAATATAGTGGTTGCCAAAAGTCCTTACGCATTGGATTCGACCAGGCAAGGCCGGGCTATCCGGAAGAGTTGTCCCGGCAGCATTTTGCATGCGCGGCATAGTAAAAGCCGTCACAGTTAATTGAATCTCGCAGTGGAAAGCAGGCGCTCACCGGGTTTGCATCCAAGTTATATTGTTCTAGGGCAATTGCCGGGACGCGGAAGCCCATTTGTGTTCT
>Ga0156185_1224_pt2 | contig 22237 bp, 16 predicted proteins | sample RifCSPlowO2_12_FD_107838 | JGI IMG/M metagenome (GOLD analysis project Ga0156185, IMG submission 107838) | Candidatus Glassbacteria bacterium RIFCSPLOWO2_12_FULL_58_11 | reverse complement strand
TCACTTTCTGGATCGGAGAATAAGTCAGCTTGCCGGTTACCAGGCTCCGGTCCTGCCAGTTGGTGGGCAGCCGGACCGGGTTGGCCGGAGAGAACAGCGAAGAGAGTCCGCCGGTCTTTCCCGCATAGAATTCCTTACCCACCTTGAACATATCCAGGGTGTAAGCTGGATTCTGCGCGCCCAGGACCGGGTCATTGCGCACGGCATGGTTCAGCCGGTCAACGAAGGTCTGGTTGACTCCCCGGAATCCCTCATCTTCATGCGTCGGGGTCCTGTCCTGTGTCCCCTGGATTTCACCCGAGCCGAAGAAGTAGAGGTTCTTGATCAACGGAGCCGGACCGCCGATACTGCCCTGGAGCTGGTTGTACCCGAAATCCGCGGTACGTGGGTTGATCATGTCCGAGACCATGCGGGCCGTTCCCTTGTACTGGGCTCCGCCTTCCCTGGTCACGATGTTGACGATACCGGACTGAGCGTTACCATACTCGGCCTGGAAACCGCCGGTGATGATGTCCACCTGCTCGACCGACTGGGAGGAGAACTCCAGCGGGGTGTTGTCCTGGCCCTGCGAGCCGAGCTCCATTTCCATAATCCAGCCCTGGCCGCTCGAGAAGGGGTCGGCGGTGTAGTTACGGACCATAACACCATCGACCACCACGCCTTCCTCACCAAGGCGGCCGCCGCGAATCCGCAGGCCGCGGTCCAACGCGTCACGTCCACCGATCTGGACACCGGCCTCGAGGATCATCATGTCTTCGAGCCTTGTCGCCGGGGTCTCATTGATCGTTTCTGCGGTCAAACGCTGTTTGGTAGCCGTATTGTCGCGCGGCATCAGCACTTCAGCTTCACCCTCAACCGTAATGCCTTGCAGTTGAACGACCGAGGAACTCAGCTCGGCATTGACCGTCGAGGTCTGACCGGCCAGCAGCAGGCTTCCCTTGATCGTGACTGTCTGGTATCCGGTAAAGGAGAAGGTGATGTCCCTCTGTCCGGGCGGGACGTTAAGGATAAAGTAGTAACCATCACTGTTGGTTACGTTACCCAGACGCGTGCCTTCAATTAGCACCTGGGCGCCCACCAGGGGCTGACCGGTATCCTTATCCCGGACAGTGCCTTCCACCTTGGAGGTGGTAAGCTGGGCCATGACATTGGTTGCCAGCAGCGCCACGAAAGCCAAGATGACCGCTGCATTCTGAATAAACGATTTTTGCTGCATAAAATCCCCCACATGAAATTGGAAATTTTGCAACCGTTGATTTCCGGGTGCTGAATTCATTTCATAGGCAAGCCTCCCGCAGCTCAAGTATTCGGATCAAGGGCTCGAGAAAAAACCATTCGAACCAGAGTAGCGTTAGACTGTACCTCCTTTCGCAGAGCTACAACCATTGTACTAAAAAGCATCCGGCACGGACTTCGATTTCGTCAATAAAAAAGCCCGTTTCCGGATGGGAAGGATTACCCGATCGGGCGGACAGAGCCGCTAGTCCGCCGGAAGATTTGACGCCGATATCTTCAACCTGCCGTTGGCGCTGTCGTTTTCCGGGATTTGTATGCCCGCCTTTTGCAAGGCTTCCCGGATAATATGAGTGGAAACCGGTTTTTCAAAGTAATTGTCGGCGCCCAGACTGAAGGCCTGCTCCCGGATCTCCTGATTACCGAAGGCGGTGATCATTATAATCGAAGTCTCGGGAGATTTATTTTTGATATGGCTGATTAACTCGAAGCCTTCCTCGCAATTTTCTCCGCCCAGGCGCAAGTCAAGAATAGCTACATCATACCTGTATTTTTTTAGTAATTCAAGAGTTTCCTCTTTTGTGCCGGACGCATCTACGATCAACTCCTGGCGCTGGAGCACCTTTTTATAGGCGAACAGCACCGCGGATTCATCATCCACCAATAGAATGCGTTTGGCCATCAGGAACATCCTTTTGAAAAACCAGGGGGGCTTCTTGGATTCAGACATCTAATACAAGAAAAGTGCCACAATCCAGATAGCGACTAAGTACTTGAAATATAAAAAGATAATATTGCCAAGGGGGTATGCCGGATTCTCATATTTGCAAATGTTCTTTTCGTTTATGAGAATCCGGAGAATGCCGGATTTCTAAATTGCCGATTCCGGGGAGAATTCCAAGCCGAGGGCGACCTTTCAGTCCCGGGTCAATCCCTGGAGATTTTCTTCAGCTTGCGGTATAAAGTGGCCAGAGAAATATTCAAAATTTCCGCGGTTTTTCTGGTATCGCCGCCGAAACGGTCGAGAACCGACTTAATATGCAGATTTTCCATTTCCTCCAGATTGAGGATATTATCCGTGGGGAAGTCCCGGACCGGCTGAGATTCCAGCCCGCTGAAATCAGCCGGCTTCAGCGGGCCGCCGCGGGCCAGCAGCAGTGCCCGCTCGAGCACGTTTCGCAGTTCCCGGATATTGCCCGGCCAGTAATAGGAAGCGAGCAGCCGCATCACGCTCTCCTCGACTCCGGCGCTTTGATAGCCCAGCGAATTCAGCAGGGAGTTCACCAGCCCCGGGAGGTCTTCAAGCCTTTGGCGCAGCGGCGGAATATGGATCGGGAAAACATTGATCCGGAAATACAGGTCCTGGCGGAAGCTGCCGTCTTGCGTCTTTTCCAGCAAGTTCCGGTTGGTGGAGCAGATCAGCCGGAACTCGCTCCGGCGTATGGTCACCTCGCCCAGGCGGCGGTAATTTTTCTCCTCAATGACCTTGAGAAATTCCGCCTGGACGGTCAGGGGCATGTCGCTGATTTCATCCAGAAACAGCGTGCCGCCATCCGCCACGTCGATCAGCCCCTGCTTATCCTGGGAGGCCGAGGTAAAAGCTCCCCTGGCGTGGCCGAAAAGCTCGCTGGCGAAAAGATCGCCCTTGAGCCCCGAGCAGTTAATCTCGATAAACGCGGATAAGCTGTTGGCGCTCCTGTCGTGGATCCAGCGTCCGAGCAGGCCCTTTCCGGACCCGGTTTCCCCCATGATCAGCACGCTCGATTCATTCTCCGCGGCCAGGGAGGCCAGCTCCAAAACTTTCTTCATCGCCGCGCTTTCGCCGAAATACGGATCGATCTTTTTGCTCAAACGCTGTGAAGTAAGCTGTTTCCGGCGCAGCGAGCCAACTTCGAGACTCTTTTCGATAATCACTTTCAATTCCTCCAGGCTGACCGGTTTCGTGAGGAAATTGTCAGCCCCGCGCTGGATCGCGTCCACGGCTGCGGGAACATCGCCATGTCCGCTGATCACCACCAGGGCCGTGCCTGGGAATTTTTCCCTGACCTCCCCGATCCACTCCACGCCCTTGCCATCCGGCAGCATCAGGTCGAGCAGCACCGCATCGTAACGCTGCGCGGTCACGGCCTCCCGCGCCTCGGCCAGAGTGGAAACCGTATTTATCCCGTAACCGGCCCTGGTAAAATATCTGGAAAAGCCGAATTGAATGCTCGGGTCGTCATCGACCAGCAGCAGGTGTCTCTTCATCCGGCGTTATCCTCGCAGCGTGGCAGGTATAATTCCACAGTCAATCCGGGCGGGGGATCGTTGTTGACCAGCTTGATCCTGCCGCCGTGGGTTTCGACGATATTATTCACGATGCTCAGGCCGAGGCCCGAGCCACGCGCCCGCGTGGTAAAAAACGGCTTGAATACTTCGGGCATGATCTCCGGCGCAATGCCGGTCCCTTTGTCGCTGACCTTCATGCAGACCTGCCCATCCCCCGGGTCGTTTATTTCCACGGTAATCCCGCTGTTCTCGGGGCTGTGCTGTACGGCATTCTCGAACAGGTTGAACAGCACCTGCTTGAGCTTGGAGCTGTCACCCTGCACGAGCAGCCGGACCGACGGGCTCTTGTCCCGGAGAGAAATTCTTCCGGCACCTTCTCCCCCGGCGGACTGCCCCCAAAGCTCGATCGCCTCGGCGCAGATTTCTCTGACTGAACAGGGCAGCAGGTTATCTTTTTTCAGGGGCTTACCCAGCTCGAGCAGGTCTTTCATCAGGGTGGAGAGCCGGTCCACCTGGGTCCGGATGTGGTCCAGGTAGGGTTTGTACTCAGGGCTTTCGCCTATTTCCTGGATCAAAGCCTCGGTGATCGCCAGAATGGCATTGAGCGGGTTGCGGACCTCATGAGCTACGCCGGAGGCCAGCCTGCCGATCACCTCCATCTTCTGGGACTCCTTCAGCTGCGCTTCAATCCGCTTGCGCTCGGTAATATCGTGGATGCTGCCCTGGATGCAGAATACCGCTCCGTTTTTGTCCCGGTGGAGATTGGAGTTGACGAGGCAATCCATCTGCCTGCCGTCTTTATTCTTGAACTTTATCTCGTAATCCTGGACAAATCCACGATTTTTCAGCACTTCGAGGTATGCTCTCCGGTCCTCGGGATTGACGTACAGGTCAAACGCGTTTACCCGCTGGATTTCCTCCGGCTTATAGCCAAACAGATTCAGCATCTCCGGGTTGATATCGATGAACTTACCCTCCACGGTGGTGGTGGAGCGGGCGACCCGGCCCTCCTCCCAGAGCTTCCTGAACTTTTCCTCGCTCTCCCGCAAAGCCTCATCGCTTTTCTTTCTTTCGGTGATGTCTTCCAGTATGAGCGTATGAAGAGGCCGGCCAAGGATTTCATGCCTGGCGTACTTGATCCCGAAAATTCGGCCGGCCAGTTTCGGGTCGCGAATCTCGGCTTCGATGTGAAAAGGCAGCCTGAACTGCTCTATATCGAACTCGGATTGCCGGGTAAAAACCTCGACATCGTAAAATTCAGCTTCACCACTGAAGGTGTAAAAGCCGATATGGTTCTGCCGGTCGTAGATCGCATGATGATCGACATATTCCAGGACAGGACTTTCCTCACCGGTGTCGAGATTCCATAATCTGCGGGAGATTTTTCCTCCGGTCCGCTCGACCTCCACCAGATAGCAGGTGTGCTGATCCAGCTGCTCCGTGCGGGACACCACATCCGCGCCCTGTTTCTGAATCCGCCCCAGCGAGTTATAATTCGAGCCGAGGCAAATCGTGTAGCCGTTGATATCCGGGATGATCGCCTCTCTGCCGGAAGTGCCGGAAACAAACGCCGTCAGGTCCCGGATATATTCGCCATTCCGCGAAGTTCGCACCTTGAAGCGCAGTTTGACATCCTCCCGCGCGCCTCCGTACTCCCCGGCCGACATCATGCAGCAATCCAGACTGTCTTTGACATGCGGATGGTGGACAATTTTGCAGACCCCCTCCTCCTCGACAATCCGCCAGTGCCGGTCCACATCGCGGTAAATGATCCAGTCCTCGCCGATCCGCTCCGCTAATGCGGGACCCCGGTAACGCAGGCGCCATTCTTTGCCTATATCAAAAGGTAGGTCCTCCAGAGCTTTGATCCGGTCGAGGTGTTTCTTGATCTTGTGATAATCCTCGTCATTGAACAGGGCCCTGACCCGGGTCCGGGTCCTTGCGTACTCGATCACATTCACGGTCCAGAGCAGGAAATCGCCCGAATAGCCCACGATGTTCAGCTTATCATCGAGGTAAAGCTGGGGCATGTTGACAATGGAGCGGATGGCGTATATTTCGCGGGTCCGGTTATCCAGGTCTTTCAGCGCGGCGGCATAGCGCTGCTCGAAGTCGGAAAGCTCCGTCTCGACTCGGCGCTTTTTCTCAAGCTCCTGCTCGAGCTCCCTGATCCGCTCGAGAAGCTCCTGGTTACTCGGTCTGGTTTTCAACATGAAGAAGAATTCCCCGCCATTGGCGGCTGCGGACAAAGGTATCAGAACATAGTTTCTCAATTAGAGTCTAAAGTTATTAAAAATAATAGCTTTCCCGCTATAACACAATTATTAACTGCCCGGCTGGCATCGCGTGCGCTTCGTCTTTCCATCCAACGATCCTCTAAGCTTACTATTCCGGACCGGCCGCGCAAACTCTCAGACCGGAAGTCCGACTTTGTGGTCCAGCTTGAGAGAGCCGCCCTGATTCCGGATCCAGTACATCTGGGCCGCAATCAGGTCCAGGAGTGAATCCACCGGGCCGCCGAACAATTTTTTCAGCCGCGAATCATCGGCCAGCAGGTGGAGCCTTTTCGGCGTGCCGGTGAATTTCACTGTTTTATCCAATGACCGGGCTGCGGCCTGCGCCACGCTCTGCAGTTCGACCGTATGTCCGGCCAGGTTCAAGGTCGTCAAGGGATTCGAGGCGGCCTGGACCGCGAGTATCGTATATATACTGGCATCCCGGTGGCCGATAATGTTGAAAGCCCCGCCCTCTCCCAGATCCACCGGCTGATCCCGCAGCACGGCCTGCATTGGTTTCTCCAACCCGCCGTAAATCAGGTTGGTCATGTACATCGCCCGCAGGATCACCGCCCTGGAAGACCGGGAATCATCATCCTCCAGGATGAACTTCAGGATTTCCTCCTTGTTCTTGATCGATTCTCCGTAAATCTGTTCTTTCAGCGGCTCGAGCGGCGAGTCATCCCCAGCCTGCGCGTCGATCGGCGAGGGCGGCAGGGCATTGCCCGAGCCGATCATCACGATATCCGAGCTCTTCTTGTGATAGGTGAAGATCAGCGAGGGGATGACCTTGCCGTAGAGGTTACAGAGCCGGATATACTCCTCCTCCGTCTCATGAGTCCGAAACTTGTAGCCGATCCCGTAGATCACCCAGGAACAGTCGGCGTTGATCCGGGTCAGATCGTGCATCATCAGGTTGAGGAAATCGACCCGGTGGATGCGGTACAAGCCATCGTAAGCCGCCAGCCTTTGCCTGACCCCCGATTCGCGGCTGAAACGGGCCACCAGATGCACCTTGCGCCGCATGGTCCCGGTCTCTCGCAGAGCGCGCAGCAGCATCTCGGTGATATCCATCATCCATTTACCGGTAGCGCCATAGACCACTATGTCCATGTCTTTGCGCCTGCCGACCAGTTCCAGCACTCTTTCATCGGGGCGAGACATGTATTCGTTCAGGTCGTGTAGATCTACTGAATCCAGGCTTGCTAGATTTTTCCAGGCCATTTTGCCGACCTTCAATTCCCTTCGAGTTCCGCTTTCCAGTGTTTGAGCAGCTCAGGCGTCAGAAAGGCGTCATCGGTAAGCTCTCCGCGGGAGCTGTAGGCCTGGTCGATCTCGGCCTCGAGACCCGGCCGGCCTTTTTCCAGCCGAAATCCCGAATTCCCGTTCGGCCAGCGGATGTCGGTTTCGGCGCAAATCACCCCGAGGCGTGAAAGACGGTAATGCACTCCGTAAACACAATTGGCGAAGGGCGGGGAGCCCGGCAGGTCGGCGGTATCGAAAAGAGCGTAATTCATCGAAGTGACCGCTCCGGCCAGGCGGATTATATCCGCGGTCTCCTGTTCAGTGGGACCGCCGTTGCGTTCGAGTTTCTCGCGGTAGCGCTTGACTTTACCGACCAGCCGCACGGCCGCTGCCGTATCGGTGGCGAAATGGCCCAGCAGTCCGGCGCTGAAGAGTAATTTTCTCCCGGGCCGCTGCGGATCGCGCCATTGTTTCAGCAGGTCGCCGACAATATAGTCATCATTGCCCGTAGTCATGACCAGACTTTCGAGCCGCGGGCTGCGTACGGCCGCGTTCATGAGCTGATCGGTCTTTTCACGGCTGAAAGGAGCGGCCTTGGCGCCATAAGCGAACTCGAAAAGCCCGCTCCAGAAATCCGCGCTGAAATCCCTTCCGCCGACCGCTTTCTGCAGGTAAAAACCATAGACCGGGATTACCTCAGCCATTTCGCGGAGCAGCTTGAGCGAGTCCTTTTCATCCAGCGGCGCGCCTTTCGTATCGACCAGAGCGGTCGGCGCCACCATCACAATATCGTACCCGGCGGAGGCCGCCGCGCGCAGCATATCGAAAGCGCCCCGGCCACCAACCGCCGCCATCTTGAACATCCTTTTTCGGTAATCGGTGTGCTCGATCATCCCGGCGTTAAGCTCCAACCAGTGGCGGTAAAGAGCCGGGTCGCCCCTGGCGAACTGGCCGGTATGCGTACCGGGAATTACGCTGCTCGCCCCGCATTCGATATAATAGCGGGTCAGCAGGCGCTGCTGCTTTTCGTCGATCCTGCCCGAGGCGCTGACAGCCAGCGGCGCTGGGACCAGAACATCCGCCGCCCGCATCTTTTCAAGAACCTCGGGCGCAAGTATCGCCAATGCCATATCGGTAATCTCCTTCAGCTCCGGCCGCCGGGCCGGGAGATCGATAGCCGTCTCTTTTGGCTCCGGGGACCCGTCGCCTCTATCTCATGCTTATTTTTACTTCCGCCGGCGGCTGGTGTTCCAGAATGACTATGAATATCTTTATCAACAGACTATCGGAATTTTAACTTTTTAAAGAACTTACGCCGACCCCGACCCTGATATTAAGCCGCGGATTATTCCATACTGCCGGAATAAACAAAAACGGCAGCCGGAGCTGCCGGAAACCGCAGCGAATAGAAAACCGCTCGCCCACCGCCGCCACGGCTCAGCCCTTCACTACCCCGGCCGGACGCATTTTTGCCACCTTGCGCGCCAGCCCGGCCTGATGCACCACCTCCACCACCTCGTTGACATCTTTGTAAGCTTCCGGCATTTCCTCGCTCAGCGTCTGTCTGCCCCGGGCCAACACGAATATCCCCTGCTGTTCGAGCTCCCGGGCGATCGAGCGGCCCTTGCCCTGCTTGATCGCTTTCGTGCGCGAGAGGACCCGGCCCGCGCCGTGGCAACTGCTGCCGAAACTCTCGTTCATCGCCTTGCGGTTGCCCGCCAGCACATAGCTGGCCCGGCCCATGTCGCCGGGCACCAGCACCGGCTGGCCTACGCTGCGATAGGCCGCTGGCACCTCGGGCCTTCCCGGGCCGAACGAGCGGGTGGCGCCTTTGCGATGCACCAGGACCCGGCGCTGGCGGCCCTCGACCTCATGGGTCTCGAACTTCGCATTGTTGTGGCCGATATCATAGACCAGACGCGCTTTGAGCGCCGAGGGCGGGATTTTGAGGTTGTGCATCAGCGATTCGGCGGCCCGGTGCATCAGGAGCTGCCGGTTGGCCCAGCCGTAGTTTGCCGCCGCGGCCATGGCGCCCAGATAACGGCGTCCGGTATCGCTCTCGATATAAGCGCAAGCGAGCTGGCGGTCCGGAAGATCGAAGCCCAGCCGGTTTGTCTCCTGGTTCATGGCATTGAGCGAATCCTCGCAGATCTGATAGCCGAAACCGCGCGAGCCGGAATGGATGAACACCACCAGCTGGCCTTTCCAGAGACCGAAAGCCCTGGCCGCTTCTTCATCGAAAATCTCGCTCACCTCCTGCAGCTCGACGAAATGGTTGCCGCTGCCCAGGGTCCCCAACTGGTCCTTCCCGCGCTGAAAGGCCCGGTCACTGACCGCAGTGGGGTCCGCTCCCGGAAAACAGCCGCCATCCTCGCAGTACTCGATATCGGACTCGCCGGCAAACCCATGGGCCGCCATCCAGCGCGCCCCCTCCCGGGCGACTTTTTCCAGTTCTTTGCGCTCCAGGACCAGGTCGCCGCCCTCACCCACCCCGCAGGGCACATCGCGGTAGAGTCCGCTCACCAAGTCGCGGATCCTGTTTTTAACCTCCGCGAAGGAAAGCTCCGTGGCCATCAGCCGCACCCCGCAGTTGATGTCGTAGCCTACTCCGCCGGGACTGATTACGCCTTCTTCAGCGTCCATCGCCGCCACCCCGCCGATCGGGAAACCATAGCCCCAGTGGATATCCGGCATGGCCATCGAGCTGCCGACCACCCCCGGCAGCCAGGCCACATTGGCCACCTGCTCGACCGCATTGTCGTTCCGGATCGATTCGAGCATCTTCTCGGAGGCATAGACCAGGCCCGGCACCCGCATACCCCCGGAACGCGGGATTTCCCAGCGATAATTATCCAGCTTTTTGAATTCCATGGCCGAAAGTCTCCATTGACTCGACAGCCCGCCAGGCGGGCAGCGCAAGGCCCACGGTTCTCCGGGACTATTAATCTTACTTTTCCGCCGGCAAGTTGTCAAGCCGACTGGCTCCAAAGCCCCAATGACGGGCATTCGCCAGCGCCATTAAGAGAAATTTCATCCCCTGCCGCATGGCACGAGACGCGGCATGAAATACTTGCCGAACCGGCTGTGAAGGGTACTTTGGCCAGGGAATAATAATCAAACAACATGGAATCAGGCTAAACTTGCCGCTCAGGCGAGTGTTTCGCGGGTCAGGAAAAGCCCGCGGATATCGAGACGCAGGAAATAGGACATCCAGGAGAGGTGCCAGATCAGGCCGGTGATCACCGATCCCAGCCGGTAAAGATCCGAATCGCCCCGGCTCATGCCGGTAACCGCTGCATAAATAAGCACCAGGCTCACGCCCAGACTGATCGCCAGCGCCGCCGCATAGCCCCCCTTTTTCATCCTCCAGAACAGCTTGCCGATCAGCCAGAACATCAGTATCCCGGCGGCAATCGGCCAGACGAGCGCGGAATCGGTCCAGATGAAACGGTTGAAATCCCAGCCTTTGAAGGATTTGATCAGCAGCGTGAGGACCGCGTTCGCCAGCAGCAGCAGCGGCAGGATATAGCCGTAGACCGCCGAAAAGAAAGAGACGCCGATGGGCCTGGCCCGCCAGAGATCATCCTGGTTATGGTTGCGCTGGTAAACGATATAGGCCAGCAGGAGCCCGAAAAAGCTTACTGTGTATGCGATTGTCATGCCGACCACTACGCTGTAGCCTTGACCCATTTACGCTCCCGGGCGGGTGAATGTCTCTACCGTGGAGTCCCAAAATAAAGCCGCGGGCAGGCTTTGTCAATTATTGCGAAGACAAAATTTTTTCCACTTTCAGCCAGCTTATCCGCAAAAAAATTTGACTGTTCCAGGCCGCTGCATTTTGACTGCGTCCTCAGCTCAAATTTCCCCGCGCGCTTGCGGCCCGGGAGGCTATATGCTATTTATTACTATCTCTACAGAGCGCCGCTCTTGCAAGAGTGCGGCCCTGATTCGCTTTATTTGCCAGGAGAGTAAAGATTGCCGGAACGCACCCTGTTTAAAATATTCCGCCGCCAGCTCACCACGGGCCTGCTGGTCCTGCTGCCGGTTATCACCACCATTCTCCTGGTAACCTGGCTCTTCCGCGCCCTGGACCAAATCCTCGGCCGCTATTTCGCCCGCCTTTTCGGCGAGTACATCCACGGCGTGGGATTTGTCAGCCTGATCCTGCTGATCTGGCTGGTCGGCGCGGTGAGCCGGACATATATCGGCGGGAAGCTCAACCATTTCAAGGACCGGCTGCTGGCGCGCATCCCCCTGATCGGCTCGATTTTCAGCTCGATCAAGCAGGTGAGCGATGCCCTGATGCAGATGGACCCGAGCAATTTCGAGCAGGTGGTGATGCTTGAATATCCGCGCAAAGGGCTTTACGCGGTGGGTTTCGTAACCAGCATGCGCCGGGTCGATTTCGAATCGCCGGAAAGCGGCCGGGGCATGGAAAAAGTCCTTCATGTCTTCGTTCCCACAGTCCCCAATCCGACCTCAGGATATATATTCCTCGTGCCGGAAAGCCAGGTCTATCGCCTGAATATTACGGTCGAGGAGGGCCTCAAGCTGGTCCTGAGCCTGGGGATGATCCATCCCGACCAGTACCAGTTAAAAACCTCCCCGGCGCCCTCTTTGGAATCCGCCCGGACAGAGGGCGGCCCGGCAACATCTTGATTTTATCTTGAATTTATCCGATATTATGTACAGGATATCTGTACAATAAGATTTGGAGGTGAAAATGGTTCAGACAACTTATACCCAGGCCCGGAACAATCTCGCCAAACTTATGGACCGTGTCGTTTCCGAAAATGAGGTTGTGGTTATTACCCGTAAAAATGCCGAGGCGGTCGCCCTTGTCCCCGAATCGGAACTGCGGGGCATGCTGGAAACCATTCACCTGCTCAGGTCGCCCAAAAACCGCCAGCGATTACTGGAGGCTTACAAACGCGCGGAAGAACGGTCTGTCGCGCCAATGTCCATAGCTGAATTGCGGAAAGAGATCGGGTTTGTCTAAAGGCGGGCGGCGGGAGAGGGAGATAGAGGCCTAATCATTGGATACGGTATTTCAGCCGGAATTCATCGAAGACTTGGATTATTGGGTAAAGGAAAATGTAAAAACAGCCGAGAAAATATTCCGTCTTATCGAGGATATAAAAAAAAATCCGTTCATCGGCTTAGGTAAGCCGGAGCACGTCAAATACCTGGGGCCGGATGTCTGGTCCCGCCGGATAACACAGGAGCATAGAATCGTTTACAAAGTCAGCGCCGACCGGATAGACTTCCTCCAATGCCGCTACCATTATTAATTCACCAATCCCCTTTTTGCCACGAACCGATATTCCCCTAGCACAAAGTTCCGGCTTAATATTTCAGCAGTTCTAAATCCGGATTGACAAGCAGCAGGTCTTCAAGCAAGGTCTCAGGATGAGTCTTACGGCGCGACTGTCACCTGCACCGAGTCGGCAACCTCGCCGCCCAGGTTGTCCCGGACAGTGTAGATAACCGTAAAACTGCCGGCCGTGTTGAACTTGCGGTAATCCGGCGCTGAGGTGGAGTCCGGGGCCAGCCCGCTGCCTGTGCCATAAGTCCAGACACGCAGGGCTATCGTGCCGTCCGAATCCGAGTCCGTGCCGAAAAAGTCGAGGCTGTCCCCGCGGGCAATCGAAAGCAGGCCCACCGGGGAGACAATCAGCGCCGTGGGACGGCTGTTGGCCAGCACGGTCAGCAGAAGGGTGTCCGCATCTGAGGCGAAAAAGTTGTCGACTACCGTGTGGATGATCTTGAAGGTTCCGGTGGCGCCGATATATTTCGGGCCGGTGGCCGCTCCGGTTTCTCCGCTGCCATCCACTCCGCTGGCCGCATCGAAGCTCCAGGTCCGGCCGACAATCGAGCCATCCGGGTCCGAATCGTTCGAGGTAAATACCATCCGGGACCAGGCAGCCACTGTGGTATCTACCGAGGGGCTGCTGATCCGGGCCACGGGCGGCTGGTTATTGCTGACTGTCACGGTCAGGGAATCCGCCGCGCGCAGACCCTTGTCATCCACCACGTTGAAGCTGACCGTGAAATTCCCGTTGACATTGAATGCTCTCGAGCCCGCATTGGCCAGGCTGTCGGCCGCAGATGGCGTAATACCGCTGCCTGTTCCCCAGAGCCAGTAGCGCAGACGCGGCCGGTTTTCAGGGTCCGAGTCCGTGGCCGTGAAGTTGAGGGACACCCCATTACCGATTGAGATATTTCCAGTCGGCGTGGTGATCGAGGCCGCAGGCGGCTGATTCGCGATCACCCGGACTACCAGGCTGTCCTGGGAGCTGCGGCCGGAAAGGTCGCTGGCCGTGAATGTCACCCTGAACACTCCTGGATTATTAAACCTGCGCCAGCCGGGCTGAACCAGACTATCAGCGGCAATCCCGCTGCCCGCCCCGTAGCTCCAGGTCCGGCTGACTGTCGGGGCCTGGTTCGGGACCAGAAAGCCCTCGAAGCGGATACTGTCTCCGGCAACCACCGTGGTATCATCCGAGGCGGGCCGGATTATCACCACGATCGGCGGAGGCAGGGTATCGTTGACTGTGATCCTGACCGTGTCGGCCGCCGGCACTCCCAGTAAATCCATCACCCGGTAGATAATTTCGAATATCCCCGGCGTGGAAAATTTCCTCCAGCCGGCCACGGCCAGGCTGTCCTGGAGGTCTTCCAGCCCGCTGCCCTCCGGATAAATCCAGCCGCGGTGAGCGATCCGGGCGACAGTTTTTATTTCCAGCGCCTCGAGCCGGAGGCTGTCCCCGCTGACAATTGCCGTGTCCGCGGCCGGCGAAGTAATCTCGACAAAGGGCGGCACGCTTTCGGAAAGGACCTCGACAGTCAGCGTGTCCGCGGCGATCCGGCCTAGATTGTCCACGAGCTGGTAGATCAGAATGAACGTTCCGGCGGCGTTCCAGACCACCGGACCGGGGTCGGCGGTTTTCGTGTCCGGGATCCCGCTCCCCGCTCCGAATGTCCAGAGGCGGCCGATGATTGTCGTGCCTTGCTTGACATACTCCCGGACGGCCGGGGTAAAGGTGGAGCCGACAATAAAGGCGGTGTCGCCGGGCGGAGTAGTGATCGCCACGCCATAGTCCGGCACCTTGAGGATAATCACCCGGATGGCTTTCGAGCCCTTGCGGTCCAGGCTGTCGGTTACGGTCACCGTTATCCGGTGATCCCCGGGTGGAAGACTGTCGGTGGTGAACTCGGAGCTGGTCGAGAGAAGGCCGGAGATACTGGAGCGCCATTCGAAGACTTTCCCGGCCGGCGCATTATCGAAGCCGGTGGTCGCGCTTACCCTGAAGGTGATCTCAGCGCGAGCCTCGAAAACGCTGCTGTCGCCGGGAGAAAGTACCTCAACCAGCAGGACCTCGGTGGCCGGATCGTAAGGGTTGTCCCGCGGCGTATCCCGGCAGGAAAAAAGCCCGAGAAGAACGGTCAGCAGAACCCAGATTGTCAGAGCGATATTATTCAAAATGTTCGGGTCAGGCTGAGTTCGATGTTCCGGCCGTCGGCCGCGGGCTCCGCCCTTAACTCCATACCCGCCAGCGACCGGGGAAGCAGGAAGAAATAATCCAGGGTGTTGAGGGCATAAAGGCCGGCTGCGCTATAAAATAAGGCGTTGGACAACCGGCGCTTGTCCTTGGATTTCCCGTAGAGCTGGTCGAATTCCTCAGGCGCGGATTCCGGCGGCAGGGCCCGGTACTGGTCCCGGTAATCCCGGTAGTCTCCGAGATACAGGGTCCCGGCGGCCAGACAGCCGGCTGTGGCCGCCAGCAGGCCGTAGCCCCGGAGGTTATGGCCGGCGGCCAGACGGGGTCCGCCGGGGATGAACAGCCAGGCCGGCGAAACTTTGCCGCCGGCGGGCATTTTTCTCATTTTCGCGGCCATTCTGGCTTTGGCTTTTACGGCGGCGGCGCTGTCGGCAGCGGAGGGCGCCAGCTTGCGGGCCAGCATCTCATTGGCCTGGTCGATCCGCTCCAGCATTTTGTCCAGCCGCTGGTTCAGGACCATGATTTCCGTGCTGACCTTGTCCACCTCTGTCTGGCTGGGCTGGGCTTTCTCGAGCCGGACCAGTTGGCCGAAAATCCAGCCCGAACGGCCCTTGTAACTAATCTCGTACCAGTCGGGCATCTGATCCGTCACCGTGTAGCGCTCTCCACGGTAAACGCGGCCCAGACGGGTGTACTTGGTGCCCGGACCGCCGCGGATGTTGGCGAAACGCGAAGTGACTGTCACCGCGCCCTGCATCTGGGCCGCCGCGGGCTGCGCAGGCGCGAGCAGACAGGCCATTAATATAACCGGCAGGGAGAGTCCTCTCCCTTTTGCGAAAAGGAAATTGATGCCGTTTGCAAACATGTAAACCATCCCCCGTTGTTTTAATGAATAATATCGACACAAAGACGGGCAAAGTTCAGTCACCCGGTAACTTTCTGAAACTCAAAGCTTTATCCGGTTTTCCCGGTTTCCTCAATAAAATCCCTTAACGATTTGGGGACAATTAATTATGCATAATTCGGGCCATGGAAGGCAACTCGCCGCGGCGCCGGCTGTCCGGGCTTAAAAATAGACCGCTGGGCCTGAGTCCGGCGCGGTTCGGATACTCGGCCTGCGAAATAGCGCCGGCCGCTCTTTCGGGCAAACAGATCATTTCCTGCCGACCGAGCCAGATAGCCCTTGCAGAAGCGGCAAGTCTTGAATTATAATAGACTTTTAAAAGTAAGAGAGTTTCCGGTTTCTTTGTACGCTGAAGATTAGAAATCCTGCACGGCTTATTGGAAGGTTAATGGATACCTCCCGGACCGGCGCTTCCCCAGCCCAAGGAGATTGCCGATGGATACGCTGTTATTGATACTGGTGACTTTTTTCGGATACCTGGCAGCCTATCATATTTATGGCAGGTTTCTGGGGGGTAAGGTATTCCGTCTCGACAGCCGGGCTCTTGTTCCCTCGAAAGAACTGGAGGATGGCTTGGATTTTGTGCCGACCCGCCGCGGCATAATCTTCGGGCACCACTATGCCTCGATAGCCGGCACCGGCCCGATAGTCGGACCGGCGATCGGCATTATCTGGGGCTGGGTCCCGGCCCTGCTCTGGGTTTTCCTCGGCGCGGTGATTATGGGCGGGGTTCACGACCTGGGCTCCCTGGTGGTTTCCCTGCGCAACCAGGGCAAGACTCTCACCGAGATCACCGCCCGCTATATCAACCGCCGGGTGCGCCTGATCTTTTTCATGATCATGTTTCTCGGGCTCTGGATCGTGATCGCCATTTTCGGACTGGTCATCGCCCTGATTTTTAATATCTTCCCCACCGCGGTGCTGCCGGTCTGGCTCCAGATCCCGATCGCGGTCGGCACGGGCTGGGTGATCTATCGCCGCAGCGGCAACGTGACTCTCTCCACGGCTGTCGCCGTGGGTATCATGTACCTGACAATCTATCTCGGGACTCTCCTTCCCTTTTCCATGGGCGAGGTGGCGGGCCTCCCGCCTACCGGCGTCTGGACCATAATCCTGCTGATCTATGCCTTCGTGGCCTCGATCCTGCCGGTGACAGTTCTGCTGCAGCCGCGGGACTATATCAACGCCTGGCAATTGTTCATCTCCATGGGCCTGCTGGCCGCCGGAGCCTTGCTGGCCAGCAGCACCGCGGGGATGGAACTGGTCGCCCCGGCTTTCAATCCGGATGCCGAGGGCGCGCCGCCGATCTGGCCCTTCCTCTTTATCACCATTGCCTGCGGGGCGATCAGCGGCTTCCACTGCCTGGTCAGCTCCGGGACCACCAGCAAGCAGACGGCCTGCGAGCCGGATGCGCTCTTTATCGGTTACGGCTCGATGCTCCTGGAGTCCTGCCTGGCGGTGCTGGTGCTGGTGGCTGTCGCCGCGGGGATCGGGCTGGGGTACACCACTCCGGACGGCGAGGTGCTTAAAGGCGTGGCCGCCTGGCGGCACCATTACCATTCCTGGGGCGCGGCGGGCGGACTGGCCGCCAATATCAACGCGGTCGTTATCGGCTCGGCCAACATGCTTTCCGTACTGGGGATACCGAAATTCCTGGGCGTGGGTATCATGGGAGTTTTTATCGTCTCTTTCGCCGGCACGACCCTCGATACCGCCACCCGCATCCAGCGCTATATTATCTCCGAGCTGTTCTCCGATATGAAGCTGACTCGCCTCTCCGGCCGCTACAGCGCCACGGCGATCGCCGTGGTCACCGCGGCCCTGTTGGCTTTCGCCACGGGGGCCGATGGCAACGGCGCTCTGACTCTCTGGCCGATGTTCGGCGCGGTGAATCAGCTTCTGGGCGCGCTGGCCCTGCTGGTCGTGACAATTTATCTGCGGGAAAGAGGCGGCTGGTACTACCTGCTGAGCGGCTTGCCCTGCCTGTTCATGGTGGTCATGACCACCTGGGCGATGCTGCTCAACGAGGGAATCTTTATCCGGGAGGGGCAGCACCTTTTGGCCGTGATCAACGCTTTCACGCTGTTCCTGGCCTCCTGGATGGTGGTCGAGGCGGCCCCGCGTATCTTCCGGTCAACTGAGGAAGTTCCCGAACCGGCGGAGGCCTGAGAACGGAGTGGCATATTTTGACGGTGAGGATATTAATTGGAAACGCCTTAACGTGTCTGTACCAAAAGCAAAGCAAATCCAGGCGAATTTCCATACCGTGAAATCCGCTTTTTTATCCGTGGCATTCGTGGTTCAGAATCACGGATTACACAGATAAAGATTTGGTTTCACAGTCCCCCCCGCCACCCTCTGCTGGCTTAGATTTGACTGACCGTTCACTATATCTATAATTGCAGCTTTAGTATCATAGGTCAGTCAAATCTAAGCCAGCAGAGGGTGGCGGGGGGGACTGTGAAACCAAATCTTTATCTGTGTAATCCGTGATTCTGAACCCAGGGCTTTCCTATCAGGTAGCCGTAGCGCTGGAGACGGCGGACCTGCACCAGCAGTTCCCTGAGTTCTCCGCTCTCATCTTCAGCCTGGCCGGATTCTTCCCGGATTGCCGCGCGCGCCTCGTAATAGAGCGAAAGCTCGCAGAGAGCGGCCACCCGGACCACCAGCCAGCCGAACTCATTATCCCCCAACAGTGAATCCGCCAGCTCCGCGGTGGCGAGGGCCTGCAGACGGTCGCTCAGGACCGGGAGTTTCCGCTCATCCAGCAGGCTGAACCAGCTCTCGAAACGCTGCCCCTCCTGCTGCACCCGCCAATGGTATTTTCGGCCCGACTTAAGCAGGTTTTCGAAGCGGCTGCGCCCAAGCAAACTGTCCCCGGTCTCGACACTCAAAAGCGGGGCATTCCCATTCCGCGGTAAAAGCTGGAAGCGGGCTGCGCCGCTTCCCAGGCGCTGCCATTTGAATGCCTCGGGCGACTCCAGCAGACAGGCCCCCACCGGATAGATAAGCTCTCCCTCCACCGTATCCGGCAGGGCCAGGCCGCCGTATTTTCTATAAAGAGCGATCTCCAGCCTTTGCGTATCTTTCCTGAATCTGCCGAGAGATTTTTTCGAGGCTAAGAAAAAATCAGGCCGGAGCTTACCGGGTACCGGAATTTCCAGCTTTTCACCCGGCCCGAGGCTCAGCATGCCGCCATCCGCCAGCAGACAAAACAGCCGGCCGCCGCCCGGGTTTTCCAGCGTGAGGCCGGCCCGGATGGTATTTCCCATCCGGGGGCCGTTGACAATCAAGGCTCCGGACGTAGCGCTCGGCCCGGCCGCTACCAGAGTTGGGAACAGGGTCAGCCAGGCGGACCAGATACAGCGCAGCGCCCGGTTCTGGACGCAATTGCGCCTCGACTGAGGGAAATATTTTAAGGACATAAATTAGTTTAAGTTGAAGAGTTAAGAACTGGTACGCAGCAGTCAGCCGGCCCGCACAGGGCGCAAAATCAGATTATCTCATCCGCTTTCTTGCGCAACAGGCTCCAGTTGTGGTCCACCTGCTCCTGGATGTGGCGGATGTCTGTCGCGCTGAGCCGGCTGAACCGGCCCTGGAGCTTGAGATACTCCTCGACCGGCCGGGGCTCGGGGTTATCTATCAGGACCAGCCGCTCCCCATGATGGACCTCATAAAGCGGGTAGACGTTGGTTTTTACCGCCAGGCGGGAAATCTTGATCGACAGGTCCGGCCTGGTTTGCCAGCCGGTGGGACAGGGCGAGAGGATATTGACGAACTTGGAGCCGGAGGTGGCGCGGGCTTTCCTTATTTTTGCCACCAGGTCCTCGGGGTAGGCCACCGTGGCCGCGGCGGCATAGGGAATCCGGTGGGCGGCCAGGATTTCGATGATGTTTTTCTTGGGCGCTTTCTTCAGGTCGCCCTCCGGCGTGGTGGTGGTCCAGGCCAGCAGGGGGGTACTCGAGGAGCGCTGGATTCCGGTGTTCATGTAGGCTTCATTGTCGTAGCAGATGTAAAGATAGTCCTCGTTGCGCTCGACAGTGCTCGAGAGCGCCTGCAGACCGATATCATAGGTCCCGCCATCTCCCGCCCAGGCGATAATGGTCGTGTTCTTGAAACCCCGCCTGCGCAGGCCGTGAAGGACCCCGCAGGAGGTCGAGGCAGCCGAGGCGAAAGGCGTGTGGAGGATCGGCACCCTGGCGCTTGTGTAAGGAAACAGCCCATCGATGATCGAGCCGCAGCAGGCCGGGATCACGAGCACCGCCTGGCTTTCCAGGGCGTTGAGCACCTCACGCATGGCCAGGGGCTCGCCGCAGCCCGGACAGGCCAGGTTGCCGCAGCCGAACGGCTCCTCTTTCAGGTATTTCAGCAGCTCGGCCCGCGCCGATTCCGTCTTTTCGCTCATCCCTTGCCTCTGAATTTTCCTATTAAACTTCCCCGCGGCTTGCCTCAGGGAATCACAAATTTATTCAAATCCTGCCACCCATGATTTTCGGGCGGACACAGGGGTCAGCCCCACAACATCTTCTATTTAATTAGTTACCAATGTAGGGGCGACGCATGCGTCGCCCCTACAGGGAATTGCGTATATTTGCAGTATATCCGGGCTACGTATCGTTTTTTATCTCTTCCTTCTTTCAGCTTTTCAGCCCTAACCAGTTGACTCGGGCCAGGCCCGCCTTCCCGCCGTTTTCCACTTTTTCCACCATTTCTTCGATATATGATGGAAGAATATCTCTACCACCCAGGCCGGTGACAAAATCGTAGATTTCGGGACCGCTCCCCCCGGCCTGGTAGAGCGCCGAACGGACCTCCTGGAACAGCACGCCCTCGCTGCCCGGGCTGATCGCCTGGTCGAGCACCGCCACCCGGGCCGCGCCGCCGAGCAAAGTGCGGATCTCCTCAAACGGGAAGGGGCGGAACATCCGCACCCGCAGCAGCCCCACCCTGCGGCCCTGTTCGCGCAGACGGCGGACTACATAGCGGCCGGTACCGGCGGAGGTGCCGGCGGCCACGATTATGGTCTCGGCATCCTCGCACATGAAACTCTCGGTCAGGGCGTAGTGTCTGCCAAACTGTTTCGCGAAATCAGCGCTTACCTCCCGGGCGACCGCCTCGGCCTGACGGGCGGCCTCGAACTGGCGCTGCTTGAACTCCATGAAATATTCCGGGCTGGTGACCGCATGGTAAGTATGGGGGTCTTTGGGATCAATTGCCGCCAGGGGCTGGTATTTGGGCAGGAAGCGGTCCACCTGTTCCGGCTCGGGGATCTCCACCGGCTCGGCGGTATGCGAGAGGATGTAGCCGTCCAGCATCACCATGACCGGCGTGAATACGCTCTCCGCGAGCCGGAAAGCGATCAGCACGGTGTCCAGCACCTCCTGGCAGCTCTCACAGTAGAACTGGAGCCAGCCGGTGTCCCGCTGGCTCAGGCTGTCGCTGTGGTCGCACCAGATGTTCCACGGCGCCCCGAGAGCGCGGTTGACATTCGCCATCACCACCGGCAGGCGCGCGCCGCTGGACCAGTGCAGCAGCTCATGCATCAGGGCCAGGCCCTGGCTGCTGGTCGCGGTGAAAGTGCGCACGCCGGCACTGGAGGCCCCCATCACCGTGGCCAGCGCGCTGTGCTCGCTCTCGACCTTGATAAAGTCCGCATCCAGCTCGCCGCTCGAGCAGTACTGGCTCAGCTTCTCCGCGATACTGGTCTGCGGCGTGATCGGGTAGGCTGCGATCACCTCGACCCTGGCCAGCTTGACCGCGGTGGAGACCGCCTCGTTGCCGGTAATAAGGGCTTTCACTTTTTCCGCTCCATCGCAATCACGCCCCGCGGGCATTCCTCGGCGCAGATGCCGCAGCCCTTGCAGTAATCGGTCTTGACCATGTAGCCGCCGTTGTGGCAGTAAATCGCCATGTCCGGGCAGAAAATAAGGCAGTTGTCGCAGTCCACGCAGGTACCGCAGTTGATACAGCGGCCGGCCTCCGCCGCCGCCTGATCCGGAGTGAGCGTCGAGCGGGCTTCGGCACTGCCCACGGGCTCGCTCTCCAGCCGGGGCGTTGCCTCAGCGCGGGGCGCTGCGGAAAAATAGTCCAGGTTAAGCTGCCCGCGGTCCACGGGTGTCTGTGCGGGCCGTATGCGGACCACGTAATCGGGATTTTTAAATAGCAGCCCCATGTTGCGCGCGGCGGCGATCCCATCCGCCAGGGCGTGGCTGACCGAGTTTTCGCCGGGAACGATATCCCCGCCGGCGAACACTCCCGGCAGGCTGGTCCGGCAGAGCTGATCGACAGCGAGACGGCCGCCTTCTTTCTCGCCGTCCGGGCCGAGGTAATCCAGCTCGGGTACCTCGCCGACAGCGAAAACGACCATGTCCGCCGCCGCCCGGAACTCGCTGCCCTCGACCGGCACGGGCCGCGCCCGGCCGGATTCATCTAGATCGCCCTGGCGCATGCGCACGAACCGCACCGCGGTCACCCTGCCGCCCGATTCAGAGGTGAGCAGGAGGGGAGCGACCTGGAAATTGAACCGCGCGCCTTCGGCCCGCGCCTCAGCCAGCTCCTCAGGATGCGCCGGCATTTCGCTCTCGGTGCGGCGGTAATAGAGATCGACCTCGGCGCCCAGGCGTCTTCCGGCGCGGGCCACATCGATAGCGGTGTTGCCTCCGCCGATTATCGCCAGCTTTCTCCCAGTCTCGGGGGGCTGGCCACAGTTGTACGCTTTTAGAAAATCCAGCCCGAAAAAAACGCCTTCCAGGACCGAACCCTCGACTCGCGGGTCGCGCGAGCCGTGCGCCCCGCTGCCCAGGAACACC
>Ga0156185_1169_pt4 | contig 22673 bp, 15 predicted proteins | sample RifCSPlowO2_12_FD_107838 | JGI IMG/M metagenome (GOLD analysis project Ga0156185, IMG submission 107838) | Candidatus Glassbacteria bacterium RIFCSPLOWO2_12_FULL_58_11 | reverse complement strand
CGATGGTGAAAATGAATTTTTCCTGCTTGCCCTGCATCTCCTGGCTCCCCGTGCCGGTCACGATGCCCACGAAAGAGATCCAGTCCTGCTCGAAGGGATTGCCGTCCAGCCAGGCGTGGCCGTAGCTGGTTTCCGTTCCGGCATCGTAGGTCAGCGTGGCCTCGTACTTCCTGCCCGGCTGGAGCGCAGCCAGGCGGAGGACCGTCACGTACTCCTGCGGGGAGCCCAGGGAGGCCGGCAGGCCGGTAACGCCTGGAGCCGTGACAACAGCCTTCTCGGTATTCAGCGGAATATCGACTATGCCGGTCTGGGCGAAGCTCGAGCCGGAAAAGACAATTACGCTAATGAATAGCGAGAGGGATTTCACCAGGGTTTTCATTGGAATTATTCTCCGGTCTGCTTCGGCAAGTAAAAGATTGATTTCGGGAATTTAAAAAATGATCTTTGATGGCGCCGCGGGCCGCGCCTCGTTCCACTTCCCAGCCGCCACAGCCGCCGCAGGAAAATAAATGTCCGGGACCGCATCCTGGCGGAGCAAGCTCAAAGTATTTTTCGGAAAGGGTTGCTTGCCGGATTCCGGGCGGTCACTAGTACTTTACGATTCTCCTTTTCCGGGGCCGCAAGCTCCCCCGCTTTCAGCGTTGAACTAGGCAACGGGGTAATTCTGACAATGCCAGGCCATCTTGTAAGCATGTAGAATCATTGAGATTCCGGGCCTCCCGGGGTCAGGAAGCACTTCCGTCTCCAGCCCGGGTATTCCCGGATCAGCCTACCTTGAGGAAAATGTTGCGCTTGTAGAGCCAGTAAACGAAAGACCAGTGGACACTGAGCACCAGAACGGCCTGGATTATCACCCCGGGGTCGCCCAACGGGCCCAGGAAGCCTCGGGTAAAGACCCCGAGCCAGGAATTGATCGAGCCATCCAGCATCTGGTAAAAGACATAGATCGCGATTGAATTGAGTCCGACCACCTGGAAAATGAAACACCATTTCCGCTTATTTTTCACTTCGATAACCCAGTAGAAGACGCTCAGCAGAAGGAATGCCCAGCCGGCGCTGTAGAGGGTCCAGGAGGAGGTCCAGATTCTCTTGACCACCGGAATGAACGGATTGAGCAGCCGCCCGGCGATCAGCAGCGCCAGCCCGGCCAGGATCATGTAGAGCAGCTTTTTCCGGTCCGGCAGCTCCTTGCGCAGCAGCTCTCCGGCCATGATCCCGAAGATTACCGTGGCGATCGAGGAAAAGGCGTTGAAACTCGTATAGCCGCCCTCCTCATAGAAGCCAAGCCAGGCGTAGTCCAGCCACGAGGCGAAATTGGCGTTCTTAGCCCAGGGGCCGTCCGGTCCCACTCCGGGCCAGAAATAATAGCAGGCCCAGTGTACCACCAGAACGAACAGGGCGGCCAGCCCCTGCACCTTGAGGCCCCGGCCGAGGACGAAAAAGGCGAAAAAGTAGGCGATCCCGATCTGCTGGAGCACGGTGGTCAGGTTGGGCAGGATATGGTCCTTGTGCACGCAGACAATCGCATTGCCGACCACCAGCAGGGTGAGAGACCGGAAAATGACATGCTTGAACTGGCTGGACCAGCTTTCGCCCCGCGCCTGGCGGATGGCGAAAGCGAACGGCATGGCCACGCCGACAATGAAAATGAACGAGGGTTGGATCATGTCCCAGATCACACCGCCGTCCCAGGGAACATGGTCGAACTGGTACGCCAGCCAGCGCCAGCCGGGGTTATCGTTGAGCGTGTACAATCCGAAGCCGGAGGAGGCCATCAGCAGCATGGTGAAACCGCGATAAGCATCCATGGAAAGCAGGCGACCTTTCGGAGCTGGCTTAGCGTCCATCTCGAGTATCTCTCCTGGCTGAGGGGACCGGGGCGGGAAGTAACTTCGCTGTCCGTAACCGAGTTAAAATGTTTAAGATAAAGCCATACTTTGCGCAAGATATTTTTCAGTCCTTGACCTCGAATGAGTGGCGCTCTATCTTGAATTGTCCCGGACAGCGAGCCAGTCTGCCCGGAGGGCATTTGTCCAGTGTTTCATGTCCCTGTTTCTCCCTGTCTACAGGATTCCCTGCGGTCCGGCTGCCCATTTATCCAGGATGCCTTAGAGGCCTTCTGAGAGGATGTGAAGGCAAAGCCGCCTTATATAAAAAACAGTTCCGGCTGGAGGAAAGGAGTGGCAATCATGGATCGGCGAAAGTTCTTCGAGAGCGGCCTGCTTGCCGCGGGGTTGTCCCTGTCCGGCGGCAGTGAATCAAGAGGCGCGGCCGCGGCGTCCGGGGAGTTGAAAATGAAATACCGCACCCTGGGCCGGACCGGGCTGAAAGTGAGCGAGGTCTGTTTCGGCACCTATGGCTGGCAGAACACGCCGGTGCTCGAGACTGCGCTGGAGGCCGGGATAAACCTGATCAGCACCTGCGCCGACTACCAGAACGGCCAGGCCGAGCGGGCAATAGGCCCGGCTGTCGCCCGGCGCCGCGATAAGCTGGTCCTGTCGAGCGGGATCGACTGCATGCGCAACCCCGGCGAACAGGAGATGCTTGACAGGCTCGAAAAGAGCCTCGAGAACCTGCAGACGACCTATCTCGATCTGTACGTCCCGCATCAGGCGGATACGCTGGAGAATGTGACCAACCCGGCAATCCCGCGAGCCTTCGAGAAAATGAAAAAAGCCGGCAAGGCGCGTTTTCTGGGCATTTCGACTCACAGCAGCCAGCTCGAACCCATGCTGGACCGGGCTATCGACCTGGGCTATTTCGATTTCCTGCTCTGCAAGTACAATTTTATGGAATACAAGAGCCAGATGAAAATATTCGAGCGCGCGGCGGAAAAGAACCTGGGGATTATCACTTTCAAAATCCGGGCTGGCGCCGGTGAGGCGGAAGTCAAGGCCCTGCAGGAGAAAGGGCTGGAGCTCAACCAGGCCAGGATCCGCTGGGCGCTCACCAACCGGAACGTCACCTCGGTCTGCGCGCATTTCAATAATTTCAGCGCGGTGAACGAGGTTCTTCAGACCGTAAACACCGCGTTTTCAGAGACGGACGGCCGCCTGCTGGACCAGTACCGGCAGGCTTTCGACAACCGCTATTGCCGGGGCTGCGGAACCTGCGAAAAGAGCTGTCCTTACGGCGTGGATGTGAAAAACATCCTGCGCTACCAGATGTACTTTAAATGCTACGGGTTCGAGAAAGAGGCCCTGGCCCGCTACGCCGCCCTGCCCCAGAACGCCGGACCCGCAAGCTGCGAGTCCTGTTCCGCGCCCTGCGAGAGGGCCTGCCCGCACGGCCTGCCGACCCGCTCAAGGATGCTCCAGGCCGCCGGAACTCTCGCCGCGGTGTGATAACCGGCTCTCGGGAAATCGAAGAATATTCAAAACGCCGGCTCCGGAGGCTTCTCCGGGGCTGGTTTTTTTATAAATCCGTGAGGAAGAAACCCTCTGATCCGCAGGGCCGATGCTGTTGATGAAGCAGGTGGATTTCGCGAAACGCGCTTATTTCCCGTGAAATATTTTGACCGCGGAAACCAGCAGGATCACCCCCAGCGCGAGGCTTAAAATCGAGGAGGAAACAATTCCCAGTAGAAGGCTTCCGGCATAAGCCCCGGCTATAGAGCCGAGCGCCATGTATGATAGAAAGACTTTTTGGGCGCCTACTATTTTGAATGAATCACTCGAAGCGTATTTGGCAATACCCACTATCAGCGTCGGGAAGCTGACTGCCAGTGAAAGACTGCCGGCCAGCTTGATATCCACTCCGTAAAGCAGCATGAAAGTGGGGATTAGAAGCTCTCCGCCGGCCACTCCCAGCAGGCTGCTGATCGAGCCGATAACCAGACCGGCGGCCATCCCGGCCGAAAACATCAGATATGTATTGGAAAAAAGCGGATTCGCGGAAAAGGGAAAGAAATGTTGGAACATCATGATCGCCGACAAGCCGACCAGCAGGACCATTACCGCCTTGTTCAGCGCGGCCATTTTGATCCTGGAGGCGAAAAGAGCTCCGCAGTAGGAGCCGATCAGGGTCCCGGAGAGCAGGTTAAGGATCAGAAATCCATTGTTCAGGATGGTTTCGACCGCCGTGGCCCCGCTCCTGAAAATGAACGAAAAGAATACGGTCACCAGGCTGATCACCAGGTTCAGGATAATCGCCTGTAAGGTATTAAATCCGAACCCGGCGACCAGCACCGGTAGCCTGAATTCAGCCCCGCCCAGCCCGATCAGCCCGCCGAGCGTGCCGATCCCCGATCCGGCAATAAAGGATTTGAGGTTGCGCATGAAATGTTCCCCGGAAAAATAAGCCGGGAAAGACCTGTGATCGCGGCACAAGCCAGGACAGCCGCCGGAATAAAGTCACTTAGATAATCCCGGCTCTTAGATAAGTCAACAGAATATGAAAAAATTTCCTCGATCTCTTGCGTATTGTCTTTCCGCTCAATACAATAAAACAGAATCCTTTTTTTCGCCCGGATCGATTTTCCCCCAGTCCCGGCGTCGCCCCGCTATCTGTTCCATCTCGCTGAGCCGGGAATATTGGCCACGTACGCAGGACGGCTTTGTCCAGGCAGCCTTTAAGGAGGTGAAACATGTCGATCTCCAAAAAGCTCACGGAGTTGCTGGATGAGAAAAATGTCGATTATGAGGTGCTGCATCATCCGGTCACCTACACGGCCCAGGAGACCGCGGCCAGTGTCCACCGGCCCGGCCGGGAGGTGGTTAAATCGGTGATCCTGACCGATGGGGCGGATTGCGCCATGGCCGTGGTCGATGCCCCGCACCAGGTGGACCTGGATAAATTCTCCCGGCTTTCCGGGATGAAAAATCCATCCCTGACCGGGGAGAACAAAATCCGCGAGCTGTTTCCCGACTGCGAGCCCGGAGCCATGCCGCCCTTCGGAAACCTCTACGACATCCAGGTTTACGTGGACAGCCATCTCGAGGCGGATGATACGATCACTTTCAACGCGGGCAGTCATTTCGAGGCCATCCGCATGAAATTTCTCGATTTCAAGGATATCTGTGAGCCGCGCTTCGGCGATATCGTCTGTTAAGCGGCAAATTCAATTTCCATTAACCGCTTTTGCCTTGTTAAAGATTTTCCCGAACCGATTGGACACGGGCTAAACTAAAAGGGCTATCCCCCAAAGAGATAGCCCTTTTGTTGTTTCAATAAGAAATTTGAATTAAATTAGTTATGATGCGGCACGGCCTGCCAACCCCTGCCGGTTCATCCCCCCGCCGCGGTTCGGGCGTAAATGATCAACGAGAGGCCGATAATATAACCGGCGAACATCGCCGCCAGGAGCTTGGCTGTACCTTTGGGCGCGCCGGAAAATTCTCGCCAGATGAAGACACCCCAGAACGCGGCCACCATGGTAGCTCCCTGGCCCAGGCCATAGCTGATCGCAAATCCCGCCTGGCCCGAGGCGATGATACTGAAGCTCATGCCCACGTTCCAGATGATACCCCCTAGGATGCCGGTCAGATGCACGCCCGCCGACCCTTTGAAATAATCCTTGAGCGGCACCGGCTCCCCCGCGAACGGAAATTTCATCGCCAGGGTGTTCCAGAGGAAATTGCTCAGGAAGAGGCCGAGCGAAAAAAAGAAGACGGCGCCGTAGGGCGTGAGCATTCCGGCTTGCGGATTAATGAAATCCGCGGCCCTGGATTGGGCCACCCAGCGGTAGAAAAAGCCCATCAGCACGCCGGCGGCCACCGAGAGCACGATTCCCCGGGTCCCGCTCGAGGAGCCCGAGCCGAGCCTCCGGTAGGCCACGGCATCGAGGATAATCGCCAGCACCACCACCCCCACGCCCAGCAGCAGAATAGTCGGGTTCCCCTCCGGCTTTACCAGATAGCTGGTCACGACTCCGATCACCAGGGCCAGTCCCACGCCGACCGGAAAGGCCACCGCCATGCCGGCGGTCGCGATGGCGGCGACGAGCAGGATATTGGAAAGGTTGAAGATTATTCCGCCCAGGACCGCGGAGAAAATGTTCGCCCTTTCAGCTTGGGCGAGATCCGCCAGGAATGAGCGCCCCGCTGTTCCCGTGCTTCCCAGGGTCAGGCCGAAAATCACCGAAAGCAGCAGGACGCCCAGGGCATAATCCCAGTAGAATAGCTCGAAGCGCCAGTGACGGCCGGCGAGTTTCTGGGTATTGGCCCAGGAACCCCAGCAAAGCATGGTTACGATACAGAATATGACAGCTGTTGCGTAGGAGTTCAGGATAAACATGGCGTCGCCTCTTTATTTGCGGATTTTGCCGGAAGGAGCGGAAAGTGAAATAAGGCGGTCGGTTTTGCCGGAAAAAAAATGTCCCAGGGCCCCCACAGCAACAAAAACATCAAGCATACCGCTGCTACCTTCCGGTCCTGACGGGGTTAGCGAGTTTTTGTCCTGTGGACCTGGGACGCAATCAAGATACAACGGACCTGTCTCGCCTGTCAAGTGCGCTGCCGCCGGAAGGATGGGAACCGGGATTCTCGAATTGGGTTTATATTCTTAATCAGGCAATGATCAGGGGACGTAATTATCCAGAATGAAATTCATCGGGTCTTTGGGCACTTCGTCGACATATACCTCGTAGTGCAGATTGGGGCCGGTGGTAATGCCGCTATGCCCCACGAAGCCGATTACATCCCCCCGGCTGACTTTCTGTCCCACCCGGACATTGCTCTTGGACATGTGCGCATACCGCGTGGTGTACCCGTAGCCATGGTCCACTACCTCGGTCAGCCCATAACCGATCTGGTTCTTGACTACTGTCACTATCCCATCCGCCGGGGCGATAATCGGCGCTCCGGCGCCGCAGGAGATGTCGATCCCGTTGTGCGGCTGCATCACATGGTAAATCGGGTGGCTGCGGCGGCCGAAGAAACTGGAGATATAACCTTTGGTGGGCATGATTGAGGGGGTGTGAGTCCATTTATCGGAGCTGGCTTCCAGGCTCTGGATTGCTTCCTGAAGGCTCTGATCGATCAGCTTGGATTTACGCAACAGCACATCGATCTGATCTTCCTGCTTGTAAATCTTTTTCGCCAGCGGGCCGTTGATCTCGAAGAGCTCATCGTAATTTCCGACGAAAGTACCTCCGATTCCGACCTCCTTGACCTGCTCGTCCAGCACCTCGAGGCCGGCGATACGCCTGAATACCTGGTTTTCCTCCATCAGCTCGCCGACCTTGGTGTTCATTTCCGCGATATTGTTTTCCACACCCTCGAGCTTCTGGGTCAGAATCCTGTTTTCGCGTTGCAGGTTGATGTACTTGAGGTAATCGAAGTTTTTGTTGTAAGAGGTCAGGATCAGATAACCGAGACAGGAAATAAAGGCGAGACAGACAACCGAACCCGAAACTAAAAGCCATCTTGAAATCTTGAATCGGTGTACCTGAATCTCGTTGTGGGGAACGACCAGAACGGTCAAGTCTTTGAATGGCATGGGTTTACTCCGTGCCGGGGGGAACACGGTTGAGGGAAGAGGAAGCCTAACGTTTAGGATTTTAACCCTGAAAAAACAGCGTGTCAAGATTTTTTTGGCCGGTTTGCTACAGGATTGTCAAGTTATAAACGACAATCTATTTAAAAAGTTAGCATAATTCTAATCGCCAGGCAAGAGCCTTGCAATAATATTTTCATTTTGGAACAATGCAAGGCTTTAGTCACTCCGGTGCGTTAATGCCTCAAAAAACTACCGGTCAGAGATACCCTGTCATTTGCCGTTTTTCCGGTTCTCGATCAGGGCGTAGGCGTTGTGGTTGTGGATCGACTCGAAATTTTCCGCCTCCACCCGGTACCAGGTGACCTCGTCCATCTGCTCCAGAAGCAGGGCGCATTCGCGGACGACATCCTCGACGAAGCGCGGATTGTCGTAGGCGCGCTCGGTGACATATTTCTCGTCCCGGCGCTTGAGCAACGGAAATAGAGCGCAACTGGCCGAATTCTCGGCGATTTCTACCAGGTCCTCGATCCAGACAAAACTTTTGAATTTAACGGCGATAGTCAGAACCGAGCGCTGGTTGTGCGCCCCGTAATCGGAAATCTCTTTCGAGCAGGGACACAAGGTGGTTACCGGCACGTTCACTTCGAGAATGAAATCCGTATCTTTCTCCCGGACTCCGAGCGAGCCTGAGAAGCGGCAGATATACTCCTGAAGGGCCTTGGCTCCGCTCACTGGAGCGGACTTCTCGATGAAATAGGGGAACTCCAGTTCCATGTGCGCCACCTCGGCATCCAGCTTTTCCCGGGCCTCGGCCAGGATTTCGCGGAGGTTGTCCGAGGCGATGTTGCCGCGGTGACGGTTGAGGATCTCGATGAAACGGCTCATGTGCGTGCCCCGGAAATGATGGGGCAGACTGACTGACATCTGTATCCGGGCCACGGTATGCTGGGTCCCGTTGGCCCGGTCCTGCACCACGATTGGATAGCTCAGGCCTTTGACCCCCGCTTTCTGAATCTCGAGGTTGCGGTGGTCGGTTTCGCTCTGAAGATCGCGGAGTGCGGTCTGGGTTGTCAAATCATCTCTCCTTGCTGTGATACATTTATATTATTACCACCCCGATAAAATCCACCCGGCCCGCCGTTCGCTGTTGGATCAGGCCCCTTAAAATCATCTGTTCCGGGAATAGCGGGCTTGAACATTTTTTATAATGCGCTCGAGCAGTCCTGTCAAGTCGAGACCGATCACCCGGGCCGCCTTGGGCAGCAGAGAGCTGTCGGTCATGCCGGGCTGGTTGTTGGCCTCCAGGCACCAGAGGCCGCCCCGGGGGTCGAGCCGGAAATCGATCCTGGCGAAATCCTGCAGCCCGAGGACCTCGAAAGCGGCGAGGGCCAGTCTGCGGGCGCGCTCCGCCACGGGCTGTTCGATCTCGGCCGGGCAGATATAGCGGTTTTCATGGCTGCGGTACTTGGCCTCGTAATCGTAAAAGCCGCCCGGCACCACCACCTCGAGCACCGGCAGGGCCTCGCTGTCCAGCACCCCGACAGTCAGCTCGCGGCCCTCGATAAACTCCTCAACCAGTACCTGGGCGCTCAGTCCGGCGGCCAGCTCGACCGCCGCCAGCGCCTGGTCGAAATCTCCCGCCTTGGTCAAGCCTACAGTCGAGCCCTCGCCGGCCGGCTTCACGATCACCGGGTAGCCGATTTTTTTGAGGAAAGGCTCCAATCGGGTCCGCCAGCCGTCTTTCCGGTCGCCGCTCAGCGCCAGATAATCCGGGGTCGGTACATCCGCCGCAGCGAACAGCCGCTTGGCCATCACCTTGTCCATCGCCGCGGCGCACGCCGCAGGCCGGCTGCCTGCATAGGGTACCTCGAGCAGCTCAAGCACCGCCTGGAGCGTCCCATCCTCGCCCTGTCCCCCGTGCAGTACATTGATTACCAGGTCCCCGCCTTTTATAACCGCTACCCCTTCCGGGCCCGGCAATCCGCTGTTGGCGCGGCTGGACTCTTTGGGCGCGGCGGCGGGATCGATCACGGACCAGCCGGCTCCCGGGTCGAGCACTGTCGCCTGGTGGCCGCCTTTCTCCAGGGCCTGGGCCACGCATGTTGCACTGTTCAGGGACACTTCCCGTTCGGCGCTCACTCCGCCGGCGAGAACGGTGACTTTCATCTTATGATCCTCCGGATTGCCTTAAATGAAAAGAATCTCCACGATTTCTTGCCAATTGGCCGCATTTCAGATATAATGGTTTCTATCTCGGGACTTCGCCGGAAGCGCTTGTTGCCAGACAGAATCACGGCGGCAGATAATTCAGTGTATCAGGACGGCCGCGGGCCGATATTTTTATTCAGGATGCTTGTCCGGAAGCTGTCGCCGGAGTGCAGCCTGTGCTGAATTTATGAACACCCGGTCTACGGTCGCCGTCTAACCGGATGGTTCCGACGGCCGAAGCTTTTGCCGATACCGGCAACCGGCGCCGGATGGCAGACCGGGAAAGCGCGGCCGGATACCCCTTGAATCTTGTGAGAATATAGCCCGGTTTGAAATTTTTGTCATCAGAATTCTACTGCCGCACAAGTCGTTTCTGGCGGCAATTACCGCGTAAGGAAAAAACCAGGTGAACAGTATTTTCCGCTGGCTTTATTTAACGCTCCTCTGCTGGATAATTCCCTTTTCCGTGTTCGGCGCCACGCGTGACAGCCGGCGTCTGCTGGCCGGCGCCGCCAGGCAGGCGGCGCGCGGAGATACAGCGACCGCGCTGCAGGTGATCGAACATTTTCTGGCTGAGCCGGGAAGGGATGAGACCAAGCCGGCGGCGATGTATCTTAAAGGGGTCCTGGTGGCCGCCCGCAACCAGCCGGATACGGCTGAGGCCGTGTTGCGGCAGATGATTGTCGAGTACCCGGAATCCGACCGGATCGGTCTCGCCCTGACACAGCTCGGGTTGATCTGCAGCCGCCAGGGGAGAGATACTGTCGCCGTGAGGTTCCTCGAACCGGTGGCCTATCAATTTCCGGATTCGGATTTTACCGGGCCGGCCCTGACTGCTCTGGCTCGCTCGGCGGAGCGGAGCAAGCTGACTGACAAGGCCATCCAGGCTTATTTACAGTATCTTCGGCGGCCGGTTGGCGATGAGCACCAGGCGACAGCCCTGGAGCATGCCGCCGAGCTGCTTTACGGAGCCGGACGGGTGAGGGAGTCCTATGCGCTGATCGAAAGAATCCGGGGCGACAGCAAAAAAGAGTTCGCTGATCTGCCGCTCAATACCCAGATCCTGGCCATCGGCTGCCTGACCGGGCTGGGCAAGCCCGATTCCTCCCTCAGGCTGGCCGAGGAAATCCGGCGCAAGTCCGGGGAGGGGCCGCTCGAATCGCCCCGCCTGCGCTTTCTGCTCGGCCACGCCTGGCTGGCGCAGGCCGCCCTGGGGAGCGCGGATTCCATCTTCACCGGCCTGGCTTCCGTCGCCTCCCTGCCCTCCGAGGGCATCCGCCCGGATTCCCTCTACCGCCTGCTGTGCCTGATAAATCTGCAGTTGGGCAAAAACGATATTTATTTCGCCTGGTCCAGGAAGAGGCTCGAAACGCTGAATGACCCGCAGACCGCGCTCGAGATTCTTCATGGTATGGCCGAGACCGCCGGAAAGGCCGGCACGCTCGAGCCGGTGCTGGCGGGCCTGGGTCTGTACGAGAGGCGGTTCGGCTCGGCGGAAGCGCAGCTCAGGCAGGAGAAGCTGCTCAAGGCAATCATTACCGCCCGTCAGGGAAACCGGAGAGATGCGCTCAGGATCCTCGAGGACCTTGGTGATTCCGGTCTCGAACCCGAGCTTCAGGCCCGGGTTAAACTGGCCCGGATCGAGCTGTACTATCAGGCCGGGGATTCCTTGCGGGCTGAGGCGGAGCTGGTGGAGTACCTGAAACTGGAGAATGATCCGCTGCATGACCGGGACAGCCTGCTGTTCTTCTATGCCGGAGTGAAAGGCCGGAGTGGCAATGCGGCGCGCGAGAAAGAGCTTCTCGAACAACTGACCGGCAATTACCCGGCCAGCCGTTACTGGGAGCAGGCGCATAACCGCCTGGAGGAAATCGCGCTTTTCGAGTCGGCCCGGCCGGCTAAAGCCGCGGATGATCTCCTGGATATCCTGGAGCGCCAGGGCGGGCAGGTCTCGGCCCCTCGACTGGCCGAGATCGCCGCCGAGGAGCTGGGCGATTATGAGCGCGCGGTAACCATCCTGATGCAGAATCCGCCACAGGCCCCGGAGGAGCGTCTCAAATTGATCCGTTACCGGTTCCTTTCAGGGCTTAAATTGAAACAACAGGGGTCGGTCGAGGGAAACGAGCGGGTAGCCCAGTCCTGGCGTGAAATTCGTTTCCTCCTGGCCCAGGAAAAGAACTTTCCGGCAAGGGAGAATGCGCTTTCGACCTTCCTGGCGATCTACCGCTCGATTTTCGGCACTCTGGTCCCCAGCCAGATTCAGGAAGCCGATGAGCAGCTCAAGGCCGAGCTGGCGGGCCTGGACCGCGGACCGGTACGCGCCGCGGTTCTCTGCTGGCTGGGGGAGCGTTACGAGGCGCAATCCCGCGTCGATTCCTCCCTGGGAGCGTCAGCAAAAGCGGACTCGGCCCGGAAGAACTGGGCCGAGGCGATTTCGATCGGCGGAGATATCGAACTGAGCGGGCGGGCGATACTGAGCCTGGCCAATTCGCTCGAGGGTGCCAGTTTCGCCGGCGCCCGGGACAGCGCGGCCACCCTTTACGGGCAGCTCCTGGAGCGCTATTCCGGTTCGCGCTGGGCCAGCCTGGCCGGCTTGAGGCTCGGTATCATCCACCTGCTCCAGGATCGTTATTCGCTTTCCTACCGGGTCATTTCCGACTGGGCAGTCCGTAACCCTTACGCCACCGGCGACCAGAAGTTTCTCGCTGCCCTGGCCGAGACCTCTTTTCTGACCGGAAGATATGCCCGGGCGGTGTCCGTTCTGGACCGGGTGGACCCCAATCTTCTCGATTCCCGCGGACAGCGTGTTTTCGCCGCCTATCGCATCCAGGCGCTGACCCGGCTGGGCGAATACGCCCGGGCCACGAATCGCCTGTCGGAATTCAGCCGCTCTTATGTAGATGAGAGCTCCACGCAGGCTTCCTGGGCGATAGCGGTAGAGCTCTTTCAGTCCTCGGGCAGCCCTGACCTGGCGGACCTGTATCTGGCCCGGCTTACAGAGTCCAGCCCGTTCTATTCCGCGGCGAATATCTTTGCCCTTCAGGGACGGCTGGCCGCAGGCGGCGACCTGGAGCGTCTGAGAAAGGATTTCGAAAGATTCAAGAAAGCACCCTGGAATGCATTTTTCCGGCTGGACCCGGCCTTCGAGGCCTACCGGGGTATCATGGCCTGCCTTGCCGGGCAGGGCCAGCTGGATAAAATCGCCGAGACGCGGGATGAGTTCCGCAAGAGCTACCCCGAGCGCCGGGCCGCCCTGGCCGAGCTGATGCTGGGTGAGATCGAGTTCCTGCTGGCCGCCGGAATTCAGAAAAGCGCCTCCACGCTCAACGAGGACCTGAAGCTCCTGTTCCAGGATGTGTACCCGGAGGACCGCGCCCTGTGGGACGGCTACCGTTTGACTCTCGCCAAAGGAGATGTCCCGGGGGCCAACAAGCAGCTCGGCGCGCTGGCCGGACGCTTCCCCTGGAGCAGCTTCGGAGTCCGGGCTCAAGCCGCCCTGGCCCGCCTGTATCTGGATGCCGGGCAGCCGGATCGCGCCCAGGCCATACTCGACGAGCTGCCGCGGGAGGTGGTCCGGCCTTATGTCGTGGAGGGTCTGCAGGCCTCGATCGCGGGAGCCCGGGGAGACTGGGATCTTTCGCTTGCTTTGCGCCGCAACCAGTGGGCCCGGGCTCCGCGTCCGCAGGCCATCGGCGAGGTTCTGCTCGACTGGGCCGAATCATCAGTCAAGGCGCTGCGACTGAATGAGGCCCTGGACCTTTTAACCGGATACTGGAGTCCGGAAAAGCAGCTTACCGGCCGGGCCCGCTACCTGCTGGCCCTGCAGTATGAGGCCGGCAAGGAGCACCAGAAAGCCTTGGGCTGTCTGGAGGGACTGATCGCTCTTTACGGAGGCAGCGGCGAGCCGGTGCTCCAGGTGTTGTATCAGAAAGGGATGGTACAGGAGGAAATGGGCCAGAACGAAGAAGCGGCAAAAACCTACCAACTTCTCGAGAGCCAGGCATCCGAAAACAGCGACTGGCTCCGCAGCGCCCGCAACCGCCTGAAGGCCCTCAGCCGTCAGAACGGCGGTTCCGCGAGCAATCCCTGAAAGCCCGTCACTGAGGAGGCGACTGTATGGAAAGTTTTGAACTGACTTTTCAAATTCGGTTTATCATCGCCCTGGGCCTCGGTTTTCTACTCGGATTGGAGCGTGAGGCCGCGGGTGTGTACCGCAATAAGCCGATTGTCGCCGGCGTGCGTACTCACTCGCTGATCAGCATGTTCGGCTTCGGCTGCGCCTGGATGTACCAGATCGGTATTTCGCTGGCCCTGCCAACGGGTCTGCTCGCGGTTGTGGTCCTGGTGGCGATGGAGTATACGGCGCGGATAAAAGAGGGCCATCACGGCTGGACCAGCGATGTCGCGGTCCTGCTGTCCTTTATTATCGGAGCAATGACTCTCCTGACCAAAATCTGGGTGCCGCTCGCCATCGGCATTATCAGCGCAATCGTGCTTTCCGAAAAAACGCTGATCGAACATTGGGTCCAGAACCTCAGGGAATTCGAGCTTCTGGCGATCCTGAAGTTCCTGGTGGTCACGCTGCTGGTCGTGCCGCTATTGCCCGATAAAGGATTCACCCAGTTTAACCTGAATCCGGTCAACACCTGGAAAATCGTCATCATTATCTCTTCGATCGGGTTCGCGGGCTATTTTCTGGTCAAGAAGCTCGGCAGCCGATATGGATTATGGCTTTCAGGAATCCTGGGCGGGATTGTCTCCAGCACGGCGGTCAGTGTGGCGGTGGGCCGGATCGCCCAGAAAGCCCCGGAACAGGGCAAAAGCGCTCTCCAGAGCTCACTGCTCGCCAGCAGTGTCATGTACCTGCGCATCCTGATCATCATTCGGATAATCGGCCCGCAGTTTCTGCCTTTCCTCTGGTGGAAGCTGGTTGGCCTCTCGGCCGTGGGCCTGATCATGTCGCTGCTCTTCCGGCCCAACAAATCAGCGCCGGACGGCGCGAATGTCACCACCCTGCAGAACCCGTTCGAAATTTCGCCGGCCATGATATTCGCCTTTCTGTTCCTGGCCCTGCAGGTGGTGACTACCCTGGTGAAAAGCTCCTTCGGGGATGCCGGGTTGCTGATCCTGTCTTTCGTGATCGGGGTTACCGATATCGATCCCTTTATCTTTTCACTGGTCAACAGCAACCCGCAGGTCACCCATGTTCTGATAGCGGCCATTATCATCTCGATGATGGGCAATACGCTGATCAAGGGAATCTATTTCGGCGGGCTGGCAAAGAACATGCGGAAAGAATCGTTTATCAGGTACGGCCTGTGGACTTTGTGCCATATACCCTTTGTTTTCCTGTGAGATAATAAAATGGGGCGACGCTTGCGTCGCCCCACCAATTTTTTAATATAGCCCGCCCTTTATAGATAGATACAGGGATCCGGAACGTAATTGCCCGTCAGTTAAATATTTTTAGAATCCAAGATGATAGAATCTTATAAAGACCTTCGTCATCGCCGCTCACTCCGCCTGCCGGATTACGATTACACCGCTCCGGGAGCATATTTTGTGACTGTATGCACTTCCATGAGCGGGAACAACCTCGGGATAATTTTGGCTGGCGGGGAAATGAAAATAAATTTATATGGAAAGATTGTCAGAGAAGAATGGCTAAGAGCTGCCGAATTGAGAGAGAATGTCGAGCTGGATGAATTTGTCGTAATGCCGGATCATTTGCACGGGATCATTATCTTGAACCAGGCGGGCACGGTGCCCCGTGCCCCTACGCTGGAATCCTTCTCAAAACCCACTTCCGCATCATTGCCCACAATAATTCGCTATTTCAAGGCCGCAGTAACAAGACGTATCCGCCTGACAGGTGCCAAGTTAGATCAAAAATTTTGGCAGCGAGGCTATTACAAGCATATAATCCGTAAAACAGAAGACATTAATCTGCTTCGGGAATATATCATATATAATCCGTTGCGTAGGAGTCTGAGCGAAAAATCGTAGGGGCACGGTGCACCGTGCCCCATTTCCAAGCCGCTACTATTAGGGTCGTGCAAGGATTATTCCCCCGCCCTTCACTCCAGGATTCGGTAAGCCTCTTCGATAAAACACGCGCTGACCAGCCGGAAATCCTCTCCCACATCGAGGATTTTCGCGGCCCGGTCCCTTTTTTTCAGGCTCTCGAACAGTCCGAATATTCCGCTTCCACTCCCCGAAAGCAGCGCCACCGCGGCTCCCGACTCGATCAGCAGCCGCTTGACCTCGCGCAGCTCGGGATGGTGGGCGAACACCACCGGCTCGAAATCGTTGACCATGCCCTCGACCGGCCCCATTGCGCCGATCAGCTCATCCAGCTTGAGCGGGCCGCCGTTGAGCTCCAGGGTTTCCGTGTTGTCGCCCTCGGCCTGCGCATTATCCAGCGCGCGGTAGGCCCAGGAGGTGGAGACCGGGATGTGGGGGATTACCAGCAGCACCGGGGTTTTGCGCTTGACCGGCATGCGGAGCATCCGCTCGCCGATACCCCAGGCCAGGGCCCGGCCCCCGCAGAGCATGAAAGGCACATCCGCGCCGATCGAGGCAGCCAGGGCATAGCGGGTAGTGTCGCCACCGGGCAGCGCTCCGAAAAGATGCTCGCAGGCCACGATCGTCCCGGCGGCATCCGCGCTCCCGCCGCCCAGGCCGGCCCGGGTCGGGATACCCTTCTCGATGCGGATTTCCACTCCACGGTTGCGGGTTCCGAGCCGCTGAAGGCAGATTTCGGCGGCTCGGTAGGCCGTGTTTTCCTCGCCTTCAGGCACTGCCGGGTCGGCGCAGTGGACGATTATCCGGCCCGGAGTCTCGCGGATCGTCAGCCTATCCGACAGCGAGATGTTCTGGAAAATTGTCTCCAGCGAGTGGTAGCCGCCCTCCAGGCGGCCCAGGATCCGCAAGGCCAGGTTGACCTTGGCGAAAACCTGTATTTTGATAATCGAACCATTGGCCTGCGACATCCGGGAACTCCATTAACTAGGGTGGTGCCGGAAATAAGGTAGCTAACACGCCGGCTTTTTCTCAGCCGGCCAGGTCTTCGCCCGGCGGCGGCGGCTCTTCCTCCAGATGGTCCACCCGTTTTCTGATCTGGCCCAGGGTCAGCCCCTCATGCCACATCAGTGCCAGCCCGGCCAAGGTAACCGGGGCCATCATCAGCAGGTGCATCACCACGGCGAACCCGGTGGCCGTGGCTTTGGGCACCTCGTAAGCCTGGTTCAGCGAGTAAATTATCGCCGCATGTATCGGCCCGACAAAAGCCGGAGCCGAGGGAAGCGCCACTCCCAGTCCCACCAGACCGAGGGTCAGGTAGGAAGCAGTCCAGGGCAGCTCATGCCAGAGCGAAAATCCCCGTAAGGCCAACTCGTAGCTAAAAGCCACCAGCCACCAGTGAAAGATACTCAGGAGCGCAATTTTCAACATTACCCGCCCGTTGCGCAGGATCAGCAGCCCCTCGGTAAAGGTGGCCATGAAAAGCTCGAGCCTGTCGTAAATATGGGGTGACAGGAATCTGCGGCCCAGCGGCAGGGCGGCTTTCTGCGCCAGGTGCGGTTTGCTGCGTAATATTATAAGCAATCCCAGCGCTCCGGCAAATACAAAAAACATCCCTTTGCCGATTTCACCGACCAGGGGCGGAAATTGTCGGCTGGAGGCCAGGGGCAGGATCAGGCAGAAAAGCAGGCACATCGAGTCCAGGATACGCTCGATAAATAGCGTGGCCAGGATATAGCTCATGGGCGCTTTCACTTTGCGCCGGGCCATCAGCGCCCGCACCACCTCTCCGACCCGTAGCGGCAGGATATTGTTGGTCATGAAGCCGATGGTATTGGAGACACTCAGTCCCCAGGCGGTGGCCTGCTGCTCGGGCAGGAAGAAATATTTCCAGCGCCAGCCCCTGACCCACAGCACCCCCAGGCTGAGCCCCGCAAAAGCTACCAGGGGCAGAATCCTGACCCGTCCGCTGTCGAACATGGTGTTGAAGGCCTCATTGAGATTCACGCCGCGGAAGGCGATGTAGAGGCAGATTACCGTGATCGTCAGAGCGAATGCATGCTTCAGATATTTCATCTGATTCCTTTTCTCAGATTGCCCGAGCAAAGCACAAATCTATCAGCCAAGCAAATCCATGTCAAAGGAATCTTATAGCGGCCAAAATGGCAAAAAGCATGCCATTATGGCCTGAAAATGCGGGCATAGGAATTGCTCCTCCAGCTATAGCGCAGTTTTTAAACCGGGAAATTAAATTCTTAAGCAGAATGCAATTTATAATCAACGAGGAGTACGAGATGAGTAAAGTTATCGGAATCGATCTGGGTACCACCAATTCCTGTGTGGCGGTGATGGAGGGGGGAGACCCGGTGGTTATCCCAAACTCGGAGGGCAGCCGCACCACGCCTTCGGTGGTCGGGTTTACCAAGGAGGGAGAGCGTCTGGTGGGCCAGGTGGCCAAGCGCCAGGCGGTCACCAATCCACGGAACACGGTGTTCTCGATCAAGCGTTTTATGGGCCGTAAGATGCACGAGATCACCGATGAAAAGAAAAAGGTGCCTTACGAGGTGATTGGCGGCCGCAACGATGCCGCCACGGTAAATATCCAGGGCCGCGAGTACAGCCCGCCGGAAATCAGCGCCATGATCCTGCAGAAAATGAAACAGACCGCCGAGGACTACTTGGGGACCAAAGTCGAAAAAGCGGTGATAACCGTGCCGGCTTATTTCAACGACAGCCAGCGCCAGGCCACCAAGGATGCCGGACGGATCGCCGGGCTGGAAGTGCTGCGGATTATCAACGAGCCGACCGCGGCCAGCCTGGCCTATGGTCTCGACCGGAAAAAGGACGAGAAGATCGCCGTGTACGATCTGGGCGGCGGGACTTTCGATATTTCCATCCTGGAGATCGGCGATGGGGTCTTCGAGGTCAAATCCACCAATGGCGACACGCATCTGGGCGGCGATGATCTGGATCAGCGGGTGATCGACTTGCTGGTCGGGGAGTTCAAGAAAGAGCAGGGCATCGACCTGAGCCAGGACCCGATGGCCCTGCAGCGGCTTAAAGAGGCGGCCGAGAAAGCCAAATGCGAGCTTTCCACGACCAACCAGACCGATATCAACCTGCCCTTTATCACCGCGGACAGCTCGGGCCCCAAACACCTTAACGTCAACCTGACCCGGGCCCGGTTCGAGCAGCTTGTCGATGATCTGATCCAGCGCACAGTCGGTCCTTGCCAGAACGCCATGAAAGATTCCGGCTACGGCGTGGACCAGATCGACGAGGTAATTCTGGTCGGCGGCTCGACCCGGATTCCAAAGGTGCAGGAAGTGGTCCGGAAGTTCTTCGGCAAGGAGCCGCACAAGGGAGTCAATCCCGATGAGGTGGTGGCGGTGGGCGCGGCGATCCAGGGCGGAGTGCTCGCCGGCGAGGTTAAAGATATTCTGCTGCTGGATGTCACCCCGCTGTCTCTGGGTATCGAAACTCTGGGCGGAGTGTTCACCCGGCTGATCGAGCGCAACACCACTATCCCGACCAAGAAGAGCGAGATTTTCTCCACCGCCGAGAACAACCAGACTACTGTGGAAATCCATGTCCTGCAGGGCGAGCGCCAGATGGCTATCGACAACCGGACCATCGGCCGTTTTCAGCTCACCGGCCTTCCTCCGGCGCCGCGCGGAATACCGCAGATCGAGGTGATTTTCGATATCGACGCCAACGGTATCCTGCATGTGACCGCCAAGGACAAAGCCACGAGCAAAGAACAGAAAATCCGGATCGAGGCTTCCAGCGGGCTCAAGGAGCAGGAGATCGACCGCATGGTCAAGGATGCCGAGTCCCATGCCTCGGAGGACAAGCAGAAAAGAGAGGATGTCGAAACCCGCAACCGGGCCGACCAGATGGCCTATGAGACCGAAAAGCAGCTCAAGGAGTTGGGCGACAAGCTGGACGAGAGCACCCGCTCCGGCCTCCAGTCGGCGGTGGACCGGGTCCGCGAGTCGCTCAAGGGCGGCGATATCGGAGCGATCAGGAGCGTCAATGAGGAGCTGACCAATATCTGGAACACCGCGGCCCAGAAGCTCTACCAGTCCCAGCCGCAGCCAGGAGGCGGCGGCCAGAAGGGCTCCGCCGACAGCCAGCCTGGAAGCGGCCCGGCCTCGGCCGGCGAGGGCGAGGTGGTCGATGCGGACTATGAGGTGGTGGACGAGGATAAGGACAAGAACAAGAAATAAATTACAGTTTTCTGATCCTCTGCATTCCTTTTCCCCGTTCGGTCGCCAAGACCGGACGGGGATTTTTTTCCCCGGACAGCTATTGCGAAGCGCAATATTTCGGGTTGCGCATGTCCGGATTAAATATATATTATGTCAAACATTGAGCTTAGCTTCTCAAAGTTCACCGGAGAGATGAAGATGAGTGGAATGAAACCCTCCTGCGAGGAACTCGAGAAAAGGATAAGCGAACTCGAGGCCGAGCTTGAAAAAAGGGGCCGCACCGAACAGGAGCTGCGCGAAACCAATGAGCGCATGCGGGCTATTTTTGAGCATTCCCCGGCCGGCATTGCGCTGACGACCTTGGAAGGTAAGGTAATCTCGATCAACCAGGCGATTACGGACAAAATCGGCTACACGCTGGAGGAACTGCAGAAGCGCAATGCGGCTGAATTTTATCAGTCTCCGCGGGACCGGGAAGAGCTGCTGGAAAAAGTGAGGCGCGATGGATTCGTCCGTAATCACGAGGTCTCGCTCAGGGCCAAGGATGGTTCGACCTTCATTGGCTTGGTGAATATGATTTTGGTCAAGGCGCGTAAAGATATGTACCTGTTAACGATGATTGAGGACATCACCGGACTCAGGCTGTCGCTCGAGACCCTTCAGGCCAGCGAGGAACGTTTCCGGTACATCCTCAAATATAACCCCAGCGCGATCGCCGTATTAGACACCGGGCTGCGCTTTATCATGGTCAGCGATGTTTTTCTTACCGAGTATGCCATTAACGGCAAGGAAATTATCGGTTTGCATCATGATGAAATTTTTCCCGAAACCCCGCAGCGGATGAAAGAGGTTTACCAGCGGGTGCTGGCCGGGGCGGTGGAAAGAATGGAGGAGGACCAGTTTCTACGCCTTGACGGTTCGGTGGTCTATAATCGCTGGGAGTGCCGTCCGTGGTATGAAAGAGCCGGCCTGATCGGCGGGATCATATTCTACAGCGAGGTGACTACCGGGCGCAAGCTGGCCGAGGAGGCCCTGCGGGAAAGGCAGGAGCTGACCCAGACCCTGCTGGACAACCTGACCTCGGGGGTCGTGGTCAAGGACTTCCAGGACCGCTACCTGCTGGTCAATCGCAAGGCCGCTGAGGTAATCGGGAAAAGCAGCGAGGAGATAATCGGTAAGACTCCCTTCGATCTTTATCCCCGGGAAATTGCCGAAAATATCCACCGGGATGACATGCAGACAATCGAGTCCGGTAAGGTGGTGGTCACCGAGGAGCGTCTGCGGCTGGACGATGACCGGATATATTTTACCACCAAGGTCCCCATTTTCGCCCGGGATGGCAGTCCAAAGGGACTTTGCGGACTGTTTACCGACATCACGGAGAGAAAACTCGCCGAAAAAGCCCTGAGAGAAAGCGAAGCCCATCTTCAGGCCATTTTCAACAATGCGGCGATCGGCATAGCCTTAACGGATCCGGAAGGCCACCTGGTTCAGGTTAATCGGCAGCTGGTGGAAATGTTGGGGTACGATAGTAAGGAAGAACTATTGAGCAAGAGTACTCTGGATATTACCCATCCGGAAGACCGGGAGGCCTGCCGCAAGGTTATGCTGGAGATGGTTTCGGGCGCTATCGACTCCTTTCGTATGGAGAAGCGTTACTTAAAGCGGGATGGAAGTCATATTTGGGTGGATATCTCGGTCACGGAGATCTGCAATCAGGATGGCTCGATTCTCGCGCTGGTTGGGGTAGTCTTCGATATATCAGAAAGGATGCGGAACGAACAGGCCCTACGTGAGAGCGAGGCTCGTCTTCAGGCGATTTTCAACAACGCGGAGGTCGGCATAGCCTTGTCGGATCCGAGTGGCCGCCTGGTTCAGGTGAACCGGCATTTCCTCGAAATGCTTGGGTATGAGAGCCAGGAAGAGGTCATATTTCAGACCCCTCTGGAGCTCACTCATCCCGAGGACCGGGAAGCCTCGAGGAGACTGCTGCAGCAAATGGCCTCGGGCACCATCGATACTTTCCGTGTCGAGAAACGCTATTTACGCCGGGATGGCCGCTATTTCTGGGGAGATATATCGGTCACGGCCATCCGTAACCCGGATCGCTCGATCAAGGCTCAGGTCGGAGTGATCGTCGATATTTCGGAAAGGAAGAGCAACGAGCAGGCTCTGCGCGAGAGCGAAGAGAACTTCCGGGCCCTGGCCGAAAATGTCACCGATATTATCCTCCGGATGGATGGGAATTTGCGGTGCCTTTACGCTAATCCGGCGATCACGCGATTCACCGGGCTCCCTCCAGGGCACTATATTGGCAGGACAGTCCGCGACATAGGTTTGCCGGAAAAAAACGTCCAATTATGGGAAAAGCAGCTCCGTAAGGTACTGGAACTGGGAGAGCCGGTCGAGTCAATCTACGAGCTGGAGCTCGATGCCGAAAAACTGATCTTCGACTGGCGCCTGATCCCCGAATTCGACAGCACGGGCCGTCTGGCGACCCTGTTGTCCACCAGCCGGGACATTACCGCGATCCGGCAGCTCGAAGAGGAACGGGCAAAGCTCTCCAAGCTCGAATCGATGGGCGTTCTCGCCGGCGGAATCGCACACGATTTCAATAATATCCTTACCGCCGTACTGGGGAATATCTCCCTTGTCAGAATGCTATCCGCTGAGGAAAAGATCGTCGATTATCTTGTGGAGGCGGAAAAGGCGGCTTTGCGCGCCAAGGATTTGACCCGCCAGCTGCTAACATTCTCCAAGGGCGGCCAGCCGGTTAAAAGGATTTGCGCTATCGGC
>Ga0156185_1220_pt1 | contig 23469 bp, 19 predicted proteins | sample RifCSPlowO2_12_FD_107838 | JGI IMG/M metagenome (GOLD analysis project Ga0156185, IMG submission 107838) | Candidatus Glassbacteria bacterium RIFCSPLOWO2_12_FULL_58_11 | reverse complement strand
CCGGCTACCCGGTCAGCTGGCGCCAGTTATTGGAGGCCGCGGAATGGATCCGCGACAATACCCCGGACAAGAGCGTGGTGACGGTACGCAAGCCGGGGGTGTTCTACCTGGTCAGCGGCCGCAAGGTCTATATCTATCCTTTTTCCTCTAACGCCGATTCGGTCCTCTCCCTGATCTCGGCCACGGACTACGTTGTACTCGATGCGGTGAGCGGCACCACGGGGCGCTATCTCATTCCGGCGATTCAGAAGGCGCCGCAGAGATTCAAGCTGGTTTTCGACCGCCCCTACTCCAAGGTACTGGAGGTGATAAAATGAAAGTGCTTTTTATTGTCACCTCGTTCATACGCGATGAAAAGGACGTCATCAATCCCTGGATGATCGAGACTATCGAGCAGCTTAAGTCCCGCGGGGTGGAAGTGACCGTTTACACCTCGGCCTGGCGGGGCTTGCGGGACCACGAGGTGCGCGGCATCCCGGTCCGGCGCTTCCACTACCTGCCCGCCCGGCTGGAGATTCTCTCGCACGACAGGACTATCCCGGATCAGATCAAGCAGAACAAGCTGGTGCTGCTGCTGGTCGCGCCCTACCTTCTTTTCGGAGTGCTCGGCCTGCGGCGGCTGCTCAAAAAAGAGCGTTTCGATGTAATCCACGTGCACTGGCCGTTCCCGCTGGGGATTTTCGGCTATTTCGCCGGCAAATGGGCCCGCGCCCCGGTGATCAACGAATTCTACGGCGTCGAGCTGCGCTGGGTGTTTAACCGGATGCCCATCTTTATTCCTTTTGTGCGCTGGATCCTCAATTACAGCGATCTGGTGGTGGCGATCAGTTCGCACACGCGCTCGGAAATCGAGAGAATCGCCCCGGTTAAGGTCGAGGTCGTGCCTTACGGCTCGGCGGTGCCGGCGGTCAAGCCTGCTGAGGCAGGACAGCCGGACCCCGGGCGCACGAGAAGGATCCTTTTTGTCGGCCGCCTGGTGGAGCGCAAGGGCGTCGAGTACCTGATCCGGGCCGTGCCTGAGCTTGAGCTGCCATTCCCGGTCGAGCTGGATATCGTGGGCGGCGGCCCGGAGGAGGAAAGCTTGCGCGAGCTGGTCCGGCTGCTGGGGCTGGCCGGCCGGGTGAACCTGGCGGGGCGGGTCTCCAATGAGCGGCTCAAGGAGTTCTACGCCGGCTGCGACTGCTTTGTCCTGCCGGCGATTGTCGACTCCCGCGGCGATACCGAGGGGCTGGGTGTAGTGATGATCGAGGCGCTGAGCTACAGGAAGCCGGTGGTGGCCAGCGCCCTGGGCGGAATCGTGGATGTGATCCACCACGACCAGACCGGGCTGCTTGTGCCGGAGAAAGACCCCCGGGCCCTGGCCGCGGCGATCCGGCGCCTGCTGACCGATGAGGCACTCTCCCGCCGCCTGGGAGAGGAGGGCTTCCGTTTCATCTCGCGTTATTTCGACTGGAACAGGATCGCCGGGCGCTGGCTGGAGCTCTATGCGGAGATTGTCGGGCGCAACAAAAAGGACAGCCCCTCTAAGTGATTGTCTTTCTCACGGGTTCTCTTTAAATTTCCGTTGATACTGAGCGGCAAATTTAAATCCAATTCCAAGGAAAATTGTCATGCGAAACGCGCTGATCACCGGAATTACCGGCCAGGATGGCTCCTACCTGGCGGAATTCCTTCTCGAAAAAGGTTATAAGGTCCACGGTATAGTGCGGCATGTCGCTCTCGAGGACCCGGATCACCGGATGTGGCGGATCCGCCATATCCTGGGAGAGCTCGAGCTGCACAGCGGCTCCCTGGAAAGCTATCCCAGCCTGGTCAAAACGATTCAGAGCATAAAGCCCGATGAATGTTACCATCTCGCGGCCCAGAGTTTTGTCTCCTATTCGTTCGATGACGCTTTCTCCACCTTCAACACCAATATAAACGGCTCCCATTTCATGCTGGCCGGGATCAAGGAGATGGCGCCCCGCTGCCGGTTTTATTTCGCGGGCTCCAGCGAGATGTTCGGCAAGGTGAAACAGGTCCCGCAAAACGAGGACACTCCATTCTACCCCCGCTCCCCGTACGGAATCACCAAGATGGTCGGTTATGAGCTGACCCGCAATTACCGGGAGGCTTACAAGCTCCACGCCTCTACCGGGATCCTGTTCAACCATGAGTCCCCCCGCCGGGGTTTCGAATTTGTCTCCCGCAAAATCACCCAGCACGCGGCTAAAATAAAGCTCGGGCAGGCCAAAGAGGTCCGCCTGGGAAATCTGGAGGCCAAGCGGGACTGGGGCCATGCCCGGGAGTATGTCAAGGCGATGTGGCTGATGCTTCAGCAGGATAAGCCGGGCGACTATGTTATCGCCACCGGAAAGACCCATTCGGTCAGGGAGTTTGCCGAGAAGGCTTTCGCCTGCCTTGGCCTGGACTACCGCGACCATGTCGTGGTCGATCAGCAGTTTTACCGGCCGGCGGAGGTCGAGCTGCTTGTCGGCGATTGCTCAAGGGCCAAAAAGGCCCTGGGCTGGAGTTACGAGCTCACTCTGGACGAGCTCATCCGGGATATGATAGACAATGATCTGGAAGTCGCCCGCAAGAGGAATTCTTAAAGTTCACATAACCGTTTTGAAGAAGTGTAACTATCCCGGATTATTCACAAAATGCCGCAGACCCGGCAGGGCGGTCCCCATTGGCCGCCCGCGCCTGGTCCCGCCGTTTTTAATCTATTGCCACACAGGAAAAAATAAGAGGTTCAAAATGGCCCAAAAGAAGAGGAAAAGCGAACCCGTTCAGGCAGCCGGCAAAGGCCCGGACACCCGGTTCCCGTCCTGGCTGGAGAAAGGCGCGCGGTTCGAGCTGGCGCTGACGGGTTTCCTTCTGCTGGCGCTGGTCGTTTATTTCCGGGAATTTATCTTCAACTCGCAGAACATGCTGGCCGGGCACGACATGATCACCCAGGGCCTTCAGACCCGCAAGCTGGGGATCGAGGCGGTCAAGTCCGGCCAGGGCCTGCCGCTCTGGAACCCCTACAGCTATTGCGGAATACTTTACCTGGGGTTTCTGCCCGGACCGCTTTTTCTGCCGACCACCCTGCTGTATTATCTGCTGCCGATCGAGCGGGCGATCGGCTATTCTTTCGTGATCATGATGCTCGCCGGCGGGCTTTTCACCTACTTCTGGATTCGCGAGCTGGGCCTGGCCCGCGCGGCAGCCGCGCTCTGTGCGGTGGCTTACTGTTTCACCGGATGGGTGGCCTCCTGCCTGGCGGGCGGGCATGATGGCCGGATGCTGGTGATCCTGGTCACGCCGCTGGTTTTCTTCTGCCTGGAGCGGGGTCTCAAACGCAGGAAACTGGTTTATTTCCTGTTGATGGGCGCCGGCGTGGCGCTGCAGATTCTCTCGCCCCAGGTACAGATGATGTATTTTTCCTCGCTCGCCCTGAGCGCTTTTTTCCTATTCCGGCTGATCCTGCTCTATAGAGAAAGAACCCCACTTTCCACTCTGGCCGGGCTGCTCCTTAAATATGCCTTTGGTTTTGCTCTGGCTGTCTCACTCTCTGCGGTGCAGTTTGCTCCGCTGCTCTCGAACCAGAAGTATTCGCACCGCCAGCTCGGCACCGGCCTGGGATACGAGGGCTATGAGCACGCCACTCAGTTCTCCATGCACCCGCTGGAAACGCTGGGCCTGGTTGTGCCGGGATTCACGGGGGAACCCAACTACTATTGGGGAGCGGAAAGTTTCAAGGGGCACTCGGAATATATGGGCCTTCTGCCGCTGTTTTTCGCCGCGGTGGCTCTGGCCTGCCGGAGGAACCGCTATACCTGGTTTTTTACCGGACTGGGCGGTCTGGCCCTGCTGTTCAATTTCGGCGGCTACACTCCTTTCTATAAGCTTCCATACTACCTGCTCCCCGAGGTCAAGCTTTTCCGGGGTCCCAACATGATGTTTTTCGTGACCGCTTTCAGCGTGATCACCCTGGCCGGATATGGCCTGGATGCATTCCTGTCCGGCGGCAGGGCTGAGGAAAAGGTTGGAGGTTACGGGGCGCGGACTTTCAAGACCCTGGCTTGGGCCGCCGCGGCGGTGCTGCTGATCCTGCTGGTCCTCGGCCTGGGGAAAAACGGGCTGCCGCAGGTGCTGAGTGGGATGATTCCCGACCCGATGGGCAAGGGGCGGTTACCGACATTGGTTAAATTCTACCCGCAGATCATCAAATCCGCTTTTATCAGCGCCGTACTGGGCGGAGTGATCCTCGCACTGGCCTGGCTCTGGCGCCGGGGCAGTCTTTCACTGACGGCGCTGGTCGCCCTGCTGGCCGCGCTTACCTTTGGCGATCTGCTGCGCATGGACCATAACTGGCTGAGCGTGGTCAATACCGGCCAGTACTACTACCGCGACAAGCTGGTCGAGCGCCTGGAACAGGAAAAAGAGCCGTACCGGGTGTTTTTTTATCCCACCCCGGGAACCGCAGACCTCTGGGACAACAGCCTGCTGTATTTTAGGATTCCGACAATCAATGCGAGCATGCCCCTGCGGCTGAAATGGTACGAGGAGCTGATGGGGACCCACCAGTTCCTCAATCTGGTTAGATTCCCCCGGCTCTGGGACATGCTGAATGCCCGCTTTGTGATCTTTCGCAAGAACGATTATACCGCCTCTTTCGAGAATGCCTTTTCTTTCCTTCTGAAAATCGAGGAGGATGATCTCAGCGGGAAAGTGCTGTACGAGAACCCGGCGGCCTGGCCCAGGTTCAAGCTGTTTTGCCAGTACGAGGTGCTGGAGGATGACAAGAGTTTCATGCCGCGCTTCAATGACCAGCAGTTCGAGCCGCGGACCACGCTGATCCTTTCGGAGAAACCGGAATTCAACCCTTCCAGCCTTGATGGAGCTCTGCCGGCCGGCGAAAAAATAGCGCTGGAGCGCTACGGTAACGATGAGCTGGAGCTGTCTGTCGACTATGGCAGCGCCTCCCTGCTCTTTCTGGCGGAAACCTGGCACCCGGACTGGCAGGCCACCGTGGATGGCCGGCCGGCAAAAATCTACCGGGCTAACCTGGCAATGCGCGCGGTATATTTGGAACCCGGGGCGCACAAGGTGGTGATGCGTTATGTTTCCGCCTCTTACCTCTGGGGCAAGCGGCTCAGCCTGCTCGGTCTGCTGGCTCTGGTGGCGGCAGTGGGCTGGACGTTTTACCGAAAGGACTGGTAGGCTTTGGATTATAAGAAAGCGGCGGTAAGGACCGGTCAGGCGCTGCTGCTGTTCGTGATCGGTTATTACCTTGTCTATCGCAACCTGATCCTGAACTGGCATAAGCTGACGGAATACCAGTGGACCCTGCGCTGGCTGCCTTTCAGCCTGTCACTTTTAGGCATTTCCCTGACTTTCGCGGCCAACACTCAGATTTGGCGGATGATTGTCCGCTCGCTCTCCGGGGTGAGTCTGCCGCCGTACCGCTCGGTGTACATCTGGTTCATGTCCAATCTAGGCCGCTACCTGCCGGGCAAGGTCTGGCAGATCGCCGGCATGGCGATGCTGGCCCGGGGCGCGGGCGTGCCAAGCGTGGAGGCGGCGGCCTCGAGCGTGCTGGGTATCGTAATCTGTATGCTGGCCGGCGCCTGTCTGGGCCTGGCCCTGTTCCCCGCTGCCCTGGCCGGCAGTTACGCTCCGCTCATTTCCCGGGCCTGGCTCGGACTGCCGGTAATGCTGGCCTTTCTGCATCCGGCCCTGCTGAACCGCCTGATCCGGCGGGTATCCAAATGGTCCGGGAAGCCCGCCGTCATGGGGAATCTCCGTCTGCGGGATCTCCTGCTCTGGTTCACGCTCAATCTGCTGGTCTGGATCGTTTACGGGGTCTGTTTCTATTATTTCGTCCACTCGGTGATCCCCGAGGCCCGTCTTTCGCCGGGCGATGCGGTCGGCATCTACGCGGTCGGCTATATTATCGGCTTCCTGATGATTTTCGCTCCCGGCGGCCTGGGTGTGCGCGAGTCAGTTTTCATCTTGCTGCTTTCCCCCTCCCTGGGTGATCTCGGAGCGGTGGTGGTGGCCCTGATATCCCGGATCTGGCTGACCCTGGCCGAGCTGGTGCCGGTGGCGCTCCTGCTCTGGATCAGCGGCCTTCCCGGCAAGCTGATGAAAACCGTTCCGGGGCAACTGGAAAACGAAAATGGCTGAAAAAGCTCTGGTGGTAGTGCCGACTTACAACGAGCGGGAAAATATCGAGCGGCTGATCGCCGCGGTGGTGGAGACCGGTCCGCAGGTCGAGATGCTGGTTGTGGATGACAACTCTCCGGATGGCACCGCTAAGCTGGTGGAGGACCTTGCCGCCCGCGATAACCGGGTCCATATCCTTCACCGCCCGGGCAAGCTCGGCCTGGGAAGCGCCTACCTGGCCGGGTTCCGTTATGCCCTGGAAAGAGATTACCAGCTCATTTTCGAGATGGATGCCGATTTCTCCCACGATCCGCGCTACCTGAAAGATTTCCTGGCCGCCTCCCGCGAGGCGGACCTGGTTATCGGCTCGCGCTACATATCCGGGATAAACGTGGTCAACTGGCCGATGAGCCGGCTGCTCCTGAGCTACGGGGCAAGCATCTATACCCGGATTATTACCGGCATGCCGGTCAAGGACCCAACCGCGGGCTTCAAGTGTTTCCGGCGCGAGGTCCTTCAGGCGCTCGACCTGGACAAGATCCAGTCCGATGGCTACTCGTTTCAGATCGAGGTGGATTTCAAGGTCTGGCGCAAGAAATTCCGGATCAAGGAAATCCCGATCGTTTTCGTGGACCGTCATTCCGGCACCTCTAAAATGAACCGCCAGATAGTCCTCGAGGCGGTCTGGATGGTCTGGTGGCTCAAGATACAGGCTCTCCTGGGCCGGCTCTGAGGGGGCTTTTCGCCCCGGGGATCGAAGCGCAGGGGAGGGGATGCGGAAGGTGATCTTACAGAGAAAATGGCTCGGGACTTTCTGGTACCTGGCCGATCTGCTGGCCGCCGAGGGCGCCTTCTTCACCGCGATATCCCTGCGCTATGGTGAGCTTTACCCGATCCCGCCGTTTTTCAGCCGGTCTTCTTACCTGTTCTATTCCGCGTTGCTCATTTTCCTCTACCTGCCCGTACTCTGGGCTTTCCGGGTCGGCCGCGAAAGGCTGCCCTCGGTGGCGGGACTGTTCAAGTCAGTTTTTGTCCTGGCCGTGCTGGTCAACGTTTTGCCTTTTTATTTTAAGGATTTTGCCTTCAGCCGCTACGTTTTTCTCGTGCTCTGCGGCTTGAGCTTTATATATGGTCTGCTCTGGCGCTTCGCAGTGCAGCTGATGCTCGATCAGCCCTGGTGCGCCCGCCTGCTCCGCGAGCGAGTAATCCTGGCCGCCGGGGCCGGACGTCTCAAGGATCTGGCGGCCTCCCTGGAGAGCGTCTCGACCAGCCGGTTCGAGATAGTTGGCCTGGCCGCGGAGGGGTCCGAGAGGCCCGCAGAGGAAACAGCACGCGAGGCCCGGCCGGTAGTTCCGTTCGATGAAACCGCCGCGCTGGCCTCGGCCTCCGGGGCGGATGTGGTTTTTCTGGACCCGGAGGGGATAAATCCCGCGCGCTGGCTGTCTCTGGCCGAAACCCTGGCCGAGGGAGGGGTCGGCATGCGGCTGCTGTCGGGTCTGGAGTTCAACCCGCCGCTGGTGGTCGGCTCGGGACCGATCTCTGCAGCGGAAACCGTGGATTTCGCTGCCGGGCCGATCACCGGGTTCCCGGCGCTGGTCAAACGCGCGCTGGACATTTCTGTATCCCTGGCCCTGCTTGTGCTGGCCTCTCCCCTGATGTTTTTGATCGTGCTGGCGATCCGTCTCAAAAGCCCCGGTCCGGTGATCTATGCCCAGGAGCGCGTGGGCCGCCAGGGTCTCACCTTCGAGATCTACAAGTTCCGCACCATGGTCCACGGGGCCGAACTCGAGACCGGTCCGGTCTGGTCGAGCGGGGATGACCGCCGGATCGTTCCCGGCATCGGGCATTTCCTGCGCCGAACCGGCCTGGATGAGCTGCCCCAGTTCTGGAACGTGCTTACCGGCAGGATGTCGCTGGTCGGCCCGCGGCCGGAAAGGGCCTATTTTTTCGACGCCTATCCCGAGCTGTACCGGGGGCGTCTGGCGGTCCGGCCCGGACTGACTGGACTGGCCCAGGTAAGCTGCCGTCAGACCACCAGTGTCGCCCAGAAAGTGCGCCATGACCTTTACTATATCCGGAACTATTCCCTGGCCCTGGATATCGAAATCCTCTGGCAGACCTCGGTGATGCTCGTAGTCCAGGAATGGAAGGTCTTGTTCCGGCGGGATGCCGGGCAGCCTGAAGAGGCCTCCTCACCGGATAAAGGAAAAGCAGGGAACCCAGGCGATAAGGCATGATTGAGCCATCGCCGGCCTGCGGTTACAGACTTTGGGGAAATCCCCGGCCCGGGGGCGGCGCCTGTGCAATTCTGCACAGGCGGGGCCGCCGAGAAGGCCGGCGGCCCCGTGCGCATATTTTATGCGCGCGCCGCCCCCAACCCCGGGACTGCAACACGCTTCCTCCGGTTTTTCCGCATTAAAATCTGCGGACCTGTAAATGTCTTTGTCATTCGAGTACCCTCCGAAGTGCCGTTATTTCCGGTCTCCCCGGCGGAGTGGCTGTGGAGAGCGCGGCGGGAGATTATTTAACCTGGTACTTGCTAACAAGTTAGACCCCTTGTCCTCATTGGGGGACGGGGGTATATTATTTGCAGGATTATCCGAAAAGCGGCACGCCGGAGAGCCTGTGACTTATTATTCCAAAACAGCCGTGCCGTTATCGAAGGCTTAAGGGAGAATCTCTGATGAGTGATGTTTCGGTGATCGGCGAGCGGCTGGTGCCGGACCGTTTTAAAGTTGCGAAAAAACAGTACCTGCTCTACCTGCGGCATCTGTTCGTTTACGATTTCGCTATAAAAGAGCTTCCTGCCGAAATCTCGGTCCTCGAAGTGGGCTGCGGGGAGGGTTATGGCACACATCTCCTGAGCCGCAAAGTGAGCCGGATTGTCGGGCTGGATGTGGACCGGAACGCGGTGGCCCACGCCTCGCAAAAGTACGGGGCCGATAACTGCCGCTTCTCCTGGTACGATGGAGTCAGCGTTCCTTTCGAGGAAGGGACTTTCGATGCCGCTGTGTCTTTTCAGGTGATCGAGCACGTGGAGGATGATCTCGCCTTTGTGGCCCGCATCCACCGGGTGCTCAAAGAAGGCGGCATGTTGATTATGACTACCCCCAACAAGACTTTGCGGCTGAAACCGGACCAGAAGCCCTGGAACCGGTACCACAAGCGTGAATACTATCCGCGGGAACTGGAGCAGGTGCTGAAATCGGTATTTTCGAAAGTGGAGGTCTGGGGCGTGCGGGGCAAAGAGGAGGTACAGCAGATCCAGCAGGCTAAATTCCAGGCCGGCTCGGCTGTGGTCTCTTTTTTCCGCAGACTGGCCCCGGAATCTTTCAAGTTGTCCCTGCTTAAAATGCGGCAGGGTTTGCCCGCGTTCCTGGGCGGCGAGAAAGACCGGGATTACCTCACCCGGTACAGTTTCGAGGATTACTATATCATCCGTCAGGATGTCGAGCAGAGCCTCGACCTGCTTGCGGTCTGCCGTAAATGAATTTTTGTGGGCCTGAAGGGACCGGCTGCTGAGCGATGGCTGTCACGCCAAATCTATTGCCGGTGGAGAAAGCCCTGGCATTGCTGCGCGAGGGGCCGCTGGGCCCGGCTGAGCTCTGCCGCCAGGTTCTGCTCCTGCAAGGCCAGAGCGAGGAGCTTTCCAGCCGGCTGGCCGCCACCATGCTGGAGCCCGATCCGCGGTTCTGCCGTCTCCCGGATGGACGTTGGACGGTCACCGGCTACGAGCAATCGTTCCAGGCCGCTGAGCTGACCCGGGCGTCGTTCGTGGTGGTGGATGTGGAAACCACCGGGTTCGCTCCGCCCGCCGACCGGGTGATCGAAATCGGGATGGTAAAAGTCAATGGCTGCCGGATAGAGGAGAGTTACGAGACCCTGATTGACCCGCAGCGGCCGATTCCCGGCCCGATCACCAGTCTTACCGGTATCTCCTACGGGATGCTCGCCGGCTGCCCGACTTTCCGGGAGATTTGCGCAGAGGCGGTTTGTCCAGAGCGAGATCGCCCTGGCCACCGGCTGCCGCCTGCTGAACCCGAAACTCTGCACCAGGGTTCTGGCGCGCCGACTGCTGCCGGAGCTCGAGCGCCGTAACCTGGATGAGCTGGCCCGTTATTTCAACCTGGGCTTCCCGGCTCGTCACCGCGCCCTGGGCGATGCCCAGGTCACCGCGGAGGTGCTCCTGCGCTTTATCGAGCGCGCCGGGGAGAAAGGGATAACCACTCTACCCGCGCTTTTCGAGTACCTGAAGCCGCGAAAAAGAAGCAGTACTGAAAACTAAAGCGCGTCTATCTTTTTTCCGATCTACGATTTAGCGGCACTTTGCTTGAGTTTTGTAAATTCGATCCGCCCGGGCTGCGGAAACAGGGAGCAACTATTAACAAATACAGCAGAATAAGCCTCGGTATCCTGGCTGCGGTGTGGCTCTGTCTGGCTGCCGGCCCGCTCGAGGGCCAGCAGCTCCCGCTGGACATGGTGGTGACCAACCGTTACGCCAATGTCCGCAAAGGGCCGGGAGCCGGGTACGACCAGGTTACCACCCTCTACCGCGGCGACCGCTTACGGGCCGAGAGGAAATTCCGCAATTGGCTGCGAGTGTTGGTGCCCAACGGCGATATTGGCTGGGTGCGGGAAGACCTGGTAGGCCCCTGGGACCCGGATGACCGGCCGCTGACCAATGAGGAGTCGGACAGTCTCAAAGCGCTGACCGATAGCCTGGGTGTCAAGATAACCCTCATGGAGGACAGCTCGCGGGCAATTATCACCGCGATCCGGACCAAAGAGGAGGCCCGCGACAGTCTCGTGAAACTGCTCGGTCTGAGCGCTGTTCCCGAGCTGCCGGATTCCATGGGTGAAATGGCGGCGGGGGACACGGTGGGCCGGGAGATGATGCAAGCCAGGGAGCTCAAGCCTTACGAGCGCCAGGAAAGCGTGCTGGAAAACAAAGAGCCTTACAGCCGCAGGACGGCGTTCACTCCGCAGCTTGGCGTTCTGCTGTTTGATGGGAATGCGGCAACCTCCGCCGGGTTCACGGTGACCCGGAATTTTTCCCGCGATTTCGCTTACCGCGGCACGGCCTCTTTCAGCCGTCTCAATTCTCAGATTGCGGGTCAGGTGGAGGGCGGGGTCAACCGCACCTTTATCACCGGCGGGCTGGTTTACAGCTATATGCCGGGCCGCCTGGCCGTGCCGTTCGCCGAGATCGGCGCCGGAATGTCCCGCTCCGCCGAGGGGGATTCGAGCAGTACCGGGCTGGACCTGGTTTTTGGGGCCGGCTGCAAGCTGTTCCTCACTTCCGATATCGCGCTCGAGTTCGGCTACCGCGGCAATGCGGTCATGAGCGGAGGCAACGATCTCCTGCACCAGGTTTACCTGGGCGGGGCCTTTCATTTTCCCTTGCTCGAGATGCCGCAGGGGCTCATGGACGCCGCCAGGCTCTACCTGACTCCATTCAGCGGTTTTCAGATGTTTGCGCCCCGCTTCTCCATCAACGGGACTGCGGTCAGCGGGATGCGTGCCGGCTACCGTTGGCTGGACAAGCTCGGGTTCGAGCTTTCCGGGGCCTGGCTGCCGGTGGAGCTGAATGCCGGCGGCACGGGAGGTAATTCTCTGAACTGCGCTGAATTGTCCGGCCAGGCTTTGTATTATCCCTGGGGGCGCGAGGAGGGCCTGTACCTGCTGGGCGGGGCCGGTGCCCTGATGTTTCCGAAACCCGGCCGCTCTCCAGCGGGCACTACCCAATATGCTTTTTTCCAGTACGGAGCCGGGGTGGACATCCAGTTGATACCGGGGTGCGCGCTCAGGGGTGAAATGGCGCAGCAGGTATTTCCGCGGGTGGCCCGGCTGGTGGCCCCGGACTATGAAATAGGACTCTCGACCACCCTGCGTCTTACCGGTGGCCTGAATTTCAGTTTCTAAAGAAAGCCGGAGTTGTATGAATTTCAGCCTGAAAAAACCACGAGGTGCACGGCGTTGGCCTCTTGCCGCCGCCCTGATAATCAGCCTGTGCGTTTATCTTGGCGGCTGCGGTGATGAGCGGATTGTTTCGCTCAACAGCTCCGGCAGCCTTCAGGGAGTCTGGGAGGGCACTATCGCCCTGCTCTCCTCCGATGGCGACATCAAGCAAACCAGCCGCATGCGCCTGGAGCTGGTGCAGCGGGATTTCAACTTCGAGGGCCTCCTGCTGAAAATCGATCCGCTGAGCGAGGGATTCGGCCGCGCGCCGGTCGACACATTTCTGGTGGTCGAGGGGTCAATCTCAGCGAGCTTTATCGCTTTCAAAACACTGGACACGAGCGGCGGCAGCGCCATGTTCCAGGGACAGAAAACCGATAAAGTAATCTCCGGTACCGCACTCGGCACGGATTACAGCGGCGAGTGGAGCGTACGGTTCGTTTTTTAGTATCTCGGGAGCTCGTCGCATAATTCGGCCACTGACGGCCGGCTTACCTCAAACCGCAGCCTACCCTTCCAGCACCTGCCCGCAGCTTTACGGAAAAAGAACGGAAGAGGCCGCAATTTTTACAATTTCATAATTTTTCTTGACTTACCGCGCCGCATCGTATAATTTCTATCTCCAGGTGGCGCCGGTCGCTGGGGGAGAAAAAGCAGTCTCCAGTCGAGATGCAGCTTCAGTACGTGGAGCCGAACGGACGGCTCTTTTTTATTAGGTGGCAGAGAAGCAGGATGTCCTCATTGTTGTACCGTCTCGAGCGGCACGTTCTGCCGTTCGTCCAGAAACCCGCACGCTATATCGGCAGCGAAATCGGAATCGAGCGAAAGCCACTCAGTCCGGAAGACCTGCGGTTGGCTCTGATTTACCCGGATCTCTACGAGGTCGGGATGAGCAACCTGGGGCTTAAGGTCCTCCACGCGGTGGCTTCACGGCTCGGCGGCGTAACTGTCGAAAGGTCCTTTGTCCCCTGGCCGGATGCTGAAAGCCTCCTGCGCGAGCACCGGATCCCACTCTACAGCCTGGAAAGTTTCACCCCGCTGCGGGAGTTCGATCTCCTGGGCCTTACCTTGCAGTCCGAGCTGACCTATACCAATGTGCTCACCGTCCTCGATTTGGCCGGTATTCCCTTGCGCTCCGCCGACCGGGGAGAGTCCGATCCACTGGTCTGCGCCGGCGGACCCTGCACGGTGAACCCGGAACCACTGGCCCCTTTTTTCGATTTTTTCGTTCTCGGCGATGGGGAAACCGCGCTCTGCCGGATTACCGGGACACTGATCGAGCTCCGCAAAAGCAAAGCCTCCCGAAAGCAGCGGCTCGAGGCTCTCGGCAGGATCGAGGGCGTGTTCGTGCCTGGTGAACAGCCCCCGTGGCCCGGCGGCGCTCAGGTAATCGTACAGCGGGTGGCCGGGCTGGAACGGCAACCCGCCCCGGATGGCTTGCCCCTGCCGCTGCTGGAGCTGGCCCAGCATCATTTTTCGGTGGAGATCATGCGGGGCTGCACCTGCGGCTGCCGTTTCTGCCAGGCGGGCATGTACTACCGGCCGGTGCGGGTGCGCTCGGTGGCCGCGATTGTCGAGACTGTCCGCAATGGAATCCGCCGCGGCGGCTGGGATGCGGTCACCCTGCTTTCGCTCTCCTCGGCCGATTACCCGGCGGTCGAAGAGCTGGTGGAGATCCTTCAGCCGGAGCTGGAAAGCAACGGAGTGCGCCTGTCCTTTCCCAGTCTCAGGGTGGACCGGAGCACGCTGCGGCTTCTTGGCCGGCTGGACGGCGGGAACCGGAGCGGGCTGACGTTCGCGGTCGAGGCAGGCAGCCCGCGGCTGCGCGGCGTGATCGGCAAAAAGGTGGAGGAGGAAAACCTGCTCGAGCTCGCCGGAGAGGCTTTCCGGGCGGGCTGGACCATGGTGAAGCTTTATTTCATGCTCGGGCTGCCCTCCGAGACCGAAGAGGATATCGACCAGATCGCGCGGCTGGTTGACCGGGTGGCCCGGCTGGGCCGTGAGATTCCCGGCAAGCATAATGTCAATGTCACGCTGAGCCCATTTGTGCCCAAGCCCGGAACGCCGTTCCAGTGGGAGCCTCAGACCGGATTGCAGCAACTCCAGGCCGGCATGAACCGGGTCCGGCAATTGGTGCGATCGCGCAATGTCACGCTGAAGATGCACGATCCGCGCCTGGCGATCATCGAGGGCGTGCTGGCCCGCGGTGACCGCCGGGTCGCCGGCCTGGTGCAGGCGGCCTGGGAGCGCGGGGCGCGGCTTGACGGTTGGAGAGAGTGTTTTGATTTTGCGCTCTGGGAACAAGCGTTCGAGACTGCCGGCCTGGAAGCGGAAGCCTATCTGCGCGGCCGCGAGGAAAGCGAGCCGCTGCCCTGGCACTATGTCCGCCTTCCGGTGACCGAGGCTTTCCTGAGCAGCCAGAAGCTTCAGGCGGCCCTGGGCGAAAATGTGGCCGACTGCGCCGAGGGTCCCTGCCTGAACTGCGGAGCGGAAAAACCGGCGGTCTGCCGTGAGCTGCGCCTGCCGGAATCCCTGGAAGGCGAAATCCCATCCGCGGCTTTGCCCCTGACCCGCACGGCGCTGACCGCCGGCCCCGAGAGCCCTGTCATGCGGCTCTGGCGGGTGCGTTACGCCAAAAGGGGATTTCTGCGCTACCTGGGACACCTGGACCTGGTCCGCGCCATCGAGTTCATGCTCAGGCGCTCCGGTCAGGCGGTGCGCTACACCGAGGGCTTCAATCCCCGCATGAAGCTTCACTTCTCGCCGCCTTTGCCGCTGGCGGTGGAGAGCGAGGCCGAGTATTTCGACTTCGAATGCACCGCGACCGACCAGACGGCATTGCGGGAAACCCTGGAGCGGACTTTCCGGGATTTTACCGGCTTTCAGATTATGGCCTTGAAAGCTCTTCCCCCCGAGAGCCGCCTCCCGCAGCTTGCCGCGGATATAAGCTGCTGCCTCTACCGGATCAGCCTGGACCGGGAAGTCCTGCCCGGAGAACGGAGCTGGCTTGACTATATCGGAGGCTGCTGCGCGGAAAGGCTGGCGCAGGGAGCGCTTTTTATCCGTCTGGATAAAAAAGGCCGCCGGAAAGAAGTGAGCCTGCGCCCGGCGCTGGAGGGCTTGGAAATCGATGATAAAGAGCCGGCAATCTCGGTCATCCTTGACGTTCAGGGCGAAAATGCGGTCCGGGCGGACAGTTTTCTGGAATGGCTTCTGGATCTCGACCGCGGCCGAAGCAGCCTTTGCCGGATCGAAAAGAAAGAGTCCTTTGTGCGCCGCGGAGAGTTGCGAGCTACTCCCCTGGAATTCTGAATTTGATGAATCAGCACGCAAGAAAAGAGTTGTGCGGCGTAAGATATTTTTTGCACTTTGATAATAGCCTGTTAAATTAACTATTGGACGAACTTGTCAATTTTGCCTGGGTAACTCAGGCTGGTTTCAGGCAGTCCGGAACAGGCTTGTTTTGAAACATTTTACTTTGTTGGGAATTTTACATGGCTAATCAGGCCCGCTATAAAACGATAAAAAGGGAGATAATAATCTCCGCCGGGTTCAATCAGACCCGGGTGGCTATCCTCGAGGATGGCAAACTGGTGGAATTCCTGGTAGATCACGATCAGGACCAGAGGATGGTAGGCGATATTTACAAGGGAGTCGTGCGCCGGGTCCTGCCCGGAATGCAGGCCGCATTTGTGGATATCGGCCTGCCGAAACACGGATTTTTGCACGTCAGCGATGTGGGTAACGAGCTTTTCGATATGGACTTCGAAAGCGGAGCGGTCGAGGAGGAAAAGGCGGCTGGGGGCCGGCGGTCCCGCAAGCTCCAGTCGATCCAGGACCAGCTCAAGGAGGGCCAGGAGCTGATCGTCCAGGTGATCAAAGAGCCGATCGGCACCAAGGGTCCGCGGGTAACCACGGAGGTTTCCCTGCCGGGCCGTCTGCTGGTTTATGCCCCGTTCGAAAGCCGCATCGGGATTTCACGCAAGATCGACGATCAGGCGGTGAGGAACAAAATCAAGGATATCCTGCGTGCCATTGTCACCAACCGGGAGGGGATAATCGTCCGCACGGCGGCCGAGGACACGACGGCGGAGGAGTTCAACCGCGAATACGTCTCGCTCAAGAACCTCTGGCGCAAGGTCCGCCGCCAGGCCAGCCAATCCCCGGCGCCCAGCCTGATTTACCAGGAGATGAAGCTGATCAGCGGGCTGCTCCGCGATGTGTTCAACGACAGGGTGGATGCCCTGGTGGTCGATTCGAAGGAGGAGTACCGGATCATCCGGGAGTACCTCCGGATCATCGCGCCCAAATTGACCGGCCGTCTCCAGTTTTACAAAGACAGCGAACCGGTTTTTACGCGCTACAACCTGGATGAGGAAATCCGCCGGGTGTTCAATCGCAAGGTCTGGCTCAAAAAGGGCGGTTATATCGTCCTCGAGCAGACCGAGGCCCTGGTGTCGATTGATGTCAATACCGGCCGCTACACCGGTGAAAAGGACCAGGAGGAGACTATCCTGCGCACGAACCTCGAGGCGGCCCGGGAAATCGCCCGCCAGGTCAGGCTGCGGGACCTTGGAGGTATCATAGTCTGTGATTTCATCGACATGGAGAGCCGGGAAAACCAGCAGAAAGTGCTGGATGAGTTCCGCCGTTACCTGAAATTCGACCGGGCCAAGACCAAGGCATTCGATATCAGCCAGCTCGGTCTGGTCGAAATGAGCCGTCAGCGTGTGCGCTCCAGCCTCTACCACAGCCTGACCGTGCCTTGCCCGGCCTGTGAGGGCAGGGGCAGGATATTCACGCCGGAAGTGGTCTCCGGCGAGCTGGAGCTGGCCCTGAGAAAGATCGGCGCGGCTAAGAAAGAAAAGACTCTCCTGTTGAAAGTCCATCCTTCGGTGGCGTTGCATCTGATGGAGGAGGAGTCGCCGCTGCTGCAGGAGCTGGAGGAAAAAACCGGGATCAGCCTTCAGCTCCGCGATGACCCGATGATGCGCCAGGATACGTTCGCGATCTATTCCCTGCCTTCCAGGAAACAGCTTGAGATAAAATAGCAACTTTGTCTTGACAGTCAGGCTAGAGCGGATTATTTTGGTAAGCTATTATCTTCGAATGATAATATTTTCCGGTAAAAGGAGCCCTGAGTTCGATGTATGCGATAGCGAAATGCGGAGGGAAGCAGTTCCGGCTCGAGCCCCGGGCAATGGTTCGCGTGCCGGTTCTCGAGACACCGGTTGGCGGGAAAGTGCGCATCGAGGAGATCCTTTTCCTCAGCGATGGGTCCAAGGTCGAGATCGGCCGGCCGCTGGTAGAAGGGGCTTATGCCGAGGCGGTTGTCGTGCGTCACGGCCGGCACCGCAAGGTGCGGATAATCAAATACAAGCGCCGCAAGGGCTATCGCCGTACCATCGGGCACCGTCAGTGGTTCACTGAGCTGGAAATCGGCGAGATAGTCCTGGGCGGAAAGAAAAAGGCTGCCGCGCCCGCTAAAGAGAAAGAAGCCGCGCCGGTTGCCGCCCCGGAAGCGCTCGAAGCCGGGAAACCCGCGCAGGCCGTACCGGAGCCCGCGGCCGAGCCCAAGAGAAAGCGCGCCGTGAAAGCCGAGGCCGCACCAAAATCTGCTAAAGAATCCGCGGAAAAAGCCAAGGCCGAGGCAAAGCCGAAGCGGACGGTCAAAGCGCCGGCAAAAGGTAAAGCCGCTACGGAAAAACCGGCCGCCAAGCCCGCCGCGAAGGCCGGAGCAAAAAAGAAAGCCTCCGACAAGAGTGAAGGCGCCGGAAAAAGACCCGTCGCTGCCAGAAAGAGGAAAGCGGAAAAGGAAGAGCCGAAGAAGGAAAGCTGATTGGCGTTGCGGTTAGGGCAGGGTGGATGGGAATGTCGATATAATAGCTTTTGAATTTGTTCGAGCGAGATTGCAAGGAGAAAACAATGGCCCATAAAAAGGGTGTGGGTAGCTCCAGAAACGGCCGCGACAGCCACAGCAAGCGGCTTGGAGTCAAGGCTTTCGGCGGCCAGCCGGTGACCGCCGGCTCCATTATCGTCCGTCAGCGGGGCACCCAGTTCCATCCCGGCAAAAATGTGGGGTTGGGCGTGGACTTCACCATCTACTCCCTGATCGATGGAGTGGTGGCTTTCGAGCGCAAAGATAAAAAGAGGCAGAAAGTTTCGGTCTATCCCCCGGCTGTCTCGCAGAACTGAGCCGGAAAACCGGTCTTATTGATTTCTGAAGGCGCTTCATTGCGGAGCGCCTTTTTTATTTCCATTCCAACGACCTGTTCCACCCAGCCTCGCGATTTCCAGGCTCTCCGGAAATTCCAATCCGGTTTTGAGCGCCCTCTGACCTGAATTATTTGCAAATGTCCGCTTGCCATTTTCAGGAGCGTAAAGCCGTATGCATCTGGTCGGCGCGTGTAAGGGCATCCCGATTTTATCGGGATGCCCCCTTGGTGACGGTGGCAGGCTGGCCGAGTCTCCAGAAGGGTGTCGGCAATTTGAATGCACCGGTTGTTGACTTCCCGGATATATATTGTTAATATAAATAGGTATATAGCATCTTATGTAAAGAAGTTACTGCTTCAACCGCGATAGAACTTTCGGTTTACGGCAATGTCTTGAATTCAGGAGGTTAGAGCTTGGACCGGCTGACTCTGCACGGCATGAAATTCTATTCCCATTCCGGTCTTCATTCTTTTGAAAAAGATGTCGGTCAACTTTTCGAAATCGATCTGGACTGTTACCAGGACCTGACCCAGGCCTCCATGAGTGACCACCTGAGCGATACTATCAACTATCCCAAGCTGTTCCAGGCAGTCAAGGATGTAATGGAGCAAAGCAGTTTCAATCTGATGGAGCGGCTGGCCGGCGCGATTGCCGACCGGGTGCTGGCTGAATTCCCGATCCAGGAAATTACGGTTCGCTGCCGTAAGCCGAGGGTGCCGGTCAAGGGCTTTATCGACTATGCGGAAGTGGAGATCACCCGGAAAAAAGAGCCGGGTTGATCGCTCAGGTCCGGAGGAGAGCTGAAATTGGAGGAGGATGTCTTTATCAGCCTGGGTTCGAACCTGGGAGACCGGGAGGAAAATCTGCGCCGGGCCTCCGAGGCGCTGCGGCTCCTGCCGGAAACTCAGGTGACCGGCCGCTCCCTGGCCCGGATGACCGCCCCGGTGGGACTCACCGGCCAGCCCGACTTTCTGAACCAGGTGCAGCGCCTTTCCACCTCGCTGCATCCGGTGGAGCTGCTGAAAAAGCTGCTGCAGATCGAAAGCGACCTGGGGAGAGTGCGTACGGAGCATTGGGGCCCCAGGATCATCGATCTCGACCTGCTATTTTACGGCCGGGTCGAAAGAGATTCGGAATTTCTTATGTTGCCACACCGGGAAATCTGGAACCGGCCCTTTTTTCTGGAAATGATTTCGGAGATTGACGGCAGCTTCCTTCAGCGCTGGAAGAGCGGAGGGGCGGGGTGAAGGTTGTCCGCACACCCGGAGAGGTTCGGGAGCAGGTTTCCGCGGCCCGGAGCCGCGGAACGGCTATCGGGCTGGTCCCCACGATGGGCTATTTCCACGAGGGGCACCTCAGCCTGATGCGCCTCGCGCGACAGGAGAGCGGCTTTTGCGTGGTCAGCCTCTTTGTCAACCCGACCCAGTTCGGGCCGGGCGAGGACCTGGCGAGCTATCCGCGCGATTTCGACCGCGACCTCGAGCTGGCCGGCCGGGAGGGCGTTGATTTGCTTTTCGCCCCGGAAGCGGCGGCGATGTACCAGCCCGGGGCCTCTACGTATGTCGAGGAAACCTCGGTCAGCCGGGGCCTCTGCGGCAAATCACGGCCCGGCCATTTCCGCGGCGTAGCCACCGTGGTCACGAAACTGTTCAATATTGTCGCCCCGGACCTGGCGATTTTCGGCCGCAAGGACCTTCAGCAGCTCATGCTGATCCGCCGGATGGTGCGCGATCTGGATCTGCCTGTCCGGATAATCGCCGCCCCGATCGTGCGCGAGCCGGATGGGCTGGCGCTGAGTTCACGCAATGTCTATCTGAGTCCGGCGGAGCGGGAAAAGGCGCCCCGGTTTCACTTGAGCCTGCTGGAGGGTGCGCGCGACATGACCGGAGCGAAAGGGGAAGTCGCCCAAATTCTCAAGGATACCGCGCGGCGGATCGAGGAGCGGACCGGCGGGACGATAGACTTTGTCAGCGCCGTGGATGAAGATATGCAGGAGGTCTCCCGGCCGGAGGACTGCCGCTACCTGGCGGGAGCGCTCTTTCTGGGCCGGGCCCGCCTGATCGATAATGTGCGGATCGGGGCTGCTGGGGAACTGGATTGAAGGGTGATGGTTTAAATCAGTTAATCGGGAGCGCACTATGAAGAGAATCGAAACGTTCAGGCTAAAGTCCGAAAAAAAGCTGATGAGTAAATCCTCCCCGGAAGTGGAGGCGCAGACCAGCGGGTTGATATTCAGCCGGAACCTCGAGTTGAAAGTCGCGACTCCTCCGGCTTACGGGGCGCCGGTAAAGCCGCCAGCGGAGCCGGAGCAGAAAATGGATGCCTCGGACCGTGGGACTTATTTTCAGGTCGAGGCGCGCAAGGTGGTCGATCTCCTGGAGGAGGAGTTCGCGCGACTGGAGGACTCCCGCCCGAACACGGTGATAGTGGAAGGCTTGCTCTCGAGCTGGGAGGCGCTTTGGGGCGGGGATGACCAGTCTCCGGTCAGCGAGTTCACCGGAATTTTCGGGGCGGTCTGCGTGGCGCTCAAGGCGGCCGGCGAACTGGAGCGCGGGCTCAGGCAAAGCGAGCGGGAGACGATCTGGGAGGCGATACAAGCGATGTTCGCCCTGGCTCTCGCGGGTGGCAGGGCTGATTTGAGCAGCCGCAGCCGCGCGGCGCTCGATAGTTGCCGGAGTCTGATCGCCGATCTCTCCGGCAGTCCCGATGCTGCGTTCATTCCGCTTCAGGGACAGCCGGATACCGGGCTTCAGCCGCAAAGAGTAGCGGAGCCGGACCCGGCGGAAATTGAGATTCCCGCGGTGGATGAATTTCCCGATGAGCAGCCGGATATTTCGACCGCGGTGGATGAATGGTTTTCGCAGGTCAGCCACCTGGTGGTTAAAGGTGGAAAAGAAAATATTGAACCCTCCGCGCCGGACGGGGAAGATCTTCTTGCCGGAGCGGAAGAGTTTTTATCGCCGATGCCGGAGGAAGGGATCGGAGTGCCTGAGCCCGGAGTACAGATACAACCGGTCGAAAATGCCGCAAGAGAGCCGGAAGAACCTGCGCTGGAGACGGCCGGCCTGCAAGAGCGGCAAATTGCCTGGGAGGCGGCCGGGGAGAAAGCGGAATCCCCTGAGGCCGGTGAGGATTTCCAGGTTGTAGAGGGAGCCCCGGAGGAAGGTCTCGAGATCGTCGAGGCCTATTTTGCTGAAAATTGCCAGGTAACTGCCGAGGTGATAAAGAAAAATCTGCCACGCCTGGCCGGAGCCTCCGCCGCGCGGGCTGCACGCCTGCTGGCCGCACATGTGGACCGGATGATCACCCTGGCCTGCGACTTCGGCCTGGGGGAGATGAATCAGTTGTTCCTGAGGATCGATGAACATCTCAAAGACCTCTCCGCCGCGGGCAGGGGCGACCGGGTGTCGAGGAGCGAGGCGGTCGAGCTGCTGCGCTCGGATGTGAATGCGCTGGAGAGAGAGATAAGCCAGTTTGCCACGCCCGGCTGAAGGCCTGATTTTTGCATCTGGAAATTCAGCGCGGGCGCCGGTTCTTAGGACCCGGACTCCGGGCCTCACGGCGCCAATATCCAGGCCACTCGGCTAAACGCGGTTCAATTCACCGGGCGATAATTTCTCGATGTCGGCAGCCAACTCCAAAAGCTTTTCCAGTTACGGTCTTCCGCTTCTCATGCTCCTTGCCGCGGCGCTCTACCTGCCGTCCCTGAAAAATGGATATGTTGGCTGGGATGATGCCCTGATTACGGCCAATCCGAATATCCGCTCGTTTTCCCCGGAAAATCTCAGGCGGATTTTCATTCCCGCGCTGGACAGTCCCGCCAGCTATCAGCCCCTGCGGACCCTGGCTCACGCCCTGGTCTATGCCGTTTCCGGCACGCGGCCTTTCGGTTACCTCCTGTTGAATATCCTCCTCTACCTGGCGACCATATTCCTGTTTTACCGCCTGGTGGAATACCTGCTGGCCTCCGGCAGGGAAGCTGCCGGTGAGCTGGAGGCCCGCCTGGCCGCCCTGGCCGCCGCAGCCTTTTTTGCCTTTCATCCCGTCCATGTCGAGGCGGTTTCCTGGCTCCAGGGCGGCAAGCAGAGTTTGATGGCTGTCTTTTTTCTGTTATCATTTATCCATTACCTCAAGTACAGCCGGGAAGGCAGGCGCAGCGCCTACTGGATCAGCCTGATTGCCTTTTTAGCCGCGCTGACTGCTCAGCCCGGGGCGCTCGGACTCCCGCTGCTAATCCTGGGCTACGAGGCGCTCTCCGCCGGCTGGAGCCGGGGCTCAATCCGCGCCACGCTGGTCCGGATTTCGCTGCGGACATTTCCTTTCCTGCTGCCCGGAATCCTGCTTGTACTGTTCCTGCTATTTTTTACGACGGTCGAGGCCGGAATCCCGGCGGCTTCCCTGCCGGCACGACTATCCGCCATTCCACTGCTTTGGACCAAAAGCCTGTTGAAACTACTGGTGCCGGTAAATATCTGCTGCCGCTACCCGCTGACCGCCGCAGTTCCGCCGCAATACATCAACGGGGGGATTCTGGCCCTGGTCCTGGCCGGGAGCGGCTGGGCGCTATTACGGGCGGCGGGCAATGGTCCGGCGGCGCGTCTCGCAGTCCTCTGGTTTTGTGTCACCCTGGTCCCCACCTCGGGCCTGGTGCGGACAAGCACCCTGATGGCCGACCGTTACCTTTTTCTCCCGAGCCTGGGTTTCGCCCTGCTGGCCGGGCTGGTGTACTGCCGGATCGGCCGGCCAATAGCCGGCGGGCCCGGCGAGCCTCCGCGGCAGGGGAGGCTGCTTGCCGCAGTCCTGGCGCTGGTGCTCGCGGCGAGCTTTGCGCTGATAACGCTGCAACGGCAGGGGGACTGGCGCGAGGCTCGGACCCTCTGGTCCAGGGTGGTCGAGGTTTATCCCCGGGACAGGCTTGGAACTTTAAACCTGGCCGAGGCTTTTTACCGGCAGGGCAGTTACGATGAAGCCCTCAAACTCTACCGGAAAGCGATCGATATCGACCCCAGCTACGGTGACTCCTGGCTCAACTTGGGACAGATGCTTTGCCGTAAGGGTGATTTCCGCGAGGCGCGGAAATTATTGGTCCACGGACTCCGGCTGCGCCCGGACCGCGAGGAGGGCTGGATCAACCTGGGGATCTGTCTGTCGAACACCGGA